>Ga0105106_10002500_pt1 | contig 13253 bp, 8 predicted proteins | sample PPLLaktember2015_5_FD_79109 | JGI IMG/M metagenome (GOLD analysis project Ga0105106, IMG submission 79109) | Freshwater sediment microbial communities from Prairie Pothole Lake near Jamestown, North Dakota, USA - PPLs Lake P8 Core (1) Depth... | ecosystem: Environmental > Aquatic > Freshwater >...
ACCCGCGCTTCGCCTTCGAGCACTACGACGTCACGAACTATCTCTACGTGGCGGGGCCCCTCGACGCGATCCTCCACTTCGCCTCGCCGGCGAGCCCGGCCGACTTCGAGCGGCTGCCGATCCCGATCCTGAAGGTGGGCTCCCTCGGGACCCACAAGGCCCTCGGCCTCGCCAAGGCCAAGGGCGCGCGTTTCCTGCTCGCCAGCACCTCCGAGTGCTACGGCGATCCCCAGGTCAGCCCCCAGCCCGAGAGCTACTGGGGCCACGTGAACCCGGTGGGCATCCGGGGCGTCTACGACGAGGCCAAGCGCTTCGCGGAGGCCATGACGATGGCCTACCACCGCGCCCACGGTCTCGAGGTGCGCATCGCGCGCATCTTCAACACGTTCGGCCCCAGCATGCGCGTCGACGACGGCCGGATGATCCCGAACTTCTTCCGCCAGGCGCTGCGCGGCGAGCCCCTCGTCGTGTTCGGGGACGGCAAGCAGACGCGCTCGATCATGTACGTGGACGATCTCGTGGAGGGCGTCGTTCGCCTGCTGCGCAGCGGCTACGTCGGGCCGGTGAACCTCGGCAGCCAGGCGGAGGTCTCGGTGCTCGAGCTGGCGCACACGATCCTGGGCGTCACGGGCAGCCGCAGCGAGATCCGCTTCGGCCCGCTTCCCCCCGACGACCCGAAGGTGCGCAGGCCCGACGCGTCCCTGGCCAAGCGCGAGCTCGGCTGGGAGCCCGCGGTGCCGATCCAGGAGGGCCTCGAGCGCACCCGGGACTGGTTCGCCCGCGAGCTCGGCGTCGCGCGGGGCGGTGCGCGATGACCGACCCCTCCCGCATCCGGAACTTCTGCATCATCGCCCACATCGACCACGGCAAGAGCACCCTGGCCGACCGACTGCTCGAGGCCACGGGCTCGCTCACGGACCGCGAGCGGCGCGACCAGTTCCTCGACAAGATGGAGCTCGAGCGCGAGCGCGGCATCACGATCAAGGCCCAGACCGCCCGCATGCGCTATGTGGGCGCCGACGGGCAGGAATGGGTGCTGAACCTGATCGACACGCCCGGGCACGTCGACTTCTCCTACGAGGTCTCCCGCGCGCTCCAGGCCTGCGAGGGCGCGGTGCTGGTGGTGGACGCCTCCCAGGGCATCGAGGCGCAGACCCTCGCCAACGCCTACTTGGCGGTCAACGAGAACCTCACGCTGATCCCGGTCGCCAACAAGATCGACCTGCCGAGCGCCGACCCGGTGCGCGCCGCCGAGGAGATCGAGGAGGTGCTCGGGCTCGACGCCAGCTCGGTGCTGCCCGTCTCGGCGAAGGAGGGCATCGGGATCCGCGAGCTGCTGGAGCGGATCGTCGCGGAGGTGCCGCCGCCGCGGGGCGACCCGGCGGCGCCGCTGCGCGCGCTGATCTTCGACGCCTGGTTCGACTCCTACGTCGGCGTGGCGGTGCTGGTGCGCGTCGTCGACGGGCGGATCGAGCGCCGCCAGCGGGTGAAGCTGATGGCGCAGGGCAGCGAGCACGACGTCGACGACCTGCAGGTCGTCGATCCCCACCCGCGCCGGGTCGAGAGCCTCTCGGCCGGCGAGGTGGGCATCGTGATCCCGGGCATCAAGAGCCTCGACGAGGTCCGCATCGGCGACACGCTGACGAGCGCGCGCGGCGGCGCCGCGGAGCCGCTGCCGGGCTTCCGCGAGGTGAAGCCGATGGTGTTCAGCGGCCTGTATCCCGTGGAGCCGGACGACTACGAGAACCTGAAGGCCGCCCTCGAGAAGCTGCGCCTCAACGACTCCTCGTTCCGCTACGAGCCCGAGACGAGCGCGGCGCTCGGCTTCGGCTTCCGCTGCGGGTTCCTGGGCTTCCTGCACGGGGAGATCATCCAGGAGCGCCTCGAGCGCGAGTACGACCTCGACCTGATCATCACCGCGCCGACCGTGCGCTACTCCGTCGTCGGGGTCGACGGGGAGGTGCGCGAGATCGAGAGCCCCGCCCAGCTTCCCGACCCGACGCTCGTCGACCGCATCGAGGAGCCCTACATCCTGGCCACGGTCCACGTGCCCCAGGAGTACGTCGGCGCGGTGCTCCAGCTCTGCCAGGACCGGCGCGGCGTGCAGCGGGACATGGAGGTGCACGGGCGGCGGGTGCAGGTGCGTTACGAGCTGCCGCTGGCCGAGGTCGTCACCGACTTCCACGACCGGGTGAAGAGCGTCACGCGGGGCTACGGCTCCTACGACTACGACCTGCTCGGCTACCGTCCCGGCGACCTCGTGAAGCTGGACATGCTGGTGAACGGCGACCCGGTGGACGCGCTGTCGCTGATCGTGCACCGGGACAAGGCCCAGCTGCGCGGCGCGGAGCTCGCCCGCAAGCTCAAGGAGTACATCCCGCGCCAGATGTACGAGGTGGCGATCCAGGCGGCGATCGGCTCGCGGGTGATCGCCCGGACCACCGTGAAGGCCCTGCGCAAGAACGTGACCGCGAAGTGCTACGGCGGCGACAACACGCGCAAACGGAAGCTCCTCGAGCGCCAGAAGGAGGGGAAGAAGCGCATGAAGCGGGTCGGGAGCGTGGAGATCCCCCAGGAGGCCTTCCTGGCGGCGCTGCGGCTGGGCGACGAATGAGCTCGGCGCGCGCTCCGGCGGAGGGCACGAAGGAGGGCGAAGCGCCGCCGAAGCGGGGCTTCATCGAGGACCTTCCGACGCTGCTCCTCGCCGTGGCGATCGCGCTGGCGATCCGCACCTTCGTGTTCCAGTCCTTCTACGTCCCCTCGGACTCGATGTTCCCGACGCTGCTGATCGGCGACCACGTGTTCGTGTCGAAGCTGGCCTACGGCGCCCGGGTGCCGTGGACCGCGCTGCGCCTGCCCGGCTATCGGGAGCCCGTGCGAGGCGACGTGGCGGTGTTCCAGCTCGCCCGCGACGGGCGCCGCATCTACGCCCCCGATCGACGGCCGGACCTCCCCACCGAGGCGTTCATCAAGCGCCTGGCGGCGCTGCCCGGCGAGGAGGTCGAGCTGCGCGGCGGCGTCGTCTTCATCGACGGCGTCCCGGCACCCCAGGAGCGCACCGGAGAGACCTTCACCGACCCGTCGGGGCGGGTCTTCGACGTGCTGGAGGAGACGCTCGGCGAGTGCCGGCACCGCCTGCTCGACGACCCGCGCATCCCGCAGATGGACATTCCTCCGCACCGGGTCGAGCCGGGGCGCTACTTCTTCCTCGGCGACAACCGCGACAACTCCTACGACAGCCGCGGCTGGGGCACGGTGCGCCTCGCGGAGATCGAGGGCCCGGCGGGCCTGCTCTACTGGTCGTGGGACTGGACCGGGAGCTGGCTCTCGCTGCTCAACCCGCTCACCTGGATCGAGAACCTGACCGGGCGGACGCGCTGGAGCCGCATGGGCGGCTTCGTGCGCTGCGAGCCCCCGAGGGGCGCGGCCGCCGCTGATTGACGCGGGCCCGGGGGCGCCGTTATCTTCGCCACCGACCGAGTGGCGCCGACCTTTTAAGGCCGTCCCGAGAGGCGGGCAAAGGGAACGCGGTGGCGAACGAATCCCCCCTGGCCGAGAGCGCTCCGACGCGCGCGGGCTCCGCGCCGCACGAGCGCGTCGTGCTCGACGACCTCGGCATCCGCCGCTCCCTGGTGCGCATCGCCCACGAGATCGTGGAGCGCAACGAGGACCTCGGCAGCCTCTACATCGTGGGCGTGCCGAACGGCGGCGTCCCCCTCGCGCGCCAGCTCGCCGACAACCTGCGGGAGATCACCGGCATCCCCGTCGTCGTCGGCATCCTCGACACGACGCTCTACCGGGACGACCTGCTCGGGAGCGGCGAGCGGCCGCCGCTGCGGCGCACCGAGATGCCCTCCGCCGTCGACGACCGCATCGTGATCCTCGTCGACGACGTGTTCTCGACCGGCCGCACGGTGCGCGCGGCGATGGACGCGCTGATCGACTTCGGCCGGCCCCGCGCGGTGCAGGTCGTGGCGCTGATCGACCGCGGGCACCGCGAGCTCCCCATCAGGATCGACTACGTGGGGAAGAACATCCCGACCTCGCGCCGCGAGCGGGTGGTGGTGCGCGGCCGGGAGGGCACCCTCGAGGGGCCGCTCGAAGTCGTGGTGCTGTCCGATGGGGGGGAAGAGCGATGAAAGGGCGCGATCTCCTCGGGATCGAGGACCTGGAGCGCGACGAGATCGAGCGCATCCTCGAGACGGCCCGGCACATGCAGGAGGTCGGACGCCGCGAGGTCAAGAAGGTCCCGACCCTGCGCGGGCGCACCCTGATCAACCTGTTCTTCGAGTCCTCGACGCGCACGCGAACCAGCTTCGAGATCGCCGGCAAGCGCCTCTCGGCGGACGTGGTGAACTTCTCGCCCTCGACCTCGAGCATGACGAAGGCGGAGACCATCCTCGACACCGCGAAGACCCTCGACGCCATGGATCCCGACGTCGTCGTGGTGCGCCACAAGGTCGCGGGCGTCCCCAAGCGCATCGCCGACGAGCTATCCGCGCCGGTCATCAACGCCGGCGACGGCGCCCACGAGCACCCCACCCAGGCCCTGCTCGACCTGCTGACGGTGCTCGAGGAGAAGGGCCGCATCGACGGGCTCACGGTGACGATCGTCGGTGACGTGCTGCACTCGCGAGTCGCCCGCTCCAACATCTTCGGCTTCCAGAAGATGGGCGCCGAGGTCCGGGTGTCGGCGCCGCCCACCATGATCCCGGCCGGCATCGAGGCGCTCGGCGTGAAGGTCGTCACGGGCCTGCGGGAGGCCCTCGACGGCGCCGACGTGGTGATGGTCCTGCGCATCCAGAAGGAGCGTCTCGAGGGGGCGTACTTCCCGAGCATCCGCGAGTACTCGGCGACCTTCGGCATCGACCGGGCCAAGCTCCGCTTCGCCAAGGACGACGCGATCGTGATGCACCCGGGCCCGATCAACCGCGGCGTGGAGCTCTCCCACGACCTGGCCGACCGGCGGCCGGGCGTGGTGCTCGACCAGGTGCGCAACGGCGTCGCCCTGCGGATGGCGGTGCTCTATCTGTTCGCCGGACGGCGCGGCGAGCCGCCGAAGGAGGGGCGTTCGTGAGCCGGATCTGGATCCGCGGGGGCCGGGTGCTCGACCCGGCGATCTCCCGCGACGAGCTGGCGGACCTCCTGGTGGAGGACGGGAGGATCTCCGCGGTCGGGGTCGACCTCGCACCCGCCGGGGCCGAGCGCATCGACGCTTCGGGCTGCTGGGTGGTGCCGGGCCTCGTCGACCTCCACGCCCACCTCCGGGAGCCCGGCCAGGAGTACAAGGAGGACATCGCCTCGGGAGGGCGCGCGGCGGCGGCGGGGGGCTTCACCGCGGTGGCGTGCATGGCCAACACCAACCCGGTCAACGACGACCCCTCCGTCACCGACTTCATCCTCGATCGCGCGCGCACCGACTCCCCGGTGCGCGTCTACCCGGTGGCGGCCGCGACCCAGGGGCTGCGCGGGCAGGTGATGACCGAGATGGCGGCGCTCGCGGCCGCGGGCGCCGTCGGCTTCAGCGACGACGGCCAGACGATCATGGACGCGGGCGTCATGCGCCGCGTGCTCGAGTACTCGCGGCTGGTCGGGGCGCCGGTGATCGTGCACGCGGAGGACCGGACGCTGGTGGGCGAGGGCGTGATGAACGAGGGCCCGGTCTCGACGCGGCTCGGGCTGCCCGGCAACCCGTGCATCGCCGAGGCGGCGTGCGTGGCCCGGGACCTGATGCTGGCCGAGCTCGCCGGGGCGCACCTCCACGTGGGCCACGTCTCCACCGCCGCAGCGGTGGAGCTGATCCGCGCGGCCCGCGCCCGGGGCGTGCACGTGACGGCGGAGGTGACGCCCCACCACCTGACGCTCACCGACGAAGCGTGCCTCGGCTACGACACCAACACCAAGATGGCGCCGCCGCTGCGCTCGGCGGCCGACGTGCGCGCGTGCCGCGAGGGCCTCGCGGACGGCACGCTCGACGCCGTGGCCACGGACCACGCGCCCCACGCCGTGCACGAGAAGGAGGTCGACTTCGCCGAGGCGCCGAACGGCATCCTCGGCCTGGAGACGGCGGTGCCGGTGGTCCTCGAGCTGGTGCGGAGCGGCGAGCTGTCGCCCCTCGAGTGGGTGCGGCGCTGCTCCACGAACCCGGCGCGCATCCTGAAGCGGCCCGGAGGCCGGCTCGCGGTCGGCGCGCCGGCCGACGTGTCCGTGATCGACCCCGAGCGCCGCTGGACCTACGACCCGGCCAAGGGCTTCTCCAAGAGCCGCAACTCGCCCTGGGCGGGCCGGGAGCTCACCGGCCGCGCCGTCGTCACGATCGTCGACGGGCGCCTCGTCTTCCACGTCGACAAGGGCGTACTGGTGCCATGAGCCGCAGCTCCGCCCCCCCGCTCCCGGCACGGCTCGTCCTCGCCGACGGCACCGTCTACCGCGGCCGCGCCCACGGCGCCGCCGCCGTGCGCGGCGGCGAGGTGTGCTTCAACACCAGCTTGACCGGCTACCAGGAGATCCTCACGGACCCGAGCTACGCGGGCCAGATGGTGGTGATGACGTACCCGGAGATCGGGAACGTCGGCACCAACGGGCTCGACATGGAGTCGGAGCGGCCGTTCCTCTCGGGATTCGTGGTGAAGGAGTTCTTCGACGTGCCGAGCAGCTGGCGCTCGGAGGCGTCGCTCCAGACGTTCCTCGCCGAGCACGGCGTGCCAGCCCTCAGCGGCATCGACACCCGCGCGCTGGTGCGGCGGATCCGCGACGGCGGCTTCCAGAACGGCGTGCTCTCCACCGACCCCGCCCGGCAGGACGAGGAGGAGCTGCGCGCCCTCGCCCGGGAGCTGCCTTCCCTCGACGGGCGGGACCTCGTGGCGGGCGTGACCTGCCGCGCGCCCTACCGCTGGAGCGAGGGGATCTGGCGCGGCGTCGAGGGCCAGCTTCCCCGCCCGCGGCGGCCGGAGCCGGCGCTGCGCCTCGTGGCCTACGACTTCGGCATCAAGCGGAACATCCTGCGCCTTCTGGTGGACCACGGCTTCGACGTCACGGTGGTCCCGGCCCGCACCCCGGCCGAGGAGGTGCGCGCGCTCCGCCCCCAGGCGGTGTTCCTCTCCAACGGCCCCGGCGACCCCGCGGCGGTCGAGGGCGTGCGCGAGAACGTGCGCGCCCTGGCGGGCGAGTACCCGATGTTCGGCATCTGCCTCGGCCACCAGATCCTCGGGCTCGCCCTCGGCGGGACCACGCGCAAGCTGAAGTTCGGCCACCACGGCGGCAACCAGCCCGGCCAGGACCTGGCCACCCGCAAGGTCGCGATCTGCGCCGAGAACCACGGCTACGCGGTGGAGGCCGAGTCGCTGCGCAGGGCCGGCGAGCCGGTCGAGGTCACCCACGTGAACCTGAACGACGACACGGTGGAGGGGCTCGCCCACACCGTCCGCCCGCTGTTCTCGGTGCAGTACCACCCGGAGGCGTCCCCGGGCCCCCACGACGCAGGCTACTTCTTCGCGCGCTTCCGGGAGCTGGTCGTGCGCCACCTCGCCGGCGAGAAGGTCTCGGGCGCGGCGATCGCGAAGGGGTCCTGATGCCGCGCCGCGAAGACATCCAGACGATCCTCGTGATCGGCTCCGGGCCGATCGTGATCGGCCAGGCCTGCGAGTTCGACTACTCCGGGACCCAGGCCTGCAAGGCGCTCCGCGAGGAGGGCTATCGGGTCGTGCTGCTGAACTCCAACCCGGCCACCATCATGACCGACCCGGAGACGGCGGACCGCACCTACGTCGAGCCGATGACCCTCGACACCCTCGAGCTGCTGTTCGAGCGGGAGAAGCCCGACGCCGTGCTGCCGACGATCGGCGGCCAGACTGCCCTCAACCTCGCCGTCGAGCTGGCGGAGTCGGGACTGCTCGAGAAGCACGGGGTGCGCCTGATCGGGGCCAGCCTCGAGGCGATCCTCAAGGCCGAGGACCGCAACCGCTTCGCCGCCGCGATGCGCAAGATCGGCCTCGCGCTGCCGGAGTCGGGGTACGCGCGCTCGGTCGAGGACGCGAAGCGGGTCGTCGCCCGCACCGGCATTCCCGCGATCATCCGGCCGAGCTTCACCCTCGGCGGCACCGGCGGCAGCATCGCGTTCCGGGAGGAGGACTTCGAGCCGATGGTGCGCTGGGCGCTGGCCCAGTCGCCGCGCCACGAGTGCCTGATCGAGCAGAGCGTGCTCGGCTGGAAGGAGTACGAGCTCGAGGTGATGCGCGACACCGCGGACAACGTCGTCATCATCTGCTCGATCGAGAACTTCGACCCGATGGGGGTGCACACCGGCGACTCGATCACGGTGGCCCCGGCGCAGACGCTCACCGACAAGGAGTATCAGGTGATGCGCGACGCCGCGATCGCGATCATCCGCGAGATCGGCGTGGACACCGGCGGGTCGAACATCCAGTTCGCGGTGAACCCGGAAGACGGCGCGATGGTGGTGATCGAGATGAACCCCCGGGTGTCGCGCTCCTCGGCACTCGCCTCGAAGGCCACGGGCTTCCCGATCGCGAAGATCGCCGCGAAGCTCGCGGTGGGCTTCACGCTCGACGAGATCCGCAACGACATCACCCGCGTGACCCCCGCGAGCTTCGAGCCGAGCATCGACTACGTCGTCACCAAGATCCCCCGCTTCACCTTCGAGAAGTTCCCGAGCGCGGACACCGCCCTCGGCACCCAGATGAAGTCCGTGGGCGAGGCGATGGCCATCGGCCGGACGTTCAAGGAGAGCTTCCAGAAGGCGCTGCGCTCCCTCGAGATCGGCCACGCGGGGCTGGAGCGTCCGGCAGTCGCGGAAGGGCAGGCGGGCCTCGAGGAGCTCTGGCGGCAGATCGACGTGCCGCGCCCGACGCGCCCCTGGGCGATCGCCGAGGCGTTCCGGCGCGGGGTGACCCTGGAGGAGGTGGCGCGGCGCTCCCGCATCGACCCCTGGTTCCTGCGAAACCTGCGGGAGATCGTGGAGGCCGAGCAGGCGCTGCGCGCCGCGCGCCCCGAGGAGCGTCCGGCCTGGCTGCGTCCGGCCAAGCAGCTCGGGTTCTCGGACCGGCGCCTCGCGGACCTCTGGCACCTCGGCGAGGCGGACGTGCGGGCGCTGCGCGCGGAGCACGGGGTGCGGCCGGTCTACAAGCGCGTGGACACCTGCGCCGCGGAGTTCGAGGCCCACACGCCCTACCTCTACTCGACCTACGAGGACGAGTGCGAGGCCAGGCCCAGCGCCCGCCGCAAGATCATGATCCTCGGCGGCGGGCCGAACCGCATCGGCCAGGGGATCGAGTTCGACTACTGCTGCGTGCACGCGGCCTTCGCGCTGCGCGACGCGGGCATCGAGACGATCATGGTGAACTGCAACCCGGAGACGGTCTCGACGGACTACGACACCAGCGACCGGCTCTACTTCGAGCCGCTGACCCTCGAGGACGTGCTCGAGATCGTCGCCCTCGAGCGCCCCGACGGCGTGATCGTGCAGTTCGGGGGGCAGACGCCGCTGCGCCTCTCGGTGGCCCTCGAGCGGGCCGGGGTGCCGATCATCGGCACGTCGCCCGACGCGATCGACCGCGCCGAGGACCGCGAGCGCTTCGACGTGGTGCTCGAGACCCTCGGGCTCTCGCGCCCGCCGAGCGGCACCGCGCGGAACCCCGAGGAGGCGCTGGCCGTCGCGCGCCGGATCGGCTTCCCGGTGCTGGTGCGCCCGTCCTACGTGCTCGGCGGGCGCGCCATGGAGATCTGCCACGACGAGGCCGCCGTCGCCAACTACATGCGCTACGCCGTGCAGGCGTCGCCGGAGCACCCGGTGCTCGTGGACCGCTTCCTGGCCGACGCGATCGAGGTGGACGTCGACGCGATCAGCGACGGCGAGCACGTGGTGATCGGCGGCGTGATGGAGCACATCGAGGAAGCCGGGGTCCACTCGGGGGACAGCGCCTGCTCGCTGCCGCCGTTCTCGCTGCCCCAGCCCGTCGTCGACGAGATCGTCGCATCGACACGCCGCCTCGCCCGCGAGCTCGGCGTGCGCGGGCTGATGAACGTGCAGTACGCGGTGAAGGGGAAGGAAGTCTACGTGCTCGAGGTGAACCCGAGGGCGTCGCGGACCGTGCCCTTCGTGTCGAAGGCGATCGGCGTGCCCCTCGCGAAGCTCGCGGCCCTCGTGATGGCCGGCCGCAGCCTGGCGGAGCTCGGCTTCACCCGCGAGATCTGGCCCAAGCACTTCTCCGTGAAGGAGGCGGTCTTCCCCTTCGTGAAGTTCCCGGGCGTCGACACGGTGCTGGGCCCGGAGATGAAGAGCACCGGCGAGGTGATGGGCATCGACTCGGACTTCGGGCGCGCCTACGCCAAGGCGCAGATCGAGGCGGGCAATCCGATCCCGAAGGGCGGCCGGGCGCTGGTCTCGCTGCGCCACGAGGACCGGGGGCGCGTCGGCGAGGCCATCCGCTGGATCGTCGAAGGGGGCTTCTCCCTGGTGGCGACGCCGGGCACCGCCGCGGACCTGGAGCGGGAAGGCTTCCGCGTCGAGCGGGTCGCGAAGGTCGGCGAGGGGCACCCGGACGTGGTGGAGCGGATCGAGTCCGGCGAGATCGACCTCGTGTTCAACACGGTGTCGTCGGACCCGCGGGCGGCCCGGGACTCCCTCGCCCTGCGCCGGGCGGCGCTGAACCGCGGCCTGCCGTACTTCACGACGCTGGCGGCCCTGCGCGCAGCCGCGGGCGCGATCCGCGCCCGGCAGCTCGGCTCGATCGGCGTGCGGGCCCTCCAGGAGATCCATCCGAATTCCCCGTAGCGAAGGCAGCCCGTTCGCGGCCGCCCTCGAGGCCGCCGCGAGGCCGCTGCGCTTCGCCGCCGCGGGGGGCTTCCTCCGGGCCGAGCGCGTGCGGGGGCTCGAGGAAGGCGTGGGGGCCGCCCTGGCTCGCGCCGAGGCCCTCGCGATCCCGCCCGACGCGCGCCGCCAGCTCGAGGCCCTGCGGGCCCGACTCGCGGAGGCTCCCCGGGAGGGCGCCGAGCGCGCCGAGACCCTCCGCGCGACCCTCGCGCGCCTCGAGGCCCTCGCGGCGCCCGAGTGGAGCCGGCAGGCGCTCGCGCGTCCCGTGTCCACGCTGCCGGGCTTCGGCCAGAAGCGCGCCGAGCTGCTGGCGCGCCGGGGCCTGCGCACCCTCGAGGACCTGCTGTTCCACCTGCCCGTGCGCTACGACGACCGCACCCGGCTGGTGCGGATCGGCGAGCTCGAGGTCGGCCGCTCGGCCACGTTCGTCGGCGAGGTGCTGGTGGCCGACTCGGGGGTTCGCCGCGGCGCCCGGCGCGTCTTCCAGGCGGTGGTCGGCGACGCGTCTGGCACGATCGACCTGAAGTGGTTCCGCGCTCCCCCCGGCCTCGCGGCGAGCGTGAAGAAGGGCGCTCGGCTCCTGGTGAGCGGCGAAGTGCGCCGCTGGCGCTTCCACAAGGAGATCATCCACCCGGAGATCGAGCCGCTCCGGGAAGCCGACGAGGCCGGCCGCCACCTCGGCGTGGTGCCGGACTACGCGGGCGTCGAAGGGCTCCCGCCCCGCACCTTGCGCCGCGGCGTGGAGCTCGCCGTCGCGGAGGCCTCGGACCTCGTCGAGGGCTACCTGCCGGCGGCCCTGGTGCGGGCCCGCAAGCTGCCGGACCTGGCCGAGGCGCTGCGCAGCGTCCACCGCCCGGAGCCGGAGCAGATCGCCGAGCTCCGCGAGCGGCGCGGGCCGGCCTTCGAGCGCCTGATCCTGGAGGAGCTGTTCCTGCTCGAGGTGGGCCTCGCGCTGCGCAGGGCCGCTCGCGAGCGCGAGCCGGGGATCCCCGTCGCGATCCGCGAGGCGGACGTGAAGCGCGCTCTCTCCCGGCTCCCCTTCCGGCTGACCCGCGCCCAGGAGCGCGTCTTCGGCGAGATCCGCGCAGACCTGGCCCGGCCCCATCCGATGCACCGCCTGCTCCAGGGGGACGTGGGGAGCGGCAAGACGGCGGTCGCCTACCTGGCGGCCTGCGCGGTGGCGGCGGCCGGCCAGCAGAGCGCCCTGATGGCGCCGACGGAGCTCCTCGCCGAGCAGCACGAGCGCACGCTCCGGCGGCTCGCGGGCGCGCAGGGCGATGCGACACCGCTGCGCGTCGGCCTGCTGACGGCCTCGCTGCCGCGGGCCCGCGCCGCCGAGCTGCGGGCGGCGGCCGCGGCGGGAGAGCTCGAGCTCCTGATCGGCACCCACGCCCTCGTGCAGGAAGGCGTGGCCTTCGCCCGCCTCGCCCTCGTGGTGATCGACGAGCAGCACCGCTTCGGGGTGCTCCAGCGCGCCGCGCTCGCCGGCAAGGCCCGAGGGCCCGCGCCCCACCAGCTCGTGATGACGGCGACGCCGATCCCGCGCACGCTGGCGCTCACCGTCTACGGCGACCTCGACCTCTCGGTGATCGACGAGCTGCCCCCGGGACGCAAGCCCGTGCTGACCGACCTGCTCCGCCCCGGCGAGGGCGAGCGGGCGATGCAGCTGCTGCGGGAGACCCTCGCGCGGGGGGAGCAGGCGTACGTGGTCTACCCCCTCGTCGAGGAGAGCGAGCGCTCGGACCTGCGCGCCGCCACCGAGTCCGCCGAGCGCATCGCGGCGGCCTTCCCGGAGGCGCGCGTGGACCTGGTCCACGGCCGCCAGGCCGCCGCGGAGCGCGCGGCCGCGATGGAGCGCTTCGAGGGCGGCGCGACGCGAATCCTCGTCTCGACCACGGTGATCGAGGTCGGGGTCGACGTGCCCGGGGCGACGCTCATGATCGTCGAGCACGCCGAGCGCTTCGGCCTCGCCCAGCTCCACCAGCTGCGCGGGCGGGTCGGCCGCGGCGTGCGCCCGGGCACCTGCCTGCTCCTCGCCCGCGGCTCCACCGAGGACAGCGAGGCGAGGCTCCGCACGCTGCTCGAGACCCAGGACGGCTTCCGCATCGCCGAGGCGGACCTGCGCATCCGCGGGCCGGGCGAGTTCCTGGGCACGCGCCAGCACGGGCGCCTGCCGGACCTGCGCATCGCCGACCTGCTGCGCGACGCGCGCTGGGTGGCGGCCGCCCGGGAAGCGGCGCTCGCGGCGGTGCGCGCCGACCCCGCGCTGCGGCGGTCCCCCCGCCTCGCCGAGGCGGTCTCACGGCGCTGGGGCGAGCGCCTCGCCATCGCCGGGGTGGGGTAGGGGAGAGCGACCCAAGAAGCGAGGGCGCTCTCACGGCGGCTCGCCTGTCGCCACGACGCAACGGCTTGCCGAGCGCGC
>Ga0105106_10002503_pt1 | contig 13230 bp, 8 predicted proteins | sample PPLLaktember2015_5_FD_79109 | JGI IMG/M metagenome (GOLD analysis project Ga0105106, IMG submission 79109) | Freshwater sediment microbial communities from Prairie Pothole Lake near Jamestown, North Dakota, USA - PPLs Lake P8 Core (1) Depth... | ecosystem: Environmental > Aquatic > Freshwater >...
AACACCTGGAATGAAATTGCAACCGAGCCCCCTGCACCACCTCCGCCCGCACCGGCATCAGATACCGAATTAAGCGCCGTGATACCGTCTGATCTTATAATATTGTTATTCCCGTCAATTGAATCTGCAATGATAATCACAATTCCTCCCCCGCTTCCACCAGCCGAGGCAGATGATCCGGCTGCCTGTGTTGAAGCTCCGGCTCCGCCTCCTAAAAACAATCCATCCTGAATGATTGTACCTATGATATTCATGCCTCCAAAACCGCCATCGCGCGGATCGGTACTGCACTGCAGGGCATTTTCAATCCCGCCGTCGGCACCTTTGCCTCGGTTCGATCCGCCGCCGCCGCCCGAATATCTTCCGTTACCGCCTCCGCCACCTGTAAAATTCCTTCCCTGTCCCTTGGCATGCGCAGGGTAGAGAAGATTTCCGGCATCATCATGAATTGCCACCCCTTCCCCTTTTATTCCGGCATTGTTCCATGTAAGGTTATAGGAGTCAAGACTATTTGCTGCAATATTTGTATAAACGCACTCGCCGATCCCTGCTACACCAGGCGCACCCGCAAATCCCTGTCCCGTAACATCAATGCCGGCATTAAGGGTCAGTTTCCTTCCGACCATCATTGCGAGAACCCCGCCGGTACTGTTTGTACCGTTCCACGGCTGGCACGTCAGTGTGGCAGTAACTTCAGGTGAATCGTAAAATGGGACACGGATAAGCTGAACATTTCCCATTACATCATATGTGTTAATATAGACCGCACGTGTAAACTGAATCTGGCCGGTGACAATGTTGACCGATTGAATTCTGAGAAACTCATAGGCTCCGGGTGTCCCGAACCTTTGCTGGATTACTGTACCATACGGATCGGTCCTGATGCCGACACCCTGCATCTGGATGAGCAATGCATAATCTCCGGCAGAAAACTGTGCAGCCTGTGCCGGAGCAATCGTGACATATCCGGCATTGATCGAATTTACTTTGGCATAACTGTTTATGACACCACTTATTTCTTCCTGACCAATCACAATCCTTCCGCTGAAACTTAAGATCAGCAGCAGCATAATATGCAGTTTACTAATATGGTAGGAGTGTTTGAGTGTCATCAAAAAACTGAATTACCACTAGTAAACGCTAAAAATGTCAAATAATTGAGAGGAAATCCTAAATTTATGGTTTATCCTGTTTATCGCCCTGATTTTCATCCTGCTTCATTAACGGAAACTCGATGAAAAACTGGGTTCCCTTATCAGATTCCGACTCGAACCAGATCCTTCCCCCGGCATTTTCCACATACCTTTTTACTATTGACAAACCGAGTCCGGTCCCTGATGATTTGGTGGTAAAGTTGGGAGTGAACATTTTTGGCTTAAGCGTTTCGGGAATTCCAGAACCGTTGTCTGAAAGAGTGACCAGCACTTTCCCGTTCTGTAGCTCAATCTGAACCTTGATTATTCCCTGCTGCCCTGATGGGATTGACTGGATTCCGTTCTTGATAAGGTTGGAGAAAATGCTGTTTATCTGTTCCTTGTCAGCATTGATTATTAAAGTTTCAGCCTGTGGCGGACCCACCCTGAATATGATATTTTCGCTGTTCTTAAAAAGCTCCAGTGTGATCCTTATCTGTTCCATCAGGTCAAGAGCGACAGGATTTGCTTCAGGTATCTTGGCAAAGGAGGAGAATGCCGATGCAATTGATGAAAGATTGTCGATATACTCTATCTGGTTCTTTGTAAACCTTTCGAGCTTTTTCTCAAAACCCGGAATACCATCGGTCCATGATTTAAAGAGTTGCTGAACATTCAGCTTCATTGGTGTCAGGGGATTCTTTATTTCGTGGGCTATCTGCTTGGCCATTTCCCTCCAGGCATACTCCCGTTCGGAATTGGCAAGTTTCTGGGCACTCTGTTCAAGTTCATCAACCATGCGGTTGTACTGTCTTACAAGATCGCCGACTTCATCACTTCCGTTATAGGAAAGGTGTTCGCTTTTCTTACCGAGCTCGACCGATGCCAGCCTGCTGCTAAGCATTGCCAGGGGTGCTGTAAGGCGCCCGCTGATCAGTACGGCAAGGCTCATGGCAATCACAATAAGGAGAAGGGTGAAGTTTATAACTGCAACTATCATATTCGATATTTCCGTTGCAAGGACGCTCTGCATCCTGAAATACGGGAGATTAAGATAAGTAAGCAGCTCATTGTCTGTATTGTAGAAAGGAACATAGCCCGATACATACTCAAGGTTGCCAATATTCTCTTCCTGAAAATATTCGGTTTTTTTAAAGCTGAAGAGATTAATTAAAGCTATATTATCCATCCTCCTGCTTACAAGATCGCGGAAATATATTTCCGGACGTGAGGATGCAATCAGAAATCCATAAGGATCGTAAAGATTTATATCTGTGTTAAAGATGTTGGAGAGCCTTACAAGAATCTCCTCGAGGGTGTTGTTGCTGCTGTTTCTCCATTCCGGCGTAAGAATTTTCTCGGATGATATCTTGCTGTCGAGCTCCATATTTATGGAACTCAGCTTTTCCTTAATGTTCTCGTAATGCTTTGCCCTGTACTGCTCTATTGTCAGGGATGCAATAACAAATCCGATAAGTGTGAAGGAAACCAGCAGGATGCTGATAAACGAGATCTGCATTTTTTGCCTGAAATTGAATCCTGCCGGAGTTTTGAAACCTGGTTTCCGGACTAGAAAAATAACAAGGCTTGAAAACAGGAAAATAAAGGCAAACAGGTATGCAAATGATATCAGGATGTCCTGGAAGGAAACAATCAGCCTGCCTATAATAACAGTAACGTTACCATTCACATAAAGGGAAAGCTTGTAGGAACCGGACCTGAATGTTAAATAATCGGTTACGTCCTCAATGTAATTTTCATCGGTGATATTGAACGGAAAATCACCTGTCCGCAATACCAGTTCACCGTTAATGTATTTTGCAAACGAATAATCCTTCAATCTGGCATAACTGTGATATTTCTTGTCAAGGAGAAGTTCCGAATATCCGGGCTGAAATATCTTAATATCGCTGTAAAGATCAATGAAAAGGCCATTTTCTAATGAGTCGTCAAACTCATACAATAATCTCCCCAGATAGCTTGCCCTTCCCTGTTTACTGTCGATGAAGTAGAAATCCGTTCCCGTAAGCCTGTGTCCGCTGGTCTGAATCTTCTCTCCGAAGAAACCGTAACAATCCTCATAAATACGGTTCTGGACCCCGACACTCAGTGAATCATTCCTGCGGCAAAGTACTATGCTCAGGTCATAACTGCCCCAGTACCCGTTAAAGTACTCTTCATGAAGGTATTCCAGTATATTATCAAAATCATCCTTTCCGAAAACGGAAACATCCATCATTTTACGGAGGGTTGAGTCGGATGAGATTACGGGCCACATATCCAGGAGAAGGTGCTCTGCAGTGGGGTCATTTTCGGTTGAGTAGGAAAGCAGCTGTATTTTAATATTTTCCACGGACTTTTTATCAGAAAGGTATGTTATCAGGAACAGGGAGTAGAGCCCGAGAACGATTGAAAAAATTACCGTTTTGTTGAACAACACCGTATCCCTTGTCCTTAAGATCCAGATGAGTATCGTAACAGTTAAGAATAACAGGAATGCAGAAAGAACGATGAGAGGATCCTTCATGAAGATTACAGGAAAGACAACCGATGCCGTTAACACAGATAAAATTATCGTCGGGGCTCCCGGCAACTTCTTTGCCTGAAAAACCTTAAGCAGATAAAGAAAGGGGACACAGAAAAGAAGAAGGATGATTACAAAGCCGGTAAGGCTGAAAATATCAAGTTCGAGCACCCTGAATGTCTCAAAATTAATCGTTGAATCAAATATCAAATGGCTGAAGGCCATATGGTATAGTGAGAGCAGCAGCGCCCCCGGAATCAGAAGCAATGAAAGAGTAAACCATTTTGTCCTGTCAGTCTCAATGAACCGGTTGCTCCTTTTCAAAACGGTATATACAATCTGAGCCTGAACCGATAACATTATTGCGAATATTAGCAGGTGACCCATCGATGGTATGAATCCGTTCATCGTATACCTGTAGGGAGAGAAGAGGTCGGTCTGGAAGAGGACCAAAGGTTTTTTCAGCAGTAAAACAAAAAGGTATACTGCCAGGAAGATGATGAAAGGCAGGGCCATTGCCTGAATTTCCCTTTGCCTGAAGGCAAGGCAACGGGAGAGGCAAAGAGCCAGGTAGAGTATTGCAAGGAAAGCCAGTGCCCATAATGAAAGAGGGATAAGGATCAGGTTTGTCCTGTTTTTTTCCGAAGGATATAAAAGTGAAAAAAGGAATGTACTGTCGGAGGAGAATATCTGATAACCGGAAGCATCTCGACTCCTGCTGAAGCCGGTGCCTGCCGGGATCCGGAAATCCTTTGCAAAACCATTCTTTATTATGTCGTTTTCGAGACCATAATCGCTTCTTATCCTTAAAAGGCCGATAATAAGCTCACTGCCGGCCCGGACTGACCTTGTAAGGAACCAGCCGTTCTGAAGGAATACGAAAGGCCTGGTGTATATTGAATCGACAAGAGTGCGGGGTGCTTCAAACTCGGTATCGGACCATGAAACAAGCCGGTCCCCGAAGTACTCAAGAATTGTAATTCCATTTTTGTGGGCCGTTGCAAAAATATTATTTTCCGTTTCGGATCCATGAGCAACTCCGCTTTCAACAACCGGCTTCATGGCTTCAAGGGAGCGTGCCATAATCTGCTCTTTCTCCCTGAGGACCCTGTTGAACCTTTTTGTCCTGAACCTGTATTCAAAATCACCGAGGTAAACCAGCTCGGCAGCCAGGGCAAGAAGGATGAGAACAGCTGCGAGAATAAAAGGGGTGATCTTTAGTTTTCCTTCTTTCATAACTATCTATAATGGGTCTATTCGTGATGATAGGGTTCACCTTTCATTATCGTGAAGACCCTGTAAAGCTGTTCAAGAAACAATAATCGTACCATCTGATGCGAAAATGTAAGCCTCGAAAGTGACAGATTCATGTCAGCCCTTTTCCTGACCTCTTCCGAGAATCCCCAGGCGCCGCCTATAACGAAGAGAATTCTTTTCCTCTGAAGCATAAAGCTCTTTTCCAGCCATCGTGAGAATTCCATTGTTGAAAACTCCTTCCCCTTGTCATCAAGAATCACGATATAGTCGTCGTTCTTGAAAAACCTGAGCTGCTGCTCACCCTCCCTTAACTTCTGCTCCTGTTCAGGCATACTGCGGGCGCGCTTTATTTCAGGCACAGTAATGACTTCGAATGATGAGTATTTTCCAATGCGTTCTTCGAATATCGCAATACCTTCCGACAAATATCTTTCCGAGGTTTTTCCCGTCTGCAACAATGCAATCTTCATATTTATTGGCCCGACTTTTGTAGGTGTTGTTACGTCCGGCACCATGCACAAAAATAATAATTAATAACTTGCTCCGGCATGTATAATTATGCGGGATGCCGGAAACAGACTTTCATTGTGATAAAATAGTTTAAATTTGCATAGTTAACATGATAGCAGAATATAATAAACTGAATTAAATGAGATTCATAATTTCAATTGCGGTTGTCCTGTTTACACTTGGTTCCATGGCCGCCATAACTCAGGATCAGACAAAAATCCCTGCTGGCATTTCGCTTGCAATTAAGTCGGGAAATGCTGCTGAACTGGCAAAATATATGAATTCAACTGTTAATCTTGTCCTGCTTGAGAAGGAAGATTTCTATAAGAAAGCGGTTGCCGAGACAATCCTGAAGGATTTTTTTAACGGGCACCATTGCAAGGATTTTATAATCCGCCATCAGGGGGCAAGAAACGACGCCCAGTATGCAATAGGAAATCTCGAAACAGAAAATGGAAATTTCAGGGTTTATTTTCTGCTCAAAAAGATCGGAACCGACCTGCTGATTCATCAGATACGTATTGAACCCGACAATGCACAATAAGATCCTGAGGGATTTCATATCAGGGTGCCTCCGTGAAGATATCGGTGACGGCGATCATTCATCACTTGCCTGCATTCCGTTTGATGCCGTTGGCAAAGCAAGGCTCCTTGTAAAGGAACAGGGTCTGCTGTCGGGTTGTTCGATCGCCGGTGAGGTTTTCAGCATAATAGACCGCGATTTGAGATTTGAGCCGTTCTTAAGCGACGGCACTAAAATATTACCAGGTGACATTGTTTTCCATGTTCATGGCAGGATTCAATCCATACTGAAATCTGAAAGACTTGTCCTTAATATACTGCAAAGAATGAGCGGGATCGCTACCTGTACAAACATGTATGTTGAAAGGATAGGGGGATTGAAGACAAAAGTGCTGGATACACGCAAGACGACTCCAGGTATGAGATTCCTTGAAAAGGAAGCTGTAAGAACAGGCGGTGGAATGAATCACAGGATGGGTCTGTATGATATGATAATGTTGAAGGATAACCATGTTGATTATGCAGGTGGTATTGAAAATGCTGTCCGGAAAACAAGGGAGTATCTAACCAGGACCAAGAAAAATCTCAAGGTCGAAATTGAAGCCAGGAATCTCGATGACGTCAGAAGAATCATGGATATCGGTGGCGTTGACCGCATTATGCTTGATAATTTCAATCTGAGCGATACAAGAGAAGCTGTTGAAATGATTGGAGGCCGCTATGAAACAGAATCTTCAGGAGGAATAACCCTTGAGACTATAAGAGCCTATGCCGAATGCGGGGTTGATTTTATCTCTGCCGGAGCCCTTACCCATCATATTAAAAGCCTTGATCTGAGTCTGAAAGCTTTCTAATCTATGCGTATCATCAGGAAAGACGGGAAATTAAAATTTGCAGAGAAATTGAAGGGGCTCGTCCTGCCCGGATTCGATGGCATTCCCATCAGGGATGTTTTTAAATTTGTGATATTGGGGTTCAGGAAAGGGGTTCTGGTTACCAGGGCATCATCCATTGCATTTAATCTTCTTATGGCCATCCTTCCTGCCACTATTTTCCTGTTCACGCTGATCCCTTTTATCCCGATACCCAATTTCCAGCAGGAACTTATAAGACTCTTCGAGAGCTTTCTTCCTGTGAATGCATACAATCTCATAGAAAACACATTAATAGACATAATTACAAACAAAAGCGGTGGACTTCTGCTGTTAATGTTCTTCGCCACGATAATATTCTCCACGAATGGGATTCATGCTGTCATTCATGCATTTGTGGTAACCTCACATTCGTTCAAATCAAGATCCTGGTTTAATCAGCGCAAGATCTCCGTTTTGCTTCTTCTGATTGGGATCGTTATGATCGGAGCCGCCGGAGTGTTAATTATTTTCGGTAAAAGTGCCGTCAACAGGCTTGTTGAACTTGATATCCTTGAAAAGAATCTTGTGATTACGATACTTGTCTTACTTAAGTGGCTTGTCATCGTTCTTCTTCTTTTTCTTGCAATATCATTTCTCTATTACCTTGCACCTGCCCGGCGCCATGATTTCAGGTTCATAACTCCCGGATCCACTCTGGCCACCATACTATTTATTTTAACCTCTCTCGGTTTTTCTGCCTATGTGAACGACTACGGACAATATAATCTGCTTTATGGCTGGATGGGCACACTGATGGTCATACTTCTGTGGCTTTATCTTAACTCGATTGCCCTGCTGATCGGATTTGAACTGAATTTAAGCATAAAAGATGCTGGTGCGGTTGATCCCCAAAATGTTATTTCTGACCATATGAAAAAAATTTAATTATTTTTGGATTTTTATTTCCAAAAAATGAAAAGGTGGATCTTTATATCTGTTCTGGTAATAATTCTGACCGGTTGCAGGGAAAACATCCCGGAAACCTATTTTACTCCTGAAAAAGCAACAGCCTGTTTTAATGATATTGAAGCGGCCTGTAACAGGGACGGAGGAAACCTGTGGGGCAAAAACCTGTCCGGGCCTCTGATGTTTATCGACAGGGCAAGCAGAAAAATTATTGCCAATCAACCCGACAATGAAGGTCTGCTTAAGTTGAAGGACGGGGTTTACACCGGTTTGTATCCAAGGGAAAACATAATCACCACCACCACCGCAGACTTCGGAGGAACCCTTTTCGGAATGGCCCCACTGCCTGTTGAAGAAGATGGTTTCAGGATTAAATCCAGAGGCATCCACGCCCTGTTTCACAGCTTCCAGAAGATGTCAGGCATGGAGCCTGAAAATTTTAACCTGATCATAATGGATGAAAAGGATGCCAGGCTCTGGATCAAGCTCGAATGGAAGGCATTAAGAAAAGCCATCGATTCGGAAGGAGAAGAACAGATCCTTGCCATCAGGGATGCTCTTATCTTCAGGGGGTCGCACCGTGAATCCTTTCCGGCATACGCCGCTCTTGAAAACAGGTTTGAGACTTATGAGGGTCTGGCAACATTTACATACAACTTCCTTGCTTCAGAATCCCCGGATGAGTACAAAATGAGACTTTTCGAATACCTCGACAGGATCTATTCCTTTCAGTCATATGCGCGATCATACGGATCGGTCCACGGAGCTCTTTATGCCACACTGCTTCATGCCAGGGGATTTGATTTCAGGACAATAACTGCAGACACTGTTGATCTTGGAATGCTGGTAAAGGATATATGGGGCATTGAACTGCCTGATAAATGCCGCGATGTCGCGGGAAGCATCGCCTTGCACTATAATATTGAGGAAATATATGATGAGGAGGATAAGCGGATTTTGGATATAAGGGAGAGACTTAATAACCAGGTAAGCATCTTCACGGAAAAGCCGGTAGTACTGCTTGAGCTCGAGAGTCCATATTTTGATTTCGAACCCGAAAATGTCAGTTTCCTCGACACCCTCGGAACGCTCTACCATACACTCCGCGTTTCAGATAACTGGGGAAAGCTCACGATAGATGAGGGTGACTGCCTTGTTTCAAACAATTACAAATACCTGCGGATTACGGCAAAAGGACTCAAAACCGACAAGAATCATATAACCGGTGAAGGCTGGCAGATAATCCTGAACGACGGATGGAAGATCGGGGAGTCGGGGCAGAATTATTTTATAAGGAAACTGATGCCCTAATATTTGTCTTGCGGTCTTGCAGGTCTTGCGGTCTTGCGGTCTTGCAGGTCATAAACGACATGCACGACTTGCATGACTTGCATGACTTGCACGACTTACATGACATTTATATCCCCGATAAGTCCTTCAGGGATTCTTCGAGGGATTTTATTTTTGATTCCGTATCGGCTTTTTTCTTCCTTTCAAGTTCAAGGACTGATGGTGGTGCATTCTGCACGAACCTTTCATTATCCAGCTTTTTCATTACCGAATCAAGAAATCCCCTTAAATAGCTGAGGTCCGACAGGATCTTCGCTTTTTCAGCCTCGACATCAATCAGCCCCCCCAGAGGAATATAGAATTCAGTCGTTTTTATCATGAATGAGGCAGAATTATCCGGTTTACCGGAAACAAAACTTATGCCTGTAAGATTGCACAATTTTACAATAACCGGTATGAACAGGGAATCAAACCCTTTAATTTCAGTTCTGATCAGCAGCTCAACAGGATCACTGTTTAATATCTGCTTTTCTTTCCTGACAGCACGAATGGCAGTAACGATTTCCTTTGCGGTTTCGAACTTTTCAAACAGAGGCCTGTCATGTTTTCCGGCCTTTGGCATCGGTGAGACCATCAGGCTCTCTCCATCCTTCCTGTCATCAATCATCTGCCATATCTCTTCGGTTATGAAAGGCATGAAGGGGTGGATTATCCTCATAAGGCTGTCGAATAAGGATATTGTGGCATTATAGGTAAGCCTGTCGACAGGTTTCGTGTATTCGGGTTTTATTATCTCGAGGTACCATCCAGAGAATTCATCCCAGAAGAGTTTGTATGAATTCATCAGGGCTTCCGATATCCTGTATCTTTTGAAGTTTGAATCGATCTCCCCAAGCGACTTTTTAATCACTTCATTCATCCACTTTACGGCTGCAGCCGAAGATTCAGGCTGGGGAATCCCGTCATCAACCTTCCAGCCTTTGACAAGCCTGAAGGCATTCCAAATCTTATTTGCGAAATTCCTTCCCTGCTCCGGCAATGAGTCATCATAAAGAAGGTCATTGCCTGCCGGAGAGCAGAGCATCATCCCCACCCTGACGCCATCGGCCCCGTATTTCTCAATAAGATCGAGCGGTTCAGGTGAGTTTCCGAGCGATTTTGACATCTTTCTCCTCTGCTGGTCGCGTACCAGGCCCGTCAGATAAACATCGCTGAAGGGCTTTTCACCCTGATACAGATATCCTGCTATAATCATCCTTGCGACCCAGAAAAACAGGATTTCCGGAGCAGTTATCAGTACGTCAGTGGGATAATAGTATTTGAGGTCGGGATTGCCGGGATTGTTTATACCATCGAATGAGGTAATAGGCCAGAGCCACGAAGAAAACCATGTATCAAGAACATCCTCGTCCTGCTTCAGGTCGCTCTCCCCAAGTGACCTGTTCCCCGATTTTTCCCTTGCAAGAATAAGTGCCTCCTTGCTGCCGGCAGCAACAACAAATTCATTTTCCGCGTAATACCACGCAGGTATCCGGTGGCCCCACCAGAGCTGACGGCTAATGCACCAGTCATGGACATTTTCCATCCAGTGCCGGTAAAGGTTTTTGAATTTTGCCGGGTGCAGCCTTACATCACCATTCATAACAGCATCGAGGGCGGGTTTTGAAATTTCACTCATCTTCAGGAACCACTGAACCGACAGCCTGGGCTCAATAACCGCATTTGTACGCTCCGATCGTCCTATTTTATTACTGTATGCAACAACCTTAACGAGGTTTCCGGTCCTTTTTAGTTCCTTCTCCGCAAGATCCCTTGCGACAAACCTGTCTGTCCCGATAAACATGCCGGCATTTTCACTTATGGTGCCGTTATCATTGAATACGTCAATTGACGGGAGCTTGTGCCTCAGCCCGATCTCATAATCGTTGATGTCGTGCGAAGGGGTTATTTTCAGGCAGCCTGTGCCAAACTCCATGTCGACATAATCGTCGAATATAAACGGTACTTCCCTCCCTGTCATCGGGACAATGACCTTCTTTCCCTTAAGCCGGATGTATCTTTCATCAGCAGGATTTGCACATACGGCAGTATCGCCGAGAATGGTCTCAGGCCGGGTGGTGGCAACCATTATATAATCATCCTCACTAACGATTTTATACCTGACATAATAGAGCTTTGATTTTTCATCGGTGTAATTGACTTCTTCATCCGAAACCGCCGTCATTGCCTGCGGATCCCAGTTGACCATCCTTACACCCCTGTAGATAAGCCCTTTATTGTACAGATCAATAAATACCTTTATAACCGATTCACTTCTTTTCTCATCCATTGTAAAGAGCGTGCGGTCCCAGTCGCACGATGCTCCAAGCTTCTTGAGCTGCTCAAGTATTATTCCACCGTGCCTGTGAGTCCATTCCCAGGCATATTCAAGGAATTTCTCCCTGGGAAGGTCCCGTTTTTCAATACCTTCTGATTTGAGCTTAGCAACAACCTTTGCCTCGGTTGCAATTGATGCATGATCGGTCCCCGGAACCCAGCAGGCGTTCTTCCCCAGCATCCTGGCCCTTCTTACAAGCACATCCTGGATAGTGTTGTTGAGCATATGTCCCATATGAAGCACCCCGGTAACGTTTGGAGGAGGAATCACTATCGTATATGGGTCTCTTTCGTCCGGCCTGCTCCTGAAAAATCCATGTTTCATCCAGTAGTCATACCATCTGGATTCTGCTTTTGCGGGTTCATACTTTGAAGGAATATCCATGATCTGCCTTATAAAAGGATTATTTAATTGAAAGTGCAAAAGTATAAAAATTCATTGTATTGGAACGTTGACATATGCATTGGATTTTTCTTAATTTTGTTCTGCTTTATTCAGGATTACATCATATTATAATTTATGCCATCAATATCAGAAAGAGGCAGGGCAATGCCCCCGTCACCGATCAGGAAGCTTGTTCCGTTTGCTGAAGAAGCAAAACGCAAAGGGGTGAAGGTATATCACCTTAACATTGGCCAGCCTGACATTCCGACTCCGGATGTTGCACTGAATGCCATCCGTAATATTGATCTGAAAGTTTTAGAGTACAGTCATTCTGCCGGAAATGAATCGTACCGGCGAAAGCTGGCCGGTTTTTACCGGTGCATCGGAATTGATATCGGATATACTGACCTGCTGATAACCACGGGCGGCTCGGAGGCAATCACATTTGCTCTTATGACATGTGTTAATCCGGGTGATGAGGTGATCACTTCCGAACCTTTCTATGCAAACTACAACGGATTTGCAATGACCGCAGGCATCAGGATTGTTCCTGTAACATCGCATATAGAAAACGATTTTGCCCTCCCTCCGATTGAAGAAATTGAAAGGAAGATCACTCCCAGAACGAAGGGCATTATAGTCTGCAACCCAAATAATCCTACCGGATATCTCTACACAAAAGAAGAGCTGTTGCACCTGAGGGACATTGTAAAAAGGCACGACATCTGGCTCTTTTCCGATGAAGCATACCGCGAGTTCTGCTATGACGGCGCTGAACATTTAAGTGCAATGAATCTTGAAGGGATCGGGAAGAATGTCGTGATGGTCGATTCTGTATCAAAACGCTACAGTGAATGCGGAGTCCGGATCGGCGCCCTGGTAAGCAGGAATAATGATGTCATCACAACCGCCCTGAAATTCGGACAGGCACGCCTTTCACCACCCGGACTTGGCCAGATAGCCGGGGAAGCATCAATCGATACCCCTGCTGATTACTTTAGTAACATAAACAAAGAGTACACGGCGAGAAGGAACTTCATGGTGGAAGCCCTCAATAAAATGCCGGGAGTTTATTGCCCCAGGCCAAAAGGTGCCTTCTACGCTGTGGCAAGGCTGCCTGTCGATGATTCGGATAAATTCGCCCGGTGGATGCTCGAGGAGTTTGAATACAAAATGCAGACAGTGATGGTGGCACCTGCATCGGGATTCTACTCGACACCCGGACTTGGCAGGGATGAGGTCAGGATTGCATATGTCCTTAATACAAAAGATCTTAAAAATGCAATGGAAACGCTTGCTGAAGCTCTCAGGGTATACCCCGGAAGAGTATGAAAGGGAGGGGTAGCATATGGCACTGAATATGATCAATTGCATAGCAATAGACGACGATTTTTCGGCTATCAGGTTAATCAG
>Ga0105106_10002504_pt1 | contig 13229 bp, 13 predicted proteins | sample PPLLaktember2015_5_FD_79109 | JGI IMG/M metagenome (GOLD analysis project Ga0105106, IMG submission 79109) | Freshwater sediment microbial communities from Prairie Pothole Lake near Jamestown, North Dakota, USA - PPLs Lake P8 Core (1) Depth... | ecosystem: Environmental > Aquatic > Freshwater >...
CCGTAGGAAACTCACGACCCCTGATTGCTCAGACGCCGCTTCCCCGTGCTACCGAGGCGTACGGACAACTCCTCGGACGGGACTTCAACCCGCTAGACAAACGACTGTTACTGCGAACGGACGTCCTTAACTTATAAACTTGATTACAAAAGGGATGATTCCTGGATGCCACCTTCCGTCATGCCGGGCCATTCCGATTTGGGGAAAAGATGGACGTCCATCGAATTATAAGTTGCTCAATTTTGCTTGATTTGCTATTTTTTTTGGCATGCCCCGGAGCGATTCACCGGTGATCGCCCGGAGGATCGAGCGCCGCAAGATTTTTCACGATGACCAAGACCGTAACAACTGGATCGATCAATCGTCTGGGAATGATCCTGGATAAAACCGGCACGTCTTGCTTTGCCTGCCCTAATCCGCCCTGATTGAACAATGCAAATTCAGCCGACGCAAAAAGTGCGCGGCTGATTTGCAAAGTTCGGCATCTCAATCGGGAAGCCTCTCATGGCTTTTGAAAGTGTGCTATAAAAGTCAAGTTAAGCAGAGATCCAGGTAATGGAGATAAAAATATGAAACAATTTAAAATAGTTGTAGAAAAGCATCCAGATACTTACGTTGCCTATCCCTTGGGTCTCAAGGGTGTGGTTGTCGGACAGGGTGATTCATATGAATCGGCCTTGGAGGATGTGAAATCGGCCATCAAATTTCATGTCGAAACCTTCGGACCTGACGAGATCGATACCGACCCCCCAGTACTTGAGGCATTTATTGCCGAAGCTCAGATTGCGGTGTAATGACAAAATTCCCTGCAGATGCACCTATCCGAAAAGTTATAACCGCCTTTGAGCAACTCGGTTTTCGGGTAGTCAGAGAAGGCAATCACATAGCACTGGTTCGGGAGAATACTGACGGCACCCGAACACCTATGACCATTCCCAACCATCCGACACTCAAGAAGTCGACCTTAAGAAAAATACTGTCCCAGTCCAAAATCGATAGAGACGACTTTTTGAAAGCCTATTTTTCATGAAAACTTTGGTGAAATTATTTTTTCGGGGCCCATAGGGATGCCCTTAAGTTATAAACTTGATTATAAACGGCGTGAGGCCTGTCGGTAAAATTTTTGATGCCAGCGGACATCCCCATCCGTTGCCTCCGGGCAGTTACCGGGAAGCCTCCCGCAAGCACCGCCCCAAGGGCCAAGTGAATCGGATCACGAAACGAATGATTGCTGATTGGGATGTGGCCTTATCTACGATCCCGCTATGACCTCTCTATGTCCTATGGTTCGACCCCGCCTTTGAAGTCCATCCAAAATTTCTATGTTTCCTTCAATTTCACATAGCCAATATCGATTGGATATTGTTTGTTATTTATTCTAATAGTGATTGCCAATTAGCCGCAAGCGGCAGTGGGATCCACAAATCGTTTGATCGGTTTTGATTGGAAGCCCCGACCACCCGCAATTTTGGTAGTCCCTGAAAGGTGAATCTCAGCTGACCAGTTGAATCGATCAGGGGGCAGTTTTCATCCGGCTTCAGCGTTGTGGATAGCCAGATACAGAGAATGAAGAATCAAATCGAAAGCCGGTCGGTGAGGATTATCCGGCGCAAATCTGAAAACATGGAGGTGAAAAGACCGTGATGAGCAAAAATGGAGTCTCTTTATTGTTGGCTGCCCTGGCTTTGCTGTTGTGCAACGCGCCTGCCCTGGCCGGAGATTTGGACCGCTTCGCCAGTCTCGAGGGCACCCTGGACATTGCCGGCGGCACGGCCCATATCCCGGTGATGAACGAGGCGGCCAAGCGGATCATGTCCTTCAATCCGAAGATCCGGATCACCGTGGCCGGCGGTGGGACCGGCATCGGCGTGCAGAAGGCCGGCGAGGGGCTGGTGGATATCGGCAATACCGGGCGCCCCCTGTCCGAGGAGGAAGTGGCCAAGTTCGGCCTGCAGTCCTTTGATTTCGCGATTGACGGCGTGGCGCCCATCGTGCACCCGGAAAACCCCGTCAACGGTCTCACGGCCCAGCAGATCCGGGATATCTTTGCCGGGCGGATCACCCGCTGGAGCGCGGCGGGCGGTCCGGACGCGGCCATTCATGTCTACGGCCGCGAGGAGGCCAGCGGCACCCACGAGGTCTTTTGGGACAAGCTGCTAAAAAAGGAACCCATCGTCGCCGGCGCGAACATCATCCAGTCCAACGGCGCCATGAAGGTGGCGGTTTCCCAGGATGCCAACGCCATCGGCTACATGAGCATCGGCCATATCGACGACACGGTCAAGCCCCTGGCCGTCGACGGGGTCACCCCCTCCCAGGAGACGGCGGTTGACGGCAGCTATCCCGTGGTTCGGCATTTGTTCATGAACACCAAGGGCGACCCCAAGCCCGTGGCGCGGGCGTTCATCGACTATATCCTGAGCGCGGAAGGCGCGGGCATCATCAGCGCCGCCGGCTACATTCCGGTGCGGTAGCTTCTTCCCCCCTGATTTCCATGCTTTCCGAGATTTGGATTCGACGCCTGCTGGGCACCGCCGCGATGGTTTCCACCGCGGCGGCTTTCTGCATTCTGCTGGTCCTGGTCACCCTGGCCCTGCCGCTGTTCACCGCCGGTGGGCTGGGGACGGTGCTGTCCTGGCAGTGGCTGCCGTTTCAGGGAAAGTTCGGCATCCTGCCCATGGTCGTCGGCTCGCTTTTGCTCTCCTTGGGCGCCTTGGCCGCGGCCACGCCGCTGGCCGTGGGCCTCGCGTGCTTCGCGCAGGTCCTCGCGCCGGGCTGGATCAAGAGCCCCTGTCTGGCCGTGGTGCACTACATGACCAGCATTCCCACGGTAATCTACGGGTTTGTCTCGGTTTTTGTGCTGGTTCCGCTGATGCGGCAGTGGTTTGACCGCGGCACGGGCTTTTCCCTGCTGACGGCCATGATTGCGCTGACTTTGCTCATCTTGCCGACCATCGTGCTGGTCTTTCAGGCCACCCTGCGCGAGGTGGACCGCACGGCGCGGGCCACCTGCGCCGCGCTTGGTTTTTCCAAACCGTCCTACATCCGGCATGCGCTGCTGCCGCTTTCCAGGCGCGGCTTGCTGGCCGCCGTAATCCTGGGGTTCGGACGGGCCGTGGGGGACACCCTGATTTCCCTGATGCTTGCCGGCAACGCCCCCATGGTCCCGGGCTCCCCGTTGGACGCCATTCGCACCCTGACCGCACACATCGCCCTGGTCGTGGCCACGGACAGCCAGAGCACGTTTTACCACTCGGTGTTTGCGTCCGGCGTGATCCTGTTTCTGATCATGATTCTCATCAACCTGGCCTTGCGCCGGCTGGGCGGGTCCTTTGCGCCATGACCGCCGCACAAAAACGTAGACTCGCGGACGCGGCAACGGTCGCTTTCTGCTGGAGCGCGGCCGCGGGAACGGCTCTGGCCATCCTGGCGGTCATGGGCTTTCTGATCTTTCGCGGGGCAGGCACCCTGGGGCTGGAGCTGTTCTTTGGGCAAACCCACTGGTGGGATGCCGTGACCGGGGCCCGGCCGGTCTTTGACGGGCTCTGGTCGGCCCTGGCCGGAACCCTGATTCTGGTGGTCCTTTCCTGCCTGATGGCCGTTCCCGTGGGGATTGCCGGCGGGATCTATCTCTCCGTCTACGCCACCGAGCGCTTCCGAAGCGTGGCGGGGTTCGGCGTGGACCTGATGGCCGGCATCCCGTCGATTGTCATGGGACTTTTCGGGTTCAGCATGATCGTGGTCCTGCGGCATGCGTTCTTTCCCCACGCCAAGACCTGCCTGCTGCTGGCTGCGGTATGCATCGCGCTGCTGATCCTGCCCTATCTGGTGCGCACCACCCAAAACGCCCTGTCCGGGCTGCCGGAGCAGCTGCGCCTGCTGGGGCCAAGCCTGGGGTTCACCCCGTGGCAGAACACGCGCCACGTCCTGCTGCCCTCCGCCGGCCGGGGGGTGCTCAGCGGCGTGATCCTGGCCATGGGCCGGGCCGCCGAGGACACGGCCGTGATCCTGCTCACCGGCGTGGTGGCCCAGGCCTTTCTGCCCCGCAGCCTGTGGGACAAATTCGAAGCCCTGCCCTTTCGGATCTTCTATCTTGCCGCGGAGCACCGCTCCGCGGCGGAACTGGACCTGGCCTTCGGCACGGCCTTGGTCCTATTGATGCTCACCGGTGCACTGTTCTGCCTGGCCTTTCTGATTCAGCGAACCATGGAACAGCGCTGGAAAAATTAATGACTCTGCCGGAATCCATTCTGGAAATGCGCGATGTGACGGTCCGCTTCGACGAAAAGATCGTTCTGGACCGCATCAACCTGCGCCTCGGCCGCGGCGAGCTGGTCATGGTCGTGGGGCCGTCCGGGTCCGGCAAGACGACCCTGCTGCGGGCCGTGAACCGACTGAACGAGGAATACCCGGGGAGTGCGACGCACGGCCTGGTGCGGGTCCGGCTGCAGGACAGCTGGCTGAACTGCTATGCTGAAAACTTCCCCCTGACCGATTTGCGCCTGCGGGTGGGCATGGTCTTCCAGCACCCCAATGTCCTGCCTTTTTCCATTCGCAAGAATCTGACCCTGCCCTTGCGCGTCGCCCTGGGCATGGGCAAGAGAGAAGCGGAGCAGCGGGTCCGGCGCGCCCTGGAGGACGTCTGGCTGTGGGACGAGGTCAAGGACCGCCTGCGAGATAGCGCCCTGACCCTCTCCGGTGGCCAGCAGCAGCGGCTCTGCCTGGCCCGGGTGCTGGCCCTGGACCCCGCCATCCTGCTGCTGGACGAGCCCACCGCTTCCCTGGATTTCAAGGCCACCCGGAAGATCGAGGCCCTCTTTCAGACCCTCAAGGCGCGCTACGCCATTCTGGCCGTGACCCACAGCCTGAGCCAGATGCGCCGCCTGGCGGACCGCGTCCTAATCCTGCGCGGCGGTCAACTCGTTTCGCAGCTTTCCCGGGAGGAATTCCAAAACCAGGCAAGTTGCCTGGAGATCATGGAGGAGTTTTTCTAGCGGTACTGCCACACCAATTACAACAACCAAACGGTTAAAGAAGCATCCCACAGCCGACGCGCCAAGGGAAAGGCGAATCGGATCAAGAAGCGTATAATTGATATTCAAGACGCCACCGTGCTTTCCATCGGGATGATTTTGAAATTGACAGCCGGGCAATACTGTGTCACCAAGGATCCTCTGGAAAAAGGACCTTTATTGAACAGGCTACCCCAAAAATTCAGCCGGTTGATCACGGTGGTCCTCATCGCCGGGATCGTTGTCTCCGGGATCGCGGATGCGGCGTCGCAGTGCTGCTGCACGTTGCCGGAGACCCGCGCCACATCGTGCGACACGGCCGTCGCTGCCGGCGACGCCGGTTGCCATCCAGCCCCACCCGCGTGCCACGCGCCCCAAGCGGCAGCGACGGAATTTCCCGCGGCTCCCGCCGCGGATGATGACCGCCGGGACACCTGCTGCCAGAGCGACCGCTGCGGTACATTCAAGCCGGCCGAATTTCTCCGCAACCCGTCCCCGCCGCCTCTCCTTGCCTTGGCCACACAGGTCGGCACCCCCGATGCCGGCGGCGTTGTCGGCAGCGCCGCCGCGCCGGAAATCAGGCGGGGATTCCCTCAAACCATACCTATTTACCTCCTCAAAAACGCCATTCTGCGTTGATCCCGGGCGCCCCGGAACGGCTGCTGCCGTTCAGTCCGCTGGCTCGTTGAACAGGCAGACGGGTTTTGCCTGCGTCGACGGCTTTAGCGATCTTCCTTTTTGACACCCCAGAGGGACACCGCAAGTGGCGGCCGGACGGTCTCGCCGCTGAAGCATATCTGTCTGTAATATTTTATGATATTGATTTCAATCACCATATTTATGAAGGAAAATCAGACGATGAAACACATAATCATACTTTTAACGCTGTTGTGTGTCACGGCCGCCTGCTCCGGTGAAAAATACGGCGCCGGGGTTGACAAAGCCGCGCCGACCATCACGGTCAAGGACGTCTATCTCGACCGCTCCCTGCAGGACAATCCGGTGACTCTCGAGGGGACCATCATCGGCCAGTGTGGATCGCCCGACAAGTGCTGGTTCTTCATGCAGGATGAGACCGGACGCATCTTTATTAACCTGAAGCCCTCAAAACTTTCCCTGCCCGCCGCGATGGGGAAGAAGGTGCGGGTGACCGGTATGATTCAGGGCGACAAGGAAGGGTATCAGATCGTTGCCCAGGGGGTCGAGGTGCTCTGATGGCATTTATCAAGCTCGCTTTAAGCAATCTCATGCGGCACAAGGTCAGAAGCCTCCTCACCCTGGTGGGGATCGCCGCTTCGGTGACGGTGCTGTTTTCCATCCTGTCCTTTAACCGCGGCTTTGAGAGAGGTCTCGCGGATGAAATCGACAAGACCGGCATCCATTTCATGGTCGTGCCGGCGGGCTGCCCCCACGAGGTGGCCTCCCTGGTGCTGCACGGTGCCGTAACCCCGAAATTCATCGATGCCGGCATTGTTGAGCGCATGACACACATTGCCGACATCGAGCTGGCTTCCCCGATGCTGATCACCCAGCTTCTCAACGTCGAGCGGGGCCGACTGGACATGATCCACGGGCTCGAGATGTCGCACGTCCGGCAGATCAAGACCGCCTGGAGACTCGAGGGACGGATCCCCGACGGTGAAGACGGGATCCTGCTGGGCTCGGAAGTGGCGGCCCATGACGATATCCGGGTCGGGGACAGAGTCCGCTACGGGAATCGCGAATTCAGCGTTTCGGGCATCATCACGAAGACCGGGAGCCAGGACGACGCCTTTGTGTACATGCCCGTCACAGCCCTCCAGGCAATCCTGGAGAAAACCGGGGGCCTGACCGCGGTCGGAGTAAAGGTCTCGCGGCCCGAGCGCCTGGAAGACATCACCGGGGAGCTCGCCGCAACCGTGCCCGGCATCCAGATCGTGACCATGAACGAGGTCATGCGCAGCCTGGCGAGCCTTGCCAATTCCGCCAAGGTGATGAGCCTGTCCATCGCGGTCATCGCCGTGCTGATCAGCGCCGTCGGGGTGATGAATGCGATCCTCATGGCCATTTTCGAGCGAACCCAGGAAATCGGCATGATGCGCGCGGTCGGCGCTTCCCGGACGGACATTTTCAGGATCATCATCAAGGAGACGGTCCTGCTGACCGTGGCGGGCGGGGTGTGCGGCATCCTGCTGTCGACCCTGATGGCCGGGATGATCGAGGGGTTTGTGCGAAAGGTCATGCCCTACGTGCCGTCCGGAAAGATAATCCATTTTGAACCGGTGCTTGCCGCGAGCTGCATCGCCTTCACGCTGGTCATCGGCGTGGCGGCCGGCGGCTACCCCTCCTGGAAGGCATCGACCATCAACCCCATCGAGGCCATTAGAGGATGATTGAACTCAGGAATATCACCAAAAACTATATCAGAGGAGCGGAAGAGGTCCATGCCCTCTCCTGCATCGACCTTTCCATTTCCGCCCGCGAATTCATCTCCATCGTCGGGCCGTCCGGATCGGGCAAGACCACCCTGCTGCATATCCTGGGCTGCCTCGACAAGCCGACCGGCGGCACCATGACCATCGACGGCGAAGCGGTCGGCGATCTCCCCGAATCGGCGCTCGTCAGGCTCCGGCGGGAAAAAATAGGCTTCGTGTTTCAGCAGTTTCACCTGATCCCCGGCCTCACCGTCTTCGACAATGTCGCGCTGCCCCTGCTCTTCAGCCGCGGCGACCGGCCCCGGGAAAAGATCATGGCGCTCATCGAGATGGTCGGCCTGGACCGCCGGGTGGCCCACCACCCGAACCAGCTCAGCGGCGGGGAGATGCAGCGGGTGGCCATTGCCAGGGCCCTGGTGAACGACCCCGAGGTCATTTTCGCCGACGAGCCCACCGGCAACCTCGATTCGACCACCAGCGAGAAAATTTTTTCGCTCCTCGAGGCGCTCCATGCCAAGGGGCTTTGCATCGTGATGGTCACCCACAACCCCGATCTGGCCAATCGCGCCTCCAGGGTCATCGAACTGAGGGACGGCAGGATCTTGCAGCAGCGAACCAGAGGAAGGCGCGCATCTTGAACATTTAAGATGCTCCCCTCTCCGACCGTAAGGGGTATAGATCATGAGTGATGTCTGGATTGCATTTGGACTGACTGCGTTTGCGGGCATGGCCACCGGAATCGGCAGTATCATCGCGTTCACAGCCAAGAGGACTAACTATCGCTTCCTCTCGGTGGCAACTGGGTTCTCGGCCGGCGTGATGCTCTATGTTTCATTTGTGGAGATATTCGTAAAGGGAGTCGAATCACTTACGCAACGATACGGTGACTATTGGGGGCACTGGATCAATGCAGCCTCGTTTTTCGGCGGAATGCTGCTGATCGGGGTGATCGACAACCTGATTCCAACCGCCGAGAACCCGCATGAAACTCACTCGGAAGCTGAGACCCTGCCGCTGCACAATCCATCCGTACTTCACCCGGACTTCCACCAGGCCGTAGCCGGCGAATCAGCGCGGGCAGAAGGCCACCACGATCACAGCGCCGATCATCATAAGCTGATGCGAATGGGGTTGTTCACCGCATTGGCCATAGGCATTCACAATTTCCCTGAAGGCCTGGCCACATTCCTCGCCGCTCTGCAGGACCCAAGCCTCGGCGTGGCCATTGCCGTTGCCGTTGCGCTGCACAATATACCCGAGGGGATCAGCGTGTCTGTTCCGATCTTCTATGCCACAGGAAATCGCAAAAAGGCGTTCTTTTACTCGATGCTCAGCGGATTGGCCGAGCCCGTGGGCGCAGGAATCGCATATCTCGCGTTGCGTTTCTTCGTTAGAGGTGATGACGGATTATTGCCGCCCCAGGTGATGGGGATTCTGTTCGGGGGTGTGGCGGGCATCATGGTTTACATCAGTCTGGATGAATTGCTTCCGACGAGCAAGGCCTACGGAAAAGGGCATGACAGTCTGTATGGGCTCGTGGCGGGAATGCTGGTGATGGCTTTGAGCCTGTTGCTGATGAAGTAGCTGCGACAAGTGCGGCCAATCGGACAGCCGGGGGCTTTTCCGCCCGGCCCCCAAAACACCCCGCATGCGGGTCCGCACCGGGCGTTTCACTCAATTTACCGTATCTGGGGCCATCAATAAATTAAGTGGACCAGCCTGAATTTTAGTTGGATGGTTATTGCTGCGCCCCCACAGTCACGCATCGATGCACCCGGCAAACTGCGATAGGTTATCATCCGCGGGATCGATCGCCAGGCGATATTCACGGATGACACCGCTCGCGATGAGTTTCTGAAGTGGAGACGATTTCTTGGCTTGACTTAAATATTGATGGACGTCCTGCTGGTCCGCAGTTTAGTGGGGGCTGCTGGAAAGACAAGCTTGCCCCCCAGCACCTGCCGCGCGTGATGCCCAACGACCCGATCCTGCTCGACGGGGGCCATGCGCCATGGCGGCTTTTCAATTTTAACTTGGACATGAAAGCCAATTTCTGTGCCCGCATATCCCACCCCAGATGAAGAGTCGTAACACTATTTTCCCGTTGCGGCTTGCCTGAAACGATCATTGTTCCGCCGCCCCCCGATGCCGCCTGCGGGGCATAATGCCGTTAAATCGAGGGGGAAGCCGGGACTTCAAATATCTCAATTCCCCGATCCGGCGCCTCATTTCCATTGACAAGCTCCGTTTCGATCTCCAATTTCAGGCCGAAACGATAGATAACCCCGTATTCATTGGGCATCACAAACACCAAAATGAAGGTGGAAAATATGAACAAGTATGGCGCGGAATTTTTCGGGACCTTTTGGCTGGTTCTGGGTGGGTGCGGCAGTGCGGTTTTGGCTGCTGCGTTCCCAGATGTCGGCATCGGGCTGCTTGGCGTATCACTGGCCTTCGGCCTGACCGTGCTCACCATGGCCTTCGCGATTGGGCACATATCCGGCTGTCACCTCAATCCGGCAGTGTCGGTTGGTCTCTGGGCTGGCGGTCGTTTCCCCACAAAGGAGCTGTTGCCTTATGTCATTGCGCAAGTTTTAGGCGGCATTGCGGCCGGTGGTGTTCTGTATCTCATCGCCAGCGGCAAGGCGGGCTTCGATCTGTCTGCGGGGTTTGCTTCCAACGGCTACGGCGCGCATTCGCCGGGCGGGTATAGTTTGCCGGCGGCCCTGATCACTGAGGTGGTCATGACCATGATGTTTCTGATTGTAATTCTGGGCGCCACTGACAAACGGGCACCCCAAGGTTTTGCGCCGATCGCCATTGGGCTTTGCCTGACCCTCATTCATTTGATCAGCATTCCGGTAACCAACACATCGGTGAACCCCGCCCGCAGTACCGGCGTTGCGGTGTTTGTGGGCGATTGGGCGATTGCGCAGCTCTGGCTTTTCTGGATAGCCCCGATTGTTGGAGGGATACTGGGCGCTGTGGTCTATCGTTTCATTGGCCGCGAACAGGATTAGCCGTAAAGGTCCTCAATCGGGTGAGGGGGAATTTTTCACTCCCCCTCACCTGAAGCGGTCGTCAACTTAGCTCCGGCGCATCTGCTCTGGGTTCCACTGAGCGCGATGTGCGGGGGCCTGCTCGACGGGGTTTTCGGGCTGTGGTATCGGCACCGGAAGGAGGCGAAAGACCCCAGCCCCAGCCAATCGAAGTAAAAAACCCGCTGCAGCTCGGCATAGCCTTGCAGTTCAGCGCCCTGTTGGCCGCCATTCTGCTCCTATCCGAAGCGATGAAAACGTGGTCCGGAAATGACGGCGTCTACATGCTTTCGGTGATCTCGGGTCTCATGGATGTGGATGCGATCACCCTCTCGCTTTCCAGGTCGGCAAAATATGACCTGGGCGCCGAAGTCGCCGCCAGGGGCATTGTGCTCGCCGCTGCAACCAATACGCTGGTCAAGGGGATTTTTTCGCCTTTATCACCGGGATCAGGGACAACGTCCGACTGCCCCTGTTTTTGCCGGCCGTGATCCTGCCGGGGTTGCTGACGGCCGCCTATTTGCTGTAGCCCATTTTTGGCGGGCTTCAGCGGCGGCGGCGAAACTGCGCCTTTTCATGGCGGGGGGCCGCCGGCCTGTGGGGGCGGCTCCAGGGGGATGCCCCAGCGTTTCATGAATTTCCAGATGGCGGTCCGGCTGTAGCCGGTGCGGCGCCCCACTTCGGCCTTGTTCCAACCGCAGGCCGCAAGGAGATCGATCAGCCTCTGCCGGTCGAGGGCGGTCCTTCGGGCGCACAGCTGTCCGTCCGTCACGACATCATCCGGCACCCGAGGCTCGGCCCGGATCTCGACGGGCAGGTCGGCCAGCTCGATCCGCGGGCCGCGGCAGAGCACGAAGCCGTGCTCGATGGCGTTTTCGAGCTCCCGCACGTTGCCGCGCCAGCGCCAGGCCATCAGGGCCCGCATGGCCTCGAGGGCGACCGATTCGACGGCCTTGCCGGTCTGGCGGTTGAACTTGTCGAGGAAATGGCGGATGAGAAGCGGGATGTCCTCACGGCGCTCCCTCAGGGGCGGCAGGCGAATCGGAAACACCTTGATGCGGTAGTAGAGATCCTGCCGGAAGCTCCCGGCCTCGACCTGCCGGGCCAGATCCCCGTGGGTCGCCGCGATCACCCGGATATCGACCTTCCTTCGCCTGGAATCGCCGACCCGTTCGATTTCCCGTTCCTGGAGGACCCTGAGGAGCTTGACTTGGATGAAGGGGCTGATATCGCCGATTTCGTCGAGAAAAAGGGTGCCCCCGTCGGCCTCCTCGAACCGGCCGACGCGGCTTCGGATGGCGCCGGTAAAGGCCCCTTCCACGTGGCCGAAAAGCTCGCTTTCCAGCAGGGACTCGGAGAGCGCGCTGCAATTCACCGTGACGAAGGGGCGCTCGGCCCGCCGGCCGTGGTGATGGATGGCGCCCGCCACGAGCTCCTTGCCGGTGCCGCTTTCCCCTGAGACGAGCACCGTGGCGTCGCTGGCGGCGGCCTGCTGCACGGCGTCGAAGACGGTCTGCATGGCCGCGCTCTTGCCGATCAGGTTGGCGAAGCGGTGGCGCTCGCCCAGGCGCCGCCGGGCCGCCTCAACCTGCCGCTCGACCGATTTGAGCCGGGTCAGGTCGGTGACCGTCTCCACCACGCCCAACAGCCTGCCCGAAGGGTCGCGCACCACCCGGGCGTTTTTGACGACGGGCACGTCGTGACCGTCCCGGTGCCGCAGCGCGCATTCCTTGGCATCTACCTTTCCGTACTCGAAGATGCCGCAGTCGGCCATGCCCTCGGGGCACTCTTTGCGCAGACAGCGGGTGAAGTTCAGCACCCGGCAGCTTCTGCCGACCACCTCCTCGGCCCGGTACCCGGTGATGCGCTCCATGGCGGTATTCCAGAGCGTGATAAGACCGGCTGCGTCCAGGGTGAAGACGCCCTCGGCCATAGCGTCGATCATGAGGTCGGCGAATGTGGGTTCTACTCGGGTCATGGGGCAGGGCCTCAGGCGTTACCTTGATGGCATAGTAGCGCTACAAAAACCGTTACTGTTACTTATGTAACGCCTGCCGTAGCTGTCAAGCGATTTTTGGTTTCACGCCAATCGGTTATAGATTCAAACAGTTAAATACATAATAGGCAGAGGGGATAATTCCGGCACGGGTTTTGGAAAGAGGGGGGCATCGTCGGTTTCAACGCTGTTCCAACCCCCTGAAAGGAACCCGCCATGTGGACGCTGCTTAAACGGATCAATCAGAACCTCGTTACCGCCATCCCCGTCATGATGTTGCTCGGCTTCGGCTATGGCACCCTTTGCGACCCCGCATTTCTGAAAAACCTCATCGTCCCACTGACCTTCCTGATGGTCTATCCGATGATGGTCACCCTCAACGTCCGGCGGGTTTTTTCCGGGGGCGACGGGCGGGCCCAGCTCCTCAGCCAGTTGATCAATTTCGGGATCATCCCTTTTCTGGCCTACGGCGTCGGGCGCCTCTTTTTCCAGGACCAGCCGTATATGGTCCTCGGCCTGCTCCTGGCGGGGTTGGTGCCGACCAGCGGCATGACGATTTCCTGGACCGGCTTTGCCGGGGGCAACACGGCGGCCGCCGTCAAGATGACCGTAATCGGGCTCACCCTGGGATCCATCGCCACCCCCTTCTACGTCAAGTTTCTTCTGGGGGCGGCCATCAGGGTGGATCTCCTGGCCGTGGTGCAGCAGATTCTCGTGATCGTCTTCCTGCCCATGGCGCTCGGTTTTGCAACCCAGCAGGCCCTGATTC
>Ga0105106_10002505_pt1 | contig 13226 bp, 12 predicted proteins | sample PPLLaktember2015_5_FD_79109 | JGI IMG/M metagenome (GOLD analysis project Ga0105106, IMG submission 79109) | Freshwater sediment microbial communities from Prairie Pothole Lake near Jamestown, North Dakota, USA - PPLs Lake P8 Core (1) Depth... | ecosystem: Environmental > Aquatic > Freshwater >...
CATCCCTCCAAAATAATTTTAAAATCAAATCCAATTTCTTATTTTTTAATAAGAGAATTGGAGAATTTCCATGAAAAAAATTACAAAGTATTTTATTCAGGGATTAATTGTAACACTTCCCGCGGCTGCAACAATATATCTTATCTACTGGGTTCTGATTACCTTCGATAACATTTTCAATTTTAATATTCCAGGGATCGGCTTTTTATTAATTCTGTTAATAATTCTTGCCGTGGGGTTTATTGCTTCTAATATCTTAACAAAAAGAGTTACCGTTTTCATTTACAATCTTTTCAACAGACTTCCGTTAATCAGCATAATATATAATTCAGTAAAAGACCTGATCGAAGCATTTGTCGGGGATAAAAAAAAGTTCAACAAACCTGTTTTAGTCAGGGCATCCAAAGAAAGCAGCATAGAACTTTTAGGTTTTATTACTGAAGAAAATCTTGAACTCTTGGGAGAAATAAATAAAGTTGCGGTTTACATTCCCCAGGCGTACAATTTTGCCGGAAATCTAATTATTGTTCCGTCAAGTGATGTTAAATTACTAGATGCAGGAGCAAAAGAAATTATGACGTTTATCTTGTCAGGCGGACTTAGTAAATAAAGTAGTGAGTATGGAGTATACAGTAAGAGATGTATCGTCTTGAAATAGGTTGATAAAAATTAATCAAAGGAAGGACAAGACACTCCATTCTCCTTACTCCCTACTTTCTACTAGTATCTGTCCAATTTAAACTTTTCACCGAGGTAAAGTTTTCTTACTTCGGCATCCTCCGCAAGTTCATTTGCCTTGCCGTGCTTAAAGATCACACCATTAATCAGTATATAGGCTTTGTCTACAATGCTTAAAGTCTCATGAACATTATGGTCGGTAATTAAAACGCCTATCCCTCTATTTTTCAGGTTTGCCACAATGTTCATAATATCTTCAACGGCAATTGGATCTACTCCGGCAAACGGTTCATCAAGCAGAATAAAGCTTGGATCGGTAGCAAGTGCTCTTGCAATTTCCGTTCTCCTTCTTTCACCGCCGCTTAATTGATAACCCATGCTTTTCCGGACATTTGTAATTCCAAGGTCCTCTAAAAGTCTTTCACATTTCTCCTTTCTTTCCAAAGCATTAAGACTTGTCATTTCCAAGATTGCAAGTAAGTTGTTCTCTACAGATAATCTTCTGAATATGGAAGCTTCCTGCGGAAGATAACCGACGCCCATTCTGGCTCGTTTGTACATCGGAACTTTTGTTATCTCGGCGTCATCCAAAAAAACTTTTCCTTTATCGGGCTTTACCATTCCTACAATCATATAAAAAGTCGTGGTTTTCCCTGCGCCGTTGGGTCCAAGCAGACCGACAATTTCACCTTTAGATACCTGAACAGATGCTTTATTTACCACCGTTCTCTTTTTATAAATCTTAACTAAGTCTTCCGATCTTAATGTTGAATTCATAATTTTTTCAATTTTACTTCCTGGAAAACTAAGATAAAAAATTCAAACTTATAATTGAGCCAATCAAGCTTCACTAACTTAAAAGCATTTTTAATCATAGGATCCTCTTTTTTTTAAAAGCAGATCACTCTTTAGCAGATCACTCTTTACAGGCCTGTTTTCATGTAAAAAATATTGCGGAAGTGTATAAGACAGTTCGTTCCCTTGGACCATATTTTCAGGATAATACTCGCTTGACGGCGACCCGTACAGCTTGACCTGATTTACTTTCCCGTTAAAAATCTCAATAACGGCAGACTGCGCAGATGATTTTGTTAATCCGTTCGGGGTTCCTTCTTCATAGAGATAGTAAATGCTCAGCACACCTTCAAATACTTCCATTTTTTTTATTCCGTCATCATCAAAATGCATTATTATCCTGCTGCCTGAAATCTGATCATACCTATCTGAAAAGATTTTATCCCGGGAAAGAATAAAAGCATTATTTAAGATATCAATAAGCTGAATCTGATTCTCACGCAGAAATATTGTAATGGAATCACCAGTTAATTGAGAATTCTCATACCACAAAACCGGCTGAGGAGCTTCAGGCTGAAGTTTTTCCGTAACAATTTTATCTTCATCCCTGTAATAAACGGAGAAATCATTCCTTGAGGCAAAATTTGAGCGGACTATTTTTACCGAATCTTTTGCTTTAAAAATGTTTAATGTATCCCTGTATGCTTCCATAATCAGCGATCTTATTAATAAAGTATCAATCTCCAGTTTCCTTGTAGGCAATACGGAAAAGGCGTTTACTCCATTTCCGGGAATTGTATCATTTACTTCAACATATGAGGAATCAATCTGAATCAGCAGAGGATTTTTATTTATAATCGTGTAAGATCTTTCAGCATAATCTTCCAGATGATCCCCGTAAATAATTACGTTATTAGACTTGCTTGTTATTTTCACATCAATATCGGCAAATGTTACACGGTGATCTCTGTAGTGCTGAAGCTTCTCCGCTTCAATAATATTATCCGGATCAATTATTTTTACTGCACCTACGGCAACGGAACGGTTCTCATTTTTGTAATAGGTTAATTCATTGGATGTAAGTGTTGTAACGGTATCATAAAGTCTGACATTGTCCCTGAAGTAAGCCCTGTCCTCATTAAAATAATACTCTCCTCTGTCCGCAGTAAGAATTACTTTTTTATCATCGAGCTTCAGAGGGGTCTTTGATTCGGAACGTTTTTCATTCCCGTAATAGAATGCTTCATCGGTAGTAATTGTCAGAGTATCCTGTACAATAATTACATTCCCGGTCAGCACTGCATCATTTCTAGAAATATACTGAACGGCTTTGCTGCATGTAATTACAACGTTACCCTGGGTAAGCTTTACTTTTCCAAAAACTTCTCTTATCATCTCTCCCGATATCGATCTTCCAACCATACTGTCCCCCACAACTATAATATAATCGTCATCCTGCTGGGAGATCGTAATTGCAGTTGAAAAAATTAATATAAGAATTGAAAGAAAAGATTTCATATTCAATTAAGAACCTCTATTCAATTCAAAGAGTGTCTCTCCTTGTAACATAGGTAATATTATAAATAACATAGTTCCTTAGATGCTGATCCGATTCAAATCCGTATCCTTCAATTTTTTCTTTTGGAGTAAGAATAGTAACAAACTTATCGGATAATATTTTCTGATCGGAATTCCGCCACATCAATTCCTCCGTCTGCAAAGTTACTCCGCTGTCATTCACCGCAACAACATTATCTATTGCCCAGAGATTTTTGGTTGCGTCATCAACCTTCCCCTGCTCCGCAGTCAATGTAGTGGTTTTTTCTTCGAAATCATTATAGAAATCTACTTTAATCTTGTCGTCGAGCAGGGTTTCCCGGGCATTCTCCAAAACTCTAAGATGGCCGGCTGTTAAAACAGCTTTTGTTTTCCCGGAGTCTGTAAAAAAAATTTCCGCATCCCAGCTTTCCTGTGCAGGAAGTTCCTGTACACTCAACGACGGATTAACCGTTGGCTTAACCTTTTGATCTGAACAGCTTGGGATTAGGATTAACAGAACCAGGAATGATAAATATTTCATCTTGGACGAAGCCCGAGATTGATGAGATCATGAAGGTGCACAATTCCGACTGGTTTATTTTCATCGTTAATTACAACTAGAGTAGTAATTTTATAATTTTCCATCTGCTGAAGGGCAAGTGATGCGAGTGCGCTCGGCTTGATCACCTTCGGCGTTTTTGTCATTACGTCTTTTGCTTTAAGATTTTTTATTTCAAGTGTTTTTTCAAGGAGGCGCCGCAGGTCTCCGTCGGTTATTATTCCTTTAAGAATTTTTTCCCGGTTTACAACGCAGGTAGTTCCTAGTCTTTTGGAAGTCATTTCCAGGATTACATCTTTTAATGATGCTTCCTCCTGCACCATCGGGACTTTATCTCCCTTTATCATTATTTCTTTCAATTCAAGAGAAAGGCGTTTGCCGAGGCTTCCGCCGGGATGCAGATTTGCAAAATCCTGTATAGAAAAATTTTTCTGCTGCAGGAGTGCAACCGAAAGCGCATCTCCCATTGCCAAAGTTGCAGTGGTTGACGCAGTAGGTGCTAAATCGTGAGGACATGCTTCTTCCTTCACGCTTATATCCAGAACTATATCGCATTCGGAAGCAAGCTTCCCATTTTCGCTGCCGGTCATTGCAATCAGCTTCACTTTTAATCTTTTCAGCCATGGAAGCAGATTTGCCAATTCCTGGGTTTCGCCGCTCTTTGAAATAAATATTACAACATCGTCTTTCCTAACCATCCCAAGATCGCCGTGCAGCGCATCTGTCGGATGCAAATAAATCGCCGGAGCACCGGTAGAATTGAGAGTCGCTACAATCTTCCGGGCAACCAATCCCGATTTTCCCATCCCCGTTACAACAATTCTTCCCTGGCATTGATTTAAAACTTCTACGGCTTTAACAAAATTTTCATTTATACTCCTGCTTAGATCGGCAACAGCTTCAGCTTCAATTCTGATAACTTCACGCCCCTTGGCTATAATTTCATCCGAACTCAATTCTTACCTCTTTTTATAGAATTTTTGAAAAAACCTTTTTTTATATAAACCTAAACTTCCCGGATGATCTTTCGTGTTAAAATTATCTGATGATTTCTCTTTTTTACCCGTAAAAGAAGAAAAATCTATATTAAACCTTTTAAAATAGTTGTTGTAGAGGATAAAAGCTGAAATTATTTCTTTATCCGGATAGCTGTATAAGTTTTTAAAAAATAAACCCTGATTTGAAATTATTGAAATATCACGAATATTCTTAACCATCATTAATTGATTATGGAAATTAGTAACCGGGATTAGATAATTTACACCCGTAGAGTATTCGTGCAGCCAGATTTTTTTATGAACCGGAGCAATTGCCAGAAGATAGTTCTTTGGGATAAGGATTACCTCCCTGACATCGGAATTATCATGCGGAGCCCTTTCCCCGGGAATCCAGTCGGAATAACTCCATGAAGTAATTTCACCTAAATTTTCCGGGATGATATTTTCATTATCTGCATCGGCACCTGCAGGTTTCGGTGAAATATCAACTTCAATTTCACCATTAACTTCATTGTGTATGGTAATATCTATTTCAGTTTCATTGCAGATAACTGTACCTGATGCAAAGATCGGAGCAGATGGTGAGTTAAGATCCGGGTCATTCTCTCCTTTTCCTAAAACCAAGTTTGTTGTTCCAAACCTGCCTAAACCCGAAACAACAAGGCGGCTGATTTTATCTCTGTATTCTTTATAGCCGGGTTTATTTTCAGGCAAAATAGAATTCAAAAGTGTTATCTCTTGAATACTCAAATTCCTCGGGAATTTTCTTTCATTATTTATTGAATCTTCCATATTGAACACCCAAGCATAATCTTCAAAATAATTTCTTTTAGTATTTCTTAATTACTTTATCAATCGCCCGTATTTCAACTAATAAATCGTGAAGTTCATTTAACGGAAGCTGGCTTGCTGCATCACTTAAAGCTTGTCCCGGATTCGGGTGAACTTCCAGGAATAGCGCATCTATTCCGACTGCGGCAGCCGCTCTGGCTAGCGGTTTAATAAATTTAGGCTGTCCGCCGCTTTCATTCCCTTTGCCCGGAAGCTGTACCGAATGAGTTGCATCCATTATAACCGGGTATCCGAACTCTTTCATTATTACAAATGAACGCATATCCACAACCAGATTATGATAACCGAACGTAGTACCTCTTTCAGTAAGCAGAATATTTTTATTCCCTGTTGAAGCAACTTTTTCTGCAGCAAATTTCATATCCTCGGGAGCAAGGAATTGTCCTTTTTTTATGTTTACAATTTTCCCTGTATTGCCTGCGGCAATTAGAAGTTCTGTCTGCCTGCACAAAAAAGCCGGTATCTGCAGCACATCAACGGATGGGGCCGCAATTTCTGCTTCTTCAACAGAATGGATGTCTGTTAAGACGGGAATCCGAAGATTTTCTCTCACACTTGAAAGTATTTTTAATGCTTCCGAATCTCCAATACCTACAAAGGAATTTGAGCTTGTTCTGTTTGCTTTTTTATAACTGGATTTGAATATAAAAGGAATGTTTAAATTTTCTGCTATTTTTTTTATTTCCCCGGCAGTTTTAAAGATCATTTTTTCATTTTCAACAACACAGGGACCTGCTATTAGTACAAATGGTTTACCTCCGCCAATTGCAAAATCCTTTCCGGAAGGGACAGATATTTTTATCATCGGGCTATATTATTTATTATTTAAAGCAAATATAAAGAAAACATTGTACTAATTGTATTTAGAATCCGCCCGGAAATATAACCCTTAACAGGATTAAAATTTATTACTGTATTTTTTAACCTTCGTTTTTTTATGCTTTGCTTTTACAGGATTTTTGCCGGCGCTTTCAAAACTGTACATGCATTGAAAAAATGGTCGGACACCAGTGTACTTTTCCGCATATTTTAATCAACAATAAATACTCCGGGTGTCCATTAACCTACTTGCCAGCTATCTGATCGTTGATCTTTTTTGCTTCTTCAAGATGACTTTTGAGTATAGGCAGTGTTTTACTAATCCAATCTTTAAGTTCTGAATTTTGAACTTTTTCCAATGCTTCTTCGAATTCCTCTATATCTTTTTCATATTCTCTTTCTCTTAAATTTTATTTTTAAATTATATTCTCAAGGCAACATTAGCAAATAATATTTATTTGTACGGTGATATAATGTCAGGAAAAAATAAAGCTGAAAGAAATAGTTAAAAAAATCACAAATAATTATAGATGTTAATACCTTCAACTGTCGGTTATTATATTTTTATCCGATATACGGCAGTGATAGTTATCATGGACAAAATTTTTTTTAATTCAAATACGATATATTTTATTTTAAAATTATGAGGAAATAAATTGCCTGAGAATGAATGTATTAGAAAAATATTTGTCGGTGCAGAAGTAGTTCCAAACGAGGGAGTTCACTTCCGTGTCTATGCTCCCAAAAGGAATGGAGTTTCTGTAGTAATCGGGGAGAATTTTGAAAAAGTGAATAAAGAAAATGGAAAAACTTATAAACTTGAAAGCGAAGGCAGCGGTTATTTTTCCGGCTTGATAAAAGATGCGGCAGCAGGAAATTTATATAAATATCTCTTTGAGGATAATTCACTTTACCCGGATCCCGCGTCATTCTTCCAGCCTTACGGGCCGCATGGTCCTTCTGAAATAATCGACCTGAACAATTTTGACTGGTCCGACTCGGATTGGAAAGGAATTTCAGGTAAAAAAAAACAAATAATTTATGAACTGCATGTGGGAACGTTTTCTCAGGAAGGGATCTGGCAGTCTGCAAAAACAAATCTTGAACATCTGCGGGATCTAGGGATTTCGATAATTGAAGTGATGCCGGTAGCGGAGTTTGCAGGAAAATTCGGCTGGGGTTATGACGGAGTGAATCTGTTTGCACCGTATCATTATTACGGGCGCCCGGAAGATTTTAAAGACTTTATCAATTCAGCTCACCTGATGAACATCGGTGTAATACTAGATGTTGTGTATAATCATTTGGGACCGGACGGCAATTATATGGAACAATTTACTGAGGATTTTTTTACGGAGAAATATAAAACAGACTGGGGTAAAGCAATAAATTTTGACGGGGAAAATTCTGATTTCGTAAGAAATTTTATAGTGCAGAATGCACTTTACTGGAGTGAAGAATTCCACATCGACGGATTAAGATTTGACGCAACTCAAGATATTTTTGATAATTCCGGAAAACATATTCTGTCGGACGTTGTTCAAACTGTGAAAGAAAAAAGCAGTAAAGGAAAATATTTTGTTGCAGAAAATGAACCTCAAAATTCAAAGTTCGTTTTACCTCCTGAAGATAAAGGATTTGGAATAGACTCAATGTGGAATGACGACTTTCATCATTCATGCATAGTGGCTCTGACTGGAAGGAATGAGGCATACTATTCGGATTATCTCGGTAAACCACAGGAATTTATCTCAATGTACAAATATGGATTTCTTTACCAGGGACAGTACTATAAATGGCAGAAAAAAAGAAGAGGCACTCCGTCTTTTTACATGGAATCTTCAGCACTGGTTAATTTTATTCAAAACCATGACCAGATTGCCAACAGCGGCAGAGGTTTAAGAATCGATAAAGTTGCAAGCCTCGGATCTTATAAAGCAATTACAGCATTAATGATTTTGAGCCCGGGAACCCCGATGCTTTTCCAGGGAGAGGAATATGCATCTGCTTCTCCATTCTTTTATTTCGCAGACCATAAGGAGGAATTATCTGAATTAATTTACAACGGCCGCACGGAATTTATGAGCCAGTTTAGAAGCATTGCAACACCTGAAATGATTGCATGGCTTCCTGTTCCAAACGATATCCAGACGTTTATACAGTGTAAATTAAATATTGAAGATAAAAACAATAATAAAGCAATATTCGATCTGCATAAAGATTTAATAAAAATCAAAAAAGACGATCCGGTTATCAATCTGCAGCAGAATGATTTAATAGACGGTGCAGTGCTGAATGAATCTGCTTTCGTGATAAGGTATTTCGGAAATAATAATGATGACCGGATTTTATTGGTGAATCTAGGAATAGATCTGCATTTAAATCCTGCCCCTGAACCCTTATTAAGTCCTGTTACCGATAAAGGATGGCAGATTCTCTGGTCCTCTGAAGATATTAAATACGGCGGCAGCGGGACGGCTCCCCTTGAAACCGAAAACAACTGGATTATACCCGGCCATGCAGCCGTACTGCTTCAGCCCGCTTCATTATTAAATTCAAATTTAAAATTGTTACCCTAAAGTGAGTATTATAAGAGAAATAAACATAGGCACCGATGAATCGTTATTGAACAAGGAATGGATAGTTACAAACGGTTTGGGCGGTTATGCTTCCGGGACGATCGGAGGGTTATTAACCAGGCGGTATCATGCTCTGCTCATTTCTGCATTGCCGGCTCCATTGGGACGAATTGTAATGTTCAATACAATGAATTATGAACTGATAACGGAAAACGGTTCATCAGTCAGGTTCAACGCTGCAGCAAGAAATCATGATGAATATAATACATTAAACTTAATTCATCCAAAAAAATTTTTTTTGGAAGACGGACTGCCTGTCTGGCAGTATAAGCTTGATAATCTTCTTTTCGAAAAAAGAATTTTAATGCCTTATATGCAGAACACTGTTGTAATAACCTTTAAACTTTTAGAGGGAAATTCCGCTGCGAATATTAAGCTTCTTCCGTACCTGCATTTCCGTCCGCATGAATTCCCGGTAAATGAAAAATTTGAAGGGTCATTCAGAATTTCCATTGACGGAGATAAGTACCAAATTACATTTAATGAAAACCTGCCGCCGCTGAATTTAATTCTTTACGGAAAAAATTCATCATTTACATATACTGTCTGCGACGAATTCATAAACTTTTATAAGATGGAAAATCAAAGAGGATACGAATCAGAAGGCTCATTATGGAACCCGGGACCTTTCAATGCACAGCTTAGCAAAGATAATTCTGTCTCGCTGATTGCATCAACGGAAGAATGGGAAACAATCCTTTCTCAAAAGCCTGAAGATATTTTCATTAATGAAATAAAAAGAAGAAATGAACTAATCGCCCGCTCCAATTTTAGGGGCGAAAAATTTCTTTCGGAACTTGCTTTGGCTTCCGATCAATTTATTATAACGCCCGTAGGCAGGCAGGAGAAAGCAATTAAAGTAATATCAGTGGGCGGGGAATTAAAATCTGTAATTGCAGGTTATCATTGGTTTACCGATTGGGGAAGGGACACTATGATAAGTCTGGAAGGTCTGTCGCTGTTAACCGGGAGATTTAAAGAAGCTCATTCAATACTTCATTCTTTTGCAAATTGCGTAGAAAACGGATTAATTCCTAACCATTTTCCTGAAGGAGAGAAGGAAGGTTTATATCACACGGCCGATGCAACCTTGTGGTTCTTTCATGCCCTCGATCGGTATCTTTATTACACAAATGACAAAACAATTATTACACTTCTGCTCCCGACTTTGAAGGAAATAATAGGATTCCACCTTGGAGGAACACGGTTCGGAATTAAAGCCGATTCTTCCGACGGATTACTAATCCAGGGCACGGAAGGCTATCAGCTTACATGGATGGATGCTAAAGTAAGGGACTGGGTTGTAACGCCCCGCAGAGGAAAAGCTGTGGAGATTAATGCACTCTGGTATAATGCACTAAAATTAATTTCAGAATGGATAAAAGAGATTGAAGGATCGGACCCCGGCAAATATATTAATCTTTCCGAATTAACAAAAAAATCATTTAATAAAAAGTTTTGGATTAATGATAAAAAATATCTTTACGACGTAATTGAAGGAGAGAATACGCTGTTCGATGATTCATTAAGGCCGAATCAGATTTTTTCTATTTCACTGAAATTCCCTGTGCTCGATCAGGATAAATGGGAAGATGTAATTAATATTGTTAAGGATTATCTTCTAACTCCATATGGATTAAGATCCCTCGCTCCAAATCATCCCGACTATAAATCAAATTATTTCGGAAATCTCCTTGCACGCGACGCTGCATATCACCAGGGAACGGTATGGGCATGGCTCATCGGGCATTTTATTGATGCCTGGTTAAAGCTGTTCCCGGATGATCTGGTAAATACCGAGAAGTTCCTTGAAGGATTCGATCCGCATTTGAACGATGCAGGTTTAGGGTCCATCAGCGAAATATTTGATGCGGAGCAGCCTTATACACCTCGCGGATGCATTGCCCAGGCATGGAGTGTTGCGGAGGTCTTAAGAAGCAGGGTAAAAATAAATTCAGTCAGAGAAAACTCAGCTCTGAAAATGACAAATCAGGTAAAAACGTAAAAAGTAAAATAAAGTACCATTTTGAGCCAAGCCTGATCTCGTATCTACTTCCTTTGTAAAGGCTTATAGCGCACACCCGATTTTTAATTATTTCAATTCTCTTGCCTAATTTCTAAAATAATTTTAGCTTGTCTCCAAATAAATTTAATATTTAGGGGCTTCACTATTGGGAAACTTGCATATTCGATAGGCATAATCAGATACTTTGTTTCTTATTAATCATTACCCCGAGTAATGATTTATATTATCAAATTTTCTGATAACAATCATTTGGAGTTTTTATGAGAAAAGTATTATTCGGCGGATTGTTTTATTTAATTTTTCAAATCAATATTTGCGCACAAATTAATCAACCGCATCCGCATGTTTCGGGAGGATTAAATTTAGGATACAGCAGCGGGTTCGGAATACAAGGAAATCTGACCATCACCGATTTTGCACTTGACTTCCCTCTCGCTATCAGGCTCGGGCTCGGTTATACAATGGTAGATCCCGGAAATCCTGTAGAAGCCCGCGTTATTTTCATAAACGATGCAACCAACGGTGTTCCTGAAGAAAGCGGAAGATTCTGGGATTTTAAAATGGATTTCTTATATCCAATTAAAATTTTCAATTTAAAAAAAGCTTTCTTATTTGCGGGACCGCGTTATTCACTTTTTTCCGGAGATTTTAATTTTATAGACGGCAATGAATTCTTTACTATCTCTTCTGATCAATGGGGAATCGGGGCTGGAGCGGAAGCCGGCTTTTTGTTATCTCCAAAATTTGATTTTGTGCTGACTACAGGATTCGACTATTATTTTTCAGGTATGATTGAAGAACATGATACATCTTACGGTCCCGACGGCGAGATAATAAGCGGCAGACGCGATTATATTTACAATGATGCCGATAAAGCAATCAATCAGCCGAAGTTTATAATAAAAGCTATGATGGGATTTAGTTATCATTTCTACGTACTTGTCTATTCGTAAAAACTTAGATGCAAAATTGATCTTTATAATCTCAAACAGAGCCTCTCCAGCTTTCCCATATTATATTTTATCCTTTCAAAAATAAAATGAAGAAAGAATAACAATGGCTTGGTTTATATTAATAATTGCAGGTCTTTTTGAAGTCGGCTTCACAACTTGTTTAAATAAAGCAAAGGAGACTTCAGGTACAGAATCTACCTTATGGATTGCCGGTTTTTTCATAACACTTTCGTTAAGCATGTTTCTGCTTTATAAAGCTACCCAAACTCTTCCAATGGGGACTTCTTATGCTGTTTGGACAGGCATCGGAGCAGTCGGTACAGTCTTAATTGGAATTATCTTCTTTAAAGAACCTGCAGATTTCTGGAGATTATTTTTTATTTTTCTTTTGATAGGTTCAATAGTTGGCCTTAAATTTGTTACAAAGGGTTGACTATTTAGAATTTTATAAGGGAAAAAAATGTTATTCTTTAAATTTCATACCTGTCTGGTTTTAGCATTAATCATTCTTGCAAACTTTAATTCTGCCCGGTTATTTGCACAAGATGAACTAAATTTAAAAACAGAGATTAAAAAACTTTCTCTTTTTAAAAATGGAATTGGTTTTGTTGTTTCTGAAGCAGTTCTCCCGGAAAATAGTAAAACAGTAAAATTGGGCCAGCTTCCTGTGCCTTCATTCGGCACTTTTTGGGTCGGGTACCCGGAAGAAGTTAAGGTGCAAAGCCTTATTACATCAATCCAAGAAGTTGAAAAGAAAATTCCCGCTCAGAATCTTCCGCAGCTTCTGCAGTTGAATCCCGGAAAGAAGGTAATTATTCATACTTCCGATAAAGATATCGAAGGAGTAATATTAGCAAACAGCCCGGGAGATCAGGAACAATCGGTTCCGAATCCTTATTTCATGAGTGTAAGGACAATCCTTGATCCATATGGACGGTATGTGCCTCAAATTCCTTCCAATGATATTTTAAGAATTCAAACTGATCAAGGAATTATATTGCTCAATGCATCCTCAGTAATCAGGGCTGAGTTTAATGAAAGAGAGCTTATAAATTTTTCAACAGCAAAAGAGAAATATCCAAGCATCCGCATGGAGCTGGAAGAATCTTCAGGCGGAGAAGAGATTTCCATAAGCTGTCTTGCACGGGGAATTACCTGGTCGCCAGGTTATCTGATTGATTTATCCGATCCAAGAACAGCAAAGTTCAGCGCTCATGCTGTTATAATAAACGAACTTGCCGATTTGAATAATGTCCAGATACAGCTTGTAACAGGATTTCCGAATATAAAATTCGCAGATGTCGTTAGTCCCGTTGCAAAGAGCCAGAGTCTGGCAGAATTCTTAAATTCGTTAACAAATGCAGGCGG
>Ga0105106_10002506_pt1 | contig 13226 bp, 9 predicted proteins | sample PPLLaktember2015_5_FD_79109 | JGI IMG/M metagenome (GOLD analysis project Ga0105106, IMG submission 79109) | Freshwater sediment microbial communities from Prairie Pothole Lake near Jamestown, North Dakota, USA - PPLs Lake P8 Core (1) Depth... | ecosystem: Environmental > Aquatic > Freshwater >...
CGGGCCACCAGGTCGCGTGCCACCGGTGGATGCGCGCCAAGAGCGAGCCGGGCTTGCGTGACGCCTTGCACCGGATCGGGCAATCGGCGCATTTGTGAAGCTTCATCAGAGATTCGATCATTTCAAGTCTCCTCTTTCTTGGATTTTTGAGATTCCTCTATGTCTTCGTTAAGCTTCTTTATCAACGATCTCATCATCTCTTCGCAAAGAGAGCCGATCCCTTTTTCGCCCATGATCTTCTGCATCATCTCTGCGCAGGCCGGCCCCTCAAAGCAGGTGCTGACCTTTCTCAGCTGATCTTTCTTGTCGCCCATTTCTTTGACCTTGTCACGGGCTTATTTTGCAGGAAGCATGCCAGGACGAAGCCGAAGGCGAAAACGGCAGATAACTTATTGATAATAAGGATAATAATGTCGTCATGGTTGACCCGGAGAAGAGAGAGAAATCATGTATTAGTTACCAAAGGTAACATGCGCAATTGTCCGAAATTACCCTTGGTAACAAGGCCCGGCTACGACCTTAGGCCAGGAAGGCCTGAGCCTGGACGCCTCAGCCTACTTATTCTTTCCCGGCCTTTGGAGGGTCCAGCGTTTCCGCTTCTCCCACAGGTTCTTCCGGCTGATGCCCAGGATCTCCGCGATCTGTTCTTCAGAATGGTCCTTCTGCAGCATGGCGATGGCCTGCCTGGTGTATTCTTCGATAGACACGCATTCGCCGGGACTCCACGAGGCCTCGGCTTCCGCGAACAGCTTGGGGGGAAGCTGTTCGGGACGGATGGGGTTCCCTTCGTCGGTGAGGTGCAAAGCATATTCGATCGCGTTCTCCATCTCTCTCACATTTCCCGGCCAGCGGTAATTCATGAACGCCCTCAGAGCTTCGGGTGAGAGCCCGGTGATGTTGCGGGAATGCGCATCACAGAGACGCTGGAGAAGGTGAGCGGCCAGGGGAGGGATGTCTTCCTTTCTTTCCCGGAGCGGAGGCAGAAAAACGGGGATGACGTTCAAGCGGAAGAACAGGTCTTCCCGGAATGATCCGTCCCGGACGGCCTCTTCGAGATTCCTGTTTGTGGCCGCGATGATCCGGACATCGAGCTTCCTGACCTTGGTATCCCCGACCCGGCGGCTTTCCCCTTCCTGGAGAAAACGAAGCAGCTTGACTTGCGCCGACGGAGGGATCTCTCCGATCTCGTCAAGAAAGGCCGTTCCGCCGTCGGCGGCCTCGAGGATGCCTGGATGGTCTCTAACGGCCCCGGTGAAGGCCCCTCGGACGTGGCCGAACAACTCCGATTCCAGCAGGTTCTCCGGGATCGCCCCGCAATTGACCGTTAGATAGGGCTTATCTTTTCTATCCGAATTGAAGACGATGGCCCGGGCGATGAGCTCCTTTCCCGTCCCGGATTCCCCGGTGATCAGGACCGAGCTCGTCGTGGAGGCCACCCTTTCGATGAGGCGAAAGATCGCTTTCATCCTCTTGGACTGGGTGACGATATTATGGAACTGGGCTTGGCGTTCGATCTCCCGACGGAGTGTCATGCAGGTCTCCGAGAGCCGCATCTGTTCCGTCACGTTGCGGACGACTTCGACCGCGCCGACGATGTTACCTTCCTGATCTCTGTAAGGCCCCGCAAAGACCTCCATCCAGAGGATGTTTCCGTTTGGCAATTGGATATCCCGGAGCGCGCTCTTGGGTTTCCCGTCCTTTATGACATCCAAGATGATGCAATTTTCGCAGGGCTCCCGGCGCCCGCGATAGGCCTCATAGCACGTCTCCCCGACCTTGACTCCATAGAGCTTCTGGACGGCCTCGTTTTGGAAGAGGACCTTCAAATCCCTGTCGATCACCGTGATGGCATCGCTGACGGTGTTCAACACGGCCTCGAAGAGCGCCTCCCGGTTGAAAGACAGGAGACCTGCTGCGAGGGGACCCGCCGGGCTGTTCGACGGATTGGACATTGATTTCCTGTGATCGGAGTATAGGGAGAAGAAAACGGAGTGTCAAGGCAAAGCGGATGTGCAGACATCGCCAGTCGCTGTTCTCGCCAAGTTGCTTTTAGCCCTTTTGTCCGTTATGCTTGGGGTACTTGACGGATAGCCAGATGGGGCCCGAAAAGAGCAACCCGGTCGCCGATCTCCCCCTCCACATCCTCGTCGTGGACGACGAGCTCAATATCCGGAAAACGCTGACGATTTGTCTCGAGACAGAAGGCCACAAGGTCACCGCCGTCAGCAACTTTCAGGATGCCCTGGCGGAGTCCTCGCGCAGGTCCTTCGAGCTCGCTTTCGTGGACCTCAGGCTGGGCACGGACGACGGCCTCGACCTCATCCCGGCGCTCTTGGCCGCCACACCCGGGCTCAAGATCATCGTCATCACGGCCTACGCGTCCATTGACACGGCCGTCGAGGCGATCCGGCGAGGAGCCAGCGATTACATTCCCAAGCCGTTCACGCCCGCTCAGATCAACCTGGCAGTCCAGAAGATGTTCGAGGTCCGGTTCCTGGAGCGCAAGGTCGCGGCACTCCAAGAGGACCTTGGGCGCCAGCGTCCCGAGATCGATTTCTCGAGCTCGAGCCCGCAGATGCAGAGAGCCGTGAACGTGGCGCGCCAAGCCGCGGTCTCCGAGGCCACGATCCTCCTTTGCGGGGAGAGCGGAACAGGCAAAACCGTCCTGGCCCGGGCCATCCACTCCTGGAGCAGCCGGGCGCACAAGCCGTTCAGCCTTGTCTCCTGCCCTTCGTTCCCTCCCGAGCTCCTGGAAAGCGAGCTCTTCGGGCATGTGAGGGGAGCCTTCACGGGCGCCGTCCGCGAAAACCCTGGCCGCATCGCCGCGACCGACGGCGGGACGCTTCTTCTGGACGAAATCGGCGATCTGCCGCTCCCCCTGCAGCCGAAACTCCTGCGTTTTGTTCAGGACAGGGAATACGAGCGTATCGGTGACACACTCACGCGGAAGGCGGACGTGCGGTTGATCGCCGCCACGAACACGAACCTGGCGGAGGCCGTCAAGGAAGGGCGGTTCCGGGAGGACCTCTATTTCCGCCTCAGCGTGATCCCGATCGAGATCCCTCCCCTCCGGGAACGACCGGAGGACATCGCCGTCCTGGCGGAACGACTGCTGGCCTTCCACGCCCGAAGCAATCACCGTTCATTCCTGGGATTCAGCGATGAAGCGCTCCGTGCGCTGACCGCTTATGATTGGCCGGGGAACCTCAGGGAATTGAGCAACGCCATCGAACGCGCCGCCATCCTCTGCCCGGCCGATCGCATAGGCCTCGAGTGTCTTCCCGCGAATATTTCTCCGGGAGGCGCCGAGGTCAAGATCGGCGACCCCGTCAGTCTCGACAAGATCGAGGAATCCCACATCCGGCGAGTTTTGGCATACTCCAAATCCCTCCAGGAAGCGGCGGCTGTTCTCGGCATCGACCAAGCCACCCTCTGGCGGCGGCGAAAAGAATACGGCATCTAGGCCCGTTGCATTTTTCAATGGACGATCCGGCCGTTAATTGATAAATGCAATTTCTCCTCCATCTGGATTCATGTAGACTATTCATTATCAATCATTTAAAAGCCGACAGCCGTGGCATAAGTCTTGCATTGATGGCGGCAGAAGGAAAAAGATAATGCTTGGTCTTCGCCAAAAAATCTCCCTGGGATTCGGCGCGCTTCTGATCATCATCCTCGTCATCGGAATGCAGAGTATTCTCAGTCTCTCGAGACTGGGTGTTTCGATCGACGTCATTCTGCGCGAAAATTTCCGGAGCGTCATCGCCTGCCAAGAGATGAAAGAAGCGCTCGAGCGCATCGACAGCGGAATTCTGTTCGTTCTTCTCGGCCATGAACGGGAGGGGGACGAGCTCATCCGCGACAATCAAGCGGCCTTCGAGAAATCCCTTCAAGCCGAGCTTGGCAACATCACTCTCCCGGCCGAGGGAGAAAAGGCGGCCCGGCTGCGGGACCTCTTCAGACAATATGAAACCGATCTGAAGGGCGTCGTCGATCCGGCCCTGCCCGCGGATCTCCGGAATCAGGCTTATTTCACGGACCTCCTGCCGCTGTTCGGCCAGATCAAGAGTCAGGCCGACGAGATCGTGCAGATGAACCAGAAGAGCATGACCGACGCCAATGACCGGGCTCGCCGGAGCGCCGAATCCGCCAGAAGGCGGATGTATGTTCTTCTGTCCGTCGGAACGGCGCTGGCCGTCGTTTTCATTTTCTTCACCAGGAGATGGATCCTCCGGCCGATCCACCGCCTCATCCGGTCGGCGGACGAGATCCGGCGCGGCAACCTGGACCTCGTTGTGGCCAGCGATTCCCGAGACGAGATCGGGCACCTGTCGGAAGCGTTCAACGTTATGGCCGCAAGCCTGCGGGAGTTCCGGAGGACGGACCAGGCCAAGCTCCTCCGCATCCAAAGAGCCACGCAGCAAGCCTTCGACAGCCTTCCCGATGCTATCGCAGTCATCGACGCGGAAGGGAAGGTCGAGGTCGCCACGGAATCGGCCCGGACCGTCTTCGGGCTGAAACCCGGAGTTGCCGTCGGGGACCTGCCGTTCGGGTGGATGGCCGATCTCTGCCGTGACGCCCGTCAGGAAGGACGTCCCGCGTCACTCGAAGGCCAGAGGTCCATCCAACAATTCGTGAAAGGCGAAGAGCGCTACTATCGCCCCGAGGCGGTGCCGATCCTGGACAATGAACGCCTGACGACCGGAGTGATCCTTGTCCTCAAGGATGTCACCCAACTCAGGCAGCAGGACGAGATCAAAAGGGGCGTCGTCCGGACCGTGTCACATCAGCTGAACACGCCTCTTACGGCGGTGCGCATGGCCATCCATCTCCTCCTGGGCGAGAAGGTTGGCGCCTTGAACGAGAAACAGGTGGAACTTCTGATGTCGGCCCGCGAGGACAGCGACCGCCTTCACGATATCCTCAACAGCCTTCTTGATCTCAGCCGCTTCGAAGCGGGCAAGGCCCGGATGGAATTCCAGGCCCTCTCCCCGCGGGCGATCGTCATGGATGCCGTCGAATCGTTCAGCCGGACGGCCCAGGACCGCGGGGTGGCTCTCCAAACAGACGTCCCGGGAGATCTTCCCGACGTCTGGGTGGACACGACCCGGATCGGCCACGTCTTCAGCAACCTCCTCACGAACGCGCTCAAACACACCTCGGCCGGCGGCCGGATCGCGCTGACCGCCGAGGCCGACGATGCCTGGGTCCGCTTTCACGTATCCGATACGGGCGAGGGCATCCCGGCGGCGTTCCTCAGCAGGGTTTTCGAGCCCTTCTTCCGGGTTCCCGGCCGCCGGAACGAGACGGGCGCGGGGCTCGGACTGGCCATCCTCAAGGATATCGTCGAAGCCCACGGCGGCACAGTGGGTGTGGAAAGCAGCGAGGGCAAGGGATCCAGCTTCGCATTCACGCTGAGAAGGGCCGACCGGTTCCCGAAAGAAGGGGCTGAAAGGCTTTAATAATGGCCGACATCCTGGGATTCATCATCGGGCTCCTGCTCATCGGCTATCTTCTGTTGAGCGTCCTGCGGCCCGAGAAGTTCTGATGAGGTGATGGGCGATGGACCTTTCCGGCTGGCTTCAACTGGCCCTCTTCGTCGGCCTCCTTTTCGCGGTCACGAAGCCTCTGGGGCTCTACCTCGTCCGGGTTCTCGAGCCCGAGGGCAAGACTTGGCTGGACCGCCCGGTCAAGCCGGTCGAGCGCCTCCTCTATCGGATCCTCGGCATCGACCCGAAAACGGAGCAGGATTGGGGCCACTATGCGCGATCCCTTATCGTTTTCAGCCTGGCCGGGCTGCTGTTCACATACGCCGTGCTTCGGCTTCAACGTCACCTCCCGCTCAATCCCCAAGGATTCGGGCCTGTCCGGCCGGACTTGGCCTTCAACACCGCAGCCAGCTTCGCATCCAATACGAATTGGCAAAACTATGCCGGAGAAACGACGCTGTCTTACTTTTCGCAGATGGTCGGGCTGGTCTTCCATAACTTCGTCTCGGCGGCCGCGGGCATCGCCGCGGCCGCGGCCCTCGTCCGGGGCATCGCCCGGCATACGGCCAAAACCGTCGGTAACTTCTGGGTCGACCTCGTCCGGGTCAACCTCTATCTCCTTCTCCCTTTTTCGATCGTCTTATCGCTGTTCCTGACATCGCAGGGGACGATCCAAAACTTCAATCCTTCCGTCAGGGCCGCGACGGTCGAGAGCGCAGCCCTTCAAACCATCGCCCAGGGGCCGGTGGCGTCCCAGGCGGCCATCAAGATCCTGGGGACGAACGGCGGCGGCTTCTTCAACGCCAACGCCGCGCACCCCTATGAGAATCCCACGCCTCTTTCGAACTTTGTCCAGATGCTGGCCATATTTCTTATCCCCAGCGGCTTGACATACTACCTCGGGCGGAAGGTCAGGAACCAGAAACACGGCTGGGCCGTTTGGAGCGCCATGGCCATTCTTTTTCTGGCCGCGGCCCTGGTCTGCTGGAAGGCCGAAACCGCCGGCAATGCCCGTCAGCAGGCCCTGGGTGTCGACCCCGCCGGAGGCAACTTGGAAGGCAAAGAGGTCCGGTTCGGCGTCGCGGGCTCGAGTCTCTTCGCCACCGTCACCACGGCAGCCTCCTGCGGGGCGGTCAATTCCATGCACGATTCGTTCACCCCACTCGGCGGCCTGGTCCCGTTGTTCAACATCCAGCTCGGCGAAGTGGTCTTCGGCGGCGTCGGCTCGGGGCTCTACGGGATGCTCATCTTCGTCGTCCTGGCCGTCTTCCTCACCGGCCTGATGGTCGGACGGACGCCGGAGTACATGGGCAAGAAGATCGAAGCCTATGACGTGAAAGTATCCGTCCTAGCCGTGCTCGTCCCGGTCTTCTCCATCCTGGGTTTTTCCGCCTGGGCTGCGGCCAGCCGATGGGGCCTGGCCGGGCCGGCCAATTCCGGGCCGCACGGATTGAGTGAAATCCTCTACGCCTTCTCGTCGGGCGCGGGCAACAACGGCAGCGCCTTCGCCGGATTGAACGGCAGCACGGTTCCCTACAATAGCTCCCTGGCCCTGGCCATGCTCTTCGGCCGCTTCTTGATCATGCTGCCGGTATTGGCCCTGGCGGGGAGCTTGGCGAGAAAAAAGATCCTCCCGCCGAGCGAAGCGAGCTTTCCCGCGAGCGGCCCGACCTTTGTCATCATCCTCATCGGCACCGTCCTTGTCGTCGGGTCCCTGACCTTCCTGCCCGCCCTGGCCCTCGGTCCCATCGTCGAGCAATTCCTGATGACAGGATCAAGGATCCTGTTTTAGGCGAGGATGACCGTGCGCTCCCGGACCCGCTCCCTTTTCGACAAGGCCATCGTTAGCCGCGCGGCGCTCGATGCCGTCAAAAAGCTTAATCCGTCGCACCTGCTCAAGAACCCCGTCATCTTCGTCACCGAAGTCGGGGCGCTGCTGACGGCGGCCGGCTTGATGATGAGATCGAAGGGCGAGCCCGCGGGCTTCGCGCTCCAGGTGACCCTCTGGCTCTGGTTCACGGTCCTGTTCGCCAATTTCGCCGAGGCGATGGCCGAAGGCCGGGGAAAGGCCCAAGCCGAGGAACTCCGCAAGACGAGAGCCTCCACATCGGCCCGCCTCCTTCGCGCCGACGGCTCGGTCGAGTCCGTCCCTTCCGAGCGCCTGCGCAAGGGCGACATGGTCGTCATCTCCGCCCGCGAGATCATCCCGGCCGACGGGGAGATCGTCGAGGGCGCGGCCATGGTGGACGAATCCGCCATCACCGGCGAATCCGCCCCGGTCATCCGCGAGGCGGGCGGCGACCGGAGCGCGGTCACCGGCGGGACCCGCGTCTTGTCCGATAGCATCAAGGTCCGGGTCACGGCCGACCCGGGGAAGAGCTTCCTCGACCGGATGATCGGCCTGGTCGAGGGGGCCCGGCGCCAGAAGACGCCGAACGAGATCGCCCTGACCATCCTGCTCTCGGCCCTGACGGTCATTTTCCTCGTTGTCATCATGTCCCTGAAGCCGCTCGGCAGATATTCCGGGGTCAACTTGACGATGACCGTGCTCGTCGCCCTTCTCGTTTGCCTTATCCCGACGACGATCGGCGGCCTGTTGAACGCCATCGGGATCGCCGGCATCGACCGCATGGTCCAGAAGAATGTTCTGGCCATGAGCGGGCGCGCCGTCGAAGCCGCGGGCGACATCGACGTGCTGCTCCTCGACAAGACCGGGACGATCACCTTGGGCGACCGCCAAGCCACGGCTTTTTTCCCGGCGCCGGGCGTCACGGTCGAGGAAATGGCCAACGCGGCCCAGCTCGCATCCCTGGCCGATGAAACGCCCGAAGGGCGGAGCATCGTCGTTCTGGCCAAGAAATATGGACTGCGAGGACGCTCCATCGCCGACATGCCCGGAGCGGCATTTATCGCTTTTTCCGCCCAGACCCGGATGAGCGGCGTGGACTTCGAGGCGCACCGCATCAGAAAAGGGGCCCCGGACGCGATCCGCGAATTCACCGGCGGGAGCATTCCCCTCGAGGTCGGTGACTCGGTCAATCAAATAGCTCTCCAGGGAGGGACGCCTCTTCTTGTGGCCGACGGGAGCAAGGTTCTGGGCGTCGTCCATCTCAAGGATATCGTTAAAGGCGGCCTGAAGGACCGCTTCGAGCGGTTTCGGGCCATGGGGATCAAGACGGTCATGATCACCGGCGACAACCCCCTCACGGCGGCGGCGATCGCCCGGGAAGCGGGGGTCGATGATTTCGTCGCTGAGGCCAGGCCGGAAGACAAGTTGATGCTCATCCGAAGGGAGCAGGCGGCCGGTCACCTCGTGGCCATGACCGGGGACGGCACGAATGACGCCCCCGCTTTGGCCCAGGCGGACGTCGGCGTGGCGATGAATACGGGGACTCAGGCCGCCAAGGAGGCCGGCAACATGGTCGACCTCGATTCCAACCCGACGAAGCTGATCGAGGTCGTCGAGATCGGAAAGCAAATGCTCATCACCCGCGGCGCGTTGACGACCTTCAGCGTCGCCAACGACGTGGCCAAGTATTTCGCCATAATCCCGGCCATGCTGGTCGGCGTCTTCCCCGTCATCGCGCCCCTTAACATCATGGGGCTCCGTTCGCCGGCGAGCGCTGTCCTGAGCGCGGTTATCTTCAACGCCCTGATCATCATCGCCCTCGTCCCCCTGGCGCTCCGCGGCGTGCGCTTCCGACCCCTGGGAGCGGCAGCCCTCCTCCGGCGCAATCTCATGATCTACGGCTTGGGAGGGCTCATGGCCCCCTTCCCGGGGATCAAGCTCATCGACGTCATTGTCAATGCCCTGCATCTTGTTTAACATGAAAAAGGACATACAGAAAATGAAGAGCTGGTTGGCCGAGCTACGGAGATCGTTCCTGGCCGTGGCCGTCCTGGCCATCATCCTGTGCGGCCTCTATCCCCTCGCCGCCTGGCTCCTCGCTCAGAGTCTCTTTCCCGGCCGGGCCAACGGTTCGCTCATCGGGCGCGACGGAGTCATCGCCGGGTCGAGCCTGATCGGCCAACAGTTCTCGTCCCCGGAGTATTTTCACCCGCGCCCCTCGGCGGCGGGGGAGGGATATGATGGCGGCCGGTCTGGGGGGACGAATCTCGGGCCCTTATCGAAGGACCTCATCGAGACCGTCCTCAGGCGGATTACCGAATACCGGGCAGAAAACGGGCTTGCCGCCGCGACTCCGGTGCCGGCCGACGCCGTAACGGCTTCGGGGAGCGGGCTCGACCCCCATATCTCTCCGGAAAACGCCCGGATCCAGGCGCCCCGCGTATCCAGAGCCCGGGGCCTCTCGGAGACCATTGTCCGTATCCACATCAAAGCCTGTACCGAAGGCCGCACGCTGGGCATCCTGGGCGATCCCCGAGTGAACGTCGTGCGTCTGAACGTCGCTCTGGACGGAGTCCACCGTGCCGGAAGATAGGGCCGACGCATTTCTTCGGATGATCCGCCGGGCCCGGCGCGGGCGGCTGAAGATCTTCCTCGGCTACTCGGCCGGCGTCGGCAAGACCTATCAGATGCTCCAGGAAGGCCACCGGCTCAAGAGCGAGGGCATCGACGTCGTCATCGGCCTTCTCGAAACGCATGGCCGGGCGGACATTGCCCGCCTGGCCGAGGGCCTGGAAGTCGTTCCCCGCCGCACCCAGGAATACCACGGCATCGCGATCGAGGAGATGAACGCGGAGGCGGTCATCGCCCGCAAGCCGCAGCTGGCCCTCATCGACGAACTCGCTCACACCAATAGCCCAGGCAGCCGGAACGCCAAGAGGTACGAGGACGTCCAGGACATTCTGGCCGCGGGGATCCACGTTATCAGCACCCTCAATGTCCAGCACCTCGAAAGCCTCTACAACATCGTGGAGACGGCTGTTGGGGTCAAGGTCCGCGAGCGTCTTCCGGATTCCATCTTGGCCGAGGCGGACGAAATCGTCGATGTCGACCTGGCGACCGCGGACCTGAGGAAGCGCCTCGAGGAAGGAAAGATCTACCCGGCCGAGCGCATCGAAACCGCGATGGCCAACTTTTTCACAAGGTCCAACCTGGAGAAGCTTCGCGAGCTGACGCTCCGCGAGCTCGCGGCGCAGATCGACTTGCGCCGCCGCGAGGACCAGGGCGCGGAAGGCGGAGCCACTTCGGACCAGGTCATGGTCTGCCTGAGCTCGCACGGACCGAACAGCGAGAAGCTGTTGCGCTACGGCTCGCGCCTGGCGGGGAAATTCAACCGGAACTGGTATGCCGTCTACGTCCAGACCCCGGCCGAGGAGGCCACGGTCATCGATGCTCAAGTCCAGCGCCACCTCTCGGAAACACTGACGCTGGCCAAACAGCTGGGGGCCATGGTCTTCACCTACAAGGGCGAAGACATCGCCGACACAATTCTCCGGTTCGCCGCAGAATACAGGGTCGGCCATATCGTCGTGGGCAGAGCCCTTCCCAGGCCCCTCTGGAAAAGGAGAGGCCGGAACAAAACTGTCGTCGAAGATTTAATCAAGAATGCCCGGAAGGTCACGGTCATCGTCCTTGATACATGCGAGGACCTGCCAGTATCCGTCCGGCCTCAGCCGGAGATATCGGGAGGAGATTCCCCCGCTGCGCCGGCAGGGGAGTCAGGTGTCCAGCCGGTCGACCGCCCTCGCCTAAGCCTCTTATCGTCTCCACAGCATATTGTGATTTGGGAGACGGCCGTTGAGAAGGAGAACGTTCTCAGGACCCTGGCCTCGACGGTCAGAAGGGAAGCGGGAATCGAAGCCGGGAAGGGCCTTTTCGAGTCCATCATGAAACGGGAAGCCCAGGGCTCCACGTTTTTTAACGAGGGCGTGGCCTTCCCTCATGTCCGCGTGGAGGGACTGGCCGCTCCTGTCATTGCCCTGGGGCTGACGAGAGAGGGAGTGATCGACGTGGCGACGGACAAGCCCGTCGAGATTGTCTTCCTCATCCTGTCACCAGCCCAAGCTCCCGAGACACAGGTCAAGCTTTTAGGCTTGGCCAGCCGGGCATCCCAGAACAGGTCTCTCATGCAGGCCCTACAGTCCGTCCGGACGCCGGAAGAAGCCATGAGGGCTATCCGCGATTGGGAAGCCGCTACACCATTTTAGGCATCTGCTGAGCACCCCTTGAGCACGGTCAGAGCAACCCTTTGCCCTGCTGATGCGTCAGGCTAGATGAAGAAAGGAGACCTATCGTCATGCGCATGAAGAGAATCGTCCTTACATCCGCCGTCGCCGTGCTCATCATTTCGGCCGTCGCGGCCGCCCAGCACAAGACCCCCCCTCCGGAATCGATCTGGCGGGCCGAGCGCCAAAATGTCAACGTCGATAATTTCCCGGCCGATGGCCTGATCCTGGATATCGGCGGCGGCGGCGAGGGAGTCATAGGCCAGCTAAAGGGCCGGCAGGTCGTGGCCATCGACCTCCTCAAACAGGAACTCGAGGACGCGCCGGCCGGGCCCCTGCTCAAGATCGTCATGGACGCCAGGGACCTGAAGTTCCTCGACGGCTCGTTTCCCACGGCCACGGTCTTCTTCACGTTCATGTATATCAACCCCGCCGATCACGAGAAGGTCTTCCGTGAGCTCCATCGCGTTCTCGCCCCCGGCGGACGGCTTCTCATCTGGGACGTCGTCTTCCCCCGGCTGCAGGACAAGCAGAAGACGACCGTTCTGTTCCCCTTCACCATCAAGCTCCCCGACCGTGAGATTGATACGGGCTACGGAGTCGGTCTCCGGGAGGGGGAGCTCGGGCTGCCCCATTTCGCAGAGCTGGCCCGCAAGACCGGCTTCAACGTCATTTCCAAGAATAGCGCCCAGGCCTGGTTCTTCCTGGAACTCGCCAAACCGGCCGCCAAGTGAGATCCGAAGAAGACGCCCGCTCTCCCGAGAGAGGCCGGCGTAAACGCGGCCGGCTTTCCCGGAGTATATTATCGAGAAGGGGCCAAAACGGCATGGCCCTCATTCGGCGGAAGGAGACGTGACCCCATGAGTCGAGATCTTTCCATCAAAGTCATCGGGATCCTCCTTATTCTGGCGGTTTCCTCGATCCTCAACCCGGCCATCTCCCAGGATTCGGGACAAAAGTCAGAAGCTCTTCAGCCCGCCAATATCGCCAGCGGCCAGGGAACCGCAAATCCGCGCGATCCCGTGCTGAATTTCGAATACGCATGGAACCGCCTCGATCGCAACTACGGGCAGTTTGATGCCAAGCATGTTGACTGGGATGCCCTATACCGGACCTATCGCCCCCAGGTGACGCCCCATACGACGGATCAGGAGCTGTGGGACATCCTCCTCGCCATGCTGGGTCACCTCAACGACGCCCATGTGTGCCTGGCTGACGACACCCGCCGTACGTGTTGCGGGCTGACGGAGGGGCTCAAGCCCGGCGACTTCTCCCTCGACCTGGTGAAGTCGAAATACTTGCAGGATAAAGCCCTGGACGCGCTGAAGGGAAAGCTCACATATGGTTGGCTGACGCAGGCGATCGGCTACGTGCGCTTCGGCGACTTCAAGGCCGGCCTCGATCCGATCACCCAGGCGATCGACAGCGTGATCGGCCAGTTCGCCGGCGCCCGGGCTATGATCGTTGACGTCCGAGACAACCCGGGCGGCACAGGCCGGGCGGCGGAACTCGTGGCGGCCAGGTTTGCCGACCGAACCAGACATTATATGCGTGTCCAAACGCGCTACGGCCCGAAGCACGACGATCTGACCCCGGTGGAGTACC
>Ga0105106_10002507_pt1 | contig 13224 bp, 10 predicted proteins | sample PPLLaktember2015_5_FD_79109 | JGI IMG/M metagenome (GOLD analysis project Ga0105106, IMG submission 79109) | Freshwater sediment microbial communities from Prairie Pothole Lake near Jamestown, North Dakota, USA - PPLs Lake P8 Core (1) Depth... | ecosystem: Environmental > Aquatic > Freshwater >...
CGGATTCGACGGCGGCGATCATGGCCGCGAACTGGCCGATGTGGCGGACCTCGTCGTAGGAGATGTTCCAGACCATGTTCTCGATCTCCGGAAAGGCCTCGGGCTCGATCTCCGCCGACTGGTAGAGGTCTGTCACGGCCTCCTCGGTCCTTTTGTCCTCCTTGAGGTTGTCGAGAATCCGGGGATAGCGCACGATCTCATCGGTGCCGAAGCCGGGGTCGACGCCCAGGCGGGTCAACGTGATGCCCAGCTGGAGGGCGTGGTACATCTCGTCGATGCCGATCTGGATCGTCTGGGCCCGGGCGTCGGTCGTCTGCTTCGAGACCGGATCCGCGTAGAGGAACTGGCCCTTCGGCATGGAGTAGGCGTGGATCACATATTCGAAGCTGACGGCCCACTCGTGATGAAGGGCCGCATTGAGCAGGCGGACGATGTCGTCGCGGGTCTTGACGGACTTGATGTTGTCCATGGGCCCTCCTGTCTTTTGCTCGAAGGGGGATTATAGCCGGCCGCCGGCCCTTTGGCTAGCCTTGAGAGATGGGGATCCGGCCGTTTTCTCATCGCCGCAATCACCCCGCCCGGCGATTGACCCTCGAGACCCCCCATGCGATTCTGCCTGCGGTCGCAACGATCACGGTGCGACTGCCTCGAAAGAGGCGGCGCCAAGGTTGTGAAAAGGGAGAAGGAGGATCCTTCTCCCCCGTTTTTTTCCGTCCTCGTCTTCCCCTCGACCTTCTTGGGGAAGAGTCTTGATTCGGGTATAATCGGGCGAGCGTCATCAGAGGAGATCGACCATGTCCGATTTCGGCGGGGCCGCGAAGCCGCTTTCCGAGAATCCCGACTACAAGATCGCCATCCTGGGGGTCCCTTTCGACGAGAAATCGAGCTACCTGCGGGGCGCCGCCGGCGGCCCGGCCGCCATCCGGCGGGTTTCGACCGGCAAGTGCTATTGCGGCTACACGGAGCTCGGCGTCAACCTCGAAGAGGACACGGTCCTAGTCGACCTCGGAGACGTCGACACCTCCGGCGACCCGGATAAATCGTTCGCCCTGATCGAGAAGGGCGTGGCCGCGATCCTCGACAAGGGCGCCACGCCCATCGTCCTCGGCGGCGATCATTCGATCACGTATCCCGTGCTCAAGGCCTTCGCCCGCAAGTTCAAGCCGCTCGACGTCCTCCACTTCGACGCCCACCCGGATCTTTACGAGGACCTCTACGGCGACCGCCTGTCGCACGCCTGCCCGTTCGCCCGCATTCTCGAGGACGGCCTGGCCGCGGGCGTCGTCCAGATCGGCGTCCGGGCCATCACCGCCGCCCACCGGTCCAAGGCCCTCAAGAGCGGCGTCCGCATGGTCGAGATGAAGGACATCCAGGATCCGCTCCATCTCCGCTTTGCCAACCCCGTCTACATCTCGTTCGACCTGGACGCCCTCGATCCCGCCTTCGCCCCGGGTGTCTCCCACCACGAGCCGGGCGGGCTTACGACCCGCCAGGCCCTTCAGGTCATCCAGGCGCTCAAGGGCCGGATCGTCGGCCTGGACATCGTCGAGCTGAATCCGTCGCGCGACCCCTCGGCCATCACCGCCGCGGCCGCCTTCAAGATCATCAAGGAAACGGCCGGGCGGATCGTCCGGCCCTGATGGGGAAACCCTTAAAGCGCCTGTTCGCCGCCGGGCAGCGGTCCGCACGCTTCATGATCCGCTGATATTCCTGATACCAACTCCGGGAGGCCGGAGAGTGCGGGCTGTTGTCAGCAAAAGGGGGGTTGATGATGGGAACCAAAAAGGTGGGGGCTTTCTCCAGCCCGCGCAAGAAAGCCACTCTCATTATAGCATGCGGAGGTCATTTGGCAAGTTCTTTTTGCCCCGTTTTTATCAATTTATTTGTCGAGCCCCAACCTATTGATTTTCATGACGATTCCCCTCAGAATGGGAGAAGCCTATTCGGACCCGGGAGGACCCATGGACCAGAAAACGGACCAGAAGAAGGTCGAGATCAAGGTCGACGAGGCCGTCGCGCTCGGCCAGTACGCCAGCCTCGCCGCCATCCGCCATTCGCGGGAGGAGTTCCTGTTCGATTTCGCCTTCCTCTTCCCCGACGGACCCTACGGCAAGCTCGTGGCCCGCATCATCGTCAGCCCGGCCCACGCCAAGCGCTTCCTCGAAGCCCTCCAGGCCAATATCAAGCGCTATGAGGACGCTTACGGGACGATCATCCCGTCGGAGATGCCCCCGCCGGTCGACTTCATCCAATGACGGGCGCGAGGCCCCGGCCGCGGTCCCGGTCTTGACATCAGGGGGGATTTCGAATATTAGTTGAAGCAGGCACAGAGGAGTATTATCATTTCCGAGGGGACTCCCCGGTCGAGTCATAAGGTAAGTCCACAATTTCTCACGGAGGTCATAGACATGGCTTATGAATTCAAGAACACGAGAGGCGTCAGCTACTTCCTGCATTCGAAGGACGTTCTCCTGAAGGGCGGCCGCAATCAGACGATCTACTTCTTCGCCCGCGACGTGCGGCCGGGAGCCCTGGATGCGGTTCCCGCCGGCTACATCGTGCAGGAGACGCAGAAGACCGGGATGCCGATCCTCAAGAAGAAGTAGCGTCTCTCACCCGAGCCAAAGAGGCCGGGAATTTCCGTTCCCGGCATGGAAGGGGAACCACCTTCGCGGCTTTCCCCGAAGGCGGTTCCCCCCTGTTTTTTTTCGGCGCCCGCTTTGACCGTCCCCGCCCTTCTGGGTATACTGAAGCCATGAAATCACTCGCTTCCAAAGCCCTTGTCGGCGGCCTGTGCGCGGCGCTCGCTTGCGCCGCCTGCGCCAAGAAGCCTTCGGAAAGCTCCGGCCCTCAAGAGACCAAGACCCTGACCATCGCGGTCATCCCCAAAGGGACGACGCACGAGTTCTGGAAGTCCATCCACGCCGGCGCGGTCCGCGCGGCGGGTGAGCTCGGCGTCGAGGTCATCTGGAAGGGCCCGCAGAAAGAGGACGACCGGGCCCAGCAGATCACGGTCGTCGAGGATTTCATCAGCCGCGGCGTCGACGGCATCGTGCTCGCGCCGCTCGACGACCGGGCCCTGGTGCGCCCGGTCCAGGACGCCGTCCGCGGGGGGATCCCGGTCGTCATCATCGACTCCGCTTTGCAGGGGAGCGACTTCGCGAGCTACGTGGCCACGGACAACTATAAGGGAGGCGTGCTCGCCGCGCGCCGCCTCGGCGAGCGGCTCGACGGCAAGGGCCGGATCTTCCTCATCCGCTACCAGGAGGGATCGGCCAGCACCGTCCAGCGGGAAACCGGGTTCTTCGACACCATCACCGCGGAATTCCCCGGCATCGTCCTTCTCGTCAAGGACCAGTACGCGGGAGCGACGACGGAGACCGCCTACCAGCTGGCCGAGAACCTGATCAGCCGCTTCCCCGACGTCGACGGCGTCTTCGCGCCGAATGAATCGAGCACGTTCGGGACGCTCCGGGCCCTCCAGGAATCCCGGCTCGCGGGCAAGGTCGTCTTCGTCGGCTTCGACAGCTCGCCCAAGCTCGTCCAGGGCCTCCGGGACGGCGACATCCATGGTCTCGTCATCCAGAATCCCGACAAGATGGGCTACCTCGGCGTCAAGACCATGGTCGCGCACCTCCGCGGCGAGCCCGTCGAGAAGGTCATCGACACGGGCGTCGTCCTGGCCACCAAGGACAACATGGACACCCCCGAGATCAAGGCCCTGCTCTCGCCCAACCTGTCCCTGATCAACGACCGATGAGCGGCGCCTCATCCTCATCCCCGGTCCTCCGCATGGCCGGGGTGAGCAAGAGCTTCGGCGCGACCCGGGCCCTCGACGACGTCAGCTTCGAGCTCGCCCGGGGGGAGGTCCATGCCCTGATCGGCGAGAACGGCGCCGGCAAGAGCACGATGATGAAGGTCCTGAGCGGCGCCATCGCGCCCGATGCGGGCCGCATGGAGATCGACGGCCGGCCCTACGCCCCCTCCGGGCCCGGGGACGGCCTGCGCCGCGGGGTGTCCATGATCTATCAGGAGCTCACCCTGGCCCCGCACCTCACGGTCGAGGCGAACATCATGCTCGGCCGCGAGGTCCACGCCGCCGGCTGGCTCGACCGCAAGGCCATGATGCGGAAGGTCCGCGAGGTCCTCGCGCTGGTCCGCCATCCCGAGATCTCGCCGGACGTCCCGGTCGGCCGGCTGAGCGTCGGGGCCAAACAGCTCGTCGAGATCGCCCGGGCCCTGCTCAACAAGTCCCACATCCTGGTCATGGACGAGCCGACGAGCTCGCTGAGCCAAGAAGACAGCCAGCGGCTCTTCGAGATCATCCGCGGGCTCAGGGACCAGGATGTCAGCATCATCTACATCAGCCACTTCCTCGAGGAGGTCCAGCGCGTGGCCGGCTCCTACACGGTCCTGCGCGACGGCCGGAGCGTCGGGTCCGGGACGATGGCGGGCACGGCCCTCGAGGACCTCATCCAGCTCATGGTCGGCCAGAAGTTCACCCAGCTCTTTCCGCAGGTCCCGCACACCGTCGGCGAGACGGTCATGTCCGTCGACCGCCTCAAGGGGACGCGCATGGCGGCGCCGGTCACCCTGTCCCTGGCCAAGGGCGAGATCCTCGGGATCGCCGGGCTCGTCGGCTCGGGCCGGACCGAGATGCTGCGGGCCCTTTTCGGGCTGGACGAGGTCGAGGGCGGCACGATCGTCGTTTCCGGGTCCGACCTCGCCGGACGGCGGCCGTGGACGCGGATCGGCCGCGGCCTCGGCCTCCTCAGCGAGGACCGTCAGGGCGAAGGGCTGGCCCTGGCCCTTTCCGTCGCCGATAACATGACCCTGAGCGACCTCGCTCCGTATCGCCGCCGCGGCCTCCTCAGCCTCGCCGGCCAGCGCCGCGCCGCCGGCGAGCTCATCGGCAAGCTCAAGATCAAGGCCAAGGGCCCCGGCCAGAAGGCCGGCGACCTCTCGGGCGGGAACCAGCAGAAGGTCGCCCTCGCCCGGCTCCTGCATCAAAAAGCTTCGGTCCTGCTCCTCGACGAGCCGACGCGCGGCATCGACGTCGTCAGCAAGAGCCAGATCTATGAGTGGATCGGCGGGCTGGCTTCCGAGGGCAAATCCATTCTTTTCGTCAGCTCCTATCTGCCCGAGCTTCTCGGGATCTGCGACCGGATCGCGGTCTTTCACCGCGGGGCCCTCGTCGAATCCCGGCCGGCCTCCGGGTGGGACGCCGCCGGACTGATGGCTGCGGCCACGGTGGGCCGGATGTCGCGGGAGAAACCGATGGAACAAAGGAACGCGGAATGAGCCGACAAAGCCGTGCCCGCCTCAGCGGGGCCCTCAATATCTTCGGCCCGTTCATCGGGCTTCTGCTCGTCATCGCCCTGTTCGCGCTGATCCCCGAGGTCCAGGGCCGGTTCCTGAGGGCCGCCAATTTCAAGAGCGTCGCGACCCAATCGGTCATCGTGGCCCTGGGCGCGCTCGGCATGACCCTGGTCATCATCGGCGGCGGCATCGACCTTTCCGCGGCCTCCAATATCGCCCTGGCGAGCGTCATCACGGCCTATGCCATCAACGCCGGCGCCGCGCCCCTCGTCGCCATCCTTCTCGGCGTCCTCACCGGCGGCCTCGTCGGGCTGGCCAACGGAGGTCTGGTGACGCGCCTCCGGCTCGTCCCGTTCATCGTGACCATGGGCATGATGGGCATCGCCCGGGGCGCCGGCAAATGGATCGCCGGCAACCAGAAGATCGACGCGCCCATGACCTGGGTCAACGAGCTCATGGCCAAGAGCCCGCAGCCGCCCTGGCTCCTTCTTGCGCCGGGCATCTGGATCGTCATCCTTTTGGCCGTGGCCATGGCCGTGCTCCTGAAGTACACCGTCTTCGGCCGGCACATCTTTGCGGTCGGGTCCAACGAAGCGACCGCCCGGCTCTGCGGCATCCGGACGGACCGGATCAAGATCCTGATCTACACGATCTCGGGGCTCTTCTGCGGCCTGAGCGGCGTCATGGAATTCTCGCGGCTGACGGTCGGCGACCCGACCGTGGCCGTGGGGCTCGAGCTCGATATCATCGCCGCGGTCGTCATCGGGGGCGGCAGCCTGAACGGCGGCGAGGGCAGCATCCTCGGGACGATGGTCGGCGTCCTGATCATGTCCTTCCTCCGCAACGGCTGCACGATGATGGGCTGGCCGAACTACATCCAGGAGATCATCATCGGGGCCATTATCATCGTTGCCGTGGCCCTCGACCGGCTGCGCCATAAAAGGGATTAGGGACTGCCCCCCAAGAAGGGACTGCCCGAAACGGGCTGTCCCCCTTTTAACTCTTCTTTACCGCCCGAGTGTCCTCCCCATAGGACAGCGGGCCGTTTCCCCCCTGGGGGGGAGGCTGGCACGATAGTTGCTAAAGATAGGGGCGGAAGGAGAAAAACGATGAACAAGATGATGAAGAGAGCGGCCCTTCTGGCGGCCGTATTCATCGTTTCGATCCCCCTCGGCCTCATGGCCCAGGACGAAGGATATTACCCCTACAGCTTCGCCCGCCTCAGCTATATCAGCGGGGCGGTCTATGTCCAGCGGACGTCGGACCTGGGCTACGAAAAGGGGGAGGTCAACCTGGCCCTCGTTCAGGGAGACAAGATCGGAACGGAGAGCGGCCAGGCCGAGATCCACTTCGGCCGACGGAACTATCTCCGCCTCGATGACAACACCAAGGTCGAATTCGTCCTCCTGCCCACGGAAGGGGAGGAGCGCATCAAGATCCACCTCACGGAAGGCCGCGCCTATTTCCGGGTGAGCCATCTCGCCCTAGACAAGGGCATCGAGATCCATACCCCCGACGCATCGTTCTATGTTCTCGAGGAGGGCCTCTACCGCTTCGACGTCAACCCCGCCGGAGAAACCCAGGCGACGGCCCGCGAGGGGAGCCTGGAGGCCGCGACCGAGGACGGCTCCGTCCTCGTCCGGTATCAAGAGTCCGTGACGGCCGTCGACGGCCGTCTGCTCGGCGATCCCGCCTATGGGAACTCCCGCGGCGACGCCTTCGACGACTGGAACGGCGGCCGGGACGAGCAGCTCTCCACGCGGAGCGAGAAGCAGTACCTCCCCTCCGAGATGGAGGAGTACGAGGAGGAGCTCGACCAGAACGGACATTGGGTCTACGAACGGCCCTACGGCAACGTCTGGGTCCCGAATGTGTCCTACTACGACGATTGGCGGCCCTATTCCTACGGCCGCTGGGTCTGGTATCCCGTCATCGGCTGGACCTGGGTCTCTTCCGAATCTTGGGGCTGGCCCGTCTACCATTACGGTCGCTGGAACTGGCGCTTCGGGCTGGGCTGGTATTGGATCCCCCGGCATCATTGGGGCCCGGCCTGGGTGCATTGGTGGTGGGACCGCGATCATGTCGGCTGGTGCCCCCTCACCTGGTACAACCGGCCCGGTTACCTCTTCAACGACCGCTTCTATGATCGCTACGACGACCGCTGGTTCTCCGCCCGCAACCGGGCCATGACCGTCGTTCGCCGCGACCATCTCCAGTCCTCCGACATCGGCCGCCGCCATCTCGGCGTCGCCGACCTCGACCGCATCGGCCGGGTCGATCTCAGGGCCCAACAGCCCTCGATCCGTCCATCCGTGGATAACTCTCGGCCCCAGGCCGTCGCCGCCCGGCGGGTGCTGGCGGATCGGTCCGGAGTCCGGACTCAGGTGAAGGCCCACTCGCCCTCGAATTCGCTGGCCTCCCCGCGGCTGAGACAGGGCGGCGAGCGCACGGGTCTCCGTTCGGGAGAGCACGGCGCCGCCCGTCCGGAAGCGAACCGGACTGTTGTTTCCCGGCCGTCCATCCGGGGCTCGGAGACCGGCGGCCGGACCATCCGGTCCTATCCGAGCCAGGGCCTTTCCGGCAATCGTGATCAAGACCGGATTTCCGAGAACCGCCGGACCACCGGCGTTTCCCCCGAGCGCAGGACTGCGGCCGGCAGCGGGGACAATCCCGCCCGCATCACCCGGTCCCAGACACAGCCCTCCGGGTCCTCCAAGCCCGCGACCGTCCGCGAATCGCAGCCGTCGCGGACGTCCGGAAGCGGATCGCGAAGCTCCGAGATCCGGCGGGACGACAGCGTCAAGAAGGACCCTTCGATTTCGCGCCCGTCCTCGACCGATAAGAGCCCGTCATCGGCCTCGACCCCCCGGACGGTCCGGTCCGCCCCGGACCGGTCGTCCGAATCCTCCGCCAGGAGGTCTCAAAGTCGCACCTACGCCTCCAGCAACTCGGTCACCCGGCCGTCGGAGCGGATAAGCTCTTCTTCGAGCTCATCGCGGCGCTCTTCGCCGTCCGTAGCCCGCCCGTCCTCGTCCGAGCGGCCAAGCACGTCATCGCTCTCCCGCTCAGGCTCCTCCCGCACGCCGTCGTCAAGCCGGGCCCGAGTTTCCTCGCCCTCTTCCTCCTCCCGGTCCTCATCTCCTTCATATGCGCGTCCCAGTGCGTCCCGCCCGTCATCTTCGTCCCAGCCGCGCGGCTCCTACTCGGCGCCGTCCCGATCGAGCGGCTCATCCGGGCGCTCCTATGCCGCGCCGAGATCCTCGAGCCAGTCCTCGGGCCGTTCCGTCAGCGCGCCCCGGTCCGGCGGGTCCTCCCCGTCCCGCTCCTCCGGCTCCGTGAGGTCCGGCGGCTCTTCGGGCCGATCGAGCTCATCGTCCTCCAAGTCCTCGGGCTCTTCGTCGAAATCCGGCGGCGCCAAGAGGAAAGGCTGATCCCAGGCCGCCCCTCCGATTCTCTTCTCCGATAGGCCGGGGGCTTCTCCCCGGCCCATTTTTTTCTTTACATTTCGGGGAGGCGGTGGTATAAACTACCTCTCGTTCGGGAAGGATATTCCCGGGCACCCCTTCAAGATATGGAGGTAGTTCCGATGAGTTCCACTAAGAAGAATGCGTTCCTGATCCTGGGCCTGGCCATTCTGGTCGCCTTCGCCGGCACCGCGGCCTGTCAAAAGAAGGCCGAAACCCAGGCCGCCGAGGTCTATACGGCCGTCACCGAGTTCGAAGGGACGGTCCAAGCGGCCCTGGGCCGGTATATGTACCTTTCGGGGGCCCAGGGTTTTGACCTGGTGCTTCCCGGCTTCGATGCCGGTTCCCTTGTTGGCAAGACGATCAAGGTCAAGGGCAACCTGCTCCTCGACCACCCCCCGATCTTCCTCGTCGATAACGCCGAGACCGGCCCGGGCCAGACCGTCTATACCCGCAGCCAGGAATTCCAGGTTGAGGACTTCGTCGAGATGAAGACCCGGGAAGAGGTCCCCGCCCTGGCGATCACAGGCACCGCCAAAGCTGAAGAATGGGAAGGCAAGGGAATGGCCAGGGTCTTCGGCAAACTCCAGAAAGGCGACATCAACTTTATCGTTCTCACCGACGCCAAGGGCAAGGAGATGGCCAAGATCGTCGTCGATTCGATCAGCACCTTCGCGAATTATTACATCCAAAAGTTGCGGCTGTTCGACGAGTTCTGGTTCTACGTCAATATCAAGGACACCGTCGAGCGGCGGGAGCGGACGCGGACGCGGGAGATCTTCCACGCCGACATCCTCGCCGCGGGCCTTTACTGATCCGCCTGACCTGACCGGCACATGGGACGGCCTCCGGGCCGTCCCTTTTTTTTACAGCAGGAAAGACGAGAGCGAGGCGATCCCCGCTTCGACGGGGCTGGCCAGCTCGACCGTCAGCACCCGCCGCCCTCTCTCCGCCAGGGCCAGGGCGTCCCCCCGGGCCTGGGCCCGGAACAGGGCTCCAAAATCGGAGGCCGGCCGGGGGAATCCCGGGACGGCCGGAATGCCGACCATGGGAAGTCCAGCCGCCACGAGCATCAGGAAAAGGCCCCGGTTCCCGTCGCCCTTGTGGAGCTGGCCGGTCGAATGGAGATAGCGGGGGCCGAACCCCACCGAGACAGAGAGGCCGGTCTTGAGCCGAAGGCTCGCGGCCAGCCCCGACAGGAGCCCATCGACGGCCGCGCCCCTCGGCAGGAACGCCAGCATCGCGAGGTAGTCCCCGTCGCGGCGGCTGGCCAGGAAGCGCGTCACCGCGTCATAGGGGCTTTCGGCAAGATCCGGGCGGCCGATCCGCAGACCGCCGACGAAGGACGAGAGGTCCGCCGCGGGCGAGGCCAGGACTTCTCGCGTTTTTTTCTTGGTCGATTCGACATCGGGCTGATCGAAGGGGTTGATCGCCAGGATGCGGCCCGCGACAGCCGTGGCGAACTCCCAGAGAAAGAAATGTCCTCCCAGATCGTACGGATCCTCGAAAGGAATCCTGACGAGGGGCAACGTGGACCGTTCGAGGGCGTGGTGGCCCGGCTTTGACGCCGGTTCCCGCGCCGGCCCGATCTCGACGAGGAGGCGGTCCTCGCCGTATCCCTCGGGGGGTCCGGGCCGGTCCTCGAGGATGGGGACGATGCCCCGGCCCTCTTTCCCCGTGCTCTCGGCGACGAGCTGTTCGAGCCATCCGGCCAGCGGCTTGAGACGCGGCGGCAGAAAAATCGTCAGTTTGTCCATCCCCTTGAGTGCGGCTGCGCCCAGGACTGCGCCCAACATCGCCCCGGGATTCCCCACGACGCTCTCGGAGCGGCACGACGCGGCCATCGCCTGAGCCGGTGCGAGCAGCCGCCCGAGGTCGATGCCCTTGAGTGCGGCGGGCAGGAGGCCGAACACCGATAGGGCTGAATACCGTCCGCCGATATCCGGCTGGCCCCGGAAAACGCGCCGGAATCCGCGCTCGCGGGCCAGGCTCTCGAGCGGCGTGCCGGGATCGGTGATGGCGACGAACCGGCTGCCGGCATGACCGGCGCCGAACGCGCCGAGGACCCGGTCATAGAAGAAGGACAGTAAGGCCATCACTTCGGCGGTCGTCCCCGACTTCGAGGACACGAGAAACAGGGTCTTTTCCGGGTCGAGCCGGGCTGCCGCCGCGGCCACCGTCGCCGGCTCGGTCGTATCGAGGATCTCGAGCTCCAAGGCGCCGCGCCCCGAGTCGAACAGCCGGGCGTAGACCTCCGGCGCCAAGCTCGATCCGCCCATCCCCAGGACGACCGCCCGGGTCAGGCCCAGGCCCCGGACCGAAGACACGAACGCCTCGAGGTCCGGGACGATCGTGGCGGCCGCCGAGGGCGACGACAGCCAGCCGAGCCGGCTGGAGATCTCCCGGTCGGCCGGCTTCCAGACGGTCCAGTCCTTTTCCCAGATGCGGCGGACGACACCCTCCTTGTCGAGGGCGGTGAGGCTTTGAAGGAGCTCGGGCTCCAGGCGCCCGGAGTTGACGGTCTGAATGTCGCGGCGGGATGTCCTCATGGGCGGGCCCCTTTCAAGCCCAGGGGATTATACCAACACTCCGGCGGGCGGATAAAGCCGCTTGATTATTTCGGCCGGATTCCGGAAGATAGAGGCCGTCCCCGAGCGGACCATCGCGCACCCGGAGGCCCTGCCCATGACCAACGCCGCAGCCGCCGCGCCCGTCGGGTTCTTCCACCCGACCCGGCCGATCTATCGGTTCGTCAACCTGATCTTCATCTCCTCCCTGACGTTCGGGAGCTACTTCGCCTATGACATTATCGGGGCCATCGCCCCGTCGCTCATCGAGGGGCTCAACGCGAGCCGGGCCACCGTCGGGGCGTTCAACACGATGTACAGCGTCGCCGCCATCCTGGTCCTCCTCTTCGCCGGCGTCCTCATCGACCGACTGGGGACGCGCAAGGCCAGCCTCATCTTCTCGGCCCTTGTCCTCGCCGGCGCGGTCCTCGTCTGGCAGGCCAAGAGCATCCCCCTCATGTTCGTCGGACGCTTCATCTTCGGGGCCGGCTCCGAACCGCTGGTCGTCGCCCAGAGCGCCATGCTGGCCCGCTGGTTCAAGAACAAGGAGCTGGCGCTGTCCTTCGGCGTGGCCCTGACCGTGAGCCGCCTCGGCTCCCTCTTCGCCCTCAACAACGGCGAGCTCATCACGAAATACTTCGGCAGCTTCCGCAACGCGCTCCTGGCCGCGGCCGCCGCGTGCGTCCTGTCGCTCGTCGGGAACCTCTTCTACATCGTCATGGACAAGCGGGGCGAGAAGGCCCTCAACCTCCGCGACGAGAGCGCTGGCGACAAGATCGTCTTCAAGGACGTCAAGGAGTTCAAGCCGACCTTCTGGTTCGTCACGGGCCTCTGCTTCACCTTCTACGCGGCCATCTTCCCCTTCCAGAGCTTGTCGACGGATTTCTTCCACACCAAGTGGGGGATCGTCCGGTCGGTCGAGGCGGCGGGAGGCTTTCTGGCCCAGGTCTTCAACAACTTCCTCCATATCTTCAGCACGGCCGGAGGCGTCACCAGCATCATCATCTTCGCCTCGATGATCCTGGCCCCATTCGCCGGCCGCCTGATCGACCGGGTAGGGAAGAGGACGACGTTCATGATCGCCGGCTCGCTCCTGCTCATCCCCTGCCACCTGGCCATGGGCCTGACCAGGATCTATCCGGCCTACCCAATGATCCTCCTCGGCTTCGCCTTCGTCCTCGTCCCCGCGGCCCTGTGGCCGTCCGTGCCCCTCATCGTCAAGTCCAACCGGGTGGGGACCGCCTTCGGGCTGATGACGGCCATCCAGAACATCGGCCTGGGGCTCTTCCCGCTCCTCAACGGCCTGCTCAGGGACAAGACGGGGGATTATGTCGCCAGCCAGGTCATGTTCGCCAGCCTGGGCCTCGTCGGCCTGACGTTCTCCCTGCTTCTCAAACGGGCCGACCGCCGGGAGGGCGGGGTGCTCGAGAGCCCGCAGAAGGCCAGGAACTGAAGACCGGGAAAAAATAAACCCGGGCGGAACGCCGCCTCCGCCGGAAGCGGGCCCGTCCGGGTTATAATCCTTTTAGAGAGTCCCGGGAGACATCGCACATCTCCGCCACGGGCAAGGGCACGGTCCGTTACCACGGTCTCTATGCCAACGCCCACCGGGGGAAGGTCAGGAAAGAGGACCGTGTTCCCGTCGCCCTGGGGATGATCGAGCGGGAGGCGCCGCCCATCCCTGCCAAAGGCTCGGCCGAGATGATCCGGAAGGGGCGAGTGTCAGGCTCTCCGGTCTTGTGCATCAGACTGCTGTGAGCCTTTCCTTCAGCTTGGGCACGGCTGCTTCCACCTGTTTGAACACATCCTCCGCCTTGTCGAAGTCCAAGATGCGGATGCCGACAAGTTGTGGATTAAAATAGATGTCAGGCGGA
>Ga0105106_10002509_pt1 | contig 13209 bp, 15 predicted proteins | sample PPLLaktember2015_5_FD_79109 | JGI IMG/M metagenome (GOLD analysis project Ga0105106, IMG submission 79109) | Freshwater sediment microbial communities from Prairie Pothole Lake near Jamestown, North Dakota, USA - PPLs Lake P8 Core (1) Depth... | ecosystem: Environmental > Aquatic > Freshwater >...
GTGCCGGGCGTCACGGCCACCGATATTTCGGTGATCTGACCGGACTAGCGGCGGGTCGTCCGTGCAGCGCCACGGCGGCGGTTCAATGGGCTGGATGCGAGAGCTCCTAGCCCCGTTGCGGCCGCTGTTGGTCTACGCCGGCCTGTTCAGCCTGGCGATCAACCTGCTGCTGCTCGCGCCGCCGCTGTACATGCTGCAAGTGTTCGACCGGGTGCTGTCGAGCCGGCATACCGAGACGCTGCTGGTGCTGAGCGCGGTGACGGTTGGCGCACTCGTGCTCATGGCGCTGCTCGATGCGCTGCGTTCGCGGCTGCTCGCCGCGGCCGGCGTAGCGCTCGACCGGCGGCTCGGCCCGCTGATCCTCGACGGCCTGGTCGCGCGCGCGGCGAGGCTGGGCGGCGCCGCCTACCTCAGCGGCCTGCGCGACGTCGCGACGCTGCGAGGCTTCTTCAACGGCGCCGGCCTGCTGGCGCTGTTCGACGCGCCGTGGCTGCCGCTCTTCCTCGCGCTGGTCTTCCTCTTCCACCCGCTGCTCGGCGCCGTGGCGCTCGCCGGCGCCGTGGTCATGCTGGTGCTCGCCTGCTCGAACGAGCGCCTGACGCGCAAGCCGCTCGAAGGCGCGCAGGCGGCGGCGCGCCAGGCCGGGCGCTTCATCGACGGCAGCCTGAGGAACGCCGAGGTGGTGAGCGCGCTGGGCATGCTGCCGGCGGTGACCCGGCGCTGGGCGAGGCTCAACGACGGCGCATTGCTCGCGCAGCTTCGCGCCGGCAACACGGGCGGCTCGCTCGGCGGCGCGACCAAGCTTGCCCGCCAGCTGGTGCAGACCGCGATGCTCGCCGCCGGCGCTTGGCTCGTCATAGGGCAGGACGTTACCGCCGGCGTGATGATCGCGGCGACCATCATCCTGGGGCGGGCGCTGGCGCCGATCGAGGCGCTGGTCGCCGGGTGGCGGAGCCTGGTGGAGGCGCGGACGGCTTGGCGTTCTCTCGAAGATCTGCTTCACGGTCGAGATCTTCAAGAAAAGACCCCGCTACCTGCGCCGACGGGTGCCATCGAGGCGGAGCGGGTGACGTTCGCTTTTCCCGGCGCCGAGCGCCCGGTGCTGCGCGGCGTCTCGTTCAGCCTCCAGGCCGGGGAGGCCCTGGGCGTCGTCGGCCCGAGCGCCTCGGGCAAGTCGACGCTGCTGCGGCTCGCGCTCGGGGTCTGGAAGCCCTCGTCCGGCACCGTGCGCCTGGACGGCGCCGACGCGGCCGCCTGGCCGCGCGAGCAGCTCGGGGCCCAGGTCGGCTACCTGCCGCAGGACGTCGAGCTCTTTTCGGGCAGCGTCGCCGAGAACATCGGCCGCCTCGCCGAGTCCGATCCTGCCGCGGTGGTGCGCGCAGCGCAGCGCGCCCACGTGCACGACATGATCCTGCGCCTGCCCAAGGGCTACGACACCGAGGTCGGCGAGGCAGGCCAGGCGCTGTCGCCCGGACAGCGCCAGCGCATCGCGCTCGCGCGGGCGCTGTACGGCGCTCCGCGCCTGGTAGTGCTCGACGAGCCCAACGCGAGCCTCGATCACCAGGGCGACGAGGCGCTGCTCAAGGCGCTTCAGGGGCTCAAGGAGGCAGGCGTGACGGTGCTGATCGTGGCGCACCGCCCGTCGCTCCTGCGAGGCGTCGACAAGCTGCTCGTTCTGCGCGAGGGCGCGGTAGAGATGTTCGGGCCGCGCGGGGCCATCATGGCCCGGCTGACCCGTCCCGTGCAGGAGGTCGCTTGACGACGGAACTGGACCGCGCGGCCGACCCCAAGCGCATTGTGCGCAGCGGCCTGCTCGCGATTGCCCTTGGATGCGCCGCATTCGGAGTCTGGGCCGCGTACGCGCCGCTTTCCGGCGCGGTGATCGCGCCCGGCTTCGTCAAGATCGACTTGAACCGCAAGCTGGTGCAGCATCAGGAAGGTGGCATCGTGCGCGCCGTCCGGGTGCGCGACGGCGACAGGGTGCAGGCCGGGCAGGAGCTGGTGGTGCTCGACGACGTGCGCATCGACGCCCAGCTCGACCTGCTGCGCACCCAGCTCGACGCCGAGCATGCCAAGGCGGCGCGCCTCGAGGCGGAACGCGCCTATCTGGCTTCTCCGTCCTTTCCAAAGTCATTGAAAAAAAGGTCGGCTGAAACGAAGATCGCCGAGCTGCTTGCCCGCGAGACGACGCTCTTCCGCGCGCGGCGCGAGGCGCTCGATAGCCAGGTCGCGGTGCTGCGGCGGCAGATCCGCGAGACCTCGGAGGAGGCCAACGCGCTGGCGCAGCAGCTCAAGGCCGAGGAGGAGGCGCTCAAGCTGCAGAAGGAGGAGCTGACGCTCAACGAGAAGCTGCTCTCTCAGGGCTACGTGCAGAAGCCGCGGCTCCTCGCGCTGCAGCGTGGCGTCGCAGAGTACGAGGCGCGCCACGGCGAGCGTCGTGCCGAAGTGTCCAAGGCCCGCCAGCGCGCCTCCGAGCTCGAGCTGCGCATCCTCACCATGCGCAACGCCTACGTGCAGAGCGCGGCCGACGAGCTGAAGGAGGCGAGCGCGCGCATCTTCGACCTCGAGGAGCGCATCCGCCCCTCGCGGGACGCCTCCGAGCGGCAGAAGATCTCCTCGCCGATCGCCGGCGAGGTGGTGGGCCTGCGCGTGTTCAACAACGGCTCGGTGATCGGGCCGCGCGAGATCCTGATGGAGATCGTGCCGGAGGAGAAGCGCCTCATCGTCGAGGCGCGCATCCGGCCCGAGGACGTGAACTACGTGCGCGCCGGCTCGCAGGCCGACGTGCGCCTCACCGCATATCCCACCCGCACCACGCCGCTCGTGCACGGCGCGGTGGCCTACGTCTCGGGCGACCGCATGGTCGAGCAGCAGACCGGCGTTCCCTACTACATCGTGCACGTCGACGTCACGGAGCAGGCGCTGGCGAGCGCGGGGAACCTCAAGCTCCAGGCAGGCATGCCGGCGGAGGTGTTCATCCGCACCGACAGCCGCACCGCGGTCGACTACCTGCTCGCGCCGGTCACCGCTTACCTGAGCCGCGCGATGCGAGAGCCGCTCTGAGCTCGCTCTTCAGCACCTTGCCCATGGCGTTGCGGGGCAGGGCGTCGAAGTAGGCGATGCGTCGGGGATGCTTGTAGTGCGCGAGCCTTCCCTCGAAAAGCTTCATCACCGTGGCTTCATCCAGCTTCGACACCACACACGCACAGGCGGCTTCGCCCCACTTGGGATCCTCGATGCCCACCACCGCCGCCTCGGCGATGTCCGGGCAGTCGGCGAGCACGTTCTCCAGCTCCGCGGGATGGATGTTCTCGCCGCCGGAGATGATCACCTCCTTCGAGCGGCCGACGATCCAATAGAAGCCTTCCTCATCGACGCGCGCGAGGTCGCCGGTGCGGAACCAGCCATCCTCCGTCAGGCCTGAATAGTCGGGCCAGTAGCCGCGCATCACCGCCGGGCCGCGCACCCAGATCTCGCGGTCGACCAGCTTCACCTCGCAGTGCGGCGCCGGTTTTCCCGTACTTCCGACCTTTCGAAACGAATCCTCTTTCAGGAGCACCACGGCGATCGGCGCAGTCTCCGTGCAGCCGTAGATCTGCCCGACCGGCACGCCGCGCTCGTGGAAGGCGCGGATGAGCGAGTCGGGCACCACCATCGATCCTGTATTCAAGAGACGAAGGCTCGAGAGTTCGGTGCTTGGCCACTCCGGCCGTGCAATCACCGCGGCCATGGTGGCGGGCACGAGCAGGCTGATCGTCGGGCGGCGCCTCGCCACGTCGGCGAGCCAGGCGCCCGGCTCGAAGCGCTTGTGCAGCGTCACGGTGGCACCGGCGAGGAGGGCAGGGAGCGTCTGGTTGTTGAGGCCGCCGACGTGGAACATCGGCAGCGGGCTCAGCACATGGTCCGACTGCGAAAGGTCGTGCGCGTGGATCGAGTTGAAGCCGTTCCAGAGCAGCGCCGACTGCGTCAGCACCGCGCCTTTCGGGGTGCCGGTAGTGCCCGATGTGTAGACGATCAGCACATCGTCTTTGTCCTCTCCGGGGAAACTCTCCTGTCCCGGCGAGTCCAGCCGACCCACCTGAACACCGAGTTTCGATGCTGCTTCGGCGAAGTCGCTGTCCGAGAAAATGAGCTTGGGCGTGCAATCGGCGAGGATGCGCTTGTGCTCGGCAGCGGTGAGGCGCCAGTTGAGCGGCACCAGGATCGCCCCGCGCCGCGCGGCGGCGAAGAGCAGCACCAGCATGTCCGGGTGGTTGTAGCCGAGCCAGGCGATCCGCTCGCCCTTGTTCACTGCAAGAGAACTGGAAACCTCCTGGATCCTCTTCCACAACTGCGCATACGTGTAGTCCGTGCCGTGGAAGTGCAGCGCCACCTTGTCCGGGAAATGCCCGGCCCAGCGCTCGATGATCCGCGAGAGGTTCAATCGCTCTCGCCCGGCTCGTAGAGCGCCTCGCGGCCGATGCGGTCGAGGCAGAGCTCGGCGGTCCAGGGAAGCATCAGCGAGCCGCAGCGCGAGTCGCGGTACAGGCGCTCGAGCGGCAGGGACTTGAGCATCGACTGCCCGCCGCAGGTACGGATGGCGAGCGCGGCGATGGCGTTGGCGTTCTCCATGATGGTGTACTGCGCCGCGTAGGCGCGCAGGCGCGACTCCTTGGGCGGGTCGACGCGCGCGTCGTCGAGCATGCGCAGGAAGAGGGCGCGCGTCTGCTCGAGCCTGACGAACATCTCGGCCACCGCGATCTGCTTGGTCGGGTACATGCGCCGCTTCACCGGCGGCGTGCCGGGAGCCTCGCCGCGCAGGTAGCTCACCGTGAAGTCGTAGGCGGCGATGGCAATGCCCATGTAGGTGGGGGCGAGGGTGGTGAACATGTGCGGCCAGCGCCGCGCCGCCTGGTGGTAGACACCGCGCGGCATCATCTGCGCCTCGTCGGGTACGAACACGTCCTTGAACACCAGCGTGCGGGACACCGTGCCGCGCATGCCGAGCGGGTCCCAGTCGCCGGTGATGGTGAGGCCGGGCGCGTCGCCCGGCACCGCCATGTACAGCGTGTCGCGCATCGACAGCTCTGGCTTCGCCTCGGTGCAGAGCACGCCGTAGTAGTGCGCGGCGCCCGAGAGCGAGGCGAAGATCTTCTTGCCGTTGATGCGCCAGCCGCCCTCGGCACGAGCGGCGGTGGTGCCGAAGGGCGCCATGCCGGCGGCGGCCGCGCTGCCCTCGGAAAAGGGCTGCGCATAGATCGCGCCGTCGCGCACGACGCGCTGGAAATGCACGGCACGATGGCGCTCGTGCTCCGCGCGCTGCTCGGGCGTCATGTCGAGCGCGTCGGCAAGAACGCCGGGCCAGAGCGTCGAGCAGGCGTGCATGTTGAAGGTGAGGGCGGTGGCGCCGCAGTACTTGCCGAGCGTCGCCGAGACGAGCGCGTAGGTCTTGAGGTCGGCGCCGCGCCCGCCGAGCTTCTCCGGCACGCACAGCCCGAGGAGCCCGGCCTTCTTCAGGTCGGCGTAGTTCTCGTGCGGGAAGCTCGCCTCGCGGTCGTAGCGCTCGGCGCGCTTCGCGAAGGCGGGCCCGAGGGATTCCGCGAGCCCGATCAGCTCCTTCTGCTTCGGGGTCAGGGGGTAATCGCTGCCGGCGACTGAGCTCATAGGCTTTTAAGGAAGGAGTGCACCACGTCGTTGAAAACCTCGGGCTGGTCCATCGGCCCCAGGTGCCCGCAGCCCTCGAGCAGCACGTACCGGGCGCCGGGGATGCGCTTCGACATCTTCTCCAGGACCGCGGGCGGCGCAACCTGGTCGTCGCTGCCGGCGACGATGAGGGTCGGCACGCGGACCTTCGGCAGGCTCTCGCGGCGGTCGAAGGTCGTGAGGAGGTGCACGGCCTTGCGGTACGTGTCCGGCGGCACCGCGGCCATGGTGCGCCGGGCGAGCTCCACGCCGGCGGGGTCGGACTTCGTGCCGCGCATGGTCGGCATCAGCGCCGCGGCGATGTCGGCCATGCTTTTTCCCTGGTCGAGCGGCCCGGTGCGCGCGGCGACGAACTGGCGCGCAAAGTCGCTGCCGGCGGGGAAAGCAGGGCTCGTGAAGCTCAGCACCAGCGCCCGGACCCGATCCGGGAAGCGCGCACAGGTCTCCTGGGCAACCATGCCTCCCATGCTGTGGCCCACCAGCACCGCCGGCTCGTCGATCTGCCGGGCGAGGGCCTCGGCCACCTTTTCGAACGTATAGGGCTCGACGGTCTCCGTGCCGCCGTAGCCCGGCTGGTCCCACGCCACGCAGCGATAGCCGCGCTCCGAAAAGTACGGCACCTGGCGGTCCCACGCGGCGCGACCGCCGCCGACCCCGTGCAGGAAGAAGAGCGTGGTCACGGTCGCATTGTAGAATCGCCTAAATGATTGTTTTCGACCTGCTTTGCGCCGGCGGCCACCGTTTCGAGGGCTGGTTCGCCTCGGCGGCCGACTTCGCCTCGCAGAACGAGCGGCGCCTGGTCGCTTGCCCCGCCTGCGGCTCGGCCTCGGTCGAGCGCATCCCGTCCGCCACCCGCGCCAACCTCGGCGCCCAGCCGCCCAAGCCCCAGCCCGAGCCCGGAAAGCCGGAGAAGACCCCGGACATGGAAGGCAAGGACCCGTTCGCCATCGCCCAGATCCTGTACTCGCGCATGCTGGACGAGCTCCTCACCAAGTCCGAGGACGTCGGCAAGCAGTTCCCGGAAGAAGCGCGCCGCATTCACTACAAGGAAGCGCCGGCGCGCGCCATCCGCGGCCAGGCGACCGAGGCGGAGCACGACGAGCTGGTGGACGAGGGCATTCCCGTCGCGAGACTGCCGCTCCCGCCTTCCGGCAAGCTGAACTAGAAGGTCCTAAAGTCCGCGAGTCCGAGGGACCGTCTACAGGATGGAGATCACCGTATCGTCCGGGTCTTCGCCGAGGCGCCGTTCTGCGGCGTTGATGTGGAGCTGTGTTCGCATGAATCGCGTCAGCGACATCGCGAATTTCACGCGGTCCAGGGCGATCCGGTCCGGGTATTCCTTAAGAGCGAGCTGCAGCTGCTCTTCTATCTGTGCGGCCTTGTTTTCAAGGTCCTTAACAAGGTCTGGCATCGGGCTCCCTTCAAGCGTGCCGTGATGCTGTTCGCCTGCACCGCGAGGGTCAAGTCACTGGATGCCCGAAATTTTGTAGTGCCACGGCATCGAATGGATACTTGTCCCAAAGACCCGACACTCCGGGCTTACTAATGACTCTCATTCACATGAGGTTTCGCGTCAGCGCGAGAACTGAGAGGAGGGCGCTGCGGACAGGAGAGGGCGCGCACGCCGCACTAACCGAGAGACAAGGACACTTAACGCTACCGCGCTGGCGATAAGGCGATTCGGGTTAGATGAGCGTGCTTGTGATCAGAGACGGTAATCGTCGAAGAATTTCTCCCAGTACGAAAGTGCGGCCTTGAAGACATCGAGCGCACGGCCGCTTGTGGTTTCGTTGATGATGACTTTTGCAAAATAGCGCGGTGGCTTGGGCATTGCGATGCTGTACGAGCCCGACTGGGTTACATCGGCACGGATAGTGACGGTGCTGCTTCCCAAGTATGCGGTCGTGGCGTCCGGCTTCGCGAAGAGCCGCGTTTGGATCCAGAGATCGCTCGCGGATTGTGAAATGTTTGGCGCCGTTGGCTAGTGCGTCGCAGAGTGCAATGTTGGAATCGTCAAGTACGTGTTCCTGGAGGACCGCAAGTGCGGCGGTCTTGGCGGAGCCGCGCTTGGCCTTAATCTGCGCGATTGCCGATTGGCAGGCCGGATCTGGGGAGTTGGCGATCCAATCGGTGATGTGCCAAAGCGTCAGGGCCGCGTTGATGGCGGCGTCGGCGATGGGTTCCCAATCATCGGTGCCGTGCCAGTTCTCGGCTTGCTCAAGGCGTCCGACCTCGCGGCGGGCCTTTGCCAGCAAATCACGGGGCGCTTCGATGCCAAACGCTAGTTCTGTCATCGGCACGAGTATGGAACCGGGCCCTTGTCGTGGTGGGGGTTTTCGGCAATCCCTGGACCCGCCATTTGCTATCCAATGTGTATTATGTTAAATCCAAGATCCCTCAAGGTAACTATAGAGGCTGGGGCCTCCCCCGCGGCCATCGGTGGAGACGCTTAGAAGGCCTTTCGTACCCCGATCGGGGTACAGACTCGAAGGACCGTAACTCTCGGTAGGACAGTCTCTTAGAGAGCCTTTTGAGACTTCACTTTAAGTCTTGCGGCCGGGCGGCGAGCATGTCGGCGGAGAAGAGCGCGACGTTGAGCGGGTGGCGGACGAGGAGCCGGTTCTCCCCCATCGCCCGGGCGTAGGCGAGCCAGGGGCGGGCCTGCCCGGGGTCGGTGGCCGCGGTGGTGGCCCGGAACTTGGGGGGTAGCCCGAAAGCGGAGAAGGCGCGGTCGTAGGCCGACTTCTGCAAGGCCTCGGCCAGGCGCTCGAGCTCGTTGCGGTCCTCGACCTGGGCCGGGGAGCGGATGACGCGGTCGTAGGCGGGGGCGTCGGCGGCGTACTCCAGGGCCCGCAAAGGGGCGCCGCCGGCATAGGCGAGCCACCGGTCGGCGTCCTTCGCGCCCTGCCCCGCAAGCCAGCCGCGCGCGACCTCGGGGGCGGGGATGGGAACCGGGATGGCGACGCAGCGGCTGCGCACGGTCGGGAGAAGCCGGGCGGGGCGGTGCGAGACGAGGACGAACATGGCGCCCGCCGGCGGCTCCTCCAACCCCTTCAGGAGCGCGTTGGCGGCGTTGGCGTTCATGTCTTCGGCAGGGTGCACGAGTGCCACGCGGCGCTTGCCGCGATGGGAGCCGACGTAGAGGAAATCGGCGAGGGCGCGCACCTGCTCGATGCGGATCACGAGGCTGGGCTGCTTGCTCCGCTTCGCCGCGCCCTCCTCCTCAGGCTCCGTCGGCTCCTTCATCAGCGCCTCGGGCTCCAGGCGCCGGAAGTCGGGATGGTTGCCGGCCAGGAACCAGCGGCAGGCGTCGCAGGCATCGCAGGGCCGCCGCGCTTCCTCGGCGTGCTCGCAGAGCAGGAGTTGGGCGATGCGCTCGCCCAGCGCGAGCTTGCCGACGCCGCGGGCGCCGTGGACGAGCAGCGCGTGCGGCAGGCGCTCGAGGCGGCTTCTCAGGGAATCGAGGATCGGCTGGTTCCAGGGATGAAGCAGAGGCCCGCTCATCACAAGCCTGACAGGTTGGCGGCGATCGCCTTGCGGATCGCCTCGACGCCGGCGCTCGCGTCGATCACGCGCATGCGCCCGGGCTCGGCCCTGGCGCGCTCCAGGTAGGCGGCGCGCACGCGCTCGAAGAACGCGCGGTCCTCGCGCTCGAAGCGGTCGAGGGTCTTGCGCGAGGCGGCGAGGCGCTCGCGCGCCACCTCGTAGCTGCAATCGAAGACTAAGGTGCGCGCGGGCGCGAGGCCCGGATGCGCAAGCTCCTGGAGGCGCTCGATCACGTCGAGCGGCACGCCCTTGCCCGCGCCCTGGTAGGCCGCGGTGGCGTCGGTGAAGCGGTCGCACACGACCCAGCTCCCGGCGGCGAGCGCCGGCCCGATGACGCGCGCGACGTGGTCGGCGCGCGCGGCGAAAAGGAACAGCGTCTCCATCCCCGGGGGCATCGGCTGCGCGAGGATCGCCTGGCGCATCCGCTCGGCGAGGTCGGTGCCGCCGGGCTCGCGCGTGACGATGACGTGGCGGCCCTCATTGCCACCCGCGGCGCGCAGCGCGTCCGCGATGAACTCCAGGTGCGTGGACTTGCCGGCGCCGTCGACGCCCTCGATCGTGATGAGCTTGCCCTGTTTCCCCATGGGAATCGTCAGCGCCCCCCGCGCTGGTACTTGCTCACGGCGCGATTGTGCTCCTCGACGCTGCGCGAGAAGTGGCTCGAGCCGTCGCCGCGCGACACATAGTAGAGCGCATCGGTCTTCGCGGGCTGCATCGCCGAGCGCAGCGAGGCGAGGCCGGGCATGGCGATCGGCGTGGGCGGCAGGCCGGCCCGCGTGTAGGTGTTGTACGGGCCGTCGTCGGTGAGGTGGCTGCGCTTCAGGTTGCCGTCGAAGGCCGCGCCCAGGCCGTAGATGATGGTCGGGTCGACCTGCAGGCGCATGCCGATGCGCAGGCGGTTGGCGAGCACCCCGCCGATCAGGTCGCGCTCGCCCGCCTTGCCCGTCTCCTTCTCGATGATCGAGGCCATGATGAGCGCATCGTAAGGCGTCCGGTAGGGAATGTTCTCCTCGCGCTTCGACCATTCGTCGGCGAGATGCCGCTGCATGGCGCGGTAGGCGCGGCGCAGCACCGTGAGGTCGCTCGCGCCCTTGGCGAAAAGATAGGTATCGGGAAAGAAGATGCCCTCGGGATGGGGCTCGGCGGCGCCCACGCGCCCGAGCACCTCCGTTTCATCCAGCCCCTTGGTGTCGTGGCGCAGGTCCGCGCTGGCGTCGAGCGCGGCCCGGAACTGCGCGAAAGTCCAGCCCTCGATCAGCCGCACCTCGGCCTGGGTGACGTCGCCGCGCGTGAGCTTCTTCAGCATCTCGAGCGGCGTGAGGGGCTGCAGGAGCTGGTAGTTGCCGGCCTTGATGGCGCGCTCGCGCCCGAGCGCGCGGGCGAGGAGCTCGAACTGCAGCGGCCGCACAGCGACGCCGCCCTTCTCGAGCTGCTCGATGGCGGTGCGCAGCCCGGCGCCGCGCGGGATCTCGATCTCGGTCGGCAGCCTCGCCACGGAGAGCGGCGTGGCCACGTACCACGCGGCGTAGCCGGCCGTCGCCACGGCAAGCAGAAACACGAGCGAGAAAAGGGTTTTCAGTTTGCCTCGCGGGTAAAATGCGATTCTACGATGCAACGCGCGCGCCTCAGCCGCTACGGTTTGCTGTCTGTCACGGGCGACGACGCGCGTGAATTCCTGCACGCGCAGCTCACCAACGACGTGCGCAACCTTCCTGCCGATCGCGCGGTGCCCGCGGGCTGGTGCTCGGCGAAAGGCCGCCTGCTGGCGACCTTTCTCGTCATTCCTTCGCCGCAGGGCTTCCTGCTGCAGCTCGCGCGCGACCTGGCCGCGCCGGTGGCGAAGCGCCTGGCGATGTTCGTGCTGCGCTCGAAGGTCAAGGTCGCCGACGAGAGCGAGCGCTGGGCGCAGGACGGGCTCTGGGACATGGAGAGCGGCGCCGCGGAGGTCTCCTGGAGCGGCAACATCGCCACCGTACGCGTGGGCGAGCGGCGCTACCTGCAGCTCGGGCCGCTGGCGGAGATGAAGACGGCGCCCAACGCTCGCGAGGAGGAATGGACGCTGCAGGAGATCCGCGCCGGCCGGCCGCTCATCACCGCCGCCACGCAGGACCAGTTCGTGCCGCAGATGGTGAACCTGGAGAAGCTCGGCGCCGTCGACTTCCAGAAAGGCTGCTACCCCGGCCAGGAAATCGTCGCGCGCGCCCAGTACCGCGGCCAGGTCAAGCGGCGCATGGTGCAGGTGCGCGCTCCCGCGGGCAGCGACTTGCGCCCCGGACAGGAGTTCGAAGGCGGCGTGGTGGTCGATCGCGCCGGCGACGAGCTCCTCGCCGTGATGCCGATTTGAACTACTACATCTACTACAAGGTTTCTCCAGAAAAGGCGGAAGGTCTCCGCCCTGGCGTCGAGGCCCTGTTCTCGCTTGTGGAAAAGCAGTGCGGCGTGCGCGGGCGCTGGATGCGCCGGCGCGACGATCCCGCCACCTACATGGAGGTCTACGAGGGCGTCGCCGACGAGCGCGCCTTCGAGGCCCTGCTCGAGCGCGAAGGCGCGAAGCTCGGCCTCGAGCGGCGCGTCGAGCGGTTCGTATGTGCCTGATCCTGCTTGCCTGGCGCGCGCATCCCGAGCTCGCGCTCGCGGTGGCCGCCAATCGCGACGAGTTCCATGGCCGCCCCGCCGCGGCCGCCGCGTTCTGGCCCGACCGCCCCGCCATCCTCGCCGGGCGCGACCTCGAGGCGAAGGGCACCTGGATGGGCGTGGCGCGCTCCGGCCGCTTCGCCGCGGTGACCAACTACCGCGGCGCGCGCGAGCCTTCTGCGGCGGAGTCCAGGGGGGCATTGGTGACGAAGTTTCTGGAAAACGGTGGGGCGCCGGGCGAATACATGAAAGGTCTGTCCCCGGAGAAGTACAGCGGGTTCAACCTGCTCGCCTGCGACGGCGAGGAACTGTGGTGGATGTCGAACCGCGACGGCGCGCCGCGGCGGCTCGAGCCCGGCATCTACGGTCTCGGCAACCTGCTGCTCGACTCGCCGGAAGTCGAGCCCGACAAGGCGCGCTTCCGCGCCGTGCTCGACATCGCGCCGGGCGTCGAACCGCTTTTCGGCACGCTCGCGCCGGCGCGGATCGTCAACGGCCAGTACGGGACCCGCTGCTCGACGGTGCTGCTGAAAAGCGATTCTCGCCTGAGGTTCGCGGAGCGCACCTACGGGCCCGACGGCACCGAGGGCGAGACGGTGCGCTTCGAGTTCTAGAGGCTGAGCCGCATCGCCTGGTGCGCGATGCCGGCCTCCTCGTACTCGGCGCCCTCCTCCACGAAGCCATGCGCCCGGTAGAAGGGCACCGCGTGCACCTGCGCCGAGAGCGCGACTTCGCGGTCGCCTCTCTCTCGCGCCGCCTCGATGAGGCGCTTGAGCATGGCCGCGCCCACGCCCTTCTTCCGATGGGCTTTCAGGACCGCCATGCGGCCGATGTGGCCGTCCGGCAGCAGCCTTGCTGTTCCGACGGGTTTCTCTTCCAGAAAAACGATGGCATGCAGGCTTCGGGCGTCCATGTCGTCGAGCTCGATCTCGGCGGGGACGCGCTGCTCGCGCACGAACACCTCGAAGCGGATCGGCGAAGCCAGCTCGCGCACGCGCTCCCACGGCAGCAATTCGATTCTTAGCATGCGGCGAAAAGTATAATCGGCGCATGAAAAGCCTCTGGAGCGACGCCGAAGCGGCGCAGTTTTCCGGCCCGCTCGGGCCGCGGGTGTACACCTCGAGGCTGCTCGGCCGCGACAAGTCCCTGGTCCTGCACGGCGGCGGCAACACCTCGGTCAAGCTGCGCGAGAAGAACCTCTTCGGCGAGGAAGAGGACGTCCTTTACGTGAAAGGCAGCGGCTGGGACCTCGAGACCATCGAGCCCGCCGGGTTCTCGCCCGTGACGCTCGGCTACGTGCGTCGGCTCGCCGCCCTGAAGAGCCTGCCCGACCCGCAGATGGTGAAC
>Ga0105106_10002510_pt1 | contig 13206 bp, 9 predicted proteins | sample PPLLaktember2015_5_FD_79109 | JGI IMG/M metagenome (GOLD analysis project Ga0105106, IMG submission 79109) | Freshwater sediment microbial communities from Prairie Pothole Lake near Jamestown, North Dakota, USA - PPLs Lake P8 Core (1) Depth... | ecosystem: Environmental > Aquatic > Freshwater >...
CCTTCATGACATTCTCAAGCAGTTTCCTGTATCTTTCTTCATGCCCTTTTTCTGCAACCGAGACTGCCTTAAATACGCTGGCAATATTCTTAAAGCCTTCTTCTTCTGCAACTTGTGCAAAGTCCGGATAACCTTCACTCCACTCCTCATGTTCGCCATCAGCCGCAATAACAAGATTCTCTTTTGTAGTCCCGATTTTCCCGCCGGGATAAGTTGCTGTAATTTCTACCATTCCTCCTTCAAGAAGCTTAAAAAACCTTTTAGCATGCTGTTGTTCCTGCAGGGCTGTTTCGAGAAATATGCCGGCAATCTGCTCGTATCCTTCCTCCTTTGCAACCTTGGCAGCAAATTCATACCTGTTCTTTGCCTGTGATTCCCCGGCAAATGCCTTGAGAAGATTCTGTTCCGTTTTTGTTCCTTTGAGACTTTTTTCCATATGTTTAATGTTTAAAAGATTTAGATTAAGATTTGTTTAAATAGCCGGACACCAGGTGCTAAATATATCAAAAATTTCTATCTTTATTCTTGATTTAAAGTCATTCTAAATTGTAAAAACTAAACACGGAAAGAAAATGGGAGCACTACTTGTAATTCTTATTATCATCGTTGTCCTGGTTTTGATGGCTATTTCCCTGTACAACAGGCTTGTGAAGCTGAGAAACAGCAGGGAACAGGCATTTGCAGATATTGACGTTCAGCTCAAGCAGCGGCATGATCTTATTCCTCAGCTTGTTGAATCCGTAAGGGGTTATATGCAGCATGAAAGAGGTGTTCTTACTGAGATTACCGAGGCACGTGCAAATGCAATGAAAGCAACCACCATCAACGAAAAGATAGTTGCCGAACAGCGGTTGTCAGGCGCACTCGAGGGACTGAAGATTTCTGTCGAAGCTTACCCTGACCTGAAGGCCAGCCAGAACTTCCTTGATCTCCAGAATGAAATATCGGATATTGAAAATAAGATCGCCGCAGCCCGCCGGTTCTTTAATTCGGCTACCAAGGAGCTTAATGTGGCTACAGAAGTGTTCCCGTCAAACATTGTCGCGACAATGTTCAATTTCAAACGTGAACTGATGTTCGATCTTGGTGAAGGGCGGACAACGGTTGGTGAACCACCCCAGATAAAGTTCTGATCCGATGAAGTATTTCGGATTACAGGGTCAGATCAGGAAGAACAATACGAACTCGGTATTGCTTCTGATCCTGTTTCCCCTGGTGTTTTTTGGCCTGACATGGCTTTTCTTCTTCCTGACGTCGGTCTTCATGAAGGATTCGACCAGGACGCTGTATGACGTAAATACCAGTTTTTTGCACACGATCCCCTGGATAACAATCGGCGTAATAATCTGGTTTTTAATTGCATGGTTCTCCCACACTACGATCATCAACAATGCAACCCATTCAAAACCGCTTGAAAGGAAAGAAAACAAGAGGATCTACAACCTGGTTGAAAACCTTTGTATTTCAGTCGGGATGCCGATGCCGCAGGTAAACATAATTGAAGATGATTCACTGAATGCTTTTGCGAGCGGTATTAACGATAAAACTTATACAGTTTCGCTGTCGCGAGGAATTATTGACAAGCTTGAAGACGATGAGCTCGAAGCAGTTATAGCCCATGAACTGACTCATATAAGGAACAGGGATGTACGGCTGCTTATCATTTCAATTGTCTTTGTCGGAATTTTCGGTTTTGTCGCGGAGATGCTGTTCAGGTCGCTGAGGTTTGGAAGGATTGGACGCGGAAAGAAGGAGGGTGGCTGGATTATAATTGCCCTGCTGCTGGCGGTTGTTGGTTACCTTCTGGCTTCATTGTTCAGGTTTGCTCTTTCGAGGAGGCGTGAATTCCTGGCCGACGCTGGTTCCGCCGAGCTTACCAGGAGGCCTCTGGCTCTCGCATCGGCACTGAGGAAGGTATCGGCCGATCCGACTATTGAAGCGGTCAGGCGTAAAGATGTTGCACAGATGTTCATTGAGAATCCACAAAAAGGCGTGGAAAAAACCTCATTCTCATTTGCAAACCTGTTTTCAACTCATCCGCCTATAGAGAAGAGAATTCAACTATTAGAGCAATATTAACCCCGACTTCCTGCTCCCTTTTCCCCCCAGGAAGAGTCTAAAAGTCCGCTTCAGGGGATTTTGGGGCTTTTTTGTAAATCAGCTTCGATTCCTCTCCTTTCAGAAGCCTTGAAATATTTCTCCTGTGAGTAATTATAAGCCCGATTGCCACGATAACAGAAAATATTTTAAACAGGAGCGAAGGGGTATCAAAAAATAGAAGCAGAAATAGCGGGAACGAAATCCCTGCACTCATTGATCCAAGCGAAACATATCCTGAGATCAGGAAAACGCACAGAAAAATTCCCAGGCATGATGTTGTCACCAGAGGATGAACCGCGAGCAACACTCCGAAAATGGTAGCAACGCCTTTCCCGCCCCTGAAGCCCGCAAATACCGGGAATATATGACCTGTTATCGCCATGATACCTGAAAGTATCTGAAGATTTGTCAGCAAAGCTGTTCGGGGTTCTGCCAGATAGAAAAATACCGGCAGCATTGCAGCAAGCCAGCCTTTTAATACATCAATGAGCAGAACGGGAATCCCGGTCTTCCATCCCAGCACCCTGATTACATTTGTTGCGCCGGCATTTCCGCTTCCATGTTCCCTCACATCTATATGATGGAATGCCCTTCCTGCCCATACGGCAGTCGCAAAGGATCCGAGCAGGTAGGAGAGCAGTAAAGTGATTATTAGTTTAACGACACTCATCCCTATGTAAAAGATCAGATCCGCGGTCCGTATTCGGCAAGCTGCAGGGTCTCTTCATTGGATGAAAACTTGCTGAAGTTATTAATGAATTTCAATGCCAGGTCTGTGGCAGCGATGTGCCATTTTACAGGCGAGCTCCATGCCCTTGCCGGGTCGAGGATAGTACTGTCGACACCCTCGATCCTGGTCGGGATGCTCAGATTAAAGACAGGAATGGTTGTAAATTCGCTTTTGTTAATCGATCCGTCAAGGACAGCATTGATAATCTTCCGCGTGGAGGGCAGGTCAATCCTGCTACCGGTGCTGTAGGGTCCACCCGTCCATCCCGTGTTTACAAGCCATACCTCGGCATTGTGAAGCTTTATTTTTCTTGTAAGCTCGTTTGCATAAATGATCGGATCGAGCATGAGAAAAGCAGCTCCAAAGCATGCTGAGAAGGATGGAACAGGTTCAATGATACCTCTTTCAGTGCCCGCTACCTTGGCAGTATAACCGCTCAGGAAGTAGTATTTAGTTTGTTCTTCCGTAAGGCGGCTCACAGGAGGCAGAACACCAAAGGTGTCGGCAGAAAGAAAAATAACCTTCTTTGCATGACCTGCCTTCGAAACCGGTTTTACAATATTGTTAATATGATAGATAGGGTAGGAGACTCTTGTGTTTTCAGTTTTTGAGTCATCGTCAAAATCAATTGAGCCGTCCGACCCGACCACAAGGTTTTCAAGAAGTGCATCACGCCTGATTGCATTATAGATATCGGGTTCATTCTTTTTGTTCAGTTTTATGCATTTTGCATAACAGCCGCCTTCGAAATTAAAGATGCCTTCATCATCCCATCCATGCTCGTCATCACCTATCAGCGCCCTGTCGGGATCGGTTGAGAGGGTTGTTTTTCCGGTCCCTGAAAGCCCGAAAAATATTGCAACATCCCCGTTCTTACCTACGTTTGCCGAGCAGTGCATGGAAGCTATCCCTTTCAGCGGGAGGTAATAATTCATTATAGAGAATATGCCCTTTTTCATTTCTCCGCCGTACCATGTTCCCCCTATCACTGCCATACCGGCCCTGAGGTTGAAGATCACAAAGTTTTCGGAATTTAATCCCTGTTTTTCCCAGTCGGGATTGGTGGTTTTTGAAGCCATAAGGACCACAAACCGGGGGACGAATTCTTCAAGCTCCTCCGGTTCGGGCCGGATGAACATATTCCTGACAAAGTGTGCCTGCCATGCAACTTCTAGGACGAACCTGACCGCCAGGCGTGTATTTTTATTGGCTCCGCAGAAACAATCGACAACAAAAAGACGTTTGCCGGAAAGCTGTTTTGCAGAAAGGTTTTTGCAATGTTCCCATATCCCGGATGTTACCGGCTTATTGTCGGAAACTTTTGCTTTTTCCGACTTCCACCATACAGTATCTTTTGTTGTTTCATCATAAACGACATATTTGTCTTTTGGTGACCGTCCGGTAAAAACACCCGTATCAACTGAAACGGCTCCAGATTTTGTAATTATTCCCTTTTCATACCCGTTCAACCCGGGTTTTATCTCTTCAGCAAAGAGGAGGTTATACGACGGATTATATTCTACTTCATTTACATTTTCAATTCCGTAGTTCTTTAATTCATCAACTGAAAACATCGTTAGAGTATTTTTTATGTATGCCATGTTGTGCCAAAGGTATCAATTATCCGAAATAAATCTTAAAAAGTTGGAAAATCTTAATTCAACCTGATTAAGTTTTACATGGGCAACCCGCAACCTGCAACCTGCAACCCCCAACAAATTTTTACAAAATGAATAGGGTATTGTTGTTCGGAAAGGTCTTATATATGGTTTAGTTTTCATAGTTGATTAAGGGTAAGCACGGAAAGAAAAAGGGCAACCAAATGGCTGCCCTTTTAATTTATGAAAATCCTTGTCTATTTTCCAAATTTGACTGCTGCCTGAGCCGCTGCCAGTCTTGCGATTGGCACCCTGAAAGGAGAACAGCTTACATAAGTCAGACCAGTCTTGAAACAGAACTCAACCGAAGCCGGATCGCCGCCCTGTTCGCCGCAGATTCCTACTTTAAGGTTTGGTCTCGTGGCACGTCCTTTTTCAACCGACATTTTGATCAGCTGTCCCACACCTTCCTGGTCAATAGTCTGGAATGGATCAGCGGCCAGCATTTTCTTATCAAGATAGTCATTCAGAAATCCGCCGATATCATCGCGGCTGAATCCGAATGTCATCTGGGTAAGGTCGTTTGTCCCGAAGGAAAAGAACTCAGCGCTTTTTGCCATCTGGTCGGAGAGGAGAGTTGCACGAGGAATTTCGATCATTGTACCATACTTGTAATCGATCTTTTTAAGGCCTGATTTTTTAAGGATCTCGGCATACATCTCGTCAACCACTTTTTTGGTAACATTAAGTTCTGAAACATCGCAGGTTACAGGAACCATCAGTTCAGGTTTCGGATCCTTCTTCTCCTTCAGAAGTTCTGCTGTGGCTTCGAACATCGCCCGAACCTGCATTTCAGTAATCTCCGGATAAGTTATCCCGAGGCGGACACCACGGTGACCCATCATGGGGTTACTTTCGTGAAGCGCTTCACCACGTTTTGCCACATCTGATTTTTTTATACCCAGCGCTTTGGCAAGTTCAGCCTGCTTTTCTGCACCCTGCGGAACAAACTCATGAAGAGGGGGATCCATCAGGCGGAATGTAACAGGCAAGCCATCCATCGCTGCCAGGGTGGCTTTCATATCCTTCTTTACATATTTATATAATTCATTGAGCGCTTTACGGCGTTCAGCTTCATTTGCACTGAGAATCATTTTACGGAGGAGGAACAAAGGCTGTTCCGAGCCCTTGCCGTAAAACATATGTTCAATCCGGAAGAGGCCGATCCCTTCAGCTCCGAATTCACGTGCCACTTTTGCATCTTCTGCGGTATCAGCATTTGTGCGGACTCCCATTGTCCGGTATTTGTCGACAATCTTCATAAATGCCTTGAAGCGTGGATTTTCTGAAGCATCCATCAGCTTTATCGAACCTGTGTAAACATTTCCTTTTGTCCCGTTGATGGTGATCACATCACCTTCTTTGAGGACTATATCGGTTCCGGCAACCTTTATTCTCTTTGCCGAGGCATCTACATGAAGTCCCCCTGCACCTACAATACAACACTTACCCCAGCCGCGTGCAACAAGTGCAGCGTGAGAAGTCATTCCTCCGCGGGCGGTAAGGATACCTTCTGCCGCGCGCATACCTTCGACATCCTCCGGATTAGTTTCTTCACGGACCATGATGACTTTTTCTCCCCTGCGGTTCCATGCAACTGCATCTTCAGCGGTGAAGACGATTTTACCAACCGCGGCGCCGGGTCCGGCAGGTAATCCTTTAACAACCGGTTTGACTTTTTTCTCGGCATCCGGATCACAGATCGGGTGAAGCAGCTCATCAAGCTGGGCTGGTTCAACACGTGTAACGACTGCCTTTTCCTCAATAAGTTTTTCCTTCAGCATGTCCATTGCCATATTCAGGGCAGCTGTGCCAGTTCTCTTGCCAACGCGGCACTGCAGCATATACAGGGTGTTTTCCTGGATTGTAAATTCAATATCAAGCATGTCATGGAATGCCTTTTCAAGAATATTGCGGATATCGACAAGTTCCTTGTATGTCTTTGGCATTACCTCCTGCATGCTTTTCAGGTGTTTATTCTGTTCATTCCTGGTCTCATTGTTCAGAGGGCTCGGGGTGCGGATACCTGCAACAACATCCTCACCCTGCGCATTTACCAGCCATTCGCCGTAGAACTGATTTTCTCCCGTTGCCGGGTTACGTGTGAAAGCAACACCTGTGGCTGATGAATCACCCATGTTGCCGAATACCATAGCCTGTACGTTTACTGCAGTTCCCCAGTTGTCAGGAATTCCTTCAATACGTCGGTACGATACAGCCTTCTTGCCGTTCCAGCTTTTAAACACGGCTTTGATACTGCCTTCGAGCTGTTCTTTTGCATCATCCGGGAAAGGTTTACCAAGCACCTGTTTTACTTTTTTCTTGAATTTTTCTGAAAGATCCCTGAGCTCATCAGCGGTAATCTCAGTGTCTGACTTATATCCTTTTTTCTTCTTAAATTCATCAAGCATTTCATCAAGCTGCTTACGTATACTTTTTCCTTCGCCAAGTTCGAGTCCTTCAGCTTTTTCCATCACTACGTCGGCATACATCATGATAAGACGACGATATGAATCCCAGACAAATCGCGGATTGTTTGTTTTCTTAAGGAAACCGGGGATGGTTTCTGAGCAGAGTCCGATATTCAGGACTGTATCCATCATTCCGGGCATGGATTTCCGGGCTCCGGAACGGCATGAAACGAGAAGGGCGTTTTTGGGATCGCCATACTTCATTCCCATCGTCTCTTCAGTTTTTTTCATGGCTGCCCATACTTCAGGCATAAGATCCTTCGGAAGTGTCAGTTTGTTCTGGTAATATTCATTACACGCATCGGTGGTGATAGTAAAACCGGCAGGTACAGGTAATCCAAGGAGACACATTTCTGCAAGGTTGGCACCTTTACCCCCGAGAAGGTTCTTCATATCTGCTTTACCCTCTGCAGTCTTCCTGCCAAAGGAATAAACTCTTTTAACTTTTGACATACTTTTATGAATTTGAGATAAACTATTTGTGGATTATCAAATTTATTCTTGTTTTTCAAAATAAGTTGCAAAGTTAATATATTAAATCGAATTTCAGAAACCAAAACGCACTTACGAGCGGGGATGGAACATAACCAGCGTATCCCTGAGGTAACTCCTGTCTATATGAGTATAGATCTCGGTAGTGATTATCGATTCATGACCAAGCATTTCCTGCACTGCCCTGAGATCGGCACCGGCTTCAACCATATGAGTGGCAAATGAGTGGCGAAAGGTATGGGGACTGATATTTTTGATAATACCGGCCTTCCCGGCAAGGTCCTTTATGATAGTGAAAATCATGGCTCTTGTCAGCTTTTTGCCCCTGCGGTTAAGGAAGACGATATTGTCATCATGAATAACACTCAGCCTGTTCCTGTCGATCCTGTAGAGATCGATCTCCTTCAGGGCTTTTCTGCCTATTGGTACAAGCCTCTGTTTGTTGCCCTTCCCGGTAACACTTACAAATCCTTCTCCATAATGAATATCAGTCAGGCGGAGATTCACAAGCTCGGAAACCCTCAATCCGCAGCTGTAAAGAGTCTCGATTATTGCCTTGTTCCTGTGGCCCTCAGGTTTGCTGAGATCTATTGCTTCGACAATCCGGTCGATTTCGGCCACACTCAGAACATTGGGCAGCTTTAGTCCGGTCCTTGGAGATTCTATGAGCGAGGATGGATTCTCACTGATCTCACCGTCGATCAGCAGAAATTTAAAAAATGCCCTGATCCCTGAGAGCACCCTCGACTGGGTCCTGGTGTTCGGATTGCCTGCCCCAAACCAGTTAAGGAACTCCTTAAGGTCGGAATAAGTCACGATGGCCGGGGTCAGGTCCTTCCCGCATTCAATGGTGAAGGATTCAAGCTTCTTCACATCATTCAGATACGCTTCAATACTGTTCTCTGACAATGATTTTTCAAGCCTCAGATAATTTTCGAAATTCTTGAATGATTTTTTCCAGGTCAGGCTCATATATGACTGATGTAATTGCGGTCAAAAATAAACCTTTATCCCCGATCTTCCTCTCTCCTCACATTTTTTAGTTATTTTTACCTTATTATTTAAAGTCAAACCTGGTTGAATGAAAATTCAGATAATTAACGGGCCGAACCTGAACCTCCTGGGGAAAAGAGAATCCGGGAAATACGGAAATAAGTCCTTTGAAGAGTATCTGACTCTTCTGAGGTCGTTATATCCACTGATAGAATTTGACTATTATCAGTCGAATATCGAAGGAGAGCTTATAAACAAGATTCACGAAACCGGCTTTTCATTGAACGGGATAGTGCTCAATCCGGGCGGTTATACCCATACTTCGGTCGCATTGGCCGATGCAGTGTCTTCGGTAAAAACGCCCGTGGTGGAGGTCCACATCACGAATGTTGCCGGCCGTGAAGAATTCCGGCATAACAGCCTCGTTGGCAGGTATTGTGCGGGGAGTATCATCGGATTTGGTCTTGACGGTTACAGGCTGGCTGTTGAAGCACTTGCAGAAATCAGTAAACATTCAGAAAAAACAGGATGACAAAAAAGAGGACAAAAATTGTTGCCACCATTTCTGACAAAAAGTGCGAGAAGGAATTTATAAGGGAACTTTATGAAGCGGGGATGGATGTTATCAGGATAAACTCTGCACACCTCGATATTGAAGGAGCCTTAAAGATCATTAACAGTGCCAGGGAAGTGTCGGATAAGATTGCCATCCTGCTCGACACAAAGGGTCCGGAAATCAGGACCACAAAATGCGATTCGCCGATCAGCCTGAAGAAAGGGTCAACCATACTTATGGCAGGTGATCAGGAAAAAAATAGTTCGGGCCGGATCATTTACGTCAGCTACAGGGAATTCTCGAATGACGTACCGCCGGGAACAGCAATCCTGATTGACGATGGTGAGATTGAACTCAAGGCAGTAAGGAAAGAGGGCGAATTCCTCGAGTGCCTCATTGAAAACGACGGGATACTCGGCTCCAGGAAAAGCGTCAATCTGCCCGGCATAAGGATCTGCCTTCCTTCACTTACAGACAAGGACCGGATATTCCTCAAAATGGCAGCTGAGAACGGAGTTGATTTCGTTGCTCACTCTTTTGTAAGGTCCAAACAGGATGTTCTTGATGTTCAGGCTGTTCTTGATGAATACAAAAGCGATATCAAGATAATTGCAAAGATAGAAAATGAAGAAGGCGTTGAAAATATCGACGAAATCCTGGATGTTGTATATGGAATTATGGTAGCCAGGGGTGATCTGGCGATCGAAGTACCATATGAAAAAATTCCCGGTCTTCAGAAAATGATAATCTCAAAATGCATACGCAGCCGCAAACCCGTAATTGTGGCAACCCAGATGCTTCATTCGATGATAACCAATCCCAGGCCGACACGTGCGGAAGTAAGCGATGTTGCGAATGCCATCTATTCCCAGACTGATGCCATGATGCTTAGCGGAGAAACGGCAAGCGGGAGGTACCCGGTCGAAGCCGTGAAGACAATGACAAAGATTGCTCTTGAGATTGAAAACAATAAAGAGATGTTCCTCGACATTCCGGCTGTGAATATCAGGGGTGAAATCTCCGCCTATCTTGCAAAGGTGGCAGTCAAGACATCGGTAAGGATCGGGGCAAAAGGGATCATTGCTGATACCATCGGCGGAAGAACGATCAGGGATATGGCAGCTTACAGGGGGGTCAACCTTGTCCTGGCTCAATGCTACTCCACGCGTACCATGAGGGAACTGGCCCTGTCGTACGGGGTTTATGCCAGTTACCAGGAAAAGAAGAAATCGGTTGATGACTTTATTAATATAGCCCTGAAGGATCTCATTGCCCGCCATAATCTGGAGCCAGATGACATAATTGTTGTACTTGCAGGGAACTTTTCGGGAGGTTCAGGGTTTTCATTTATTGAAGTAGGCACGGTTGAATATCTGAAAAGTCGCGTTGATATTTTAGACTGAATTTATATTGTTGGTCTGATTTTTGCGGAAAAAGAATGGTTTAAAAACCGGTAGTACATGATAAAATTAATATTTCTTTCCATCTGGTTTATCATCCATCCGGTTCATGTTTCGCTATTGAGCATCGACTACGCTCCGGATCAGAATAGTCTGAATGTGTTCATTAAAATATACTACGATGATTTTCTCACTGACTCAGGTATTGGGGAAAAGGAAACAGGCTCAATGAAATTTCCCGACAGCAGTTCGTTCACGGGTGATCATATCGGGAAATATATCAATGAGAAAGTCAGGATAATTGTCAATGGCAGGCAGCTGGAAGGAAAACTTGGGGATTTCAATCTTGCGGACAATGAATTAACCATGAACCTCTCATATGGTTCCGTTAATAATATTTCAACTATTACCGTGAAGAACCTCATAATGACGGGTCTTTATGCCGATATGGCAAATATGCTCATTATCAGGGTGCATGATTTTGAAAAGGGGGTTAGAATGACCCCGGAAGAAACGGAACAGACATTTAATATTAAATAACCAGGGATTGTGATTAAATTAAATATGGTTCAGGGATCGATGAAGAAATTTACGGCAGTTGCGTTCATTTTGTTCTGTTTCTTAAATCTGAACGCGACTCATAACAGGGCGGGTGAGATCACCTATGTACAAATATCGGATCTTACCTATGAGATTACAATAACGACATTCACCTACACGCTCAGCCTTGCTGACAGGCCCAGCCTGACAGTGGAATGGGGCGACAATTCCTCGTCCGTGGCGCAAAGGTCAGATATCCTTTTTCTTCCTAACTTTTATAAAAGGAATATATACAAGATCACTCACACTTACCCCGGTCCGGGCGTTTACAAGATCGTCGTGCAGGATCCCAACAGGAATGATGGTGTTCAGAATATTCCGAATTCGGTCAATGTCGTATTTTCGATCTCCACCATCCTTATTGTCAATCCGGCAATAGGCAGGAACAGCACTCCCGTATTGCTTAATCCACCGTACGACAAGGCAGCCCGTGGTTACGTCTTTATCCATAACCCGGGTGCGTTTGATCCTGACGGCGACAGCCTTTCCTATAAGCTCACTGTTTGTACGAGGGAGGATGGAAAGCCGATTGAAAACTACAAATTGCCTCCTGCAACCAACTTTTTCCGCCTCGATTCCATAACAGGCGATCTGATCTGGAGCACTCCTGCCGACACAGGGGCATATAATGTCGCGATGGAAATCCAGGAGTGGCGCAACGGGGTTAAAATTGGCGTGGTAGTCAGGGACATGCAGATTAATGTTTATGATGCCCAGAACAAACCGCCCGTTAACGCGCCTCTGACCGATTTGTGTGTTGAGGTTGGCGATGTGGTTGATTTCACTGTTTCGGCAGTTGACCCCGATAATGATCTTGTTGGGCTGAGGGCAGCTTCGGGAGTTTTCACCATCGCCGGTTGCCGGGCACAATTTACCAAAGTCGATTCTGTTCCCGGCTTTGCCTCGTCCCGGTTCCATTGGATACCCTGTCATGAGGCGGTAAGGAACCTGGCTTATGACCTGCTCATTAAAGCCGACGATTACAGCGCCGAACTTAAGCTTTCCGACATAGATGTCATGCACATAAAGGTCCTCGGGCCATCACCGGTTCTGCTTAATGCTGCTCCTGAGGGAAAATTCATCCACCTTACCTGGGAAAATTACGGAACTGATGTAATTGCAGGCTTCAGTGTCTACAGGCGTGAAGGGGTGTCTGACTTTGATCCCGATTCATGTACAGCAGGAATTCCTCCTTCAGCCGGATTCACTAAAGTCGGATTCATCGAAGGAAGCTCAACTGTATCATTCATTGATACAAATAATGGTGAAGGACTTGATTTCGGGAAGGAATACAATTACAGAATTGTGGCCGTATATCCCAACGGTACCGAAAGCAAGTCTTCGAATGAGATCGCTGCAACCCTGGTCTCAGGTGTGCCGGTTATTACACATGTGAGCGTCAGGAATACCTCAGTAACCAACGGTTCGATATATGTCAGCTGGCGGAAACCCGACAGACTCGACACAATTCCCGCCAATGGGCCGTATGAGTACCTTATCTACAGGGCACCCGGAATAACCGGGACAGATTTCCAGCAGGTTACTTCGATTCAAACCGTTAACCTCAATGATACGGTTTTTATCGATACACTTTTAAATACCCAGGCGAACGGATATATCTATAAAATAGAATTATACAACAATGCTCCCGGAAGCAGGTTCCTTGTAGGTGAACCGGGATATGCCTCATCGGTGTATCTTAACGCAAACCCCGGAGACAGAAAAGTTCGCTTTAATATATTCAGGAATGTACCCTGGATAAATACAAGGTACGATTTCTTCAGGCTGAATGAGACCACAATGGCATATGATTCGATCGGATCGACAAACCAGCTGACTTTTACCGACAACGGACTTGTTAACGGAGAGGAGTACTGCTACAGAGTGCGGTCTGTGGGCGGTTATACCAATGTAGGCCTGCCAAGGAACCTTGTCAATTTCTCGGAGATCATCTGTGCCACGCCAGTCGACAATGAACCTCCATGTATTCCCGAAATAACTGTTTCAAGCCAGTGCGACAGTCTCTATAATATCGTGGTCTGGAGCTTCACTGATCCGCTTTGCATCGATGATGTTGCGGGTTACAAGGTCTACTATAAGCTAACAACTGAGGAAGACCTGTCGCTCTTAACAACAATTAACGACAAGAACACTTTCTCATTCAAGCATTACCCGGGAGATATAATTTCAGGATGCTATGCTGTTA
>Ga0105106_10002511_pt1 | contig 13206 bp, 8 predicted proteins | sample PPLLaktember2015_5_FD_79109 | JGI IMG/M metagenome (GOLD analysis project Ga0105106, IMG submission 79109) | Freshwater sediment microbial communities from Prairie Pothole Lake near Jamestown, North Dakota, USA - PPLs Lake P8 Core (1) Depth... | ecosystem: Environmental > Aquatic > Freshwater >...
TCGGCATGCTGTTCGGGCTCGGCTTCGTGCTTGCGTTCGGGTACTGGTGCACGAACTTTCTTGTGGTGCAGCGCGCCATGGCCGCACGGTCCATGAACGCGGCGCAGCGGACGCCGCTGATCGGCGCCATTCCCAAAATGTTCATTCCCATACTCGTCATCCTGCCCGGCATGATCGCCATTGCGCTCACGGCCCAGGCGGGCGCGTCCGGATTCCAGATCCCGCGCGGAGCCGACGGATCGCTCGACTACAACAACACCATTCCGCTCATGATCGGTCATTATCTGCCGCCGGGGCTCCTGGGTCTCGGACTCACCGCGCTTCTGGCGTCGTTCATGTCGGGCATGGCCGGCAACGTGACGGCCTTCAACGCCGTGTGGACCTACGACATCTACCAGAGCTACATCAGGCCGGGGCAAAGCGACAAGCACTATCTGCGGGTGGGGCAGATCGCCACCATTTTCGGCACCGTGGTCAGCATGGGAGCGGCCACCGTTGCCGCGAATTTCAACAACATCATGGATTTTCTCCAGCTGATATTCGCGTTTGTGAATGCGCCGCTCTTTGCCACCTTCCTGCTCGGCATGTTCTGGAAGCGGGCGACCGGCAACGCGGCGTTCACCGGGCTGCTTTCCGGCACCCTTGCCGCGGCGGTCCATCACGGCCTCACCGTCCCCGCGGGCGCGGCAAATCTCATCAAGGGCGGGTGGCTGGGCGCCGTGGCGCACACCTATCCGAGCGAGATGGCGCAAAACTTCTACACGGCTGCGTTCGCGTGGTCGGTGTGTTTTGCGGTGACGGTGGCGGTGTCTCTCGTCACCCGGCGCGACAAGACCGATGAAGAGCTCAAAGGGCTGGTTTATTCGCTGACGCCGAAGTACAGGGACAATGATCTGGTCTGGTACAAACGGCCGATTTTTCTGGGGGTTCTCATTCTGGCGGTTGATAGCGCGCTTTACCTGATATTCTGGTGAAAAAAGTCGTGAACATCACCGGACACTGGCTGGTGAATGCTTTGCCCGGATATCATCGACAACGGAAAAACCAGAGAAGGAAATGACCATGAATAATCGTGAAAATGTGCTGCGCGCCCTGCGGCGGCGGAATCCGGAGCGGGTGCCGTTCGAGTTCGTTTTGTGCCCGTCGCACATAGACGCTTTTGAAAAGAAGACCGGATCGCGGGATTACCAGGCCCACTATGGATTTCCCATCAGGTACGTTGACCTGAATCCCACGAGGAAAAAGACCGATTTCAGCGTGTACTACGAAAATCTTCCCGCCGCTGCCGAGCCGCTCAACTGGAATCCGGAGTGGGGGGTGATGGGTGTCCAAGGGTCCGTCGCCCATTTTCAGGAGATGCTCCACCCCATGAAAAACTTTCAATCGGTGGAAGAGGTCAAGGCCTATCCGTGGCCGGATTTCAACGAACCCTATCGCTGGGAAGGGGTGCGGGAGCGGGTTGAATCACTGATAACAAACGACCTGATCGCCGTGGCCTTCATGCAGATGACCATCTTCGAGGTGGCCTGGTACCTGCGCGGCATGGACAACCTGATGATCGACATGAAGATGAACCCGGAGTTTGCGGACGCGTTGTTCGACACCATCACGGAGATGCGCATCGGCATGGCGGAGAAGTTCGCCCGCTCCGGCGTGGACATCCTCATGCTCGGCGACGACGTGTCCACCCAGCTCGACATGATGATCAGTCCGGAATCGTACCGGGAACTTTTGAAGCCCCGGATGAAAATCATCATCCATGCGGCAAAGGCGATCAAGCCCGACCTGCTGGTCTTTTATCACTGTGACGGAAATTGTCGGAAAATCATTCCCGACCTGATAGAGGTCGGCGTCGACATTCTCAATCCCATCCAGCCGGAGTGCATGGACCCGGTTGAAATCAAAAGGCTCTACGGCGACCGGCTGACGCTGTGGGGAACGCTTGGAACCCAAAGCACCATGCCGTTTGGCACACCGGAAACGGTCAAGGGAAAATGCCGCGCCCTTATTGAAACGGCAGGGAAGGGCGGGGGGCTGTTGCTCGCGCCGACCCATATGATTGAGCCTGATGTTCCGATGGAAAATCTCGATGCGTTCATAGAGGCGGTGGAGGCCTACGGCAGGTATTAGAAAAGGGGCGAAAAAGTCCAATGCGGGCCGCTGCTCGTTGACAAGCGTCCCGGGCGGAGACTATAAGATGAAATTCGGATCCCGCGGCGCGCACGCGGCCGGGACTGCACCAGGACGTCCGATGAGGAGGACCGGTTCGGGCGGCGAAGCGAGCGGGAGATTCCGATGATGGAGGCCGAGCGACATGAGAAAGGCAAGATTGTCGGCAGTCATCCCGATCCTCGCCGTGCTGATCGCGACCCCGGCGGCGGCCCGGATTTCCAAGCCCGCCGGAGCCCCGTCCCTCTCCCCCCAATTTCAACCCACCTGGAGTTCCCTGAGGAACAACCGCATCCCGCAGTGGCTCCGGGAGGGAAAATTCGGCATCTACACGCATTGGGGGGTTTATGCCGTGCCGGCTGTGGGGCCGAACGCCACCTGGTACTCCAACCATCTCTACATGAACCCGAACTCCCAAGAGCGGGCCTATCACGAGCTGACCTTCGGGCCGCTGACCAAATTCGGCTACAAAGAGTTCATCCCGATGTTCAAGGCGGAGAAGTTCAACCCGGACGAATGGGCCGAGCTCTTCCAGCGCTCCGGCGCCCGGTTCGCCGGGCCCGTGGCCGAGCACCACGACGGCTTCGCCATGTGGGACAGCGCCCTGACCCCGTGGAACGCGGCGAAGATGGGGCCGAAGCGCGATGTCGTCGGGGAATTGGCCAAGTCCATCAAGGCCAAGGGGATGAAGTTCGTCGCGGCTTTCCACCACGCCGAGCACTGGTACTTCTTCCCGACGTGGGATAAAACCCTGGACTGCGGCGATCCCCGATACTCCGCCCTCTACGGCCCGATCCATGAGCGGGGCGCTCAGCCCGACGGCCCCTACCTCGACGCCTGGAAGGCCAAAATCGTCGAAGTCATCAACAAGTACGGTCCCGATTTCCTGTGGTTCGACTTCGGGCTGGAGTTCGTCCCTGAATCCTACCAGATGGAGCTTCTGGCCTATTACTACAACAAGGCCGCGGCCGAGAACAAAGAGGTCCTCGTCACCTACAAGGACCACGCCCTGCCCGTAGGCGTCGGGATGAACGACCTCGAGCTCGGGCAGGAGACCGACCTGACCTACCACGAGTGGATCACCGACTCCTCGGTGGACAACCAGGGCGCTTGGGGCTACGTCCGCGGGGCGGGGTACAAGACGGTCGAGAACCTTGTCCACAACCTGGTCGACCGGGTGAGCAAGAACGGCTACCTCCTCCTCAACGTCGGCCCGAAGGCCGACGGAAGCATTCCGGACGAGGCGAAGGCTCTGCTCCTCGGGCTCGGGCAGTGGCTCGAGACGAACGGAGAGGCGATCTATGGGACGATTCCCTGGTCCGTCGCCGGTGAGGGACCGACGAAGCTCGACAAGCAGGGCCCCTTCAACGAGAACGACCGCCTGCGCTACACCGCCCAGGACGTCCGGTTCACGACGAAGGGCAACGCCCTCTACGCCACGGTCCTCGGCTGGCCGGGGGAGAAGATCCAGATCAAGAGCCTCGCCGGCGGACCCATGCCCGAGCGGAGATTCCGCAACGGCCTCTATCCCTCCGAGATCGTCTCGGTCAAAATGCTCGGGGACGGCAAACCCCTCCGCTGGAAGATGAACGCGGAGGGGATGACCATCGAAACGCCGAAGACGAAGCCGTGCGCTTACGCCTACGTCTTCAAGATCGAGCGAAAGAATCCCTTCCGGCGATCGGGCTGATCTTCTCGGTATGCCGACGGCCGGCCGCTCCCTCCGCCCCCCGGGATATCAGAAGGACGCGCGAACATGTTCAAGCCTATCGCCGCGATCGCAGGGCTCGCCGGTGCCGTCATGGGATTGACCCTGGCCGCTCCCCCCGCCGCGGACCGCCTGCGCTGGTTCCGCGAAGCCAAGTTCGGGATGTTCATCCACTGGGGCCCCTATTCCGGGCTGGCCGGCGAGTGGAAGGGGAATCGGATCCCGATCGGGGCGGAAGCCGAGTGGATCATGCACCGCTTCAACATCCCGGTCGCCGAGTACCGGGAGCTGGCCCGCGGGTTCCATCCGGTCAAGTTCGACGCCGCCACGTGGGTCGCCCTGGCCAAGGCGGCCGGAATGAAATATGTCGTCCTCACCGCCAAGCATCATGACGGCTTCGCCATGTACAAGAGCGCGACGAGCGGCTACAACATCGTCGATTGGACCCCGTTCAAGCGCGACCCGATCCAAGAGCTCTCCGAGGCGTGCCGGAAGGCGGCGCTCCGCTTCGGCGTCTATTACTCCCATCGCGAGGACTGGGACCACCCCGACGGCTTCGGGAACACTTGGGACTACCCTGCCGCCGGCAAGGACTTTGAGCGCTACCTGGCCCAGAAATCCCTGCCCCAAGTCCGCGAGCTCCTGACCCGGTATGGCCCGCTCTGCCTCGTCTGGTTCGACCGCGGGATGGAAACGCCCGCCCAGGCTTCCCGGTTCGTGAACCTGGTCCGGAGCCTCCAGCCGGACTGCCTGGTCAACGGCCGGGTCGGCAGCTACGCCCAAGACCTCATGGGCGACTACCAGTGCATGGGCGATAACGGCATGCCCCCGGGCGGGCTGGACGAGCCTTGGGAGACGCCCCAGACCCTCAACGGGACCTGGGGCTACAGCCGCTTCGACCAGCAATGGAAGAGCGCCGGGAACGTGATCCAGCGCCTGGTCGAGATCGTGAGCAAGGGCGGCAACTATCTCCTCAACATCGGGCCCATGGCCGACGGGACGATCCCCGCGCCGACCCTAGCGACCCTCGAGGGCGTCGGCGCGTGGATGGCCCGCAACGGCGAGAGCATCTACGGGACAACGGCCTCGCCGATCCTCGAAGCCCCCTGGGGCCGGACGACGGTCAAGGGCGACAGGATCTACCTCCACGTCTTCCGCTGGCCGTCGGACGGCGTGCTTCGTCTCCACGGCGTGGCCAACGAGGCGACGACGGCCTATCTCCTGGCCGAACCCGCGCGGACGCTCAAGGTCTCCCGGAACGAGGGCGCGATCCTCGTGAGCGTGCCGGAACGACCGCTCGACCCGGACGACACGGTGATCGCGCTCAAGATCGCGGGCCCGCTGCGCGCCGAGCGGCCGCCTCTCGTCCAGGCGAGCGACGAGGGCTTCGAGCTCGATCACCTCGAAGCGCGGACCGAGGGTGGGGCTATGAAGCGCTTCAACCGCGACGGCGGCTTCCATATCGCGAAATGGACCGGCCCCGCCGACGCCGCAAGCTGGCGGCTGCTTGTCGGCCGGACCGGCCCTTACCGGCTCAAGATTACGTACGCGGCGCGCAAGGAAAGCGCGGGATTGAAATACGTCGTCTCCGTCGGTGCCCGGGAATTCACCGCGGCCGCGGTGACGACGGGCGAGTGGTTCCGGTACGCGACGTTCGACCTCGGCCTCGTCACGATCGAGAAGGCCGGGCCCATGACGGTCTCCATCCGGCCCGCCGCGGCCAGCGACAGGGAACTGATGTATTTCAAATCGCTGTCGCTCGAGCAGGTCCATGAACCGCCCGGACCCGGCGCCTCGAAAAGGCCGCGCTGATACGGAAGATCAACCGGTTCCTTGATCCTTTTCGATCATATGAGGACGACGGGACTGAAAAGGATCGAGCCGCGGATCCCGGTTCTTCATCAACAAGGCGGCGGCGCGGAGGCGAGGATCAAAGTCAGGATCGCAGGTCCACAGCCTCATCGGGACGACGCTTCGTTGGCGGCCTCCGGCCTTTATTCAACCAGAACGTCCGACTTCGCGATCTTGAAGGCCCAGGCGTAATCGCAAGGGAGCTTCGATGGCAGCGGACCGATCGCGAGCCGGTCGCTTTCCTGGCGCCAGGGGATCTCCCGGTTCGTGCCGAGCATGCGGACGATCGCTCCCGGCTTCAGCCTGAGCCCCGGGATCGATTCGATCCCGGCCGGCTTGTCGAGCTCGATCGCGTAAAGGTATTCGTCCTTCTCGGTGAACCGGAGGGAGCCCGACTTCCACGTCTCCATTCCGCCGGTTTCGAACGGGGCCGGCTTGGCCCCGGCCAGGGCCTCCTTGTTCACTTTCATCCATCCCCCTAGCTTCTTGAGCATCTCGACCTGGTAATCCGGGATGGTCCCGTCGGCCCGCGGGCCGATGCTCAGGAAGGTCACTCCGTTCTTGCTCGTCCTGTCCACGATGCTGTCCACCAGCTTATCGGCGTTCGCTTCGACCTGCGCGGGCGTCATCTTGATCGTGTACTCATAGGCCCAGGAACAGCCGGGCAGAGGGATATCGGTCTGCCACCTCAGCGGGTCGGGCTCCTTGGCCCCGCCGCCCTCATAGTCCAGCGGCGAGCATTCGAGCGGCAGCTCCTTGTTCTTGTGGGTCACGACGACGCCCTGGCCGAGCCGTTCGTTCTTGTTGAAGTAATCCGCCATGAGCTTGGGCATGTAGTCCGCGATGATCTCCTTGTCCATGCAGCCTTCGAGCCAGATCATCTGGGGATTGTACTTGTCGATGACCTCAACGGCCTTCTGGTAGAACTTGAGGGACATCCGGTGGCGGGCGCCCGGCGAATCATGAGGCTCGCCGTAGAGCCCGTAATAATCGACGTTGTTGACGTCGACGCCTTCGGGGCAGCCCTTCCGGCCCCCGTTGAAGTAGTTCCAGTTGTTGCAGCCGTTGTTGTGGAAGGTGACGACGAACCGCATCGCCTGCGCCGCGAGGGCCTTGGCGATGTCGCCGACGATGTCCCGGCGGGGGCCCATGGTCATGGAATTCCAGATCGTGACCTTGGAATCCCACATCGAAAAGTTGTCGTGGTGCTCGGCGCAGGGGCCGGCGAAGTCCGCCCCGATGTCCCGGAAGAGCCTGGCCCAGCCGTCGGGGTCCCATTTCGCCGCCGTCAGCAGGGGGATGAAATCCTTGTAGCCGAACTGGGTGAACGGGTCGCCCCAGGTCTCAACGTGGTGTTTGTAGCAGTCTCCGCCGCGGTAATCGGGCCCAGCGTTCGGTTCGTACATGCTGCTTCCGTACCAGCAGCTATAGCCGAACCCGGCCACGGAGTACGGCCCCCAATGCCAATAAATCCCGAAGACCGCGTCCTCAAACCAGCGCGGCGTCTCCCACTGGGCCAGCGATTCCCAGCTCGCCTCGTAGGTCTTTTGCCCGGCCGGCGGAACGGGATTTCCCCCGCTCGGCGCGGCGGACGGCCCGGTCAGGAGAAAAAGGAAGAGAGCGCCCCACAGTGTTTTCTGGCGATGTCGAATTTTCATGGGGCCTATCTTAGGCCAAAAGCCGCGGAATTTCCATCCGAATCCCGCCGGACGAAGTTCGCCCGGGCCGGAGCCGTTCCGTTCTTGACATCCTTCGGAGACCGGGAATAGGATGCGTTCACTGAGGAGGAACTCATGAGCCCGAGAAACCGGCGAGACCATCGACCCTGGCTTATCCTCTCCGCCCTCCTTCTCCTCTCGGGGGCGCCGCTCGGAGCGGACCAGAAGATCGTTCGGATGGAGTCCCGGATGTTTCCCAATCCCATGGTCTGGGACTCCAATTACACGGCCCTCCTGGCCGCCTCCGACGGCAGGGTCTACGTCGGCTTGAACCAGCACGGGGCCGGCGCGTCGGTCGCCGTGTACGATCCGAAGACCGACACGATGAAGCTCCTGGGCGATATGAACCACCTCGCCGGCGAGGCCAATCTGAACGCCGAGCCCCAGGCCAAGGTCCACACCCAGATCTGCGAGGGGCCCGACGGCCGGATCTATTTCGGGACTCACCTCTCGGCGTTCTTCGGATTCGCCACATTCTCGAAGCCCGACGGCTACCCCGGGGGCCACTGGATGGTTTACGATCCCCGGACCGACGCCGTGACCGACCTGGGGATCGCCCTGCCGTCCAACGGGCTCCTCACCATGACCATGGATCCTAAGCGGGAGCGTCTCTACGGCCTGACCTATCCCCAGGCCCATTTCCTCGTCTACGACATCCGGACCGGAAGGACCACGGACAAGGGGCAGGTCCAGAACTGGGACGCGATCAGCCGGACTTTAGCCGTGGACGACTGGAGCCGGGTCTACGGCTGTTGGGGCCGGGGAAAGCTCTACCGCTACGATCCGGACCGGGATATCATCGAGAACCTCCAGGTCCAGCTGCCCCAGCGGGAGGTCGGTGTTCCGGTCTACAGGGCTTATTGGGAGACCGAGCAGACCTTCACCGCCGTGGCCCATTCCGCCGACCATAAAAAGATCTATTTCCTCGAGACCGGGAGCTCCTATCTCGTCGAGTACGATCCTCACAAAGGCCCGGAGGGGGAGATGAATCTCCTCGGCCAGATTTCGGCGGAAAGATACGCGGGAAAGCGCGATGTGCCTTATGCCATGATTTCCTTCTGCCGCGGACCGGACAACAAGATCTATTACGCCTGCAATTCCGGCCTGGCGGATGAAGAGGGAAATCCCTACTGGGGCGGCGGTCAGGCTTCGTCGCTCGTCACCTACGATCTCTCCACGGGCCGGAAGGAGGACCTGGGTGTCATCCGGGTGGAGAACGAGCTGGCGGCCATGCATCCCAACTCGGCCAGCGCCGCCGCGGACGGGACGGTCTATTTTATCGCCCGGGTGATCGAGCCGGCCGGACAGGGGAGGAGCGCTTCCGGTCTGCCGGCGGACCTCGTCCTCGAGAAGGATCCCGTCCATAAAAAGCAGATCTACGAGGGCGAGACCTATACATTGAGGCTGTTGATCTACAAGCCGGCCAAGGCCCGTTGAGGAGGAATCGCTGATGAAACCCGCGATGATTGTCCTCGCCGCGGCGGCGCTCCTCGCTTCGTCCGGTCCCCTAGCAGCCCAGGAAACGAGCGTCTATACGTCCAATCCGCTCCGATTGGACCTGCGGCCTCTCGGCCATCCGCCCCTCGACCTGATCCCGCCCGACGAGTCTGCCGTGACGTCCCTGGTGATCGGAGCGGACGGCCGGCTCTACGGCGGCACCTCCGGACGGCGGGCCCATCTCTTCGTCCTCGACCCGAAGTGGGGACATGTCTTTCCCCTGGGCCATATCCCTGGAGCCGAGAGCGTCTTCCACAGCTTGGCCCCGGCCCCGGACGGCTCGATCTACATCGGCACGTCCATCAACAACCAGGGGCGGCCGGGGGACAAGGGGCGCGACTTCCTCGGGCGCTACTCGAAGGATTTTCCGGGCGGGCATCTCCTTCGTTTCGATCCGGATCAGGAGCTCAAGAGCCGCAAGCGGATGCAGCGGCCCGATCCCGGCCGGCCCGTCCCCTTCGTCAAGGATCTCGGGGTGGCCATCCCGGGGGAGAGCATCGTCTGTCTGATCTCGGGAGGCGAAGCCCTCTATGGGATGACCTTTCCCGGAGGCCATTTCTTTGTCTTCGATTTGAGGACGGGCAAGGTTTCCGACAAAGGCGGGGTATGCGGCTCTCCGCTCAACGAAGAGCCCTTCGGCAGCATCCCCCGGGCCCTGGTCCGGGATTCCAAAGGACGGGTCTGGGGATCCGGAGATTACGGCGCGCTGTTCCACTTTGAGCCCGGGACCGGGCAGGTCGTCCACCATCCCGACCGCCGTCTACCCAGCGAGCTCGGCCGGGAATACAAGGCCATCGTCGACGCCTTCGCCGTGGGGCCGGACGGATCGATCTTCGGAGGAACGTCCGACGGCTTCATCTTCCGCTTCGATCCGGAAAACCTCAAGATCGCGAATCTGGGCAAGCCCATCATGTCCTACCGGATCCGGGGATTGGCCTTCAGCGGGGACGGAGACCTCTGGGGCGTCGGCGGAGAACCGGGCGCCGCGGCCCGCCTGTTCGTCTACCGGACGGCGACGGGCGGCTACGAGAGCGCCGGCATGCTTCACGTCAACCGGACGCCTTACTACGCTTGGCTTGCCTATGAGGCCGAATCCATGGTCGCCGGCCCGGACGGGACGCTCTTCATCGGAGAATCGAACCGGACGGCCCATCTCTATCTTCTTTTTCCCTGGAGATGAGGCCGAGCAGCTTCGCTCGCCTGAGAAGTGTTAAGCCGACAGTCCCGATTGGGTCTCCCGCGGGCAAGGACGGAGAGAATCGATCTGCGCCTGAGGGCCGAATCGACGATTGGATTTGACAAAATCATGAAGCTGGTTAAGATGATGCCTAGAAATGTTTCTTAAAGTTAGCAAGATTCAATGCTTGGGGACGATCTTGAAATTACCTACCGGACCGGGACGAATCCGAACTATCCCCGGTCGATCTATGAGACGGACGTCTGCCGCTGAGGGCCGCGAGGCCGAATCGAAAGAGGAGCATGGTATGACAAACATGAGCCGGAGATCGTTCCTGGGATCCGCGGCCGCGGCCGCCGGGGTGATGATCGTCCCGCGCCGCGTCCTCGGCGGACGGGGCTACGTCGCCCCGAGCGACACGCTCAACATCGCCGGGATCGGCTGCGGCGGCCAGGGGGGAGGGGACCTGAGCCGTATGGAAAAGGAGAACATCGTCGCTCTGTGCGACACCGACTGGGATCGGGCGGCCCGAACGTTCGCCAAGCATCCGGATGTCCCTCGCTATAAGGATTTCCGGGTCATGCTCGAGAAGCAGGGCAAAGATATCGACGCCGTGACCGTTGGGACCCCGGACCATTTCCACGCCGTGGCCGCCCTGGCCGCCATCCAGCTGGGCAAACATGTCTTTGTCGAGAAGCCGCTGACGCATAACATCTTCGAAGCCCGGCGGCTCGGAGCCGCCGCCCGGGAGGCCAAAGTCGCGACCCAGATGGGAAACCAAGGCCATGCCATGGAAAGCATACGGCTCCTGTGCGAATGGATCTGGGACGGCGCTATCGGCAGCGTGACCGAGGTCCAGGCGTGGACGCCCCACCCGGTTTGGCCTCAGGGCATGGGACGGCCCGCGGACGCGCCTCCGGTCCCCGAGACCCTCGACTGGGACGTTTGGCTCGGGCCGGCTCCGGAGCGGCCTTACCATCCCGCTTATCTTCCCTCCCGCTGGCGGGGATGGCTGGACTTCGGGACCGGCGGCTTGGGCGACATGGGTTGCCACATCTTCGATCACATCTTCTGGTCCCTGAAGCTCGGCGCCCCGACGAGCGTCGAAGCAAGCTTCTCCATCTTCGTTCCCGGGACGATGAACTGGGACAAGCCCAAGAACACCGAGACGTATCCTCAGGCCTCGATCGTTACTTACAAGTTCCCCGCCCGGGAGGGATTCCCACCTCTGACCCTGACCTGGTACGACGGCGGGCTGATGCCTCCCCGGCCCGAAGAGCTTCCTCCGGGCGCGAAAATGGGCGACACCTACGGAGGGGCGCTCTACATCGGCGACAAGGGTAAGATTCTGACCGGGTCGCACGGGGCCAACGGCCTCCGGATCATCCCCGAAGAGAAGATGCTCGCCTATCAACGGCCGCCCAAGACGCTGCCCCGGTCGATCGGTCATTACGCGGAATGGATCGCCGCCTGCAAGGGGGGGCCGGCGGCGGGATCGGACTTCGAGTACGCCGTCCCTCTGACCGAGATCGTCCTCCTCGGATGCGCCGCCGTCCGGAGCGGGGAGATGCTCTATTGGGACGCGGAGAACATGCGTTTTCCGAACGTTCCCGAGGCGGATCAGTATCTCCGCCGGGCCGCCCGGGCCGGCTGGGCGATCTGACGGGGGGAAGACGGAAAAAATCGCTTGATTCGCGGGTCCAGAGAAAGTAACTTAGCCCCGGAAGAGAAGACGCGCGAGAGAGTGACCATGAGAACATCCAGCTATTCGGCACCGCCCCCCCGGAACGCCCGGTATATCAACAGGCTCAACAAGATCGCCGTCCTCAACCTGATCCGGAAGACGAAGAACGTCTCCCGGGCGGAGGTCGCGAAGCTCAGCGGATTGAGCGCCCCGACGGTTTCCCGGATCGTCGAAGACCTCATCAAGGCCGGGCTCGTCCGCGAGATCGGCGCCGGGGCGTCGCAGGGGGGCCGGCGGCCGACCCTGCTTCGGTTCTCCGACCAGAACAATTTCATCATCGGCGTCGATCTCGGGACGACCAACATCCATGGGGTGCTCTCGGATTTCGACGCCAAGGTCATCGCCGAGATCCGCCGGCCGACCCGGGTCGAGACGGGATTCGCCAGCGTCATGAAATCCACGGCCGACATCATCTCCGAGCTCATCGCCACGCCGCTGGGGCGGAAGAAGCGCATCTTCGGCATCGGGATGGCCGTCGCCGGGCTGATCAACCGGACCCAGAACATCGTCGAATTCTCTCCCGACTTTCACTGGCATCGGGTCGATGTCGTCGGGGCCCTCGGCCAGTACCACAAGGTCCCCATCTTCTTCGACAATGTCACCCGGGTCATGGCCCTCGGCGAGATGTGGTACGGGCTGGGACGGCAATACCGGAACCTCATCTGCGTGAACGTGGGCTACGGGATCGGGGCGGGCATCATCATCGACGGGAAGCCCCTTTACGGTCCGGTCGGTCTGGCGGGGGAGTTCGGCCACATCACGATGGACCGGCAAAGCCGGGTCCTGTGCGAGTGCGGCAACCACGGCTGTCTGGAAGCCCTCTCCTCGGGGAACGCCATCGCCAAGGCGGCCCGGGCGCGGCTGAGGGAGGAGACGGGGGACGGCGCCTTCCGGGAGGCCTGCGGCGGGAATGAGGAGGCCGTGACGGCCGAGATGGTCGCCTATTTCGCCCAGCGCGGGGACCCGCTCGCGTATGAGATCTTCGACACGGCGGTGGAATACCTGGGCATCGGCATCGCCGACCTGATCAACATCTTCAGCCCGGAAGCGGTGGTGATCGGCGGGGGCGTGGCCCAGGCGGGGAACATCCTTTTCGACAAGGTCCGGCAGACGGTGAACGCTCGGGCCCTCAACAAGATCTCCTCCAGCGTCGTCATCAAGCCGGCGTCCTTCGGGATGAAGGCGGCGGTGATGGGCGCCGTCTCCCTTATCCTCAGCGAGGTTGTGAACCTTAACCATGACGACCGCCCTCTCCCGAAACCCGAGTGACCGTATCTAGCCTGATCTATTCATAAAGGGCGAGGAACGCGATCTCGGCGGCACGGACATAACCGAAGGTCAA
>Ga0105106_10002512_pt1 | contig 13201 bp, 8 predicted proteins | sample PPLLaktember2015_5_FD_79109 | JGI IMG/M metagenome (GOLD analysis project Ga0105106, IMG submission 79109) | Freshwater sediment microbial communities from Prairie Pothole Lake near Jamestown, North Dakota, USA - PPLs Lake P8 Core (1) Depth... | ecosystem: Environmental > Aquatic > Freshwater >...
CGGAGACACTAATGACTGCCAGCAGTTCGCTATTTGACCTGACTGGTCGCGTCGCCATTGTGACCGGTGGCAATCGAGGCATCGGCCACGCTATGGCGCTGGGCTTGGCTCGTGCTGGCGCATCCGTAGCGGTCCTCGCGCGCAATGCAGAACAGAATCAACTGGTGCTTGCAGAGCTGAAGGCTATCGGCAAGCCCGCGCTGGTGCTGCCCCTCGATGTGACGGATCGGACCGCATTAGCTCCCGCGGTGGCCGAAGTAGAACGCACTCTCGGCGGCGTCGACATCCTGATCAACAATGCCGGGATCGTTGCGCTAACCGGTGGCGTGCTGAACGAAACCGCGGATATCTGGGATAAGACGATCGAAACCCATCTGAATGCCGCCTTCCTTCTGTCGCAGATAGTTGCCAAATCAATGGTCAAGCGTAAGAGCGGTGGAAAGATCATCAACCTCGCCAGTATGTACTCGATATTCGGATCTGGGCTCGTGCCCTCCTATAGCGCAGCCAAGGGCGCTATCGTTCAGCTGACCAAGTCGCTAGCGATTGAACTGGCGTCACACAACATCCAAGTCAACGCGATCGCGCCAGGCTGGATCGAAACGGACATGACCGCTGCCGTGCGCAGCTCACCGATGAACGATGAAATCATCGCGCGCACGCCGGCCAAGCGATGGGGGAAATCCGACGAGATCATTGGGGCAACCGTTTTTCTCGCGTCGCGCGGATCCGACTTCATCACGGGCGCCACTCTCCCGGTCGACGGTGGATATTCCGTCTACTGATGTAGTCGACGGACGGCAAAGCGGACGTGCGCATCCGGCCGCTCCGGGTCGTTATTCACCGTGCAGGCCGAAAGTCGCTCGCGCGAGGCTACCCCCTGGCGCGTGATGTCACGCCAGCTGCACGCTCCGGTATGATCCCCTTCTGACCCGCCTATTCCAGCCCATTATTTGTCATTGAGGGAGATCGTAACGATGAGAAGAATGCTGCTTTCCGTGGCCGGGGCCCTGTTCGCCATGATCACGTTGACGGCGTGTGAGTCGTCGTCGCCGCCCAGGCCGATGGAGACCATCGAGGACACCGTCGAGGCTTCCGCCACCGTGGAGTCGGTCGACGTCCTGAACCGGTTGATGACGATTAAGACCGAGGCCGGTGATCTCGTGACACTCGAGGTCGGTCCGGAAGTGCAGAATCTCGTGCAGGTGCGGCAGGGTGACCGCGTGGTCGTGCGTTATCGCGAAGCGATCGGCGCAAGAATCAGCAATGACGCTGCGGGTCAGCCCGTCAGCATCGACGTGGACACCGACCGGGCCCGACTCGGACAGCGCCCGTCGGCCCGGGCGTCGGCGACCACCAATGTTCCGGTGACGATCAACTCGGTGGATATTCGCAGCAATCTGGTCACGTTCTCCGGTCCCGACGGCCTGGTGCGGTCGATTACGGTTGCGACCCCGCAAGGCAGGGAATTCATCAAGCAACTCAAGAAGGGCGACACAGTCGTGCTCAGCTTCACCGAGGCGTTTGCGGTGAGCGTCGAGCCCGCGAAGTAGACACTCGCGACGGGCTTTTTGCTTTCTGCAACCGGAGAACGTGGGTATCGATGCCTGTGAGGGTCTAGCTGTGAACGGGCGTTGAAGTTTGACCAGGATTTTGGCCGAACCGGCGTCGAAGACTGACCAAGGTGCTCCGGACGCTGGTCAATCCTCGACGCCGGTTTAGACCCTGGCCACCACTTCGAACTCCATGATTTGCATGCGGTTTCGGGTATCACCCGCGGACTTCTTGCGGCCATTTGGGCCCGGATGGGGTTGACCCGCGGACTATCGGAAACTGGGTCGGTGGTTCGGCTCCCAGTGGGTCGGAGGCCGGGGAACTGGCGATCTGGAAAACTGAAATCCGGCGACGGAGGCCGCCGCGCGGGAACCTCTCTATGGGCTCACGCTGTGAGCCATGGGTGTCGCATGCTAAAGGGTGGGCGGTGCCCGGGAAGCCGCCTATTTTTGAGACGCTGAAAGCCCTTGTACTTCGCGGACCACCGAAACATGTCAGCAGCGATTACGACCCGCTGTTTCGCTTCCACCGTTGGCTCGCCAACCTGCGCGTCCGCGAGATCGAGGCGGTCAAGTCGGTCCCCTACGCACCGGTGTCGCATCCGTTCGTTGAGCGTCTGATCGGCACGATCCGGCGCGAAAGCTGGAGGCATTCCAGGATTACTACAACGGCCATCGCGTGCATCGCGCGCTCACGGGACTTACGTCACCGCAGCGTGCCGGCGCGCACTGTCCCGCACCCGCTGCGCTGGAGCTGGTCAGTCCTGCGTGGCGCGGATACCAAAGCGCAGCGGTACCGCGCCCACCTTCAGCTTGTCACCATCCTTGAGCAACTGCCGCGTGATACGCCGGCCATTGACGTAGCAGCCATTGGTGCTGTTCATGTCTTCGAAGATGACGGCGTCGTGGCTGATCCTGAGAACTGCGTGATACCGGCTGACCGAACTCGACCGAAGCCGGATGTCGCATTCCTGGCCACGGCCGATCGAAATGGAGCTCTTGTTGAGTAGATGCACGACGCCCTGGGCATCCTCCCGTGTCAGGGTCCTGAGCAGCGTCCCGCCCTCGCTCTTGCGGGTCTGCATCGCCACTTGATGGATGTCGCGACGAATGGCTTGCATCGCCTCGACATGCTGGTGCAGCTCGACCTGCAGAGCCTCGACCTGCCGGGCGCTGGCGCCCTGTTCAAGGTGCTTGGCTGCCAGCTCATCCCGCAGGCGTTGCACGTCCGCAGACAAGTTGGCAATGCGCTCGGCCTGCACCACCATGGTCTCATCACGGTGTCTGATCTGTTCGGTCAACTCTTGATTGGTGTTGTTGACCTCGTTCAGCTCGCGCGCCTGCTCCAGCGCCCGCGTGTCACGCTCCTGCAGCTGCAACTGCAGCTGCCCCAGCTCCTCACGCAACTGCTGCACGCTGTCCAGCAGCGTGGCTTCACGCTGCATCAGGGCGGCCTGCGTTTCCCGTAGTACCAGTAACTCCCGGTCCTGGCTGGCAATGACCTCCTGACGCGCATTCAGCGACGAACTGCGCTCGGCGAGTTGTTGACCCAACTGGTCATTCTCGATTGCGGCGCGGTTCAGTTCGTCCTGCAAGGCGCCGATTTCCACCTGGCGTTCCGACAGTTCACGGCGCGTGCTCTCGAGCGTCTCACGTTCGGTTTCAACCTGGCTGACCAGGTGCTCGATGCGCTCGCGGGCAAGCGCCAGCTCACGCTGCAGCTCGGCCGCCTGTCGGGCTCGTTCGCTGATCTCCTGCTGGTGTGTCACCACGCTCTGCGCCAGCGATTCTCCATTGGCGATCGCGCTCGCGAGCTGCCCTGAGGTGTCACTGACGCGGCTTTCCAGCGCGGCAATGCGCTGCTCACGAGCTACCAGGGAGCGCTGCAGATCGTCCCGTTCGAGCAGGGCCTGCGCCAGGCTGCGCGCCAGTGCAGCAGCCGAGGCATGCTGCTCTGCGAACTGCTGCTGCGCGGTCAGCAATTCCGTTTTCAGCGCTTCGCCTTGCTGCCGTTGCTCCTCGAGCTGCCGGCTCAGGTCATTGATCTCGCGCGCATGGTGCTCGCGCGAATGCTCTGCCTCAGCGCGCTGCTCCGCCAGCTGCCGATGCAGTTCACCACCAGTACGTTGTTGCTGTTGAAGAGACTGCTGCAGATTCAGCAGTGCGGTGCTCGACTCGACGCGCTGCTGCTCCAGCTGATCCTGCAAGTGTTTCCGGCTTGCCAGCCATAGCAGGCTTTCCTCGGCGAGGCGGTCACGATCCTGCGTCACTGCCTGGCTGTGGATCAGCAGTTCGGCATGTTGGGACTGCAGGGCATCGTGGCGTGCGTGCAGCTGGGTGAGTTTGCTCTCGGTATCCGCCAGCGCGGCTTCCAGGCTGACGATCCGGTCTCGCACCGAGACGAGTTCGTCCGTCAGGTCCCAGTGCCCGCCCGCCGCGACCGGCAGCGTGGCGGTCGCATCCGGCTGTGTCAGGTACTCTCCGGTGGCGTCGTCCACACCGGGAGGCGCGTCAACGATGTCCGCAGCGCTCAGAATCGGTAGTTTGGCGGTAATGTCCAGATCGTCATCCGCCAAATTGTCATCAGGCGGAGTGCTCATCATTCAGACCTCCAAGCATGATCGCGGGCGTCACTCACGCGCGTGCACCGGGTGCAGACGCATGAGCGGCATTATCCGCGCGAGGGTTCGCAGCGCAATACGGACTGTGAACCGCATGTCTTTCTCGTAAAGACAGTCTATCGGGGTGTATAAAACGATCAATCCTGACCGAGAGCAGGATGAGGTTGGCAAAGACAAGGGGAGCATTGATGAAGTTCCAGATCGCTATAGCGCGGAGGCTCTTGGCGACCTTGTCGCTTGTCCTCGCGATCATGCTCGCGGGCCCGGCTGGAACGGCCGTTGCTCAGGTGACCGTACTCGTGCCGACGGATGGCGATATCAAGGCCACGTTGGCGTTGTCTGGCGACATACAGCGCGGCAAGGACGCGTATGCCGAGTGTCAGAGTTGCCACCGCCAGGATGGCTCGGGGCGCGCGGCGTTCGATATACCGCGGCTGTCCGGGCAACATGCCTCAGTGTTGATCAAGCAGCTGATGGACATCCGCAGCGGCCTCCGCGTGAACCCGGAGATGAAGGACTACATGTTCGATTCCGATCTGACGCTGCAGGATTTTGCAGACATGGCGGCCTATCTTCAGTCTCTGCCGGTCGTGGGCAACATCGCGCAGGGTCCACCCGAGCTGGTGCCGCGCGGCAAGGCCCTGTACGCCAGCGATTGTGCAGGGTGCCACGGCGAGCACGGCGAAGGCCGCGCGGAGCTTTTTTATCCCATGCTCGCATCGCAGCACTATAGATACCTGTTGCGCGAGCTCGACCTCATCCTCACCGGCGAGCGTGGCAACTCCAACCCAGCGATGCCTGCGATCCTCAGCAACCTCTCGGCAGACGACAAGCGAGCCGTCGCCGCGTATTTGGCGCAACTGCCGGCGCCTGGCAAGACGGTGACACCCGAGTCCCCCAGATAAGGAATTACGCTCGTCCGCCAGTCAACGGTTTCTCCATAGTGGGAGGGGCCATTGTCACGCGTGGCATACCCGCGCCGGTTGACGCTTTCGGTCTTCAACGAGGAGAGGAAGCTCTCCATCGCCGAGTTGTCCCACACGTTGCCTCGGAACATTACGCCAAGCTCGATACAAACATGGATGGCAAGCGCCAGGTTGCTACACGAACGACATGACACCAGATCGCGCCCGATGTCTAACCAACTGTTGCTAATGGATTGCAAAAGTTCACCCGGTTTTGTTAGCGCCGGCAGATTCCTGCGGCTTCACTGCAGTCCATATCGATCGTAGTGGGTCGTGCGGTTCATTCTTGCCCTCGTCGTGGGCCGCGCATGGGCCGAGGAAACCGCGCAGCAATACACGACAGTATCCCTGCCAGAGCTCACGCTGATCACCCTGCGCCATCTCACGCGCGTGCCCCATCTCGCGGCGATAATACGTATCTACGCTGACCAGTTGTGACAGGCGTCACTGTTCGAGCTGTAACTGGCTGCCCAAGGTGCGGTAGAACCCGGCGGACGCGCAAGATCGCGAAGTAACGTGGCTGACGAGACGCCGCACGCGCGATGATGTATCCCGACAAATTCTAATCAACGACGTGAACGGCCCTCCAAACCGCGTCGGGCAGCCAACGGACCTGGCGCATGCAAAGGACGCGCCTCGCCGGGGTTGGGAGATCCTTGACCGTGCGACGGCATGGCTGCACTCATGGCTCCCGCAGTCGGGCCGGACGAAGCACCGGTTCGGCATCGCCAGCCACCTAGCCGTGGCTTTCGCCGCCGTGGCCGTGCTGGCCCTGGCCGCGAATTTCATGATCGAGCACGGCACGCTGATCGTCGTCAGTTCCGCACCCGAAGAGCAGGCGACCTCCGCTGAGGTCGATGGGCTCGCCGAGCGCACCGAACTCGCCGAGCGCGCCGAGCGCATCGATTTGATCGCGCTCCGTTCGGCGGTCGAGCAATTCGGTGGTGCAGTGCTGAATCGCGTTGAGCAAGCCGAGCCGCAGCGCACGCAGCAGCTGGCGGATGCCACGAGTGACCTGGAGGCCGCCGCGGCGGCCTACCTTTCGAGTGCCGGTGCTCGCGACGGCGCGGAGAAGGCTTCGCAGATTCGTCAAGGCATCACCCGGCAACAGGTCCTGGCCACTGAGCTGGTACGTGTTGCCGATCGGCGTCGGGCGCTCGTCGGGCAGTACCGGGCAGCGTTCGAGACCATGGATGCCCAGTTCAAGACCGCGCTGGATGGCTCCTGGAAGATCTTCGGCCGCGTCGTCGCGCGTCGCCGGCTGATCGAGCTCAGCCGTCAGCTCGACGAGATCCAGGGCGACGTTTTCAGCTTCGCGCTGCCCAATCGACACGAACAGACGCTGGTCGAGGCGGCCGAGCTGCGCGAGGCATCGCTGCTGCGGTCGCTCGAGCGAGACGCGCGTTCCCTGAGTTCTTCCCAAGGGAAGGACTGGGTCCAGCAGGCACGCGACCAAGCCCAAGGACTCGTATCTGCGCGGGTCGCGCTAGTGGAAACCGACAAGGCGCGAGCGCGCGCCGCGATTCGCTTCGAGGAGTCAATCGCCGCCCTGGTGGCGCTGCTCGATGTCCCGATCAGGCCGCTTGCTGAGCCGGCGATCGACCGGCTCGAGGCCGATGCGACGTCGGTTCCCCCGACGTTGTCGCCGGCGACGTTGCCGGCGGAGGTGGACGACGCGCTACCAGGGGACCGCACGCTGTCGGGCCGCCGCGCGGCGTTGGCGTCGATCAGCATCGGCATCCTGCTGCTTCTCCTGATGCTATCGGCGGCGATGGTGGTACGCGTCGTCGGGCCGGTCAATCGACTCATGCAGGCGTCCCGAAGAATTGCCGCGGGTGATACCGAAGTTCGTGTGCCGGGTGGGGGCATACGGGAACTCGATTCGCTGTCGAATTCGTTCAACCAGATGGCAGAACGACTCGCCGCGGCCAATGTTGCTGCCCGCGAGGCTCACGACCAGCTCGAGGCCAAGGTCGTGGAACGCACAAGGCAGCTGGCCCATCTCGCGGAGCACGATCCACTGACGGAGCTTCCGAATCGCCGCCAGCTGTTTGCGCACCTGACAACCGCGATCGAGGTCGCGGCATCCCGGGGCGACCTCGTCGCGGTCTACTTTCTGGATCTGGACAACTTCAAGAACATCAACGACAGCATTGGGCACGCGTATGGCGACCTCGTGCTCAGGAGCGTCGCGCAGCGACTCGCACAGGTGGCCGCGCCCTATGGCTTTTCCGCACGTCTCGGGGGTGACGAGTTCACGATGGTGGTCGAACGCGCGACCAGCGTCGAGCAGATCGAACTGGCAGGACAGGCCCTGGCGCGCGCGTTCGAGGAGCCGCTCCTGGTCGATGGGCGCGAGATCCTGACCAGCATCAGTATCGGTCAAAGTCATTATCCGGCCCATGCGCAGTCAGCGGAGGGGCTGTTGCGCGCCGCGGATGCCGCGCTGTTCCGGGCCAAGGCTATGGGACGCAGCCAACGGAGTGTATTCACGCCGGAGCTGCTCGAGGATGCCGCGAAGCGATTCAACACCGAGCAGGGTCTGCGTCGGGCAGTCGAACGCGGCGAACTCACCCTGGTGTTCCAGCCGGAGATCCACGCACCGACACTCGAGGTTGGGCTAGTGGAGGCGCTGCTGCGCTGGCGGTTGCCCGACGGCCGACTGGCCTCGCCGGCGGAATTCCTTGCCGTCGCCGAGGAATCCGGCCTGATCATGGAGATCAGCGACTGGGTGCTGCGATCCGCGATCGAGGCGGCTGCGCGCTGGCATCACGGGGAGTGGCCGCAGGCGCGCGTCGCAATCAACGTGTCTGCCCGGCAGGTCCTCGACCAGGGGTTTCACCGCAGGGTGCGTGACCTGCTCGTGGAGCATCGGGTGCCGGCCCGGTGCATTGAGATTGAACTGACCGAGAACGTACTCCAGACCGGGCATGCCACGATTGCCGCGGTCCGACACCTGCGGGAATCCGGCGTGGGAGTCGCGCTCGATGATTTCGGGACGGGATATTCTTCGATCGCATCACTCGAGCACCTCCCACTGACGCGTGTGAAGCTCGACCAAAGCCTGATTGCGGGCATCGACACCCGGGAGCGCTCACGGGTGATCGCGCAAGCGATCGCCGGCCTGTGCGGAAACCTGGGCCTGGAGATGACCGCGGAAGGCGTCGAGCGCGAAGAGCAGCTCGCGCTCCTGCTTCAACTCGAGCATTCGACCTACCTGCAGGGGTACCTGCTGTCACGTCCGATTGGCTTCGATGCGGTACGGGACGCCCTGAAAGACATCCCGGCCCGTCTGCAATCCTTGCTTGTATCCAGCCCGGTATTGAGTTCGCAGTCGGTCCCGGCAGCCAGGACGTCGACTGCTACCAGCCTGAAGATGATCCGCCAGGAGAAGCGAGCCGGACGGGCGCACGCGCTTCGTTAATCGCCTCGTGCAGTTCGGCGCGGCATCGTCCTTCGAGAGGGCAGGCCCGGCTTGCCAAGAACGCCTTGTACCCACAGCACCGAGACGACGACCATTCCGGTAGCCGTCAAGGGTGCCGCAAGTGCAACGCCGGCCAGCCCCACGAGCAAGCCCAGGACAATCTGCATCGTCACCGTGAGCGCAGGCGGCAGATGAACCGTCTTACGATCAATGATCGGGTCAAGCAGCAGGCCTTCGACCGCTTGTATGCCTGCATATAGCGCTGCGACCCAGAGTGCCTTGATTGGATCGTCGGCGAGAGCGAGCAGCATCGCCGGAGCCACGGCCAACAGCGGCCCAATGTTCGGAACGAACGTAAGAAGAGCGCCAATCAAGCCCAAGAGGAACGCCAGCGGAATCCCCAGCAGGGCGAGTCCCACGCCGGTGGCAACGCCGACGAACGTCATCGAAACAAGCCGGCCGAGCGACCACCACCACAGGGTACTGCGCAGCTCGCCCATCAGGCGGCGTACGCGGCGCTCGTAGCGTTGCGGCACCACGGCGATGACGCCCCCCACGTAAGTGCGCGGCGAGATCGCGAGCAACACAGCGATGAAAAGCCACAACCCGACGGCTGCAAGTGCGCCAAGCGTCGTGGCGGCTGCAGATTGCGCCTGAGCGACGATCTCGGCGCCGTCGCCAACCATCTCGTCGCGCGACGGCAGTTCATCAATGAGCCTTTGCGCAGCTTCGTTGCCGGTGATCCTCGCCTTGAGTACCTCGAAAGCGGCCGGCAGCTCGCGGCGGAGGATCTTCACTTCTTCGGTCACGCGAGGGCCCTGCCATGTGGCGAGACCCGCGAAAGCGCCAATGATCAAGGCGAGCACCAGCGCCAGAGAGGCACCGGTCGGCAGCCGCGTGTATCGCCGAAGTCGCACAGCCGCGCCCCGCAGCAGTACCGCGAGCAGGATGGACGCGAAGATCAGGACGAGAACATCTCGCAGGAACCACGCCGCGAGGATCGCGACGGAACCCCACACTACTGGCCATATTCGAGTCACCATTACCTCCTACCGAAAACGGCTGTTCGTCCGGGATCCGACCGCGCGGACTCGACGCCCGGGCGCGGCTCATGCGCGACCGTTGATGGTAAGCCCTGCAGCTCGTGCCGGTCTCGGCAGATACCGTATCCACAGCGATCACCACGACGATCGAATCGGTCTGTGTTCGCTAACGCACCGACCAGATTCGTCAATTGAAGGAGCCTGTGTACCGAGCGCTCGATCTCCCATCCATCGGGTGCTCCTGAAGTGGCCCGGTGACACCCCCCTGTCGCCGGGCCCTTTTTTTGCGGGGTAGAATCAGCAATCTGCGGGCCCGGTGTCTCCACGCCATCGAGTGCGAACAGCAATGGGGATTTCCCTTTGTGCCGGCGATCCTCAGTGCGCCACCGCACCGACCGGTGGTGGTCGGAACGCTACGGTGCACTCGTGAACTTCCAACTGCTGTGGAAGCCAAACTCGAGGGTATCCCCCTGAGAAAGACCATCGTTGTCGGAGTTGCCATTTCGTCCGTACTGTTAGGCGCCGTCGTTGTCGCGGCGGAACCGGACGCTGTCGAAGCCACCAGCAACACCAAAGTCGGCTCTGAGAAGAGCAACGTGGATGAGCAGTCGTCCAGCGGCGCCTACTATCCGAAATCCGCGGGAACGGTGGGTGATGACCCCGCCGATCCGAAGTCGACCGCAGTTTCGGCGGACACCAGCATCGCCGCCACGGGACCCACGGATCAGTGGGGGAAACTTGACTCAGACGGCGACGGGAAAGTCACGGAAAGCGAGTGCAGGGCCTGGTACGAGTCCGAGAAGACGAACGACAGCGCGCCGAGCAGCAGTACGCCACAGGAAAACACGGGCAGCTGAACCGGCCACGACCAGAGCACAGAGTCGCTGCGACGGGCTGCGGCTGGCCGGAGCACCTCATGACCCCAGCACTTCTACCCGTATGGATCCTCCTCGCGCCGGGTAATCACGATCGGAGCGCCCTTTGACGCAGAGGCCGACCACACCAACCTCGCTGGAGGGATGAGCGGTGAAGAGCGGCGCGGTCACGGCGCAGCGCGATCTTCGCACCGGCACGCCGTTCTGGCTCCGTCATGGTGACAAGCGTGTTCCTGGTCGACCGCTCGCTGTGGATGTCACTGTCGACGTGGCAGTCGTTGGCGCGGGTGTCAGCGGGGCATTGATTGCCGACGCTGTGGTTCGCACCGGTCGAAGTGTCGCAGTGCTCGACCGACGTGGCCCGGTCAAGGGTTCGACGCCGGCCAGCACGGCACTGTTGCAATTCGAGATCGATCAGCCGCTGCTGCATCTGGCGCAGAAAATCGGTTACCGACGCGCCGTCCGGGTGTACTGGCGATCGGCGACGGCGGTGGATTTCCTACGTGGACGGATCGCGGACCTTGGCTTGCGCTGCGGGTTCCGCGAGCGTCAAACGGTCTACCTTCCAGGCAACGTGCTGAATGTTGCAGAGCTGAAACGAGAGGCGGCAGCGCGCTCCGCGGTCGGACTGCGCTCCCGCTTCATTGATGCCGAGAGTCTGCGCGCATTGACCGGCATCGAGCGGCGCGGGGCTGTGTTATCCAGTGGCGCTGGGGAAGTCGATCCGGCCGCCATGGTCGCCGGCCTGTGGCGATCCGTGCTGAACCGCGGGGCGCGCATGTACGCACCCACGGAAGTCGTCAGCATCCAGAACGGGCGCGCGCGCGTTGCACTGGCCACGGCTGACGGTCCGGTCGTCCATGCGAGACACGCGGTATTTGCCACCGGGTACGAGGTCGTCAAGCACGTCCATCCGCGCGGCTTCAAAGTGCAGTCCACCTGGGCCATGGCGACCGCGCCGCAACCGGCTCGGCTTTGGCCGAGTCGCTGCCTGATCTGGGAGGCGGCTGATCCGTACCTCTACCTGCGCACGACGCTCGATGGCCGGGTCATCGTTGGTGGCGAGGATGAGCAGTTCTCGGATGAAAAGAGACGCGATGCGCTGATCCCGAGCAAAATTGCAGCTATCCGCCGCAAGCTCAAGCTACTGCTGCCTGCACTCGATACCACTCCCGACTTCGCGTGGGCCGGCTGCTTTGGCGCGAGTGCCAGCGGCCTGCCCGCCATCGGGGCGATCCCAGGCGCGGCACGGTGTTTTGCTGTCATGGGCTATGGCGGCAACGGCATTACGTTCAGCGTGATCGCGGCACAAATCATCCAGCGTGCCATCCTGGGTTTACCCGATCCCGACGCCGAACTGTTCGCGCTGCCGTGATGACTGGTACTGGGAAGACAACTGAAGTCACGTCGATCCTCTGGCTGACCGCCCTCTGCGGCGATGACGAGTCGGGCCTATGGGGACAGTTCCGGCGAGCGGCTCGGAAACCGTTCTGCTGCTCAGCAGCGCGGGGACGTCGGGCGAACCTCAGTCCGCCTGGTCGATCTGCATATCTGCGCGCGAGAACAGGATAAACAGCACAGATAGCAGCGCGAAGGTGGCCCCGGTTGCCATGGCGATCTTCCAGCCCAGCGCGGCAGCGATGGCTGACAGAACCAGGGCGTTCACGAATCCCATCATGTTGGCGCCCGTATTGAACAGGCCATAAACGGTACCCGCATGGCGGCCGCCGATGGCTGCACCGTTGGCTGCGAATGCACCCTCGGTGAACTGATTGAAGAAGAAGCAGGCGCCCAACATGAATGCAGCCACGTACGCATTGGGATGCACGGCTACGCCGATCAACAGCAAGGCAGACACGCTACAACCGATGACGATGGGCATGCGACATCCCCAGCGCACGCCCATGGTGTGACACAGCCTGTCGCCCAACCAGCCACCGGACAATGCACCGGCAGCGCCGGCCAGCCATTGCGCCGAGGTCAGGAAGCCAGCTTCCTGGGCACCCATGCCACGCACCGTAACCATGTAGTAATAGCCCCAGCTGAACACCACATAGAAGACGAAATTCATGGATGAATAGCTGAGCATCACGAACAGGGCATCGCGGTTCTTGAGCACACGACGCCAGGCCGGTTCAAAGCCTTCAGCAGATGAAGATTGACCGGCTGGAGATTGGATCAAAGCCACTTCAGCAGCGTTGACTGCGTGATGATCGGCAGGATTGTCTCGCGAATACCACCACCACAAAGCACCGGCAATGATGGCAAACGGCGCCAGCACCAGGAAACCGATGCGCCAGCCATACTGGTCAATCAGCCAGGGCAAGGCAGAAGCGGTGACGGCCAGGCCTACCGTCAAACCGGCACTGGTCAAGCCATTGGGAAGTGCCCAGCCACCGGGTGGAAACCAGCGTTCAATCGCTGAGACCATAATGGGAAACACTGGCGCATGGGACATACCCACGAGGAACTGCATGGTCAACAGAAAGCCGATGACCAGGTAGACCGGAGCAACATCCCGGGCTGGCGTCAGGCTGGTGACGGCGATCAGTACTCCCCAGGCGATCGTGATGACCGCCAGGGTGAACCTTGGCCCTTTGCGGTCACCCCAGTACCCACCTGGAAACTGGAACAACGCATAGCCCAGCGGAAAGGCTGCCATGATCCAGCCCCACTGGATTTCCGTCAGTTGCAGGTCTTCCACCATGGCCGGACCGGCA
>Ga0105106_10002513_pt1 | contig 13199 bp, 8 predicted proteins | sample PPLLaktember2015_5_FD_79109 | JGI IMG/M metagenome (GOLD analysis project Ga0105106, IMG submission 79109) | Freshwater sediment microbial communities from Prairie Pothole Lake near Jamestown, North Dakota, USA - PPLs Lake P8 Core (1) Depth... | ecosystem: Environmental > Aquatic > Freshwater >...
GAATATCAGATAATCCAGGAGGAGGTGAACTTATTTAATGTATTCATTGTACCAAGTAATTCATACAGTGATGAGGGGAGGAAATTCTTTGTACCCACTATAAAAAAATTTTTTCCGAACGCAACAATAAATATAAATATAGTTCCTGCAATTAAACGTGACATGTCGGGAAAATTTAGAGCATTTAAATCAAATGTAAAAATTGAATGACGACTAACGAAAAAGCAGAAGAGAATCCGGCATCAACCGGGCAGAAAGAAGGAGAAATTATACGTGATGCAACTGCATTAAGTGTCACTCTATATTTTTCGCAAGCATTGTATATGGTTAGGGGATTCATTATAGCACATGTACTTGGTCCGTCGGCATATGGTGTCTGGAGCATTTTCCGGATTTTTTTAAGTAGTGCACCTTATTTCGGATTAGGTGTCCAACAAGCAATGACACGCGAAATCCCTTTAAGCATAGGCGAGGGAGATGAAAAGAAGGTTCCTGTTATTACACAAACAAGCTTATTCTGGAATATATTGACTACTTCCTGTGTAACAATTATTGCTTTTATTTTATCATTTACCCCATTTATTAATGAATATAATGCGGAAGTCAGGCTAGCAGGTTTTGTGTTTATGCTGAATGCCGTTTATCTTTTTATCAAATCTAAATTGATGGGTGAAAAGAACTTTGTATTGCTTAGCAAATTTATAATCTCTTATTCAGTTCTAAATACTTTATTTGTATTAGGTCTTCTCTTTTTTTTAAAGGTACAGGGGATACTGCTCGGAATGATGATCTCCCAATTGATATTATTAGCTGTTATAGTTTTTAAAGGTCATTTATCATTTCATCTAACGATTGATCGAAAAGTTTTATGGAAACTGATGAACATTGGTTTCCCTATTATGATTCTTTCCTCTATTTTTTTCCTAATGCGTAACGTAGATAAATTTATTGTGATTGCAATGCTCGGAAAAACGATGGCAGGATATTACGGATTGGCGGCTTTTGTTTCATCAATGGTCAGTTACATTTCTTATTCCGTTTCAACTGTACTTCTTCCTCGAATGATGTATAAGTATGGAAAGACAGGAGACGCAAAAGATATTGAAATGTATTTTACAAAACCGATGATAATTCTTACAGGTTTTATACCTATCATTTTGGGTATCATATATATCAATATTGATATAGTTGTAAAATTATTTTTACCTCAATATTTACCTTCCATTACAGTACTTCATATTCTCATTGTAAGCTTATTTTTCTCTACAATATGGGGTATTCCTACTAACTTATTAATAGCATTAAATAAACAGAAAATATTTATGTTTATTTCAGCAGGAATATTATCAATCATAATTCTCCTTGATATAGTTATAATTAAAATGGGGTTCGGGATGAATGGTGTGGCGGTTTCCACAACTTTTATGTTTTTAATTGCATCTGCAATTGCAATTTATTTGACGCTATCATTTCTTAAAAAAGGATTTAAGCAAATTTGGCAGCAATTAGGAATGATTTATCTCCCATTTGTTTATTCATTTGGTGGTTTAATGATAATTATGGCAATTCAAATATCAGGATATATTGTAATTGATAATATTGTCAAATCTTTGGCATTCATTGCATTTAGCATCCCGCTAATTCTTTATACGGAAAAGAAAAGCAGTGTTATAAGTAAAACTTTTACTGCTCTGAAAATATTTAAAAGAAAAAATTAACTTATTAATTTATTCAATGATAGATATAAAAACCTTGATGTTTTTAAAACTTCGAAGTTTTTTTTAAAATGATTCTATTGATTAAAATTTAAATGAAGGGTAAATTAGTTTTAATAAAGAAAATATTTTAACAAGCCGAAGTGGCGGAATTGGTAGACGCGCTGGACTCAAAATCCAGTCTGGCTCACACCAGGTGCCGGTTCGAGTCCGGCCTTCGGTACAAAATAATTCTTGGTATTTTTAGGGGAGGGATTGGATGAGATTAAAAATTTCTTAAATTAAAAATTACACTGGAATTTTGCTAACCTCAATTCTCTTCTGAATAATGTTCTTATCATTTCATTTATACTGATCATTTCGAGATCGGGATTAAGCTCAATATATTTTTTATAATCATCTAAAGCTCCTTGAAAATCTTCAAGTATTCTTTTTACATGTGCTCTGTGGAAATAAGCATCCTTGCAGTCCGGATTTTTATTAATTGCAATGTTATAAAATTCCAATGCTTCTTTATGGCATCCTAATTTTCTCTTCAAATTTCCAGCTAAAAAATATGCTTCGGTTAAATTCGGTTTCAAATCAATTGCTGCCAAGCAGTCATTAAATGCCTCAAAGTTTTTTCCTAGATTCGATCTTACTATTGCTCTTTCAAAATAAGCATTAGCAAAGTTCGGATCTAATTCAATTGCTCTTGAATAGTCGGATATTGTACCGCTGTAATCATCAATTTTTCTTTTGGCATTTCCCCTTTGAAAATAAATTTCCGAGGCTTGTGAATTAATTTCTATCGCTTTAGTATAATTTACTACCGCCTCTTGATAATCATTTTTTTCTATTTTTGAAATGGCTTCATTAATATATACTTTGAACTTGTAACTCTTGCTGAACGAAAAATTGAAAATATATTTCTTTAAAGAATAATTACTATTAATACTTTGCATTTGATTTTTCTTTTAAAACTGCCTGGTGATAAACAGTTAATGACGAAATAGAATTTATAGCACTACTGAAAATTTTCAAATGATATGCCATTAAAAATATTTTTAGAAAACCAAATAAAGTTTATTGAAGTAGGTCCAGGTATGTATCAATTGGAAGCAAAGAGTTAATAGCTGTCTCAATATTATTTGAGAGAATTCATATTTAATCAGGATGCGAATGACTCAGAATTGATTCACTGATCTATATTCGATGAACGGATTTCCTTTTTATTAGGCTGTAAATAATATGAAGAAGTAAACCTGCACCTATCGCTATACCTACATCTTGCACTTCACTCAATGCACTGCTGGATAATAACCACACGCAAAGTAAAAGTGCAGTAGTTGAAACAAATATTCCGGTCGGTATCTTGAACGCTGCGGCTCGACCTTTATTATTACGTCGCAGGGCTAATAAACCGCCGCATGTCACTGCATAGACTATTAATCTTGTAATTGTAGTTATTGTTAATGCCGACATGAAAGTGTACGTTAGGGTAAATATGAGAATTATTGCTGACGAAAATAGAATAGATATATATGGTGTGTGAAAACTTTTATGAGTTGCAGAAAAAATATTGGGGAGCTGCCCTTGTTCTGCTAATGCAAAAGGCAATCGAGTACCGGCAAGCATTGCAGAATTTAATGTGCCCATCATCGAAATGATTGCACCTATTGAAATAATTGAAGCTCCTGCATTACCAAGAAAACGGGTGCTAGCTTCTGTAAGAGGCCTGTCTGCACTTGCCAAACCAGGTAGTGTTCCAATACTGACAAATTGAATTAGAATATAAAAAACTGCTACGACAGCTAAAGCTATAATCAGAGCAAGTGGAATATTGTGGCGAGGGTCTTTTACTTCACCAGCAGTTATTGTTGATGCTTCAAATCCGCTGAAGGCATAAATTAAAAGCATAACTGCTGTTGAGAAAGAACTGAAATCAGGAGGTGATGAAAATGAATAGTTCTGAAAATTAATAAAAAACATTCCAATAATAATGAAAATTAATAAAGGGATCAGCTTACCGATTGTAAAAATATTATTGAAGATAGCTGTCTCGCGAATCCCAATAAAATTAATAGTAGTTAATGAGCAGACGATAGTAATAATTATTATTGTGCGCCAAAGCTGGGAACTTGCAGCAGGGAAAAAGTAGGAAAGATATGTAATAAGCAAATTACAGATAGCGGCAAATGCAGTCACTCTTGTAAGCCATGTAAGCCATCCAATCTCAAATCCAACGGTTGAACCAAAAGTCTCGCGTGCATACAGATAAGGCCCTCCTGTTTCTGAAAAGTAACTGCTCACCTCGGCAAAGCAAAGGATGATAAAGCTGACAACGATTGCACAAACTATGAATGCCAGCAGGCTATAAGAATTAGTTAGAGCAAAAATCTTTGATGGGAGGCCAAAAATACCTGCACCTATTATTCCATTTATTATTAGAGCGATAAGATCCCACTTACGAATTCCTCTTATGAGACCTTTTTCTTTTGTTTGATTCATAAATGAAATCCTGGCATAAAAACTTTAATAGTTAATTTATTTTAATGATTTAATCGAATCAAAATAAACGATTAGCTGAAGTTACGAAAAAACAAAAATATCGGACTGAGTAGTTTCAGTAATTAAAAAGTAGAAGAAGAATAATCAATCTTTTATTCGGTTGGGTCAACACAAACGGAAATAGTTGTTAAAGATTTTTTTCAATCTTACTCCATGAATCTCTTAAAGGAACAGTCCTGTTGAAAACAGGTTTGCCTGGTTTCGAATCTACTGTATCAACACAAAAGTAACCTTCTCTTTCAAATTGAAATCTGCTGCCTGGTACTGCATTTTTTAGGCTTGGTTCAAGCTTACAGGAAGTTAAAATTTCCAGTGATTTTGGATTAATAAATGCTGTGAAATCAATTTCTTTATCACCACCCGGGTCTTCAATTGTGAACAGACGATCGTAAAGTCTTACTTCCGCATCAAAGGAATGCACTGCGGAAACCCAATGAATAGTACCTTTCACTTTTTTCCCGCTTTTGTCAGAACCACTTTTTGTTTCTGGATAATAGATGCAGTGCAATTCGTTTACTTCACCATTTTCATTTTTTACAATGCCGGTACATTTTATAATGTATGCATATCGTAACCTGACCTCACCTCCGGGCATTAATCTGTAAAATTTCTTTGGTGGATTCTCTCTAAAGTCATCATTCTCAATGTATAAAATTTTTGTGAAAGGAATTTTTCTTGTTCCCATTGATGAATCTTCAGGATTATTGACAGCATCAAGTTCTTCAACTTGATCATCAGTATAATTATCAATAATTAATTTTAATGGATTCAGTACAGCCATTACTCGCTGCGCTTTCTTATTCAAGTCTTCACGGACGCTGTGCTCTAATAAGGCAACATCAATGGTGTTATCACGTTTTGCGACTCCAACTCTTTCAGAAAAATTTCTTATAGATTCAGGAGTATAACCGCGTCTTCTTAAACCTGAAATAGTCGGCATCCGGGGATCATTCCAACCTGTCACATAGCCATCTTCGACAAGCTGTAAAAGTTTTCTTTTACTCATTATAGTGTAGCTAAGATTTAATCTTGCAAATTCTATTTGCTGCGGATGGTAAATTTCTAGCTGGTTAATAAACCAATCATATAAAGGGCGATGATTTTCAAACTCCAAAGTACAAATTGAATGAGTGATCCCTTCAAGCGAATCGGATTGGCCATGTGCCCAATCATACATGGGGTAGATGCACCATTTATCTCCCGTGCGATGATGAGAAGCATGTCGTATCCTATACATTATCGGGTCACGCAAATTCAAATTAGGAGAGGACATATCAATTTTTGCACGGAGGACATATTCGCCGTCTTTAAAATCACCATTTTTCATCCTCTCAAACAAATCTAAATTTTCTTCAGCAGGTCTGTTTCTATATGGACTTTCTTTACCAACTTCGGTTGGCGTTCCGCGGTAATTTTTTATCTCTTCGGTTGTAGAAGAATCAATGTAAGCTTTTCCTTTTTTTATAAGAAACACAGCATATTCATAAAGCTTATCGAAATAATCTGAAGCATAAAATTCTCTGTCGCTCCAATCAAAGCCGAGCCAATGAATATCTTCCTTAATTGAATCAACATATTCTACTTCTTCTTTTGTCGGATTTGTATCGTCAAATCTTAAATTGCATAGGCCGCTAAATTCTTCTGCAAGACCAAAGTTTAGACAAATTGATTTGGCATGCCCAATGTGCAAATAGCCGTTTGGTTCCGGAGGAAATCGTGTATGCACAAGACCGTTATTTTTATTTGTTTTTAAATCTTCTTTAATAATTTCTTGAATGAAATTTGAAGAGGAAGTATTTTCTTTGGAAGATTTGCTAACTGTTTTATTATCGCTTTCTTTTGTATCCATACTAAAAATATATTTAGGAATTGTTTTCTATCGTCTTATAAATATCTAAAATATTAAATTTTTACTTTTTCAATTGCTCTATTAATTCTTGAAATACTTTCATCTTTGCCAAGAATGAATAAAATATCAAATAAACCAGGTCCACCACCAACTCCGGATAAAGCTAATCTGACCGGATGAATTAATATTCCCGTTTCAATATTTAAGCGCTCCGCTGTATTTCTTAGAGAAAGTTCAAAATCTTCTTTGGTAGGATTTTCCAGCTTAGTGAACTCTTCAACCAATTTTTTTAACTGAAGGGGAGTATCTTCTTTCCATCTTTTTTTTATAACACTCTTATCATATTCATCCGGCGTATTGAAAAAATAGAAACCGTTCAATATAAATTCTTTGATAAAACTAACTCTTTCTCTCATAGCTTCAATCACTTTAAGAAGATAATCATCTGAAAATTTATTTGCATTATATTCAGATTGGCTCAATTCTTCTTTCAACATCGGTAAAATTTCATTATTCGTTTTCTTTCTCAGATGTTCTGCATTAAGCCAATTTAATTTTTCTATATTAAAGACAGCTCCGGCTTTGTTCACTCTTTCTAAAGAAAATTTCTCAATCATCTCATTAAGTTCAAAAAATTCTTTATCATCTCCTGCATTCCAGCCGAGAAGCGCTACAAAATTAAGCAAAGCTTCTTTCAAATATCCTTTGCTTTTGTAATCTCCTACAGCAACATCTCCTTGACGTTTGCTTAATTTTGATTTATCAGGATTAAGCAGAAGAGGGAGGTGTGCAAAGACGGGCTTTTCCCAATTAAAATAATCATAAAGAAGAATATGTTTCGGTGTAGATGAAAGCCATTCTTCGCCACGGATTACATGTGTTATTTTCATTAAATGATCATCAACAACATTTGCAAGATGATAAGTTGGGTAACCGTCACTTTTAATTAATACCTGGTCGTCAACAACGTTTGTGCTGAATTCTACTGTTTCTCTAACAACATCGTTTAATATAATTTTTTCATCGGGTTGAACATTCATTCGTATTACATGAGGCATCTTGAGATTGAGATTTTCTCCCACTTGAGATTCCGTAAGATTTAAACAATGCTTATCGTACATCGGCTGCAATCCACTCTGAAATTGTTTCTGCCTTATTTCCTCCAGACGTTCGGGCTTACAAAAACAATAATAAGCTTTCTTTTGACTTATAAGTTTTTCAGCATTATCTCTATATATATTAAGTCTTTCAGATTGCAAGTATGGACCATAATCTCCACCTATGTCAGGTCCTTCATCATATTGAAGTCCAGCCCATTTCAAGGTTAAAATTAAATCCTCTATTGCACCTTCAACATATCTTTTTTTATCTGTGTTTTCAATTCTAAGTATAAATTTTCCATTTTGGTTTTTTGCAAAAAGATAGTTATACAGGGCTGTTCTTAAACCGCCGATGTGCAAGTAGCCTGTTGGGCTTGGGGCAAATCTTGTCCTAGGCAAGTTATTAATCATTATTCAAATTGATTTTTATGAAATTGGTTCATGAAATAGAAAAATTAAAAAGGGAGGAAGAAATTTAAGGTTTTTTTCAAAATTGCTAAGATCAAGCTCATCCCACATTATGTAGCCGGGTTTGCAACTTTAATTTCAGTATAATGTTTTACTTTTTCAATAAACTCGTGGCTATCAATTGGCTTAGGAATATAATCAGTTGCACCTGCTTCGAGGCATTTTTCTCTATCGCCTTTCATAGCAAATGCAGTTAAGGCAATAATAGGAGTATCTCTGTATTCGGGCAAATGTCTGATTCGTTCGGTAGCTTCAAAGCCGTTCATAACCGGCATTTGCATATCCATCAAAATCAGATCAAATTTTTGTTTTTTAACTTCCTCAAGAGCTTCAGCCCCGTTTTCAACAACCATAATGTATTCAAAATTATTTTTCTTAAGCAGTCTGGTTACAATTATTTGTGAATGTTTATAATCTTCTACTAAAAGAATTTTTACAACTTCTTTTTCTGCCGGAATAGATTCCGGATGAACAGGTTCATCAAATCTGTTGATCATGTTTGTAATCGTATCTGCGAGATCTTCAATGTTTGAACTGTTCTTCTCGAGCAATTCTTCAAATAAGCCGTCAATCTTTTTTAAGTCTTCCTTATAATTTTCCTTACCGGTATAGATCACAATAGGCAGCTTAGAAAAATTCGGTTTTGTTTTAATCTGTTTTATAAGATCATATCCATTCACTTCCGGCATATCAAGATCAATTATTGCCAGATCCAAATTCATATTTTCTATCATGTCGATAACCTTTGCTGATCGGGATTCAGCAATAGCATTAAAGCCTGCTTGTTCAACAGCTTCTCTAATTAGGTTCAGTGTTGGAACATCATCATCAACTATCAAGATATTAGAATCTCTTTTCAGCTTGTAGCTTAGTAATACTTCTACAAGAAATTTATATTGAATCGGTTTTACAAAATATTCAACCGCTCCCATAAGGAACGCTTTCTGCTGTTCCGCCTCTACCGAGCAAACAATTACAGGTGTTCGTTTTGTATTCTTATTCTCCCTTATTTTTTTGAGAAGCTCAAATCCGTTTGCATCAGGAAGAACAATATCAAGCAAAATTGCAAGAAAATTTTCTTTTTCGATCAGTTTTAATGTCTGTTCAGCAGAATTAACTATCAGTGGATCATAACCCCATTTATTTAAATAATTGCTCAAAAGCTTTGATGACGCATAATCATCTTCAACCACTAAAACTCTATTCTTCTTTACCGGTTTTGGTAATGCACTTATTTGTGCTTCGATCATTGAAACCGGTTCAATCCCAATCGAGAATTGGTATATTGTTCCTTTTCCTAATGAGCTTGAAACATCAATTGATCCATTAAGCAGTTCGATATATTTTTTTGCTAAAGTAAGACCAAGACCTGTGGAGTGACCGATTCGAACATTGCCAAGTTCAGATAAAGAAAATGGCTTAAATATCTCTTTTATTTGCACAGATGAAAGTCCTGTGCTTGAATCAGTGATTTTAAAATTCAGTTTATTAGGATTCGGAAGAGAAACGGAAATAGAAATTTTTCCTTTTTCAGTTAAGCGTGAAGAATAAGTAATAATATTTACTATAATAAATCTTAATTTTTGAACATCTAAACGGAGAGATCCAGGCAAGTCTTTATCGAAATTCATCAGGAATTCAATTCCGGATGCCTCCGGTTTATCCTTAAAAATTTTAGTTATTTCCTCTATATAATTTTTAATATTTACTGATGTCAAAATCTCTTTAGTAACTGCCGATTCAATCTTTGCAAGGTCAATCAAATCGTTAATTAAAGAAAGAAGGCTATAGGCGTTTTCTTTAAGTGTAGAGACATATTCCGATTGGGAAGGAGTCAGATTATCTTCATTCAGCAGAGAGGCAAAACCCATAATGCTGTTTGTGGGTGTCCTAAGTTCATGAGCAATATCAGTTAAAATTTTACTTACAGAAGTCCCAATATTACCCTCATTTCTATACCAAATCTTAAACAGATTACTTAACGATTCGCCTAAACTAATTAAATTGTCTTTATCGCTTTGGGTTAAAGGTGTTTTTTTAGCAATCTTTAAAATTAATTTTTCTTTTTCGGAGGGTTTTATATAGAGGCATCCTTCGTACATTACAAAATCTGTTGTTTGAATTTCACAATCCCCAAGGATACTAAATGAAATTTCGGAGGCGTTGGAATTTATCTGTTTACAGAAATTACATTCGTAAAAGGAATTTTTAAGATATGATTTTTTTGCAGCCGCAGATTTTCCTATAAGAACTAAATGTTTATCTTCATTCACTTTAAATAAAACAACGGCATTCAAATCATGCTGGTTTACAAGAAAATCACATAAACAATCCGGGAAATCTAGAGAACCTTTAATTGCGAGGGTAATTAAGCTGTTGTACTTAGTTAAGAAATCTATTTTTGCGCCTTGCATTTATCCCTATATTATTAATAGCGAAATTTTATCCAAATATAAAAATAAAAGAATTTAAAAAGAAGTTTTAACATTTCTAGTAATTTTTTTATTTACTCTCTGCTAAAACTCTTTATTTAGAAACTGACCTGCCTAATTCAACAATCAAGCCAGGATTTAGTATCCCAATTTATTATTCTACTCAATAATCGAAAATCTATTGGATTTATTCAGCCAACAAATGAATTTAAAAAGTATTTATGATTTTTTAACAAAGGTTTTACTAAATATTATTGAATTCCAAATATTTAATTTCTATTTTAAATTTATCATTGTAGGAGTAAAATAATATTGTTCGTCAATTAACTGATTTCATATTATTTCAATATTCCATTGTTCCAAAATTCCCGGTTTATAATTGTCTTAGTTATTTTTTTTACTTACATTAAAACAGAATCGAATAAATATTTATAATTTAATTAAATGTTCGGGTAATATATAGAATTATTCTTATCACCGATATACATTTCTTTTGATCAGAATAAAAACTAAAAAAAAATTTTACAACTTTATCTGGATAGATTCCCAAATGCTAAATAATATAAATCTACTAATTGCAGAAGATGAAAATATAGTTGCTAAGGACATTACCAGGACTTTACGAAAACTGGGTTACTCAGTCCTGGATTGTGTAAAGTCGGGTGAAGAAGTTCTTAAAAAAGCAGAGGAAATAAAACCGGATCTGGTTTTAATGGATATTATGCTTCAAGGGAAAATAAACGGTATTGAAGCAGCCGAAGAAATAAAAAATAATTTTGATATCCCGGTTGTATTTTTAACAGCCCTGGTAGATAATGAAACTCTCCAGCAAGCTAAAATAACTGAACCTTTCGGATATATATTAAAGCCTTTTGACGAACGGACTCTCCACTCTTCAATTGAGATGGCATTGTATAAGCATAAAATCAGTTTTGGTTTAAGGGAAAGGACTAAAGAACTTGAAAAGGAAAAAAAGAGAACTGACGAATTGCTTCATAATATTCTTCCAGCTGATATTGTGAAGGAATTAAAAGAAAACGGTACTATAGCACCACATGAATATAAAATGGTGACTTTACTATTTACAGATTTTCAAGATTTCACCTTACATGCAGCCCAAATGCCGCCAAATATTTTAGTAGATGAATCAAACGATGTATCTAAAAACTTTGATTTAATTGTTGATAAATACAGGCTTGAAAAATTAAAAACAATCGGCGATTCCTATATGCTCGGAGGAGGTTTTCCAAAAGAGAGCGATGATCATGCAGTAAAAGTAGTCTCCGCAGCAATTGAGATGAATGAATTTTTAAATTATAGAAATAAAAATTCAAAATATGCCTGGAAGATGAGAACCGGTATTCACTCGGGGAATGTTGTTGCCGGGGTGATCGGTAAGAATAAATTTACTTACGACGTTTGGGGGGACACTGTTAATATTGCCAACCGAATGGAACGCTACTGCGAGCCGGGAAAAATAAATATATCTGCTGCTACTTATAATCTTATAAAAGATCATTTTGATTGTGAATTCAATAATAAAATTGAATTAAGGGAAAATCATCAGATCGAAATGTATTTTATAGGAAAAAGAAAAATAACTTTTATCAAAGATTCATCACACCATGTTTTGACTGCTTTATAAGATTCCAACGGTTCTGAAAAGCTTACTATAGAAAATATTATCTAATATGAAAACTTTTCGTATTTGAACAATATTTTTCATAACATCCTTTTAGCCTGCCATTAAATAAGAAAGATATATTAACTTTTCACCAACTCCGAATTTTACTTTTATTGGCATATCAGTTGCCAATAATAAATGGGCATTAACTTCTTATAAAATAATAATTAAAGAATAAAAGATTTTAAAAGAGACATGGAAAAATTTAAAATATTAATAGCGGAAGATGAAAAAATTATTTCTTTAGATATAAAAAGAATTTTGGAAAAATCGGGTTACAAAATAGTATCAATTGTAAATAATGGAGTAGACGCAATTATAAAAGCAGAAAGAGAAAAGCCCGATTTAATTTTAATGGATATAAAGCTTGATGGTGCTATTAATGGAATTGAAGCTTCAAAAATAATTTTAGAAAAATTAAACGTTCCCATAGTTTTTCTTACTGCACTCACTGATAATGAAACCCTTCAAAATGCAAAGCTTTCAGGAACATGTGAATACCTGTTAAAACCATTTGATGAAAGAAGCCTTTACTCAACAATTGAGATGGCTCTTTATAAATTCAAAGTAGATATGGAACTAAAAAAAAAATCTGAGGAATTGGAGGAGGAGAAGGAGATGTTGCAAAGCCATCCCCTTGAGAAAAAATAGAACTTTTAATTTAAACTTTGTAACTGGTTACAAGCCCACATCTATCTGGATACTTATTCTATTATCAATGTTCCCATCAATTTGTGAATCACCCGAACTTAGAAATTCTTCTTTTGGTTTATAGGTTTCGGAATATTTACCGGAAAGAGTAATGCCTTTGATCAATTTATATCTGATAATTAAATACCATCTTACTCCTTCGCCATACATTGCCAGATTTGTTAATATTCCCGTCAAATCATTTTCATATTCATAAACAGCAGAGTTGAACGAATTTGTCTTGAAGAATATTATTCTTCCATAAACATTCAAGCTTGAAAACGGTATGTATCTAATATCCTGAAAGAAAAGAAAACCCTCTTCTTTTAATCGTAAATCTTTAATTAAGAAATTGTTGTATTCAAATCTTCCCTTTAGTCTTAAATTTTTAGATGAATTGAAAACAACTTCAGCACGATAAGTCTGCTTCAATCTTTTTATCACAGAATTAAAATTATTAAAATCGGCAGCAATATCTTTGTTCTCATATTTATATCTTAATTTAGTTTCAAATGAAGTAAAAGGTTTTGATTCAAGATTAAGTAAAAATTCATTTCCCCCAGAAGGTAAAGGAATTGATGAACCTGCAAAAGGAAACGTAAATTGATCGTAATAAAAATTGATTGTTCCGATTACAGTTCTTAACCTCAATCCATTATATATTCCAAATTCATTTTGTATTGCACCGCCTTTTTCACCAAACCCAAAACC
>Ga0105106_10002515_pt1 | contig 13197 bp, 10 predicted proteins | sample PPLLaktember2015_5_FD_79109 | JGI IMG/M metagenome (GOLD analysis project Ga0105106, IMG submission 79109) | Freshwater sediment microbial communities from Prairie Pothole Lake near Jamestown, North Dakota, USA - PPLs Lake P8 Core (1) Depth... | ecosystem: Environmental > Aquatic > Freshwater >...
AGCTCTACTGAAAGCCTTCCGGATGGATGTTACAGCCAGCCGGTATGCGACGTTCAACGACCTCCTCCACTATTGCCGGCATTCGGCAAATCCGGTCGGAGTACTTGTTTTGCATCTCTTTGGTGCTGCGACGCCCGGAAATCTTGCCCTTTCCGACAGTATTTGCACGGGCTTGCAGCTGACGAATTTCTGGCAGGATTTTCGTGTTGACTGGGCAAAGGGGCGCCTCTACGTCCCACTTGAGGATCTCAGGCATTTTGGGTATACTGAAGCAGAGGCCGCGGCAGGGGTTTTGGATGACCGCTTTCGCTCCCTCATGGAATTCCAGGTAAAAAGAGCAAGGGAATATCTCGTTGCCGGAACGTCTTTGCCGGCGAGGGTAGGGGGGCGGTTGCGGTGTGAGCTGGCGCTGACCATAGGCGGTGGATTGGCGATTCTGCGGCGGATTGAAGCCGTCGGATACGACGTTCTGCATCATCGCCCGGCATTAGGCAGCGCCGACAAGGCGGCGGTTGTTTTCAACGCTGTGTTTGGACGAATGCTATGAATGTATCGGCAACAGCCATAACGCGAAGCAGCGACACCAGCTTTTACTATTCATTTTCTCTTCTGCCAAAACAGAAGCGGGAGGCCATCCATACTGTTTACGCCTTCTGCCGCTTCACCGACGATATCGTGGATGAGGAGCGCCCCGATCGGAACAAAGGAGTACTCCTCAGGAGATGGAGAATGGAGCTGGGGCGGGCGCTGCGCGGCACCTCGACGTTTCCTCTGCTCAACCAGTTGAGTGCCACTGCGACCCGGTTCAATATACCGGTAGAGCATTTCTACGAGCTGATACACGGCATGGAAATCGATCTCGTGAAGACGCGCTACCGCACGTTTGACGAACTGCATGAGTACTGCTATCTCGTTGCCTCCTCCGTGGGCTTGATGTGCCGCAAGATATTCGGGTACCGGAATGAGTCCACCCGGGACTATGCTATTAACCTGGGGATTGCTCTGCAGCTCACCAACATACTCCGCGACGTGGCAGACGATGCGCGCCGGGGCCGGATCTATCTCCCGCTGGAAGATCTGAACCGATTCGGTGTGAGTGAGGAAGACATCCTCCATCTGCGCTACACGCCGGCCTTCGTAGAGCTGATGCGGTTTGAATTTGAACGTGCGCGTCACTATTTCGACATTTCTCGGGCGACATTGAAGGATGAGGACAAGGGCTTCTTCTTTGCCGCGCGCATCATGTGGTCCATCTATGCCCACACGCTGAACCGGATCAGCGCCTCCAACTACAATGTATTTGAGCGGCGCATTTCCATCTCCAAGCTGCTCAAGGTGTTGATCGCCTTCCGCTACTGGTTGAGCCACAAGCTGAAGTACTCCCGGCTCATACGCGGGTCCCCGTGGCAACGCGCGCACGCCATCCGGTCATAGTTGTCGGTGGCGGGCTCAGCGGGCTCGCGGCGGGCGTTGAGCTTTCCGGTTCGGGAGTACCCGTTCTCCTCCTGGAGCAAGCCCCAGCCCCCGGCGGGCGGGCACGGTCCTTCCGGCATTCCCCCACTGACGATGAAGTCGACAATGGGCAACACCTCCTGATTGCCGGCTACACCCGCACCCTGGCGCTGCTCTCCCGCATTGGCTCGCAGCACCTTGTTGAGATGCAGAGACATCCAGTTCTCTCATTCCATCATCCCGTACGTGGGTTCGTCGACTTCCGGTTGCCTCCTCTTCCCTCCCCGGTGCATTTTGCATGGGCCATCCTCCGCACGCCAATGTTGTCTCTCCGCGACCGGCTCACGTTGCTGCGCGGCGGGGGAGCGCTCTTGCAGGAGCATTCAGCTCAGGCGGCGGGGAGGACGGTTGCGCAATGGTTGGATTCTCACCGTCAATCCGAGGAAGTGCGCCGGTGTTTTTGGGAACCACTGGCTGTTGCCATCATGAATGAAAGTATCGACCGTGCTCCCGCCCGGCTTTTTCTCGATGCTCTCCGGCAGGCGTTCCTGCGGCATCGACGCGACGCAGCACTGGTCTTTCCGCGCGCCGGGCTTAGCCGTCTTTTTGCCGGGCCGGCGACGACATTTATCGGCGGGCACGGAGGGGAAGTGCGCTGCAATGCCGGCGTCGCACAGGTCACCGTGCAGAACGGCGGCGCAACAGAAGTCGTGTTGAAAGGAGGGGACAGGGTGCAATGTTCTGCAGTCATCCTTGCTGTTCCGGCGATGCAGCTCCCGCTTCTCCTTCCCGAATCCGTTGCATCAGAGTTCTCTACAATGAGTGAAGCCGCTGCGTCACCGATCATCGGCATCCATCTATGGATGGATCATGGTTTCATGGCCCGTGAGGCCCTGGGGCTGATCGGCAAACGCATTCAATGGGTGTTTCGCCGGGAGCGTTACCTCTCACTGGTCATCAGCGCCGCGTACCGGTTTGCCGGCCTGACGAATGATGAATTGACCGGGATAGCGTTGGAGGACCTCCGCAGCGTGTTTGGAGGAGCTGTGCAGGATCCATCGCATGTCCTGGTTATCCGTGAGCGCAAGGCCACGTTTGCCCCCACGCCGGGGAATGAAAATCGCCGTCCCGGACCTGTAACAGGCGTTTCCAATCTGTTTCTTGCGGGCGACTGGACAGACACGGGTCTCCCCGCCACGATTGAAGGGGCCATTGTGAGCGGCCAACGCGCGGCGACATTGGCTGCCCGTGCGTTGCAATTGAAATAGGAATTGGCCATATTATGGTGATATGATAGGTTCCGTTACCGAGGCAATAATGCTGAAAGACAAACTGGTGCTTCTGGTGGACGACGAGCCGACGGTTTTGAGCACGACAAAAGCCGGGCTTACCGATCGTGGCTTCTCGGTGAAAACCGCAGGCGGCGCAGAGGATGCGATTAAAGCCATCCAGCACCTGAAGCCCAGCATTGTTGTCTCAGATCTCGTCATGCCCGGAACGAACGGCTTTGAGTTGTTTCAGGAAGTAAAAAAGGCCAAGGAATTCTCAACGCTGCCGTTCGTGTTCCTGACTTCCGTAGATGACTACTATGCCAAGAAATTCGGCAGGGAGATCGGCGGTGCAGCATATGTCACCAAGCCCGTGGATATCGACGAATTGGAACGTGTTATCAAAGAAAAAATCGGTGAGAAGTAGTTTCCTCTCCGTGTTGCATTCACGATCGGTACACCCCGTACAGTAAATCCTCGCATCCGTCAATACACCCGTGCATCCAACAACGCGTCGCATACAATCCCTTGATTTCTTGCGCGGGTTCGCCGTCGTCGTGATGGTGATGGGGCACAGCATCGATGCGGTGCTCAGCCAGCAAGTCCGCGGCACCGATGCGTTCCGGATGTACGATGCAGCACGGGGTTTCACAGCGCCCCTGTTTCTGTTCATCTCGGGTTTTGCGTTCGCGGTGGTCGCGATGCGCCGCTGGAACGACTACGCCGCATTTGGTATCCAGGCACGGAAACGGATCGCCAGGCTGTTCTGGCTTCTTGCTCTCGGCTACGCCCTGCACTTCCCGTTCTTTTCGCTCAACAAGATTCTCCATGACACCAGTCCTGAACAGTATGCCATGATGTTCCAGGTGGATATTCTCCACTGCCTCGTGGTGACGATGCTGATGCTCCATGGTCTGATCGCGCTCACAAGAACGCCGGAGCGATTCATGCGCGTAGTGGCGGCAAGCGCCGCCGGCATCGTGTTTCTCGGCCCGATCGTCTGGCAGGTGGATTTCGGCACTGTCTTCTCGCCTGTGCTTGCGCCATACTTCAACCAGAAAGTGCCGTCTATCTTCCCGCTCTTTCCGTATGCGGGATATCTCAGTGCAGGGGTCGTGACGGGTATGTTGTTCCTCCGCGCCCGTGCCCGCGGTGCCGAGGCGGGGTTTCTGAAGGTCCTTGCCGGAACGGGAGTGGCCGTGGGATTGACGGGCCTGGTCCTGGATCTCGTACCGGTTACTCTCTACCCGCCACACGATTTCTGGAAAGTCAGTCCATCCTTCTTTCTGATTCGCATCGGCATCATCGGCGTGATCACGACGCTGTTCTTCTCTCTCCGCCGCGTCCCCGATTGGCTCGCGTCGAACCTGGTCATCCTCGGACAAAATTCTTTGCTGGTCTATACCATCCATCTGGTGCTGGTCTATGGCTCGGTGGCCAACGACGGTCTGATGCAGATCATCGGACAACAGCTCACCCCTCCGCAGACGCTCGTCGCAGCAATCAGCGTCCTGTTGCTCATGGTGACCACGGTCCGTTCATGGAATGCTCTACGGGAAGGCCACTACTGGAAGCTGCGCATTTTCGAGGCAGGCTTCTCAAGTTCGATGCTCTACTTCTTCCTCACCAAGCCGTTCTAAGAATCAGAATTACTGAATTCCCAGCTTCCGGCTGATTCGCATGCCTCCCTCCAAACGCCTGGCGTTTATCGATCTCCTCCGCGGGTGGGCAGTGATCGTGATGATTGAAACGCATGTCATCAACGCAACGATCATTCCCGGACTGCGCGACACTTCGCTGTTTGCGGTGATCAATTTCATCAACGGGCTCGTTGCGCCGTCATTCCTGTTTGCCTCCGGCATGGCCTATGCGGTAACGACACGGCGCAAACTTGGGGGATACCTGTCATTCGCTGCTCCGCTGTACAAGCAGTTCGGCCGGCTCCTCCTGGTACTGCTTGTCGGCTACGTTCTCCATTTGCCGCACTTCAACCTCCGCAGCCTGACGCAGGGGGTCCAGCCCCGGGAGTGGCTGGTCTTCTTCCAATCGGATGTACTGCAATGTATTGCCGTGAGCCTGCTATTGCTTCAGGTGCTTCTCCTGATGCTCAGGAATGAACGAAGACTTTATTCTGTTGCCGCGGTGTTGACGGTGGTTGTCATCTTTGTCACGCCATTCATGTGGGGATACGATTTCCTGGCGGTGTTGCCCGCTCCGGTTGCGGCCTACATGAACGGTCTGCACCATTCCAATTTCCCACTCTTCCCGTGGGCAGCGTTTCTTTTTGCCGGTGCAATCACCGGTTATCTGTTTTCCAGCGGAAAGGCCATGGCAGGGGAGTCCGGGGCGGAGCAATTCAGCACGCTGGCAGTCCGCCGGTTTCTGCAGGTCGGCGGCGGCTTGATCCTGATTTCATTCCCGCTCATATTTCTTGGCCGGGTGTATCCGACCTATGATTACTGGCGCTTCAGCCCCAGTTTTGTATTATTGAGGATAGGCATCGTGCTGCTCCTCTGCGCATTGATCTACTGGTATGAGACGCGCAAGGGGGTATCCGCCACATCGCCGGTAACGCTCGTAGGAAGGGAGTCGCTCCTCGTCTATGCTGTGCACCTCCTGTTGATCTACGGCAACTTCTCCGGCTTCTCGTTCCGGAACTGGGCGGACTACCGATACGGATATGGTGAGGTGTTCCTTGCCACTGCCGTTCTCCTCCTTGTCATGTATGGACTGGCGTTGTGGTGGGAATGGATCAAGCAGAAAGGCGAGCGGTGGCGCCGGGGGGTGCAGCTGGCCACGCTGGTGATCCTGGTATTGGTGTTTCTGTTCGGGCCCGGAGTTTAAGAAAATTGAAGATAGAGGATTGACAATGAAACCAAGAACAGTGAAACTGATTACTGTCCTCGTGGGAGGGCTGATGATGATGACCACGGCACATGCTCAGAAACCCGCGCTCCGCATGTCGCTCGACGGTGAATGGCGGTTCATGGTCGATTCGATGAAGGTGGGGGTCCGGCAGGAGTGGTTCGCTGTAGAACGGAACCGGGCTTCATGGCAGCAGGTGGTGACGCCGAATTTCTGGGAAGGCTACCCGGGAATGGCGACGTACGACGGCTGGGGATGGTTCGCCAGGACCTTCAGGGTTGATCGCACGGATATCCCGTTGAGCATCCACTTCGCCGGGGTGGATGATGAGGCCGAAGTCTGGGTGAACGGCAAGAGCGTTGGCGAACACACCGGGTATAGCGATCCGTTTGCTCTCGACATCACGTCCGCGGTCCGGAAGGGAAAAAACACCCTCGTTGTTCTGGTTAAGGATGACGGCGGCGGGGGCGGCATCTACAGGCCGATCACGCTCATCGACAGCAAAAGCATCGGCGTCCTGCTCCGAAGTCCCTTTGCGGACCTGAAACCCCGAAAGAGCGCCGACTGGGTGCGCGACGGGGCCATCTACTCGGTTTATCTGCGCTCCTTTTCACCCGAGGGCACATTCGCAGGTCTCGAGAAGCGAATCCCGGAGCTGAAGCAGCTGGGCGTCACGACGCTCTGGCTCATGCCGATCCATCCGGTGGGAGTGAAAAACCGCAAGGGGCCTCTGGGAAGCCCGTATGCGGTGCAGGACTACTACGGGGTCAACCCCGAATTCGGCACGCTCGACGACTTTAACACACTTCTTGCCACGGTGCATGCGCACGGCATGAAGCTCATCATTGATCTCGTGGCCAACCACACGTCATGGGACAGCAAGCTTCTCGGCGAGCACCCCGGGTGGTTCACCAAGAATGTCAAAGGCGAGATCATTGCTCCCAATGCCGACTGGCGTGACGTTGCGGACCTCGACTATACCAACGCAGGCCTCCGCCGCTATATGATCGACATGATGCTGTACTGGGTGCGCGACATAGGCATCGATGGATTCCGGTGTGATGTAGCGGAAATGGTGCCAACGGATTTCTGGGAGGCCGCCCGCGCCGAACTGGACAGGATCAAACCTATCATGATGCTCTCCGAAGGAGCCCTGCCGGAGCATCATGTCAAGGCGTTTGATCTCACATACTCCTGGAATGTCTACGATGCGTTTCTCCCGCTGCTGTCGGGCCGGCGTCCCGTTAGCCTACTGGATCAGATATTGACTACCGAAGAGATGCAGTTCCCCGGCGGCTCGCTGCGCATGCGATTTACCACAAACCATGACAAGAATGCTTGGGATGCGCCGGCGGTGGAGAAATTAGGAAAACCCGGGCTCAAGCTCGCGACTGTGCTGGTGAATACGCTCCCGGGCGTCCCGATGATCTACAACGGTGAAGAAGTGGCGAATGACAGGAAATTGAGTTTGTTCGAAAAGGTGGATCTGGATTGGATGCGTCCGCGCGAACTGGGCGAGCTGTACAGAAAACTCTTCGATCTCCGGCGCACCAACAGTGCCCTTCCGCGCGGCAGGTTCGTTCGGGTCCGGGGCGATAAGGAGAAATCAGTGTTCGCGTTTCTGCGCGTGGACGGAAAGCGACGTGTGTTTGTCGCAGTGAACTTCGGAGACGCTCCCGTACGGGTGAAACTGCAAATGCCTGCGGCGGGGGGGATCCCCTCCGGATCAAAATTGAAATACCGCGAGATTTTCGCCGGGTTGGATTGGAGCATTCCTGCGGCGGGAGGGAAGGTCGAGTTGACACTGGATGGGAAGGGATACCGGGTATTTTCGGCACAATGAGGAATTGTGGATTGCGGATCCGCAATCCACAATTGTCTACCTTGCATTCCCCCCGCATTTCGTGTAACTTTCGTTGAAGTTGGATCCCCCGTCTCACGGTTATCCGGAGCATAATGAGCATCACCGATATCTTCATCAGTATTATCGTTGTACTGGGATTGGTTTTTCTCAACGGTTTCTTCGTTGCTGCCGAGTTTGCCATTGTCAAAGTCCGCTCCACCCAGATCGAGCCTCTGGCAAAGGCGGGCTCACGCCGGGCTCAGGTTGCCGAGCATATCATTCACCATCTGGACTCATATCTCTCGGCGTGCCAGCTGGGCGTAACCATGACCAGTCTCGGCCTCGGGTGGGTCGGTGAACCGTTTGTCGCAGGTTCATTGATGCCGGTGTTTGCGCTGGTGGGTATCCAGGAATCCGCGGTCGTTCACACTGTGGCCCTGGCGCTGGGATTCAGCATCATCACCTATCTTCATATCGTCCTTGGTGAACTCGCGCCGAAGTGGCTGGCGATTCAGTATGCGCGGACGACGACGCTGGCTATCGCGCGTCCGTTGCACCTCTTTTTCCATATATTCCGGCCCTTCATCTGGTTCCTGAACGCCAATGCGAATATGTTCCTCCGGCTCATCGGCATTAAGCCCGCCGGCGAGCACGAGATGGCGCAAACGGAAGAGGAACTCCGGCTGATGCTCAGCAAGGGGAAAGCCATCACGAGCACCGGCAAGAGCATATCTCTGCGGGCCATCGGACTCCGCGACCGGACCGTCCGGCAAGTGATGGTTCCGCGCACCAATGTGGCCGTGCTCGACACGAACAAGACGATTGAACAGAATATGGCGGTGGCTATTGACTCCCAGTTCACACGCTACCCGCTATGCGACCGGAACCTGGACAATGTGGTGGGGATGGTGCACCTGAAGGATCTCATCAAGCTGAAGGGGGAGAAGGGACCCGGGGCCCGCCTGCTGGACATCAAACGGGAGATGCCCTTTGTGCCCGAGAGCATGTCGCTGGAACGCATTCTGAACTCTTTTTTGGCAAAGAGGGTGTTGATGGCCATCGCTGTCGATGAATACGGCGGAACGGCGGGGCTCGTGACGCTGGAGAATGTGCTAGAAGAACTGGTGGGCGAGATCCGCGACGAATTCGACGTCGAACCCGTCTATGTGCAGAAGATCAGCGAAACCGAGTTCATCGTCGACGGGACGATGCCGATGCTGGATTTCTCCCGCCAGTTCTCAATCGTCCCGACATCCACCGATGCGGCGACCGTCAACGGGTATGTCATCCACACATTCGGCCGTATGCCCGAGCGTGGCACATCGCTGCGCCTCGGCGGATGGCAGGGGATTGTTGAAGCGGTCGACGGGATCACGATCAAGAGTATGCGATTGAGAAAATTGCCGGCGGAGAGCGCCGTGGGAAAGGGGACCGGATGAGAGGAGTGCGCAGGACGGGTGTTGTTGCGGCGGCGTGCGTGACGCTTGTCACGGGTGTGTTCGCCCAATATGAAACACCGAGGGAGTACAGCGATCGAGAGGTCCGGTACATGTCCGCCGGCGCGATGTTCCGGGACTTCGCGCCTCGTGCGTCGTACACCGGAGGTGATTCCCTCGCGATATCGTTCAACAGCGTGATGCCCATGATCGGATACCACCAGGGGATGCTGGACGTACAATTCGGCTACACGCGATACACCCTCAAGGGTGGGAAGCGGAACGCCGTATTCTTCGGGACCACTCTGAGCACCGAAACACCGATCGTGAATGGCCGTCCCGCGGCGTTGGCGATGCCCGTTCTGCTCTCCCTGGACTATACCAAAGCGGAATCCCCAGGCAGCGAACGTGATCACTTCAATGTGGCAAGTCTCGGTCTCGGGACCGGACTAGGGCTTCGCCTCACGGGTGCCGGCACCGAATTCTCCGCCCGCGCCGTCGGCATCTACCATTTCAGTTTTGAGGGGTTGAACACCGGCAACGGTTCTTCTTTGGCTGTGGTCGGTGAGGCATCGCTCGTTCTGCGCACCATCCATATTGGAGACGGCATCGTTGTGGGCTACAGGTTCCGCCACCAGACATGGAACCTGGCCGACGGCCGGCTGAATTACCGCGTAACGGCCCACGGGCCATATGTGGGGGTGTTGTTGTGATCAAGACCATCCGCGCCAAGATCGTCTGGACGTTCACCGTGCTGGTGATTCTGAATCTGGCCAGCAGCTACTGGGCGATCTACAATTTCTACGGGATTGCATCGGGCGTCACCACGATCATCCGCGAGAACTATCAGAGCGTCCTGGCCGCGGAGAACATGATGAAATCGCTGGAAAGGCAGGACAACGCGCTTCTGGTGGCGAGTCAGGGTGAGATGCCGTCGGCGGACAGCAGCCTTACAGAGAACCTCGACCTCTTCAGGAACTGGACGGAGAACCGCAATCTGTTCTTCTACTGGTATGACCAGGCCGTCCGTTCCGTGGACCTCCCCGGCCAGGAACCGCTGCGCGATTCCATTCAGGCTTCCTACAGCCACTATACTCTTCTTGGCGACTCGATGAGCGCCCGGATCAAACAGGGCGCGTTCGAAGGGGCAACGGACTACTATTACCAGCGCGTCCGACCGGTCTCCGATGAACTCCGTGACCTGTGCTTCAGGCTCTTTGAGATCAATCAGGCCGGTCTTTCCAACGCCATTCCGCAAATGCACCTGCTGGCAAACAAGACGGTCTTCGGATCGATGATGGCCTCCATCATCAGTCTCATACTGAGCATTATCGCCACAGCCTGGCTCATCCGGTCGTTCATTACACCCGCGGAATTGCTGACCGACCGCGTCAAACAGATCGGTGCGGGGAAAATTGATCTCAAGATTGACGTGCTCTCCGACGACGAGATCGGTCAGCTCAGCCGGGAATTTAACAAAATGACCGAGCGGCTCCGGCAGTACGACGAGATGAACATCGACAAAATCCTGTCGGAGAAGAAGAAGTCGGAGGTCATTGTCGACAGCATCGCCGACGGTCTGATTATGAGCGACGCAGCGATGCAGGTGATACACATCAATAAGACGGTTGCAGACCTCTTTGGCGTGGATGAGGCAACGGCCATCGGGAAGCCGCTGCCGGACGTCGTCACGGATGCGCGGATACTGGGGCTGATCAAGCGTGCGGCCGACAGCCGGTGGAACGAGCAGGATCAGACGGTAGCATTTCTGCAATTCGAGCGGCAGGGCAAGACATTGTACTTTCGCCCGAAGTCGACGACGCTGCGCGACCGGGAAGGGCGGTTGTACGGTGTTCTCCTGCTCTTACAGGACATCACGCAGTTCAAGGAACTGGACCGTATGAAATCGGAATTCATTGCCACGGTCTCCCATGAATTCCGGACGCCGGTGACGTCGATCAGCATGAGCGTGGACATTCTCAACCAGGAGATACTGGGGCCGCTGACGGAACGCCAGAAGGAACTGGTGACGTCTGCAAAGGAAGACTGTCATCGGCTGACCAAGCTTGCGCGGGAACTGCTGCAACTGGCCAAAATCGAGTCAGGGAGAATCCAGCTGCGTGAAGAGGAACTGCAATTCAAGGAGGTCGTTGAAGCGACATTGCGTCCGCTGCAGATTCAGTTCCAGGAGAAGAATGTGCAGTTGGTTGCGGATGTGCCGGACGGCCTTCCGCCGTTGCGTGCGGATGAACAGCAGATTTCATGGGTCATCACGAACCTGGTCACAAACGCGCTGAAGTATACCCCGGCCGGCGGAATGGTGACCGTGCGCGGCCGGCGCGATGACGGCGGCCTCCGGCTTGAGGTGCAGGATACCGGTGTGGGGATCCCGGCGGAATATCTTTCACGGATCTTCGAGAAGTTCGTGCAGGTGAAACAGACACCGGACGCCACGCCGGGGAGCGTCGGTCTCGGGCTTGCGATCGCCCGGCAAATCGTTCAGATGTATGGCGGCCGCATCTGGGCTGAAAGCGAAGTAGGCAAAGGGAGTACGTTTGCCTTCGTGGTGCCGATGCACACGTTGCACGCACTCACCCCGACCCCGGGAGAGGTGGCATGAAAGCCTCAATCCTGCTGGTGGATGACGAGCAGAACATTCAAAAGACCGTGCGCATCGCTCTCGAGACGAACGGTTTTGAAGTGACGGCATTCCTGAATCCCCTGCAGGCGGTGGAAGCAATGAAGGCGGAACGCTTTGACATCGGGCTGTTTGATCTGAAAATGGAGCCCGTCGACGGCATCCAGCTGTTGCGCGAGGCACGTGTGCTGGCGCCGGAGATGACGGTCGTGCTGATGACCGCGCATGGGAGCATTGACACCGCCGTAGAGGCCATAAAGCTGGGTGCTTTCGACTACCTCCAGAAGCCTTTCGAGTTCGCAGAGTTGCAACGGTTCATGGACAAAGTGTACGATCACCACCGGCTGAAGACCGAGGTGCGGCTTCTGAAGGAGGAACTACGGCGCACGCGCGATACAGGGATGCTTGTAACGCGGAGCGAGAAACTGCACGGCATCATCGATCTGGCGATGCAGGTAGCGGCATCCGGCATCTCCGTGCTGATCGAGGGTGAAAGCGGCACCGGCAAGGAGCTGCTGGCACATCTGATTCACGACAACAGCCCGCGCAGCGGAAAACCGTTCATCACCGTGAATTGCACGGCGCTGGCGCAGACATTGCTGGAGAGCGAGTTGTTCGGACATGTCAGAGGGGCATTCACGGGAGCGGTGAAGGACCGGCAGGGGCGGTTTGCCGCAGCGGACGGAGGGACGATCTTCCTGGATGAGATCGGCGAAATCCCGCCACCGACACAGGTCAAGCTGTTGCGGTTCCTCCAAAACCGGGAGTTTGAGCGGGTCGGCGAAACGATGACAACCAAGGTTGACGTCCGCGTTATCGCCGCTACCAACCGCGATATTGAGGAAGCCGTGGCCGCAGGTTCGTTCCGCGAGGATCTGTACTATCGGTTGAATGCCGTAAGACTCAAACTGCCTCCGTTACGCGAACGGCAGGAGGATATTCCGCTCCTTGCACAGCACTTCCTAGCGAAGGGCGGCAATACCGCGGAGGTAGCTCCGGGCGTATTGTCCGCGCTCCAGGCATATCCATGGAAGGGGAATGTCAGGGAACTGGAAAACGTGATTGAACGGGCCGTGATTCTCGCGCACGGGCAACCCATTCAATTGTTTCACCTGCCGGAGGAGTTTCAGGATCTCATTGTGCCGGCCGGCGGCTCGATGTCGTTGGAGGACATCGAGCAGCAGCACATCATCAAAGTGTTGCGGATGGCCAAAGATCTTGATGAAGCTGCATCGATACTGGGGATCGATCCTGCGACGCTCTGGCGGAAGCGTAAAAAGTACGGACTCTAGAATTGCATTTTGCACGATGCCGCAAATGCGGGATTTTCGGGCCCCTGGGGCCCATGAGTGGGCACGACGGCAGAGGTCGTGCATTTTGCATGGCGCGTCCAGAGCGAGGCTCAAAGTCGAGGTTGAAGCAGTCGAGTCAACCCATGTCTTCATTATGAGTTAGTGCAGTGGGTCTGCTTGAAGCGGAGATGGCACTCTCTTTGCATTGCCTCTGATTGAATCACTTCACTTTCCTTTTTCTCAAGTCCTTGGGAGGCACCATGGCCGTCAAGACCACAACACTCCAGAGCGGTAAGATCGGTGTGATCGAAGTAAAGGGTTCGCTGGTGGGCGGGGAAGAAACCGACGAACTCCGCAGCGCGGTTGCCGATTTTGTCGAACAGGGCACCAAGAAGCTCATTAT
>Ga0105106_10002516_pt1 | contig 13197 bp, 9 predicted proteins | sample PPLLaktember2015_5_FD_79109 | JGI IMG/M metagenome (GOLD analysis project Ga0105106, IMG submission 79109) | Freshwater sediment microbial communities from Prairie Pothole Lake near Jamestown, North Dakota, USA - PPLs Lake P8 Core (1) Depth... | ecosystem: Environmental > Aquatic > Freshwater >...
ATTCGGTTCGGCGCCGAAGTTTCCCCATCCGGCGGAACTCGAATTCTGCTTGCGGGAACATGCGCGCAGCGGTCGGGTCCAGGCGCTGACCATCGTCCGCCGCACGCTCGAGGCGATGTCCGACGGCGGCATCCACGATCAGCTCGGTGGCGGCTTCTGCCGCTACAGCGTCGATGCCGAGTGGTCGATCCCCCATTTCGAGAAGATGCTCTACGACAACGGCCCGCTGCTCGCGCTGTACGCCGATCTCGCGCGGGTCACGAAGGAGCCGCGCTTCGCCGACGTCGCGCGGGACATCGTCGGCTGGATGAGCCGGGAAATGCGCGCCGGCGACGGGGCATTCTGGTCGAGTCTCGACGCCGACAGCGAGGGCGAGGAAGGCCGGTTCTACGTCTGGTCGCGCGGCGAAGTGCAGACGTTGCTCTCCGCCGACGAGTTCGCCGTCGCCGCCCCCTACTGGGGCTTGGACGGCGCGCCGAATTTCGAGGGACATGCGTGGAACCTGCGCATCGCCGAGCCGCTGGACGCCATCGCCGCGCGCCTCTCGCTGACGCTGCCGGACGCGCAGACGAGGCTCGCGGGGGCACGGGCGGCGCTGTTCGCGGCGCGCTCGCGCCGCGTGCGACCGGGCCTCGACGACAAGATTCTGACGTCGTGGAATGCGCTGGCGATCGCCGGGCTTGCCCGTGCCGCGCGTGCGCTCGACGAGCCGACATGGGCCGACCTCGCCTTCGCCGCGACCGACGCCCTATACCGCACCGTTTGGCAAGACGGTCGCCTGCTCGCCACGCGCCAGGGGGACCATGCGCACCTCAATGCCTACCTCGACGACCACGCGTTCCTGCTGGCCGCGTTGCTCGAACTCCTGCAAACCCGGTTCCGGCTGGAGGATCTCGCGTGGGCGCGCGAGATCGGCGATCTCCTGCTCGCGCAATTCGAGGATCGCGTGCATGGCGGGTTCTTCTTTACCAGCCACGATCACGAGCAGTTGATTCACCGATCCAAGCCGGGGCATGACAACGCCACGCCGTCGGGGAACGGTGTCGCCGCGACCGCATTGATCGGCCTCGGGCATCTGGTCGGGGAGACCCGCTACGTCGACGCCGCCGAACGCGTGCTCCGGCTGTTCGCGCCTTCGCTCGCGCGCTCGCCCGGCGGCTGCTCGACATTGCTCGCCGCGCTGGAGGACAGCCTGGTACCGCCCGCGTCGGTCCTGCTGACCGGTGAGCGCGGACTCTGCGCCGATTGGCAGCGCGCGCTCGAAAGGACGTTCCGGCCGTCGGTCCGGGTCTTCAACGTCGCCGGCATCGCCGTTCCGCCCTCGCTGGCCAAAGGCCCGCCGCCGCCGACAGGCGCTCTCGCCTGGATCTGTCGCGGGACGCAATGCCTGCCACCGGTGCGAGCCCTCGCCGACATCGAGCGGGCGCTGGAATGAACGAGGCGCCGACGCCCGGGCGCCAGCAGGGCGTCGACCGGCGGGTGTCGAGAGTGGCGACAGCGGGGCCGTTCCGGTAAAATCCCGGCCCTTATCCACTTTCCCGAACGGAGACTCGATGAATTTCGCTGCCGTACTGTTCGCCGCCGCGGGCCTCGCCGTTGCCGGGGCTGCGCAGGCCGATGCGGGTGAGGATCTGCTCAAGAAGAGCGGCTGCACCGCCTGCCACGCGGTCGACAAGAAAATCGTCGGGCCGGCCTACAAGGATGTCGCCGCCAAGTACAAGGGCGACGCGGGCGCCGCGGCGAAGCTCGCGGCCAAGGTCAAGGCCGGCGGATCGGGCGTCTGGGGTCCGGTCCCGATGCCCCCGAACCCGGCGGTGAACGACGCGGACATGAAGACGATGATCGCGTACATTCTTGCGCTGAAGAAGTAAGCGCGCGCTTACTCGCCGCTGACGAACCGGCCGTGGGGAACCCCGGCCGGTTTTGTTTTTGGGGGGCGAACCGCCGGCCCTGCTTTGACAGCGTGGCGGCGAACGCTTAACCTTCGCGCGTCCGTGCAGGAGAGAGTGGCGTGGTCCGCGAGGCTGCGCCGCCGCCGAAGGCGCAACTCCCGCAACCGCTCAGGCAACAGGGACTGCGCGGACGCAACTCGGATCTGGAGAGCGGCTGCGCAACCGATGTTGCGGCAGCCCACCGAAGGGGCACCGGCGCCGTCGATTGCGCCGCAATCTCTCAGGTAAAAGGACAGACGGGGCGCAACGGACGGTCCGTTGTGTCCCATTTTCCTTTGCGTCGGGAGAAAACAGTTGCTCAAGACCACACCGTTGAACGCGATCCACCGGGCCGCCGGCGCACGGATGGTGGATTTCGGCGGCTGGGACATGCCCGTCAATTACGGCAGCCAGATCGAAGAGCACCACGCCGTACGCCGCGACGCGGGAATGTTCGACGTGTCGCACATGCGCGTTGTCGATCTCGCGGGCACGGGCGCCCGCGACTTCCTGCGCTATGCGCTCGCGAACAACGTCGACAAGCTGAAGGACCCGGGCCGAGCGCTCTATTCGTGCCTGCTGACGGCCGGTGGCACCGTCATCGACGACCTGATCGTCTATTTCCTGCGCGAAGACTTCTTCCGGCTCGTCGTCAACGCCGGTACCGCGGACAAGGATGTGGCGTGGCTCCGGCGGCTGATCGCCGAACGGGCCCCGCAACTCGAACTGATCCCGCGGGAGGATCTGGCGATGGTCGCCGTCCAGGGACCGAATGCGCGTGCGCGGGTGTGGCAGGCACTGCCCGGAAGCGAGTCGGCGACGGCCGGTCTGAAGCCGTTCAGTGCCGCGGCAATCGACGCGGAATGGGGCGACGTGTTCATTGCGCGCACCGGCTACACGGGCGAGGACGGTTTCGAGATCGTGCTGCCCGCGGCGCGCGTCGGCGAGCTGTGGAACCGCCTGGCGGCGGCGGGGGTGCGGCCCGCCGGACTCGGCGCCCGCGACACCCTACGGCTCGAGGCCGGAATGAACCTGTACGGCCAGGACATGGACGAAACGGTGTCGCCGCTCGAGTCCGGGCTCGCCTGGACCGTGGATCTGACGAGCCCGCGCGACTTCGTCGGCAAGGCGGCGTTGCTCGCGCACCCGGCGCAACGGCAACTCGTCGGTCTCGTGCTGTCGGAAAAGGGCGGGGTGCTGCGTGCGCACCAGCGCGTCCGTACCGCGCGTGGCGACGGCGAGATCACCAGCGGGACGTTCAGCCCGACGCTCGAGCAGTCGATCGCGCTTGCCCGCGTGCCCCTCGGCGTGCAGCCCGCCGACACCGTGCAAGTCGTCGTTCGTGACAAGGAACTTGCCGCACGGGTGGTCAAGCCGCCGTTCGCACGCAACGGCAAGCCGCTCGTTGCCATCACCTGACCGCGTGAATTCGTCGGCCTCCTTGCCGCCAAATCGCACGAAGTTCCGCTTCCCCGTGTACGTTTCCGACTCATTTCACTGCAAGGAGCCGACGTGAACATTCCCGCCAATCTCCGCTACACGGCATCCCACGAGTGGGTGCGCACCGAAGCCGACGGCACCGTTACCGTCGGCATCACCGACCATGCGCAGGAGGCGCTGGGCGACCTCGTCTATCTCGAGCTGCCGGCGGCGGGACGCAAGGTCGCTGCCGAGGAGGCCTGCGCGGTCGTCGAATCGGTGAAGGCGGCATCGGACATCTACGCGCCTGTCGCGGGCGAGGTCGTAGCCGTCAATTCCGCGCTGAATGACGCACCCGAGGAAGTCAACAAGGACGCCTACGCGGCCTGGCTGTTCAAGTTGAAGCCAGCCGATGCCGGCGCCGTGGCGAAGCTCCTGGACGCGAAGGCGTACGAAGCGACGATCGGCGAGGCCTAGCCGGACGGCATGCCCACCCGCGCCGCGCGCGACGCTTGAAAGCGAAACGATGCCCATGAACGACGTTCGATCCACGCCCTCCGCCGGCGCACCCACGCTGTCCGCGCTGGAGCAACACCACGAGTTTCTCGCACGACACATCGGAACCACGCCGGACGACCAAGCTGCGATGCTCGCGGTGCTGGGCTACGCCTCGCGTGCGGAGCTCATCGACGCGATCGTTCCCGCGGCCATCCGCCGGGCGAAGCCGCTTGGGCTGCCGGCACCAGTCGGCGAAACCCTCGCCCTTTCGCGCCTGAAGTCGATTGCGGCACGCAACAAGGTGCTGAAGTCCTGCATCGGGCAGGGCTACTACGGCACCCACACGCCGGGTGTGATTCTGCGCAACATTTTCGAAAACCCGGCCTGGTACACCGCGTACACACCCTACCAGCCGGAAATCTCGCAGGGTCGCCTCGAGGCACTGATCAACTTCCAGACGATGGTCTGCGACCTCACCGGCATGGCGATCGCAAACGCCTCGATGCTCGACGAGGCGACTGCCGCGGCCGAGGCGATGACGCTGTGCCAGCGCATGGGGAAGAGCAAGAGCACGCGCTTCTTCGTCGCCGCCGACGTGTTTCCCCAGACGCTGGACGTGGTCCGTACCCGTGCGCAGCCGCTCGATGTCGACGTCGTCGTGGGGTCCGCGGCCGATGCGGCGGCCTCCGGCGCATTCGCCGTGCTGCTGCAGTACCCGGGGAGTGACGGCGAGGTTCGTGATTACGCGCCGCTCGTCGCCGCCGTCCATCGGCACGGCGGGTCCGTGATCGTCGCGGCCGACATTCTCGCGTCGACGCTGCTTTCGCCACCCGGCGAATGGGGCGCCGACGTCGTCGTCGGGTCCACGCAGCGATTCGGCGTCCCGATGGGGTACGGCGGCCCGCACGCGGGCTATCTCGCCACGCGCGACGACTTCAAGCGCTCGATGCCGGGCCGCCTCGTCGGCGTCACCGTCGACGCGGACGGCGGTCCTGCCTACCGGCTTGCGCTGCAGACGCGCGAGCAGCACATACGCCGCGAGAAGGCGACCTCGAACATCTGCACCGCGCAGGTGCTGCTCGCGGTCATCGCGAGCATGTACGCGGTGTACCACGGCCCGGAGGGGCTGAAGACGATCGCCCGCCGGGTGCACCGGCTGACCGCGATTCTGAAGGCGGGCCTCGAGCGGCTCGGTTTCTCCGTGCCGACCGCGGCATTCTTCGACACGCTCACGATCGCCACCGGCGCCCGCACCCGCGAGATCCTTGCCCGCGGTGTCGACTACGCGGTCAACTTCCGCTCCGTGGACGAGCGCACGCTCGGCGTCTCGCTCGACGAAACCACGACCCGCGCCGACGTCGAGCGCATCTGGCGGATCTTCTGCGACGACGACGTGCCCTTCACCGTCGCGCACCTCGATGCCGCGGCTCCCGGCGCGCTGCCTCCCGGCCTGGCGCGGAAGAGCGGGTTCCTTGGCCATCCGACGTTCAATCGGTACCACTCGGAAACGGAGATGCTGCGCTACCTGCGCCGCCTCGCTGATCGCGACATCGCGCTCGACCGCGCGATGATACCGCTGGGTTCGTGCACGATGAAGCTCAACGCGACCGCCGAGATGATTCCCGTGACGTGGCGCGAATTCGGCCACCTGCATCCGTTCGCGCCCGCCGAGCAGGCCGAGGGCTACCGCGAGCTCGTCGCGGATCTCGAACGAATGCTGTGCGCAGCCACGGGCTATGCGGCAGTGTCGCTGCAGCCGAATGCCGGGTCGCAGGGCGAGTACGCCGGCCTGCTGGCGATCCACGCCTACCATGCGAGCCGTGGCGAAGGCCATCGCAATGTGTGCCTGATCCCGGCTTCGGCGCATGGAACCAATCCCGCGTCCGCGCAGATGGCCGGGATGCGGGTCGTCGTCGTCGCCTGCGACAAGGACGGCAACGTTGACCTCGCCGACCTCGAGACCAAGGCGAAGGCGCACAGCGCCGACTTGGCGGCGATCATGGTCACATACCCGTCGACGCACGGCGTATTCGAGGCCGGGATTCGGCGCGTCTGTGAAATCGTCCATGAGTGCGGTGGTCAGGTTTATGTCGACGGCGCCAATCTCAATGCGCTGGTCGGCCTGGCGGCGCCGGGCGAGTTCGGGGCGGATGTCTCCCACCTCAACCTGCACAAGACGTTCTGCATTCCGCACGGCGGCGGCGGGCCGGGTGTCGGTCCGGTGGCCGTCGGCGCGCACCTCGCGCGGTTCCTGCCGGGGCACCGCTATCTGCCGGGACAGCGCGCGGCGGGTGCGGTGAGCGCCGCACCGTACGGCAGCGCGTCGATTCTGCCGATCTCGTGGATGTACGTCACGATGATGGGGGCCGACGGGCTCACGGCGGCGAGCGAGGGTGCGATCCTCGCGGCGAATTACGTCGCGAAACGGCTTGCCGAGCACTATCCGGTGCTGTACACGGGCCCGGGCGGTCTCGTGGCGCACGAGTGCATCCTCGACCTGCGACCGCTCAAGGACGCGACGGACGTCGCCGTCGACGACGTCGCCAAACGCTTGATGGACTACGGCTTCCACGCCCCCACGATGAGTTTCCCGGTGCCCGGCACCCTGATGATCGAGCCGACGGAAAGTGAGTCGAAGGCCGAGCTCGACCGTTTCATCGACGCGATGATCGCGATCCGGGACGAAATCCGCGCCATCGAGGAAGGGCGTGCCGACCGCGTTGACAATCCGCTGAAGCATGCGCCGCACACGGCAGCGGCGGTTGCCGCCGACGATTGGAAGCACGCGTACCGCCGGGAAACGGCCGCCTTCCCCGTCGCCTCGCTGCGTGCGGGAAAGTACTGGCCGCCGGTTGCGCGTGTCGACAACGTGTACGGCGACCGCCATCTGTTCTGCAGCTGCATCCCGATCGCGGAGCACGCCGAGCCGGCCGCTGCTGGCGCTGACTGATGCAAGTCATCGTCCTCGGCGCCGGGGTGGTCGGCGTCGCGGCGGCCTGGTATCTCGCCGACGACGGCCACGAGGTCACCGTCGTGGATCGTCAGCCCGGGCCGGCGATGGAGACATCGTTCGCCAACGGTGGCCAGATCTCCGCTTCGCACGCCGAGCCCTGGGCCAACCCGGGCGCCCCGCGCAAGATCCTGGAATGGCTTGGCCGCGAGGACGCGCCGCTGCTGTTCAGGCTGCGGGCGGATCCGCACCAGTGGCGGTGGGGCCTGCAGTTCCTCGTCGAGTGCCTGCCGGCGCGCACGCGCCGCAACACGATCCAGTGTCTTCGTCTCGCGCTCTATTCGCGCGACTGCCTGCGCGCGCTGCGGGCCGCGAGCGGGATCGAGTACGATCACCTGGAGCGCGGCATCCTGGAGTTCCACACGCAGGCGAAGGAATTCACGTCGGCTGCGACGGCGGCCGAGCTGATACGCCAGTTCGGCTGCGACCGCAACGTGAAGACAGTCGCCGAGTGTGTGGCGATCGAGCCCGCGCTCGCCCAGTGCCGCGATCGGCTCGTCGGCGGCATCTACACCGCCACGGACGAGTCCGGTGACGCGCGAACGTTCACCGAGGCACTCGCGCAGCGCGCCGCCGCGCGCGGTGTGACTTTCCGGTGGGGGACGACAGCCGCATCGCTGGTCGCCGAGGGCGACGCGTTGCGCGGTGTCCGTTGCGTCCACGAAGCGCGGGGCGAGGCAGTGCTGTCGGCCGACGCGTACGTCGTTGCTCTGGGCAGCTACAGTCCGGCGTTGCTGCGACCGCTCCGCGTACCGTGCCTCGTCTATCCGGTCAAGGGCTACTCGGCGACGATCGCCGTCGGCGAGCACCGGGGGGCGCCCGTGGTTTCGCTGACCGACCCCGCGCAGAAGATCGTGACATCACGTCTCGGCGCCCGGTTGCGCGTGGCCGGGACCGCGGAACTGTCCGGCCATGACACGGAACTCAATGCCGTGCGCTGCGAGGCACTGGTGCGGCGCACGTTCGACCTGTTCCCCGACGCGGGCGAGCGCGACGGCGTTCAGTTCTGGGCCGGATTGCGTCCGGCGACGCCGTCGAACGTACCGCTGGTCGGCGCCACGCGATTCCGCAATCTGTACGTCGACACCGGCCACGGAACGCTCGGCTGGACGATGGCCTGCGGATCGGGTCGCGCGCTGGCGGACATCGTGGCAGGCCGCAAGCCCGAGCCCGACTTTGCGTTCCTCCGCGCCTAGTGGCGGTCGACCGCGCCTCGAGCGCCTCGTGGCTGCCGGGGAACCGGCGTGCGGGCCGGGCCGGTGGGCCATGCACGATCATGGCGCCGGCGCCGGCGCGGCGGCAACAGGCCCCGGTGCGCCCATCGCGTTGCGCGTCGCGCGATCGGCCCTGTCCCGATCACGCTTATCGACGCGACGATCGAAGACACGGTGTTTGTCGGTGCTGCCGTGGAGATCTCGCGCGCGCGGAAGCGGCCACCGCTCACCGGCCCGCTTCGCCGTCGAGCACGGTGGCCACGATGATGCGCCAGCGCCCGTCGGCATCGCGCGCCCACAGGTGAACGTACCACCCGTCCGGGAGCGGTGCCGCAGCGAGGGCTGCGCCACTCGTTTTCAGCGTGCCGTAGGTCCAGGCAAGATCGCCGGACGACGCCATTCCGGCGCCCTCGGCGACGAACTTGCCGCGCGCGGGCACAACACCAGTACGGCGAAGATACGCCGCGACGCGTTCACGCCCGATCAGCGGCGCCAGGCCGTCCCGCTGAAGGCGGCCGTCGGTCGCGAACCAGTTCACGTAGTCATCCGGTCCGGCGCTCCCGATCGGTGTCGTTGCGCCGGGGGCCTCGATTCCGCTCGCCCCGGGCGCGGAGCCGTCGCCACGGGCGACGGTTGGCGCGAGCGCGGGCGCCGGACCGAGTTCGGCCGGCTTCACCTCGGCCGGCGTTTCGATGCCGGCGTCGATGGCCACGCGCCAGACGCCCGCGTCATCGCGCCGCCAGATCGAAAAGTAGACGCCATGCTGCGGCCGCCGCACACCGGATATGTCGGTGCGCAGAAACGGGCCCGTTGTGAAGCCGACATCGCCCGAGGCCGCGACGGCGCCGATCGCGGGTTGCCAATCCAGCCGCGTGGCGCGGGGACCCGGAGGCGCGGGGCGGGAAGCGAGCGTCCGCTGCGCATTGACCGGACGCGGCGCGAACAGCAAGCCGCCCTCGCCAAAATTCGCGAGGAACGCCGCGCGCGTCCCGTCCGCGACCGACATTGCGGCGAACGCACGCTCGGCCGCGAACAGCGAGGCGAGTGCTGCCGAGTCGGTGCTGGTGGGCGCCGGCATCGCGCAACCCGCAATCGCCAGCGACATCAGCAAGGCGGGCCGGGGCACGAAGGCAGCGAGTGCGAAACCGTCGTTCATGAGGGACTGTCCCCGAAATGCCTGCGGGACGGCGCCCGGTCGCCGCTATAATTCTGTACTTTTCCCGTCGCGTCCACATGTTTTCCCTTCGAATCCTGGCGCTTGCCCTGCTGTCACTTGCCGGTGTGGCGCTCGCGCAGCCCGCGCCGATGCCGGCTCCGGCGATCGCCGCCCCCGTGTACTTCCTGCTCGACCTCGGCAGCGGCCAGCCGATCGTGGCGGAAGGCGCGGACATGCGGCGGGAGCCGGCGTCGCTGACCAAGCTGATGACCGCGTACCTGGCGTTCGGTGCGTTGCGCGACAAGACCCTCACGCCGTCGCAGATGGTCAATGTTTCCGACGCCGCGTGGCGGGCGGAGGGCTCGCGCATGTTCATCGAGCCGCGCAAGGCGGTGTCCGTCGACGAGCTCCTGCGCGGCATGATCGTGCAATCGGGCAACGATGCGTCGATCGCGCTGGCGGAACTCGTCGCCGGGTCGGAAGCCGCGTTCGCCGAGCAGATGAACAAGGAGGCTGCGCGTCTCGGCCTCGCCAACACGCATTTCGTCAACGCAACGGGGCTCTCGCATCCGCAGCACTATTCGACCGCCGCCGACATGGGTCGGCTTGCGGCAGCGCTGATCCGCGACTACCCCGAGTACTACCCGCTGTATTCGCTCAAGGAGTATCGGTACAACAACATCACGCAGCCGAATCGCAATCGGCTGCTGTGGATCGACCCGTACGTCGACGGCGTCAAGACGGGACATACGGACGCGGCGGGCTGGTGCCTCGTCGCCTCGTCGAAGCGCGGACAGCGCCGGCTGCTGTCGGTCGTGCTGGGGGCGGCCTCCGACGCGGCGCGAACGACCGAGAGCCAGAAGCTTCTCAATTACGGTTTCCAGGCCTTCGACACGGTCCAGCTCTATGCGTCGGGGCAGCCGGTAACGACGCTGCGGGTGTGGAAGGGAGCCACCAACGAGGTCGCCGCCGGCTTCGTCGCCGACCAGTACCTGACGCTGCCCAAGGGCAAGGCCGACAAGCTCCAGCTGACGATGACGGCAACCGAGCCGCTGGTCGCACCCGTGGCCGCCGGCCAGAAGGTCGGAATCGTCAAGGTCGCGCTGGACGCAAGGCCGGTCGCCGAATTCACGCTGCTGGCGCTCGCGGAGGTACCTTCGGCGAGCGTCTTCGGACGGGCATGGGACACCGTGCGCCTCTGGTTCAAGTAAGGACGCGAGCGCGCACGCATTCCGCGGCCCGTGCAACACCGGGCGCTCGCGCGGCGGCGCGCGCCGAATCGACTTTCGGAGCGACGATGATTGTCCACCTCAACGGCCAGTACCTCCCGATCGAAGACGCGAAGATCTCGGTGCTCGATCGGGGATTCATCTACGGCGACGGCGTCTACGAACTGATCCCGGTGTACCGGCGGCAGCCGTTCCGGATGCGACAGCATCTCGCCCGACTGCAGCGCAGCCTCGACGGGATCCGGCTCGCGAATCCGCACACCGACGCCGAGTGGGAGTCGATCATCCGCACCCTGATCGAACGCCAGACGTTCGACGACCAGGGCATCTATTTGCAGGTCACCCGCGGCGTCGCGCGGCGCGACCACGCCTTTCCGCAGGGGGTGGCGCCGACGGTGTTCATGATGAGCAACCCGCTTGCCACGCCGTCCGCCGAGCAGTTCGCCAGCGGCGTGGCGGTGGTGACTGCCGAGGACAATCGCTGGCGACGCTGCGATCTGAAGACCACCTCGCTCGTCGGCAATGTTCTGATGCGGCAGCTCGCCGCCGACAGAGGCGCGATCGAGACGGTCATGTTCCGCGACGGCCTGCTTACCGAAGCGTCGGCCTCGAACGTGCTTACGGTGATCGGCGGGAAGATCGTCGCGCCGCCGAAAGACAACCTGATACTGCCGGGAATCACCTACGGCGCGGTCGAGGAGTTCGCGCGCGAGGCCGGGCTTCCGTTCGATATCCGCCCCGTCACCCGCGCCGAGGCTTTCGCCGCAGACGAATGGTGGCTGACGTCGTCGACCAAGGAGGTGCTGGCGGTGACCACCGTCGACGGCCGTCCGTTCGGCGGGGGGGCGCCCGGGCCGATGTACCGCAGGATGTACGAGCTCTTCCAGCAGCACAAGCCGAAGTAGCGCCGCCCGCCGGGCCCGGCGCGCTACGCCTGGCCTTCGCCGCGATCCGGTGCGCGTGTCGTTCCGAACCGGTGCTGGTGGAAGACGAGTGCGGGGCCGCTGCGGCGCTCGCAGGTCTCGACTTCGCCAATGAACAGCACGTGGTCGCCGGCACGGTGACGCGCGTGGTGGCGGCACTCGAACCACGCGACACAGCCTTCGATCAGCGGCGCGCCGGCGGCGCCGATCCGGTAAGTCACTCCGGCGAACCGATCGGCATGCGGATGCGAGAACCGACGCGCGAGCTCGACCTGATTGTCCGCGAGCACGTTGATCGCGTAGCGCTCGGCGGCCTCGAACGCGGCCAGATTGGTCGCAGCGAGGTTGAGGCTCCACACGATGAGCGGAGGATCGAGCGACACCGAATTGAACGAGTTGGCGGTGAATCCCGTGTAACGGCCGTCCGCCATCCGGGCGCAAATCACCGTGACGCCGGTCGCGAACTGCGCGAGCGCGTCGCGAAAATGGCGGTCGGTGAAGGCGGGCACTCGGCGTCCCGCGGCAGTCTTGGACAAGGTCCGTGGCCGGGCATCGGCGGCTGGGAGATCGATGTCCCGATGGTAACAGTGCGCGTCCGCCGGGCAAGTCCGCGTTGCCCCCTGTTCCGGGGCGAGTCGAACTTGCTACACTAGACTTCGTGCGGCGGCGCCCCGGGTCCGTGTCCCCGGTGGTCGGCCGCTCCCGCCTTTCGAGCGAAGCACGACGATGGCCGAATCGCTGCAAGAGATGGTTGCTACCCGGTTTCGCGGGCGCGATCTGCCCGTGACCGTGGTGCTGCCCGACGGCGGCCGGGTGTCCTTGTCACCCGCGCCCGAACTCGAGATCGTGGCGCGGACGTGGCGCGGCCTGAAGGCGCTTGCGACCCCGGCAATGGGTGTGCTCGCGCGCGCCTATGTGCACAACGACATCGACTTCTCGGGCGGGGCCCGCCGCGCCTTGGCGGTGGCGGAGCGAATGGTCGGCGACATCGCGCACGGGCGGGATCCGATCGGTGCCAAGGTCCGGCTCTGGCTTCACCAGCATCGCAGCAACCACGCCAACATTCGCCATCACTACGACGTTTCGAACGCGTTCTACCGGCTCTGGCTCGACGCGCAACTCGTGTATTCCTGCGCCTACTATCGCCGCGACGGCGACACCCTCGACCTGGCGCAGCAGCAGAAACTCGACCACATCTGTCGCAAGCTGCAGCTGGCGCCGGGCGAACGGTTCCTCGACATCGGCTGTGGCTGGGGCGCGCTGGTCCTGCACGCGGCCGAGCGCTACGGCGTCGACGCGACCGGCATCACGCTGTCGCAGAACCAGTTCGAGCACGTGCGTGCCGAGATTGCGGCGCGCGGGCTCGCCGACCGGGTGCGTGTCGAGCTGCGCGACTATCTGGACCTGCCCGAGGACGAGAGCTACGACAAGGTGGCGAGCATCGGAATGTTCGAGCACGTCGGCGTCAAGCGCTTTCCCCGGTACTTCGGCAAGATCCGCCGGGTAATGAAACCCGGAGGGCTGGTGCTGAACCACGGCATCACCCACAACGCGCTGGGAGCGGACAGTCTCGGCAGTGGCATCGGCGACTTCATCGAGGAGTACGTGTTTCCGGGGGGCGAGCTCGCCCACGTGTCCAAGGTGGTCGAGGCGATGGCCGCGCAGGGTCTCGAGGCGATCGACGCGGAGGCGCTGCGCGAGCATTACGCGAAGACGCTGTGGCAATGGGTCGATGGGCTGGAGGCGAACGCCGAAGCCGCACGGCGCGAGGTCGGCGAGGAGCGCTTCCGGGTCTGGCGCATCTACATGGCAGGATC
>Ga0105106_10002517_pt1 | contig 13196 bp, 7 predicted proteins | sample PPLLaktember2015_5_FD_79109 | JGI IMG/M metagenome (GOLD analysis project Ga0105106, IMG submission 79109) | Freshwater sediment microbial communities from Prairie Pothole Lake near Jamestown, North Dakota, USA - PPLs Lake P8 Core (1) Depth... | ecosystem: Environmental > Aquatic > Freshwater >...
CTGCTTGAAGACGTCGTACGTCTTCGGATCGTCGAGCGGCAGCGTCTCGAGCGACAGCGCGAACGACGGATCGAGCTGCTTCACGTACTCGACGGTGAGGTCGAGGATCGTCAGCGTGGTCAGGCCGAGGAAGTCGAACTTCACCAGCCCGATCTGCTCGACGTCGTCCTTGTCGAACTGGCTGATCGCCGACTCGGTGCCCTGCGCGCAGTACAGCGGACAGAAGTCGGTGAGCTTGCCGGGCGCGATCAGCACGCCGCCCGCATGCATGCCGACGTTGCGCGTCAGGCCCTCGAGCGGCCGGGCCAGCCTAACGAGTTCCTGGAACTCCTCGTCGGCGTCGACCGCCTCGGCGAAGGCCGGCTCCTCGGCCAGCGCGCGGTCGAGCGTCCACGGGTCGGCCGGGTTGTGCGGAATCAGCTTCGACAGCGTGTCGCACTTCGTGTACGGCAGGTCGAGCACGCGGCCGGCATCGCGCACCACGGCCTTCGCGCCGAGCGTGCCGAAGGTGGCGATCTGCGACACCGCGTCGTGGCCGTACTTGCGCTTCACGTAGTCGATCACGCGGTCGCGGTTGTCCTGGCAGAAGTCGATGTCGAAGTCCGGCATCGACACGCGCTCGGGATTGAGGAAGCGCTCGAACAGCAGTTCGTAGCGCAGCGGATCGAGGTCCGTGATGCCGAGCGAGTACGCCACGAGCGAACCGGCGCCGGAGCCTCGCCCCGGCCCCACGGGAATGCCGTGCGTCTTCGCCCAGTTGATGAAGTCCGCGACGATCAGGAAGTAGCCGGAGAAGCCCATCTTCGCGATCGTCTTCAGTTCGAGATCGAGTCGCGCGGCGTAGTCGGGCCGCTTGCGGCCGCGCTCCGCCTCGTCCGGATACAGCGCAGCGAGGCGCTTGCCCAGTCCCTCGTTCGCCAGCGCGCGGCAGTGGTCGTCGAGCGTGATGCCTGCCGGCGTCGGGTAGTCCGGCAGGCGCGGCTTGCCGAGTTCGAGCACCAGGTTGCAGCGCTGCGCGATCGCCACCGAATTGGCGAGCGCGACCGGCACGTCGGCGAAGAGTTGCTCCATCTCCGCCCGGGTCTTGAAGTACTGCTGCTCCGTGTAGCGGCGCGGCCGGCGCGGATCGGCGAGCGTGTAGCCCTCGGCAATGCACACGCGCGCCTCGTGCGGCCGGAAATCGTCCTGTTCGAGGAACTGGATCGGATGGGTGGCGACGACCGGCAGCCTCATCTGGGCGCCGAGCGCCAGCGCGGCCCTGGTCTGCGCGGCGTCTCGCTCGTGGCCGGTACGGTGCAGTTCGAGGAAGTAGCGGCCCGGGAACGCGGCGGCCATCCTCTGAGCGGCGAGCCTGGCGGGCTCGAGCCTGCCGGCGAGCAGCAAGGCGCCCACGTCGCCGTGGCGGCCTCCGGACAGCGCGATCAGGCCCTGCGCGAGGCGGCCGTCCTCCTCCTCGAACCACGCGAGCCGCACCTCGCCGCGACTGCGATGCTGGTTTTCCAGGTACGCGCGCGTGAGCAGGTCACACAGGTTCAGGTAGCCCGCGCGGTCCTGGACGAGGACGGCCAGGCGGAACGGATTGTCGCGATCGGCGTCGTTCGTGATCCACAGGTCGCAGCCGATGATCGGCTTGACACCCTTCTTGCGAGCCGCGGCATAGAAGCGCACGGCACCGAAGAGGTTGGCGCTGTCGGTCAGGGCCAGCGCACCCTGCCCGTCGCGCGCCGCCTTCCCGACCGCCTCGTCGATCCGAACGATGCCGTCGACGACGGAGAACTCGGAGTGGAGCCGCAGATGGACGAAACGCGTACTGCTCATGCGTTGATTCTGCCACCCGGTCGGCCTTCAGACTGTGGATAACCCGAAGTACGGACCGTCTTCGCGGGTCTCATGCGCGAAATCAGGGACCCGATGACAGGGCAAACTGGAAATGCGGTCGTCTGCCCGGGCACCGCGCGCGTTGATCCGGGCAAGCGACCCGCTATTGTTCGGCGCACACGCCGGGAGACCGCCATGAATCGCACTGTCGTCGCCATATGCCTCGCGATCGCGCCGCTCGTCGCGTTCGCCACGATCTACAAGGTGCGGATGCCGGACGGCACGATCCTGTTCACCGACAGTCCGCCCGCCGGCGCGAAGATCCTGGAAGAGCGGCAGCCGCTGCCGCCTGCGCCCCCGCGCCCGCCATCCAAGGCGCAGCCCGCCGCGGACAAGGCGGCTCCCACACCGCCGCAGTCCGGTCCGACAGCCACGCAGAGCATCGACGCCGCCATGGCGGAGATCAGCGACGCGGAACGCGAACTCGCGGTCGCGCGGCGCAACCTCGAAACCGGCCGCGAACCGCTGCCCGGCGAGCGACTGGGAACCGCCACCGGCCGGTCGCGCCTGTCGCCCGCGTACGAAAGCCGCATCGCCGGTCTCGAGCGCGATGTCGCGGCCGCCGAGGCCCGCGTCAAGCGCGCGTACGACTCACGGAACGCGCTGCGCTGAACCTGCGACGAGCTGCGGGGCTCGTGCCATGCCCGCGCTCGTCCACCGATCACCTCGCCGAAGCGGCCTGATTCCGGCCGTGCTGCGCTCCTGACGACAGCCCGGTCTGGGTGGCCTGTCGCCCATCGCGTCGAGTTGAGTGGCCCGGAACGGGCCGCTTCTCGCCCGCAATTGCGCTGCGGCGCGCGCGCCGCGGGGATACGCGCCCGTTGCACCCGGCTTTTTTCATGACTTGGCGCGTCGCCTTCGCGCTTCAATCGCGACTGCCCTGCCCCTAGCGCACAGGCTGTAGCTGCTGCACGCGCGATCCGCGCGCGTGCCGGCGCAGCCGCCAGTGGCGCACAGGGAGGAGGCCGGAGCGTCATGACGAAGAACTTGCATCCCAGCCGTTGGCTGCGCCTGCGCGACCGCGTTGCCCGCATCGGCGCCGCGCTCGCGCTGGCCCTCACGGCGGCCACCGTCGCCCAGGCCGCGGTGATCCTGAACCCCACGCTGCCGGGCGAGTACGCCGAAGGAACCGGCGCCAATGCGACGTTCATTCGCATCGACGGCAGCTGGACCGGCTCGTCGGTGTACTGGAACGAGAGAGCGCAGAAGTTCAAGAACGATCATCCCGGCAATGGCTTCCAGCCGGTCGGCTCCTTCAGCTGGGGCACCGGCATCTGGGGCCTGGCGGACTGGGTGGCGATCAACATTGACGGATCCGTGCCCATCGTCGTCAGCTTGAGCGGCCTGGTGTCGACGATCGATCACGCCGACAGTGAATACGCCGGTTCGGGCTACGCGGGCACGTGGGGCGCCATCGGCGCGCTGCCCGCCGGGCTGTTTGGCAGCACCGGGCCCCAGGACAACTGGACGTCGCACTACACCGGCTACCTGCGCATCACCGATCCCGGCGCCTACAACTTCGGCGTGCTTTACGACGACGGCTTCTTCCTGCGCATCTGGGGCGCCGATGGCTCGATGGTCCAGATCTCGTCGGACTTCCTCAGTCCGCGCGAGCGGTTCGGCTTTGCCGATGACCTGTTGCTGGCGACCGGGCTGTACCGCTTCGAGCTCGGCGCCTACGACCGCCTGGAGGTCGGCGCGGTGAACCTCGCGTGGTTCCAGGATGGCCGCTGGGTGACGGTGCCCACCGAGCACCTCGTGGCCGATCCGGTGCCGATTCCCGCCCCGGCAACGGCGGGCCTGCTGCTGGCCGCGTTGGCAGCCCTCGCCGTGGTCCGGACCAAGAGGAAACGATGATGAACGAGCCCGCGGCCGCTGCCGACACGCGCCTGGGTCCCACGCCACTGCGCGGCTGGCCGCAACGACTGCTGCACCTGGCCGCGCTGGCCGTCGGCTGGGGGTTGTTCTTCTGGGCCTGGCACGACGTGCTCGGCCAGCACTGGGAGACCGAGTTCCTGACGTGGCTGGTCACCGGGTCACTGGTGATCCTGCCCTTGCTGACGACCGCGTGGGTCCTGCACAACGTGGGGATCCACCGCCGAAAGGGTCCGCGCACCGGCGTGCGGAAGGTCGACGAGGCCTACCGCCATGACTGGAACGGCCGCGAGATCGCCGCCGACTTCGCCGCGCTCGCGCGCGCCAGCGTCGTCGTCATCGACGTCGACGGCAAGCGCAAGGTGTATCGGGCCGGGGGCGTCGTGCCCACGGTGGCGTGGACCGTCACGCAGACGCCGCGTCATGGCGCCGTCGCCCGCGCCGCGTCGAACGAAGGCGCGGCCGAAGTGACTGGCGGGAGGGCCGCGTGATGCTCGTCGACTTCCTCGCCACGCTGCAGGACTCGATCCTCTTCCAGGTCACGCTGGTCTACTTCGCAGCGTATCCCATCGTCACCAGCATCCTGTGGGTCACCACGTCGCTGATGTTCCGGCTGCGCTGGGAACCCCGGCTCGACGAGGTGCCGCCACCGGACGGCCCGTTCCCCGCGGTCAGCGTGCTGGTGCCGGCGCACAACGAAGAAGCGGTGATCGTGCGTTCGGTGCGGGCCATGCTCGCGCTGGACTACCCGGACTTCGAGGTCATCGTCATCGACGACGGCTCGACCGACGACACGGCAGGCGCGCTGGGCCGGCTGGCCGGCAACCCTCGGCTGCGGATCGTGCGCAAGGTGGTCAACGAAGGCAAGGCGATGGCGCTGAACGACGCGCTGCCGCTGGCGCGTGGCGAGGTCGTGCTGATCCTCGATGCCGACGCCGAGCCGGCGCCCGACCTGCTCCGCTGGATGGTGCCCCACTTCGCGTCGCCGCGGGTCGCTGCGGTCACGGGCAACCCGCGCGTGCGCAACACCGACACCTTCCTCGCGCGCCTGCAGTCGATCGAGTTCTCGTCGATCATCAGCCTGCTGCGCCGCTCGCAGCGGATCTGGGGCCGGATCGTCACCGTGTCGGGCGTGGTCGCCGCTTTCCGTCGCAGCGCGCTGTTCGATGTCGGCGGCTTCAGCCCCGAGATGCCGACCGAGGACATAGAGCTCACCTGGAAGCTGCAGAAGAAGTTCTACGACGTGCGCTACGAGCCGCGCGCCGTGTGCTGGATGACCGTGCCGGTGAGCTACCGCGGGCTGTGGAAGCAGCGCCTGCGCTGGGCGCGCGGCCTCAACCAGGTCCTGCACAAGCACCGCGACGTCATGGCGCACTGGAAGTACCGCCGGATGTGGCCGGTGTTCGTCGAGTCCTCGCTGTCGACCCTGTGGGCGGTGTGCTTCGTGGCGCTCACGACGATCTGGACGATCTCGTGGGCGGCGGGTCTGCCCCCGGTCGGCGCGTCGCCGATCCCGAACTTCTGGGGCATGACGATCGCCACGCTCTGCCTGGTGCAGTTGACCATCGGCACGTTGATCGACCGCCGCTACGACCGCTCGATCGTGCGCATGCTGCCGTACGCCGTCTGGTACCCCATCGTCTACTGGATGTTCCTGTCGCTCGGCACCGTGCTCTCGCTGCACTGGCTGTTCCGCCGGCCGGCGCGCACCTCGGTGCGCTGGAACACGCAGCGCACCGGCGCGTCGGCATGAGCGGCAAGGCAGCGCAGTCCGCCGACGCACGGGGCGACATGAAGCGACGCGCGCTCGCCAGCGCCATCGCGCTCGCGCTCATGACGCTCGCGGCGCCGGGCTCGACGGTGGCCCAGGCGGATGCGCCCGCGGCCGCCGCCGATCTCCGCGCAGCGCGCGCAGCCGCCCGTGCGGCATCGGATCGGCGCGACTGGGCCGATGCGCTGCCGCGCTGGCAGGCGCTCGAAGCGGCGGCGCCGAACGACGTCGACCTGCTCATCGAGTCGGCCCGCATCCACGGTTTCGCCGATCGCAACGCCGACGCGGCGCAGCGCTACCGCAAGGTGATCGAACTCGCGCCGGCCCGCCGCGGCGACGTGCTGCTGTCGCTCGCGTGGCAGACGCTCTGGTCGGGGGACGCGGCCGGCGCCGAAGCGCTGTTCCTGGAGGTCGCCGCCCAGCCCACCGCCTTCGCGGGCGGCGGCGATGGCTTCGACGCGTGGCGCGGCGTGGCCGAGGCACGCCGCAACGCGGGCAATCTCGCGGGTTCGCTCGATGCGCTCGAGCGCGCCCGGCAGCTGCGACCGGGCGACCCGGCCACGGCGCGGGATGCCGCGCAGACCCTGGCCTGGCTCGACCGCTACGACGAAGCGATCGCCGCGTACACGCAACTCATCGAACGCGATCCGGCCGACCGGGCCAGCACCTACGGACTGATTCGAACGTTGAACAACGCCGGTCGCCATCGCGAGGCCGTGGCGCACTACCGCAGCGCCTTTGCCGCGGATCAGTCGGCCGGCCGCACCCCTGCGCAGGACGCCCGGTTCGACTACGCCCGCGCGCTGCGATGGGCCGGCTACGACGACCTCGCCCATCAGGCATTGCAGGGCCTGCCCGATCCGGATGCGCAGTGGCTGCGCGACTTCCGCACCGGGCGCGAGCTGCGGAACTGGGCCGACGCCGGCGTCGAGTTTTCCACCGACAGCGACGATCTCGACACGCGCCTGGTCACCGGCGGGTTCGGCTGGCGCGTCACGCCGTCCAGCAGCCTCGATGTCGGCGTTCGGCTGGTCGACCTGACCGAACCCACGCGCGAGGCGGACGGCCAGCGACTGGCGCTGACCTGGCGCACGCGCTTCGGGGCAGCGCCGGAGGCAATCGGGTCGCCCGCGGACGTCGGCCCCGTGTGGACCGCACTGTCGATCCAGGCGAACAAGTACGACGACTGGTCCACGCAGGAAGACTGGCAGCCCGTGACCGGCTTCGCCCGCGCCCGCTGGGCGGCGACGGACAGCCTGCGCATCGACGGCGAGGTCGGCCGCGAAGTGGTGGAAACGCCGCTCGCCATCTCCAACCGCGTGACCGCGAACACCGCCGCACTCGGCGCCGACTGGCGCTGGCAGCCGCGCTCGTCGGTCGCGGCCCAGCTCTCTTCCATCGACTTCAGCGACGACAACCGGCGCACGCGCGTCAACCTGCGAGCCGATCACCGGGTGCTGAATCGGCCGCGCGTCGTGGTCGGCGTCGAGGCGCTGGCGTTCCGCAGTTCCGACCCGACCTCGGACACGCACCCTTACCTCGGCTACTGGAACCCGCGCGACTACAAGGAAGCGCGCGCGTATGCAGTCGTCGAGCACGAGGCCCGCCCGTGGGACTTCCGGATGAAGGTGGGGGTCGGCGCTTCGCGCGAAGAGGACGGCTGGGGCAATCGCAGCAGCGGCAACCCGAACGTGCTGGAACTCTCGGCCGCCTACGATCTCGACAAGTCGGTGCAGCTGCGCGCCTATGCCGGCGGGTCGGGCGGCTCGATGGGGCTGGCGAGCGGCGGCGAAGGCTACTGGCGCCGCTACGTCGGAGTGGCCGTCACCGGCTGGTTCTAGCGCGGCTGCCTGGCCTGAGGCGAGCAAGCGGCCAGGGGGTGGTGCCGAAGGGAGGTATTGAGGGGTAGCGTGCGGGGCCAACCATCCCAACGCACCAACCCTTCGGCCAGAGGAATCGTATTCAGGTCGATCGCGACCGTTCCCGAATACATCAGGCCGAATCCCGCGCTTTTCCAGCACTCACCAAAGTCAAACAGCCGGACTCCCGCACTTGTCCATCGGGACTCTTCCTTGCATGTGCCTGGCGGCTCACGATCGGACGTCTCTTCTATGGACACTGGGGTGTTGATGCGTATGCCGCCGGCCAGCATGCGTGGCTGCTCGCTGATGCTGCGGATAACGCCCGCTCGATCGAGCGTCCGGTACTCGACCTTCCTGGCGTTTTGGCGCACTTTCGACCCCGGGCAGACCTCGATCAAAGGCGGGGCCAGACCGCATGTGTGTGAGCCACCGCACGGACTTGTTCGGCGCCTGGCGTTTCGTACAAAACTTGCGCTAGCCCACTCGACGCGCCGGCCGATGTGACTCAAGCTTTACCTTGTCTGCGGCCCTTACCGTGACACCTCCGATGCAGCACACCACACAGCTCACCAAGCAGGCGTTCGCCATCGTGCTGGCCGGCGGCCGCGGCAGCCGGCTCATGCAACTCACGGACCGCCGCTCCAAGCCGGCGGTCTACTTCGGCGGCAAGTTCCGCATCATCGACTTCACGCTGTCCAACTGCCTGAACTCGGGCATCCGGCGCATCAGTGTCGCCACGCAGTACAAGTCGCACAGCCTGCTCAGGCACCTGCAGCGCGGCTGGTCGTTCCTGAAGAGCGAGATGAACGAGTTCATCGATCTCCTGCCCGCCCAGCAGCGGCTCGACGAGAACTCGTGGTACCGCGGCACGGCGGATGCGGTTTTCCAGAACCTCGACATCGTGCAGTCCTACGCGCCGGAGTACATCGTCATCCTGGCCGGCGATCACATCTACAAGATGGACTACGGCCGCATGCTCGCCGACCACGTGTCGCGCGGCTTTGGCTGCACCGTCGGCTGCATCGAAGTGCCGCTCGCCGAGGCGCACGCCTTCGGCGTCATGGACGTGGATGCCGGCCGACGGATCGCGCGCTTCATCGAAAAGTCGCCCAATCCGCCGTCCATGCCCGACAAGCCGGATCGCGCGCTCGCCAGCATGGGCATCTACATCTTCAACGCCGCCTACCTGTACGACATCCTGCAGCGGGACAGCACCAAGGCATCGTCCAGCCGCGACTTCGGCAAGGACATCATTCCCCAGGCCGTGGAGGACCGGCAGGCGTGCGCGCACCCGTTCGGCGAAAGCTGTGTGATGACCGGCGGCGAGTCGGAGCCGTACTGGCGCGACGTGGGCACCGTCGACGCTTACTGGGAAGCCAATATCGACCTCACAGCCACCCAGCCCAAGCTCGACATGTACGACCGCGAGTGGCCGATCTGGACCCACCAGGAACAGCTGCCGCCGGCCAAGTTCGTGCACAACGAGCCAGACCGGCGCGGCATGGCGCTGGAATCGATCGTCTCGGGCGGCTGCATCATTTCGGGGGCGCTGTTCCGTTCGCTCCTGTTCTCCAACTGTCGTGTGCACTCCTACACGACCGTGAACTGGTCGGTCTTGCTGCCCGACGTTCGGGTCGGCCGGCACGCGCGCCTGACCAAGGTGATCGTCGACCACGGCTGCGTGATTCCCGAAGGCTTGGTGATCGGCGAGGACCCGGAAGAGGACGCGCGTCGCTTCCATCGCACCGACAGCGGCGTTGTCCTCGTCACGCGCGAGATGATCGCAAGGCTCTCCTGAACATGCCGCGTTCCAGCCCGCTGCGCGTCCTGCACGTCGCAGCCGAGATGTATCCCTGGGTCAAGACGGGCGGGCTGGCCGATGTCCTCGGCGCCCTGCCCGCGAGCCTTGCCCGCGCCGGCGCCGATGCCCGCGTCCTGCTGCCCGGGCTGCCGGCGTTCAGGCAGGCGCTGGTCGATGCGCAACCCGTCAGCACGCTGGAGCGGCGCTTCGGCAGCGACGGTGCGACGGTGCTGCGCGGCGCCCTGCCCCTGCATGGCAGGCGTCGCCTGGTCGCCTACCTGATCGACGCGCCGACGTTGTATGCACGGCCCGGCTCGCCCTACGGCGGACTCGATGGTGCGGACTGGCCAGACAACCATCGCCGCTTCGCCTTGCTCGGATGGGTCGCGGCGCAACTGGCACGTGGTCAGCTCGATGCCGGGTGGTCCGCCGATGTCCTGCACGCGCATGACTGGCATGCCGGGCTGGCACCGGCGTACCTGCGGCAAGCCCCGGGCGCGGCAAACGTCGCAACGGTATTCACGATCCACAACCTCGCCTTCCAGGGTCTGTTCCCGGCGCAGGTGCTGGGCGAACTCGCGTTGCCGCCGTCCGCCTTCACGATCGAAGGCCTGGAGTTCCACGGCCAGGTCTCGTTCATGAAGGCCGGCATCCAGTACGCCGACCACGTCACCACCGTGAGCCCGAGCTACGCGCGTGAGATCCAGACCCCCGAGCAAGGCTGCGGGCTCGATGGCCTGCTGCGTCATCGCAGCGCCGTGGTCGATGGCGTGCTCAATGGGGTCGACCCGGTCATCTGGAACCCGGCCAGGGACCCGTACCTCGAGGACAGCTATTCGACGCGCAGCCTGGCAGGCAAGGGGCGTCTGAAGGCGGCCTTGCAGCGCGAACTCGGTCTTGCCGAGCAGCCCAAGGCGCTCGTGTTCGGCGTGGTCAGCCGCCTCACTGCACAGAAAGGGCTCGACCTGCTGCTGCAGGCGCTGCCGACGGTGGCCCACGTCGGCGGGCAGCTTGCGCTGCTGGGCAGTGGCGATCCGCCGCTCGAGGCTGCGTTCGAAGCCGCGGCGCAGGCACAGCCGACGCACTTCGCTGCGCGGCGCGGCTACGACGAGGCCCTCGCGCACCGGATCATCGCTGGCGCCGACGTGATCGTCGTGCCTTCGCGCTTCGAGCCCTGTGGCCTCACGCAGCTCTACGGCTTGCGCTACGGCACGCTGCCGCTCGTGCGACGCGTCGGGGGACTGGCGGACACCGTCGTGGATGCGACCCCGCAGACGATCGACGAGCAGCGCGGCACGGGATTCGTGTTTCTCGAGCCTACCTCCGCCGCGCTGTCCGACGCGATCGAGCGCGCCGGCGTGCTCTGGCAGCAACGCAAGACCTGGACCCAGCTGATGCGAACTGCCATGCGCCAGGACTTCTCCTGGGACGCGGCGGCCGCGCGCTATGCCGAGCTGTACCGCGCGCTGGTGACCTGACCTGAATTCGCCTCGGCACGTTGCAAAGCGCGGCGGCCGTCGCTGTGGCATCGTCGCGCCCGGCGGGCTTTGGTCCTGCTTTGGCCGAGCCGGCAACAGAACACGAGAACATCAATGACCGCAAAGACAGCAAATGGGGCCGCGGCGAAGGCCGCGGCCGACGCGTTGATCGAGCGCGTCGAGCGTGAAAGCGGACAGGATCCGGCGCTGACTTCGTCCGACACGTGGATGCGGGTGGCCGCACACGCGTGCCGAGCAGAACTCGCCCAGCGCATGAACGAGACTCTGCACGAGGATCGCGGCGCCAGGCGCGTGCACTACCTGTCGATGGAGTTCCTGATGGGGCGCGCGCTGACCAACGCGGCGGCCGCGCTGGAACTGGCGCAGCCGCTGCGCGAGGCGGCCGAGCGGGCCGGCAAGGCGATGGAAGCCATCGTCGAGCGCGAGCCGGACGCTGCGCTGGGCAATGGCGGTCTCGGGCGCCTGGCAGCGTGCTTTCTCGACTCCCTCGCCACGCTCGGCCTGCCGGCGTTTGGCTACGGGCTGCGATATCGCTACGGCGTGTTCGCGCAGCGCATCCATGACGGCCGCCAGGTCGAGACGCCCGACGACTGGCTGCGGCATGGCAACCCCTGGGAGCTCGAGCGGCCGGAGATCCGCCATCCGATCGGTCTGGCGGGCCGCGTGATCCCGGACGGGCCGGGCCGCCGCTGGCTGCCCGGCGAGAGCCTGTATGCGGACGCCATCGACTTCGTCGTGCCCGGTCACAGCACGCGCCGCGTGGCCGTGCTGCGCCTGTGGCGGGCCGCGCCCACGCAGCCGATCGACTTCACTGCCTTCTCCCGCGGCGACTTTCATGCGGCCGGCGCGGGCAAGCGGGCCGCCGAGGTCATCAACTGGGTGCTGTATCCGGACGACTCCACGCCGGCCGGCCGCGAGCTGCGGCTCAAGCAGGAGTTCTTCCTCGTCAGCGCATCGCTGCAGGACATCCTGCAGCGGCATCTTGCCGAGCATCGCCGACTCGACAACTTCGGCGAGAAAGTCGCGATCCACCTGAACGACACGCATCCGGCGCTGGCGGTGCCGGAACTGCTGCGCCTGCTCATCGACGAGCACGGCATGCACTGGGACGCGGCCATGATCCAGTGTCAGCAGGCGATGAGCTACACCAACCACACGCTGCTGCCCGAGGCGCTTGAAACCTGGCCGGTGCGCATGCTCGAGCACTGGCTGCCGCGTCATCTGGAGATCATCTACGAGGTCAATGCGCGCTTCCTGCAGTACGTGCGCACGCATTTTCCTTCCGAGGAGGATCTGGTGCGACGCGTGTCGCTCGTCGAGGAACTGGGCGAGCGCCGCGTGAAGATGGCGGCGCTGTCGATCGTCAGCGCGCATCGCGTCAACGGCGTGTCCAGGCTGCACTCGGACCTGATGGTCCGCACCATCTTCGCCGATTACGCGCGCATCTTTCCGGGCCGCTTCTGCAACGTCACCAACGGGGTCACGCCGCGGCGCTGGATTGCCCAGGCCAACCCGGCCCTGTCGGCGCTGCTCGATCGCCGCCTTGGGGCCGGCTGGTCGACGCACCTGGAGCGCCTGCGCGAGCTGGCGCCGCTTGCCGGCGATCCGCAGCTGCGCAACGAGATCCTGGCCGCGAAGCGACAGAACAAGGCCCGGCTGTCCGATGTGATCCGCCGCGAACTCGGGTTGCACGTGGACCCCGACAGCCTGTTCGACGTGCAGGTCAAGCGCATCCACGAGTACAAGCGCCAGCTGCTCAACGCGCTGCATGTAGTGGCCCGCTACCAGGCGATGCTGGCTGCGCCCGAGCAGGACTGGGTGCCGCGCACGGTCATCTTCGCGGGCAAGGCCGCGTCAGCCTACATCGCGGCCAAGGCGATCATCCACCTGATCCACGACATCGCGCGCACCGTCAACAGCGATCCGCGGCTGCGCGGCCGGCTGAAGGTCGTCTTCCTGCCCAACTACGGCGTGTCGCTCGCCGAGACGATCATTCCGGCCGCGGACCTGTCGGAGCAGATCTCCACCGCGGGCACGGAGGCGTCGGGCACCGGCAACATGAAGTTCGCGCTCAACGGCGCTCTGACGATCGGCACCTGGGATGGCGCCAACATCGAGATGGCCGAGGCCGTGGGCCGCGAACACCTGTTCATCTTCGGCCTCACCGCGGACGAGGTCGCGCAGCGGCGGGCGCAGGGCTATGACCCGCGCCGGCATTACGAAGACAACCCGCAGCTGAAGCGCGCGATCGATGCCATTGCGCGTGGCGAGTTCTCGCACGGGGAGCCCGAGCGCTACCACGCGCTGACCGACTCCCTGACGCATCGGGACTCCTACCTGCTGCTGGCTGATTTCGCCGCCTATGTCGAGGCGCAGCGGCGCGTCGATGCGCTCTTCAGGACGCCGGACCAGTGGGCCGACAAGGCGATCCGCAACATCGCCGGCATGGGCTGGTTCTCGTCCGACCGCACCGTGCGCGAGTACGCTCGCCTGATCTGGAACCTGCAGGC
>Ga0105106_10002518_pt1 | contig 13195 bp, 10 predicted proteins | sample PPLLaktember2015_5_FD_79109 | JGI IMG/M metagenome (GOLD analysis project Ga0105106, IMG submission 79109) | Freshwater sediment microbial communities from Prairie Pothole Lake near Jamestown, North Dakota, USA - PPLs Lake P8 Core (1) Depth... | ecosystem: Environmental > Aquatic > Freshwater >...
TCAGCGAGCTGCTCGACGACCTGGCCAGGGTACGTGTGCCGGCCGACGCAGAGGAGCTCGTCCGGCTGCGGCGCGAGTATCTGGAGAAGCAGCTCCGCGCTGTCGACACGCGGATTGCCATGCTGCGCGGCGCGCGGCTCCCGTTCGACGCGGAGGCAAAGCAGCTGTACGACGCCGAGCCGCCGAAGAAGACCGAGGCCGAATTCAAGACGGTGCTCGACGAGCTGTCGACGCTCCTTCCCGGTTCGGGCCCGCTTCCTGCCCGTTATGCGACGTTTCGCGAGAAGTACGTAATCCCTACCGCCAAGGTCGACGCGGTGTTCAGGGCCGCCATTGAAGGATGTCGCTCCCGCACGATCGCGCACCTGCCGCTTCCGGCCGGCGAGACGTTCACGGTCGAGTACGTCACGGGCAAGTCCTGGAGCGCCTACAACTGGTACAAAGGCAACTTCACCAGCGTCATTCAGGTGAACACCGACCTGCCTATCTCGATCGATCGCGCGATCGACCTGGCGTGTCACGAGGGCTATCCCGGACACCACGTCTACAACGTGCTGCTCGAGCACACGCTCGTTCGCGGGCGCGGCTGGGTGGAGTTCTCGATCTACCCGCTGTTCTCTCCGCAGTCGCTCATCGCCGAGGGAACGGCGAACCTGGGGATCGACGTGGCGTTTCCCGGAGACGCGCGAACCGCCTTCGAGCGCGACACCCTGTACCCGCTGGCCGGCCTGGACCCGAAGTCCGCGGAGGCCTTCGAGCGTGTGATGTCCGCCATCGAGAAGCTGGACTACGCCGGCAACGAGGCCGCGCGCCGGTACCTCAACGGCGAGATCGATCGGGCCGCCGCCGTGGCGTGGCTCGAAACGTGGGCGATGATGCCCAAGGAACGCGCCGAACAGCGCACGCGCTTCTTCGACCAGTACCGTAGCTACGTGATCAACTACAACTACGGCAGGGACCTCGCGCGCGCCTATCTCGAACGCAAGGGCGCCACGCCGGATCGACCCGATGCGCTGTGGCGCGAGTTCGGTGCGCTGCTCGCATCGCCGCGCCTGCCGTCGGGGCTCCAATGAACGCCGTCGAGATCACGGCGCCAGGACCGCCCGATGTCCTCCGCCTCGTCACGCGGCCGGATCCTCGACCCGGTCCCGGCGAGGTGCTGATCCGCGTGCAAGCAGCCGGCGTGAATCGGCCCGATCTCATGCAGCGGCAGGGTCACTACCCGCCGCCGAAGGGCGCCTCGGACATTCCTGGCCTCGAAGTCGCCGGCCACATCGACGCTCTCGGTCCACCAGACGAAGGCGGTGAACCGCGGTCCGCGTCCGGCCGGCACTGGCACGTCGGAGATGCGGTGTGCGCGCTCGTGTCCGGTGGAGGCTACGCCGACCTCTGCGCCGTCTCCGGTCTTCAGTGCCTGCCTGTCCCACGCGGCATGTCGATGACCGACGCCGCGGCGCTGCCCGAGACGTACTTCACGGTATGGACGAACGTGTTCGACCGCGGCCGTCTCGCGCCCGGCGAGTGGCTGCTCGTCCACGGCGGCACGAGCGGGATCGGCAGCACCGCGATTCAGCTCGCCACCGCGCGCGGCTCGCACGTGCTTGCCACGGCCGGCACCGACGACAAGTGCCGCGCCGCCGAGCAGCTCGGCGCCGTGCGCGCCATCAACCACCGCCACGAGGACTTCGTCGCCGCCGTGAAGGACGCCACGAACGGACGCGGCGTGGACGTCGTGCTCGACATCGTGGGCGCGAGCTACACCGCCCGCAACCTCGACTGCCTCGCCCGCGACGGCCGCCTCGTCCAGATCGGCCTCATGGCCGGCGCCGAAGCGACGATCCCGCTGCGTCCCATCCTCCTGCGGCGCCTGACGATCACGGGCTCCACGCTGCGCATCCGCACGCCCGAGGAAAAGGGTGCGATCGCCGCCGCGCTCGAACGCGAGATCTGGCCGCTCCTGGAAGCAGGCCGTGTCCGCCCGATCGTCGCCGACGTCCTTCCGCTGGCCGACGCCGCCAGGGCGCACGAACGCCTCGAACGCGGCGAGGTCATCGGCAAACTGGTGCTGGCTCCTGCAAAGGACGCCTTGCAAAAGACGGTTTTGTAAAAGACGTCGGGTGTCGATCTTACAATTTCTTAACATCTGCGGCGTGGCACGTGCGTGCGCATGCCGATAAACACGGGCCGAACGCGCAGCCACACCGCAGATGTTAAGGAATTGTAAGATCGACACCCGACGTCTTTTACAAGGCGGCCCCCGCCTGGTGCCCAGCACCTTGGGGCCGTCTGCTGGGGCTCACTTCCACCTGTGCCGGCAGTACCACGCGGCCACCAGTGCATAGACGCCGTACGCGACCGTGAACTGCCATCGCCACCAGGGGTAGATCCCGGTCGGCGCGAGACTGAGGCCGACGTCGAAGATGGTCAGCACCGCGGCGGCCGGCAGCGCCGTTCCGGCGAGCGCGGCGCCAGGCGGACGGTTGATCGCCAGCATCCATCCGCCGGTGAACTGCGCCGCTCCGAGGAGGCCACGCGCGAGGATCAACAGGATCGCAACCGCGTCGTACCCGGCGAGCGCCGGCAGGAGCCCGGCGACCCGCACACCCGCGAAGAGCGACTCGGCAATGAGGAGCGATGCGACGATTCGCCGGAACATTTCAGGCCTGATCGTAGGCCTGACGGAGCCAGCCGACCAGCTCTTTGTGGACGTCGCCCGTGGCCGCGTTCAGCGCAGCTGCCCGCCCCCGCGTCCGGCTCCACCCCCGCGGCGGCCGGTCGTGCCGTCGCCATACTTCTCGATGCGGCGAGCCTTCATGTCGTACACGTCGCCGGACGACAACACGAAGTACGGCTTCTCCCACGGCTGGTACAGCCGCGTGTTGTCGTGGATGGCAACCTTCCACTTGCCCATCACCTCGAACCTGTCGCCGGTCACGATGATGGCCGTGCCTTCGGACAGACCGATGCCGAGCAGATTCGGATACTTCTGAATCACCGGAATCAGGTCGTCCCAGCGGTTCCGCGCATTGATGTGCTGATCGATCGCCGAACGGCGCAGGAAGGAGAAGCCGTTCTGATGATTCGGCTCCGCGGTCATCATCACGTTCGGGCCCGAGGTGTCTCCCCTCACCAGGTACTCGCCCTGAATCGTGGCGCCCGCCGAACTGCCGGCGATCACGCCGCCACGCTCGAGCACCTTGTGGAACTCGCGGTACGTCAGCGTGCCCGCATAGGAGTCGACGATGTTCCACTGGCGGCCACCGTTGAACCACACAGCAGTGGCATCGCGCAGCACGGCGGCGAAGACCTCGGTGTCGGCCACTTTCGGATCGTGCGTGTGCAGCATCCGGACATTCTTGAGGCCACGCTTCAACCAGCTCGCCGTCTCCCTTTCTTCGTCGTACTTGCGAAGTTGCCCCTGGTTGTCGCGGTTGCCGCCGGCGGTCGGCACGATCACGAAGCGGCCTTCCGGCCCCCCGCCGAGCTCGATGAATTTCTCGAGGATCCCGGTACCCTCCGCGGAGCCGCCACCGACGATGACCAGCGTACCCTTCGCGGGACCGTACTCCGGGGTCTGCTGCACCGCCGCGCGCGGCGCCAGCACGAGGGCCGCCACGAGCGAGAGGGTGGCGATCAAGAATCTCCTGCGCATTCGAACCTCCATCTGTCGAGAGTCCACGACGCAGCGGGCGTGTGCGGACCGCCGGACGAACCTCAGGAACCGAGCGATCGGCTCAGCACGTCGCGCAGCGTGCGCGCGAGCGTCTGGAGCGTGAACGGCTTGTCGAGCAGGATGGTCCCGGCCTCGCCGGGGCCACGAGGCTCGGTGACGTCCTGCGTGAAGCCCGACATGTAAACCACTTTCAGGCCACGGTCCTGCGCGAGGAGCGTGGCCGCGAGCTGACGACCATCCATCTTCGGCAGCATGATGTCGGTGAGCAGCAGCGCGAAACGGCCGCGCTCTATCGCGACGCAGTCCAGCGCCTCCTCGGCCGACCCCACGGCGGTCACCTCGTAGGACTGGCGCTCGAGGGCCGCCGTCAGCAGCTCTCTCAAGGCCGCGTCGTCCTCGACGAGGAGGATGGCGTTTCCCTGGCGCGCGCGGACGGCCACGAGTGGCCTGAGTGGGACGGCGACGGCGGGCGCCGTGGTCCGCGGGAAGAACAGACGGAAGGTCGCCCCGCGTCCCGGCGCGCTTTCGACGCCGATCGTGCCGCCGTTCTCGCGCACGAGCGTCTCGACGGCGAACAACCCCAGGCCGGTCGCTCGCCCCGCGGGCTTGGTCGTGAAGAAGGGCTCGAAAATTCGGCGCTTCGTGTCCTCGTTCATGCCGAGCCCGGTGTCGCGGAAGGTCAGGACCACGCAATCGCCCTCGGGCCGCGCCGCGAGATGGTCGAAGCGGTCGTCGCCGGCCTCGAGGTTCTCCGTTTCGATCACCATGGTGCCCGGACCGGCCATCGCGTCGCGCGCATTCACCGCGAGCTTGGTCAGCACCTGGTCCAGATGCGAGGGATCGAGCGAGACGTTCCACAGGTCGGCGGCCGGCCTGAAGAGGAGCGCGATCTGGTCGCCCGCGAGCTGGGCCAGGCCCGGTCGCGCCTCCGAGATCAGCGCGTTGAGCGAGACGACGGACTGGACAGCCGCCGGACGCCGCGAGAACTCCAGGAGATCGCGGGTGAGATCGGCGGATCGCCGGCCAGCCTCCTGGATCTGCGTGAAGTCGAGGTGGAACGGGTCTCCTGGCTGGAGCTGGCCGAGCGCAAGATCGCAGTAGCCGAGGATCACGCCGAGGATGCTGTTGAACTCGTGCGCGAGGCTGCTCGACAGCCGGGCCAGCGCCTCGTTCTTCTGGGCCTCCAGATCGGCGCGTTCACCCTGGTGCCGCGCGTCCTCCGCGCGACGCATGGCGGTGACGTCCTGGATGATCCCGATGCCTTGTTCGAGCGTGCCCGTGGGCCCGAACGAGACCTCCGCTCGTTCGAGCACACGTTTGACCTGGCCCCCGATCACGATGCGGTGCTCGCTCTCGAACAGGCCGCGCTGGCGAGCGGTGGCCCATGCCCGGTCGACCGCCTCGCGATCGTCCGGGTGCACGGCCGCGAGGAGGACATCGAGCGATGGAGACGTACCCTCGGGAATTTCGAGGATGCGGCAAGCTTCGCGCGACCAGGTGAACCGATCGCCGCCGGCGTCGAAAACCCAGGAGCCGACCCCGGCCAGCTGCTGAGCGCGTTCGAGATTCGCTTCGCGCTGACGCCAGACACGACCCGGCAGGGCAGGCTGGGTCTGCAGCGCCTGGAGATCGCGCTCGATTCGGAGTCGCCTGGCGACGTCCTCAAACCGCTCGGAGTTCATTCGCCCGCCCCCAGACACGCCAGCCACTGGTCAGGCGGATATTCTCATCGCGCGGGAGTCGTGGCAACTCGAAAGATGGCTCAATAGATGGCCATCTGCGAGCAACTAGCGCGCGGCGCCGCCGCGGTGCCGGTGCTCACGGCGCCAAAGACGATCTGAGTCAGGTAGGCATAGCCAGCGTCGTTCGGGTGGAAGCCGTCCGCCGAGAAGATGTGCGAATCGTAGAAGCGGCTGTCGCACATGAGATCCACGACCAGTGCACCCTGCGACGTCAGGGCGTTGAGCTGCGCCGAGAAACCGACGGAGATCTGCTGCAGCGTTCGCTTCTGCAGGAGCGAGTAGCTGCTGGCGTACGGCAGCGCCGCCATGTTCGGCAGGTTGAGCATCACCACCCGCGCCTGGGGGGCCCGATCCCGGATGCCGGTGAGCAGGGTCCGGAGATCGCGGGCGAAGTTCTGGACCTGCGCCTGGATGTACGCGCCCACGTTGGGCCCCGCGAGGCCGGCCTCGAGTGCCCCGCCAATCGTGTTCACGTCGTTGGCGCCGGCGAAGACGGTCACGACCGTCGCCTTCGACGACACGAACGGCATCTCCCTCTCGAGGAAGTTGGCGAAGATGTCCCGGCCGAGGGCATTGCCGATGGCCTGCACTTCCGGGCTGAGCACGGCGCCGGGGATGCCGAGGTTGACGAGCGTGACGGCCTTGCCGTCACCCTGCAGGCGCCGCGCGATCGTCTGGACGTACCCGGTGCCGTCGGGACACAGGGTGAACGGTATGCACGGCACGCTGCCGCCGAAGCCGATCGCATCGCTCGCGCCGAGCGCGGTGTAGTGCACTTCGTTCGACGGAATCGGGGTCGGATCGGCCGGGCTGCGCTCCTGGGCACAGGCCCCAAGCGCCAGCAGCGCGAGAAGTGTCGGTAGAAACAGACCGCGTCGATTCATGAGTCGCACGTTCCCCGCAAGACACTCCGGGGAGCGGAGACGGCGGGCTGTTCTGCTTGTCGGTCCGAGGGCGGATTTCCGTTAGGGCACCAGGAGCTTCTGCACGCTACTGGCGCATGAGGACAATGAAGACGTCATGGACGCGGGTCCACCGATGCGAACTCAGGCCGCCGCACGAACCACTCGGCGACGATGAGATTCGGCACCCAGCACAACCAGGCGATCGCCGGGTAGGCAATCGAGAATGGCAATCCAAGCACAAGGCTCAGAGGCAGGTACAGGCGCAGCATCACCGCGGCCAGCGTGAGCGACACGCTGCGCAACATCCAACGGCGATGGGCATCGTAGTCGCCGCGGCGAACGTGACTGAAGGCGAGGGCCGACGTCACGAGCCAGGCGACCCCGAGACTGCCGAATCCCAGCGCCGCCCACAGCCCCTCCTGGGACGCGGGCGCGATCCTCAGCGCCGCCACGCCGCCGATGAACACCGCGACCATGTACACCCAGCCCAGCGCGCGGTGGATGTCTGGCCGTCGCCATCGGAGCGACGATTTCAACTGCCACGGCACAATCACCATCGCGATGCCGCCTCCGAACATGTGCATGAGAAACGCGAACGGATGAGATGACGCCCGGACGAACGGAGGGCGGCTCCCAGGCACGAACACCAGCATGAAGGCGTACGAAGCGATGAGCGTCGCGAAGACGAGGAGCAATACCCAGACGCTTCGGCTGGTTCGTCGCACGGCCTCACGCGCCATCGCGGTGCACGGTGTCCGGCGAGAAGGCCGGCAGGCACACGGCCACGTACTCGGCGCCTCCCTCCTCGGGCGTGCTGTAACGAACCCACTCTCCCGGTGCGGTGATCACGGCTTGCCCGGCGCGCACGTCGAGGTGGCCGCCCACGAACTCAACACGCAGCATCCCCCGGAACACGACGGTGATCTCCTCGAAGGTGGGCCGCTGGCCGGGCTCGAGCCAGCCCTCGGGAGACACCATCCGCGCGACGCTGACGTCGTCGTGGCCGGAATTGATCCGGCCCGCGTATTCCTCGATCCGTTTCGGCTTGTTGCCCGCGGCCTCGATGATGGTGGGTTGCGCGACGAGTCTTGGCATCATGGCCTCTCGAGGTCTTCACCGTTCGATCCGAATGCGATCCTGCGGTCCTGGGCCCACGGGTGATTGCCTGGTTAGATAGCCGAGAAACGCGTCGAGGTCCAGGCCGTGCGCGATGGCGTTCGTTCCCGCCGAGGCGGTCGTGAAGCCGTCACCACCAGCCCACAGGAACTCGGACATCACGACTCGATACGTTCCACCTGGCCGAACGGGACGGCCGTTCACCGTCATCGAAGCCCGATCCACGCGTCGACCCACGGGGCGAGCCGGATCATACGCATAACGGAACCCGCGCGACACCTGAAGGACGGTGTGGCGACCCGGACTCGGGTTGTCGAACTGCTGCTCCAGGAGCGCCACCACCGCGTCTCCCGTCATCGTCTTCACGAGCACCACATTGCCGAAAGGCAGGAGCGTGAAAGCATCCGCGTAGGTCACGCCGGATGGCGCGCCCCCGGCTGCCCCATCTGGATGCTCCAGATCGGAACGCAGGCCTCCCGGGTTCATGAATGCGATCTCGGCACCGCCCGAGGCCGGGTCGCGCGTGGCGTCGAGCAGGCTGTCGGCCACCACGTCGCCAAGCGACGACTCTCCCGCCGAACTTGTGGTCCGCAGCAGGCTCGCGGAGATCGTGCCCACGGGCCGTCCGCCGATCTCGCGGGCGAACGGACGGTAGCGGTCGATGATCGCGGTGAGCGCGGGCGCCTTCTCCACGTCGCGAGTCGCCACCACGTTGCGGGCGGACTTCCTCACGACGCGGCCCGTCGCGCGATCGATCGTCAGGTCGATGTCGGTCACGAGCCGCCCGAACGACTCAGCGCTGGTGAGGAGCTTCGTCCCCACCTGACACACATAGCTCTGGTGGGTGTGGCCGGAGACGACCACGTCGATGTCGTCGGTCATGCGGCTGACGATCATCTTGATCGCGCCGCGCTGGCTGCCGCACGCATCCGGGCCGTCCTGGCCCGGGCCGTCGCCCTGATGGATGAGCGCCACGATGGCGTGGACACCGCGCCTGCGCAGATCGCGTGCGGCATTGTTGGCGGCTTCGGCTTCGGGCAAGAACGTCAGGCCGGCCACGCCCGTGGGCGTCACGACCGACGGCGTTCCTTCGAGCGCCAGGCCAATGAAGCCGACCGACACGCCGGCGAACGTCTTCACGGCCGTCGCTGGAAACAGCGTGTCGCCCCGCGGGCTGGTCTGAACGTTCGCGGACAGGAACGCGAATTCCGCGCCCACGAATGGCGTCCCGTCCTGGCATCCGTCGGCCGGATGACAGCCCCCGCGTTGCATGCGCAGGAGCTCGACCCAGCCCTCGTCGAACTCGTGGTTGCCAACGGTCGAGACGTCGAGCCCGAGCGCGCCGAGCGCCTCGATCGCGGCCTCGTCGTGGAACATGCCTGAGATGAGCGGCGTGGCGCCGATGTTGTCGCCAGCCGAGACGATTACGGTGTGCGGGTTGGTGGCCTCGAGCCTGCCGATGTGCGTGGCGAGATACTCGACACCGCCCGCGTCGACCCCGCGGAAGCGGCCGTTGGATCCCGTCGGGGGTTCCAGGTGGCCGTGGAAGTCATTGAAGGCGAGCACCTGGACGTCCACGGTGCCCGATTCGCGGCCCGGCGCCTCGGACCGGGGCGCGGAGGCGCAGCCGGCCAGAAGAATCGTGAGACAGGCAAGCGTCAATCGATGCGGTGTCATCGGCGATCGATCAGGTTGTCAGCGCGATTCGAGCAGCGCCTGGTACACCAGCGTCGGGAACTTCGTGCGGATGTCCGTGGCGTCCGGGATGAGCTGGATCATCAGGACCATCACGAGCCGCGCGTCGGGATCCACACGATAGACGGAGCCGTACGCCCCGCCCCATCCGAACGCGCCCTCCGAGTCCAGGCCGTTGGCGCCGAAACGATCGGTGGTCTCGAACCCCAAGCCATGCCCCAGACCCGTCGACGAATGCAGCGTACCGACCTGGTTCGTCGTCATGAGCTTCACGGTGCGGGGAGCGAGAATGCGGACGCCGTCGAGCGCGCCGCCGTTCCGGATCATCTCGAGGAAGCGCGCGTAGTCGCGCGCCGTGGAGAGAAGACCGGCGCCGCCCGAGAAACTCCGGCGCGGACCGTCCACGTAGTCGCCCTGCCCGCGCGCGCCGTCCGGGGCGCGCACGATCTTGCCGTCGGGGCCGCTCGCATACACGGCAGCCAGCCGGCCGCGTTCAGCCGGCGGGAGGAAGAACTGCGTGTCCTTCATGCCGAGCGGACCGGTGATCCGCGTGCGAATGAACTCGTCGAGGGGCACACCGGACGCGCGTTCGACAACGCACCCCAGCACGTCGGTGTTATAGCCGTAGACCCACGCCTCCCCGGGCTGCGCCACGAACGGCAGCGAGCCGAGTCGCTCCATCGTGTCGCAGATGGGCTCGTTCTTGTCCGCCGTGTACCAGCCATAGCCAGCCGCCGGTCCCAGCCCGTTCGCCTGGTACTGCGACGCCACGATGCTCCCCGTGCCGTAGGAAATCCCCGCCGTGTGCGTCAGAAGATCCCGAATCGTGATGGCGCGCCTGGCGGCGACCGCGGTGGGGCCCTTGTCGCCCCGGATCATCACCGTGGTCTTCGCGAACGTGGGGATGAAGCGACCCACTGAGTCATTGAGGCCTACCCTGCCCTCTTCCACGAGCGCCAACGCCGCCACGCTCGTGAGCGCCTTCGTCTGGGAGGCGATCCTGAAGATCGCGTCGGCGTTCATGCGCCGGCGGCTTCCTTGTCGCTCCAGCCAACCGCACGTTCGTAGACCGGCTTCCCGTCGCGAAGCACGAGCGCGACCACGCCGGCCACCCGATTTTCGTCCACGTACTGGGACAGAAGCGTGTCGAGCCGCGCCAGCCGCTCCGTCGAGAGCGCCGACTGCGCCCCGGCCGGGAGATACGAGGAGACGAACACCAGTACGAGGAGCGCGACCGGTCTTTTCATGATGACCATGCGGCCTTCCGCGATGCCCGCGTAGTGTAACGCGCCGGCCGAGCGCCAAGTCCAGCAGGGCTGGCGCCCGTCGATGGCCGAGCTGGCTCGCGGCCGCCTCGCGACGCTGGGGCAGTATGCTGCGGTTGCGCGGACGGCCCGTTCTGAGGTGCAGTGAAGTGATCGTCTCGGAGGCCGCTATGCAGTATGTCGCGCCTCGTCCCAACCGCCGCGAGTTCGTGCGAACCGCTGCGGGCCTCGCGTTCCTGCCGATGCTCTCGGCCGCTTCGATCGGCCGGGCGTTCGCGCCCCCGAAGAGCCGGGTGGCGCTCGTGCGGACCGCCGACCGAAAGCGCGGAGTGGCGGAGGTCTTGAAGCTCCTCGACCTTCACGCCGTTCAGGGCAAGCGCGTCGTTCTGAAGCCGAACTTCAACACCGCGGACCCTGCCCCTGGCTCCACGCACAACGACACTCTCGGTCAACTCGTGACCGAGCTCTTCGAGCGCGGCGCCAGGAGCATCACGCTCGGTGAATCGAGTGGTCCGCCCCAGACGCGCGGGGTGATGGAGGCGAAGGGCGTCTTCGATCTGGCCCGCGACCTGCGTTTCGAAGTCGTGAACTTCGAGGAGATGCCGGATGCCGGCTGGGTCGCCTGTCCGGCCGCGGGGACACACTGGCCCGACGGCTTCCATCTGCCCAGGCTCGTCGTCGACGCCGAGTATGGCGTGTCGACGTGCTGCCTGAAGACACATGCTTCCGGTGGGATCTTCACGATGTCCCTGAAGCTCGCTGTCGGGCTCACGCCGAAGCCCATCCGCCGGTCCATGCATCGGTCGCCGGACATGCGGAGGATGATCGCGGAGCTCAACACCGGCTACGCTCCGCAGCTCATCCTCCTCGATGGGGTGACGGCGTTCACGGACGGCGGCCCTTCGCGGGGAGAGCTGAAGACCGCCAACGTGATGATCGCCGGCCACGACCGCGTGGCCGTGGACGCCGTGGGCGTCGCGATGCTCAAGCTGCTGGGATCGAATCACGCGATCATGAGCCGCGGCGTGTTCGAGCAGGAGCAGATTGCGCGCGCCGTTGAGCTCGGCCTCGGCGCCTCCGGGCCGGACGCGATCGACATCGTCACGCCGAACGCGGAGAGTCGGGCCGTCGCTGACGACCTTCGGAAGATCCTGGCGGCAGCCTGATCCCGATCTCAGCCACCGGGATCGCTTGCGGGCGCTACGGCGCGCGCCCGACGCCAATGCGCAGGATCGACAGCGAGTACGGCGGAAGCACCCGGGTGAAGGCGGCGCCAGTTCCCGACACGGTCGAGGTCACGGGAACGATTCGTCTCGGCGCGTCGAAGGAGTTCTCGTCGTTCGGATCGGCGGACGACATCGTGATCAACCGCCCAGTCGGAGCAACACGCGTCGCCCCCGCGATGGCAAAGTCGATTGACGCCGGCTCGGGACCGGTGTTGATGGCTTTGATGATCACCTCGCCGGCCCGATCGTCGCGCCCGGCGATCGCCAGCACCGTGTCCACGCGGGGATAGGTCGCCTCGTTCAGCAACTGGCCGTCGAGATAGCCCCGCACCGTGCGTCCGCTCACTTCCAGCCTGAGGTTGTACCAGCGCTGGCTCTCGATGCCGCCGCGAACCGCGCGGCCGACAATCGCGTCTCCCGCCTGCAGCGCCGACTGCGTGTTGTTCCAGCCCGCCACGTTCCACTGCACGCGGCGGCCGTCAACCGTTCCCGCCAGTACGAGGAATCCCTCGGCGCCCGAGATCTTCCTGGCCTCGAGCGAGATCGTCGTGTTCTCCGCGGCCGAGCCCGCCAGATACGAGAACGCGACCGCATTGCTGCGTTGGCGGTACGCGCCCGCCTCGACGGACCAGGTGCCGCGGGTGCCCTGCCCTCGTCCCGTCGCCGGAGTCCAGTCGGCGGAGCCGCCTGTGAAATCTGATTGGTACACCACGCGTCCGTCGCGCTCGATGCGGACGTCGCGGAACTCCGCGGCCGTGTTCCACGTGCCGACGCCGACGGGCCCCACGATCGGCCGCGCCGACGCCGGCGTGAACTCCACCGTCGTCTTCACGTTCGTCTGCGGCAGGTGCTCGGCGAAGAGCTTGTTCACGTAGTAGGTGGCGCGACCGAACAGGCGGCTGCTGTCGAAGTGAATCATGTTCACTTCCCAGTCCCGCTTGTTCACGTTCTCGAGCAGGGGCGCGTAGCTCGCCATCTTGATGAGGTCGGAGTTCTTCTCGACGCTCATCAGGTACGCGGCATCGTTCAGCGCGGCGATCCAGTTGCCCCGCCCGACACCCGCGTTGGTGGCGTACTCGCCGATGTACAGCTCCCACTGACCCCGCGGATAGTTCGCGAAGCTGTCGAAGTTCTCGATCGCCCAGTTCACCGGCTTGTAGGCGTGCTCGTCTACGATGTCGATGGGCCCGGCCGCGTCGATCGCGCGGCGATCGATCCCCGAGATCCAGGAACTGAGCGCCACCTTGATCTGGGGGTACTTCGCCTTGATGGCCTCCGTGAACCTCTTCACACGCTCGCCGTACCGTGCGCCCTGCTGCTCGTTGCCGACTTCGATGTACTTGAGCGGAAACGGATCCGCATGGCCGTTCCTCGCCCGTTCGGCGCCCCAGCGCGACGACACCGGGCCGATCGCGTACTCGATCGCGTCGAGCGTGTCCTGGATCAGCGCGGGGACGTCGCTGTCGGGCAGGAACGTCCCGCTCCTGAACGAACAGGACACGCCCGCATTCACGACATAGAGCGCGTCGGCGCCGATGTCCTCGGCGAACTGCAGAAACTCGTGATAGCCGAA
>Ga0105106_10002519_pt1 | contig 13195 bp, 11 predicted proteins | sample PPLLaktember2015_5_FD_79109 | JGI IMG/M metagenome (GOLD analysis project Ga0105106, IMG submission 79109) | Freshwater sediment microbial communities from Prairie Pothole Lake near Jamestown, North Dakota, USA - PPLs Lake P8 Core (1) Depth... | ecosystem: Environmental > Aquatic > Freshwater >...
ATGGTGACATGCTTTTCAATTATAATTTTTCCGGTGAAACAATTATTAATTCTAAAGATGCACTAAAAAGATTTAAACTGAAGCCGGTTATTCTTGAAGCGAAAGAAGGATTAGCTTTAATTAACGGTACGCAGATGATGACTGCTTTTGCCGCTTATATTTGCTTCTGGGCAAATAAGCTGATAAAACTTGCAGATATAAGCGCGGCACTTTCGCATGAAGCATTGAGAGCAACCGATAAGGCATTCGATAAAAAAATTCACCATCTTAAGCCTTTCCCCGGGCAAATAACCACAGCGGAAAATATTTTAAGTCTGATAAAAAATAGTGAGATAAGAAGATCGCACCTGGATAATGATACAAGGGTTCAGGATGCATATTCAATCCGGTGTGTTCCGCAAATTCACGGTGCATCGAGAGATGCAATCGAATATGTCTGCTCAAGAGTCGAGATTGAAATGAATTCTGTAAATGATAATCCGATAATTTTTCCGGAGACCGGCGAACACATTGAGGGCGGAAATTTTCACGGACAGTCAATGGCATTAGCAATGGATTTTATGTCTATTGCTCTTTCCGAATTGGCGAATGTTTCCGAAAGAAGAATTGAAAGAATGGTGAACGGCTCTTTAAGCGGACTGCCAAGATTTCTTGCACTCGATGGAGGATTGAATTCCGGACTTATGATTGCACAATATACTGCCGCGAGCTTAGTTTCTGAAAACAAAGTTCTTGCCCACCCTGCAAGTGTAGACTCGATACCAACATCGGCAAACCAGGAAGATCATAATTCGATGGGATCAATCGCAGCTCAGAAGTGCTTTAAAATAATGGAAAATCTTAAGAATGTTCTTGCAATTGAATTATTTACAGCGGCACAGGCTGTTGAATTCCTAAAACCATTAAAATGCGGCGACGGCACCTCAATAGTTTATAATGTAATCAGAGAGGCAGTCCCTCCGCTCACTGAGGATAGAGTAATTTATAACGATATAAAAAATGTTTTAAAATTAATTAAAAACGATTATCTTCTGAATTCGGTTGAATCAAGAATACCGTTGAAATGAAAATGGATGTAAAGGATTGAAAGGAATTATAGTAGTATCATGGATATTTTGTTGTTTGTCGTTGGATCGATTTTAGGATCAGCTGCTGTCTTCTTTGCTGTAAAGTTCAGGTTTGAAAGCAAAATCAGCAAAGCGGAAGAAAGGAATAGAATTTTTGAAGAGCAAAACAATGCCCTTTCATCAGAGTTGAACGGTGAAAGAATTAAAATCTTGGAATTAAGCAGATCCCATTCAGCCTTGGAGGCAGATTACAAAAATCTCCAGGAACGTCTTTGTGAGCAGAAAGGTGAATTGGAAAATCTTCAGCAGAAATTCAGCACCGAATTTAAAAATATTGCAAATGAGCTTCTCGAAGAAAAAAGCAGAAAGTTTACTGAACAGAATAAATCGAATATAGAATCAATACTGAATCCTTTAAACGAAAAATTAAAAGAATTCCAGAAACGTGTTGAAGAAACTTATGACAAAGAATCGAAACAGAGATTTTCGCTGGAAAAAGAGATAAAAATTCTTTTCGACCTGAATCAGCAGATGGCGAAGGAAGCTAATAATCTTACAATCGCTTTAAAGGGACAGACAAAGACTCAAGGAAGCTGGGGCGAATTTATATTAGACAGTATATTGGAAAAATCGGGACTGCAGAAAGGGAGGGAATACCAGATACAGGAAACTTTTATTAATGAAGACGGAAGAAGAAGGCAGCCCGATGTTGTTATTAACCTGCCCGAAAATAAATGTTTAATTATAGATTCCAAAGTTTCTCTGCTGGCTTATGAACATTACTGCTCAAGCGATAGCGACGCCGATAAAGCAGTTTCTCTAAAAGAGCATATAGCTTCAATAAGGAAGCATATCCGGGAATTAAGCGCCAAAAATTACCAGAACCTTTACCAGATAAACAGTCTTGATTTTGTTCTGCTTTTTATGCCGATAGAACCTGCTTTCAGCTTGGCTGTACAGAATGATCTGAATATTTTTAATGAAGCTTTTGAAAGAAACATTGTTATAGTAAGCCCATCAACTCTGCTCGCAACACTCAGAACTATTGCAAGCATCTGGCGTCAGGAGTACCAGAACAGAAATGCCCTGGAAATAGCCAGACAAAGCGGTGCATTGTACGATAAATTCCAGGGAATGATAAGCGACCTGATTGAACTTGGGAAAAAAATGAATGCGATGCAGCTTAACTATGAAGAGGCGATGAAAAAATTATATTCGGGAAGAGGAAATTTAGTAAGCAGTGTTGAAAAAATTAAAAGACTAGGGGCTAAAGCTACCAAATCATTGCCGCAATCACTTTTAGACAGAGTGGAAGATTCTGATGAAGAGGAGGAAAACCCGTTGGGTGACAGGCATGATGATGAGGGAAGTCTTTTTCAAAAGAATGATTAATCTGCCGTTTATCCCATTATCCTTTATTGTCAAAAAAATTTATTTATCATTACCAGACATAAATAGTAGCTGGACAAGTGCATTCGTCTGTTATTATTAAATTTTTTTAAACTCCTCTTACGCCGGATGCCTCTGTAATCAAAATGATCTCCAAAAGGCAGTAAAATTAATCTGGAATTTTCAATTAAGCTAAAACTATAAATTTACTTTGGATAAATTCTTGCAGCCCAGCCTCCGCCGGGTGCCAGATGCAGCTTTAATTTATCTGAAGCAGATATTTGCGATTCTACTTTTTTATAATCACCTGCATACTTATCTGCATTTACACCATCGCGGTAAAATTCAATATTGTAATCTCCGTCCTTTAGGAAAGAGCAGTTTAATGTTAAATTCCTCGGTGCCCAATCGGTCATTGCTCCCACATACCATTCATTACCGCTTCTTCTGGCGATTAAAATATAATCGGAAACTTTGGCATCGAGAACGATTGTAGTATCCCAGACTGAAGGCACTGCGGAAAGAAAATCAAGGCATTCATTTTCTTTAAGATAATTGGAGGGATTATCGCAAAGCATCTGCAAAGGTGATTCATATACAACGTACATTGCCAATTGATGGCACCTTGTACCCTGGCTCATCGGCCGGTTAAACGCTACGTTAAAATCTTCTTTTGTTGCATTAAGCATTGCACCCGGCGTAAAATCCATCGGGCCTGCCAGCATACGTATAAAAGGAAGTGTTACAGTATGTTCGGGAGTTATATTTTCACTCCATTTATTCCATTCATTCCCCATTACACCTTCGGAAGTGATAACATTGGGGTAGGTCCGGAGTAATCCTGTGGGTTTATAAGCACCGTGAAAATCAACAAGCAGCTCTCTGCTTGCCGCTTCTTTTGCTACCCTTTCATAATAATTCACCATCCACTGATCATCCCTCTGCATAAAATCAACTTTAATCCCTTTTACATCTAAGGAATCGAACATTTTAAATGCATCATCCCATTGATCATCCAGAGTTTTCCAGATTACCCAAAGAATTATCCCTACATTTTTTTTATTTGCATGATCAATAATCTCAGTTAAATTTATTTCTGGATTCACTTCAAGAAGATTTCCGGTTTTGTACCAGCCTTCATCTAGTATTACGTATTCTATTCCATACTCCGAAGCAAAATCTATAAAGTACTTATAGGTTTCGGTATTTACACCTGATCTGAAATCAACTCCGTAAATATTAAGGGCATTCCACCAATCCCATGCAACTTTGCCCGGCTTAATCCATGAGGTGTTAGTTATTTTGACCGGTGAAGCAAGCCTGTAAACCATCTGGGTGGCAATTAAATCTTCATCCTTTTCGGTTATAATTAAAACACGCCACGGAAAATCCCGTGCGCCGATTGTTCTAGCCAGGTAATCCGCATGCTTAGTTACTTTTACATCCCTGTCATTGGTTTGTTCAACTTCAAGAGGATAGCCGGGAAAGACCGCATTAAGTTTCATTGAATTGCTGTCTGTATGCGTTAAATAAAATCCGGGATAGTCAAAAAGATCGGCTTCAGTAATTCCTATTTTAATATTTCCGCAATCCACAAGTGCCGGAATGGAGCTGAATCTTGATGAAGGAACCTGGCTTATTTTCAGATATTTATACTCTCTCTCCTGGTGAGAAAAGAAACTTTCCTCCTCAGGAAAGTAGATATGGTAATCATCAGCAAAATTGAATTCTACATTTTCACTGGTAACGGTTATTGTATCATTTATGTGAGTTTTAAATCTGTAGGCTATCCCATCATTATAAACCCGGAAGATCAAAGAGTAATTTTTATCAAAATCTATTCTCAGCATATTGCAAAGATCTCTCACAAGCGCACTTTTTTGCTTAAGGGCCGGTCTGGTAATTTCATCAATAAACCGTGTATAGCTTTTTAGTACTTTTGGGTTTTCACCCAGAATCCTGCTGCCGTTTACTGTCATGCTGATCTTTGAAGCTTTTATTAAAGGATTTTCTTTATAACTAACCGAGTAAGCAATATAGTTTGTTATAGAAATGTCTACCCGAATTGATCCGTCGGGTGAAGCCAATGTCAAATTATCATCCTCTTCAGCCGGGAATGCCGGTGAATAAAAAATAATAGTGATCAAAAAAAGAAGAAAAGATGCTGTTTGTATTACTGAAGTTTTCATGAAATTACCTTATATAATTTCTTTTGCTCCGGTAAATATACTTATATGAAATAAAAAATTGCGATTTTTTTCAATATTTATTTTTGAACCTTCACAATTGAATTATGAAATTCCGGATTAATGCTGTTTCAAAAGATCATGTTATGAAAGGAAAGGAAGGCGGTTTTACAAAGGCAAATCATGGGGCGCCACAATTTGAAGAGACTAAAAAAAGGCGACATGATAGTTTTCTATTCTCCGGAAACTTCCTTTAACGGCGGTGAAGAATTAAAAAGCTTTACGGCTGCAGGGTATGTAATTGATGAAACACCATACAAGGCGGAGATGACTCCTGATTTTCATCCCTTCCGCAGAAATATGAAATTTATAGAATGCAGAGAAACCTCAATTCTGCCTTTGAAAATAAGCAAAGAAGATTTTGGAAAAATAGCCGGTGCTATGGGAGTAAAAATTTGATTTTAGAGTTACCTATGTATCTGACATTTTCAGTATTTCTTCGAATTCTTCTTTCATTACAGGCATTACGGATAACCTGTTCCCGCGTTTTACAAGTTTCATATTTTTCAATTTACGGTTAGCTCTTATATCTGCAAGTGTTACCGTTTTTTTTAGCTGCTTTACAAATTTAACATCAACCATATACCAGATAGGATTTTTCGGATCGGCAGAAGGAAAGAAATGTTTATCTTCCGGATCAAACTGTGTATGATCCGCATAACCTTCCTTAACAACTTTACATAATCCGACAACAGCAGGAGGTTCGGTATTGCTGTGATAAAATAAAACTTCATCCCCGATTTTCATCTCGTTCTTTAAGTAATTTCTTGCTTGATAGTTTCTTACGCCGTCCCAGCATGTTGTTCTATTTTTACTATTTTTTAAATCTTCTATTGAAAATACACCAGGTTCAGATTTAACAAGCCAGAAGTTCTTTTTTGCCATAATGCTTTTCTTGTTTATCCCCAGATTTAAAATCAATTCAGGAAATTTATTTCCTGCTGGATACCTACCTGAAGATTATAAGCTGCCGCCTGCTGAATTCCATTAACATTTTGATAAACAGGGATCTGGAAGTATCCGTACAGTGAAAGATTTTCATTAAAATAAAACTTTAAACCGGGACTAACAAACAGCCATTTGCCGCCCGTGTTTTCGATGGGTTCATTTGTATTGCCGGCATCAGCCTGTTCCAGGAATCTTCCGTTAACCTGGAGTAAAAACGCTGCTGTTTCTAAAAACCTGTATGCAGTGCTTACATGGAGCATCAGTTCATTGCCGAACATGAAGTCATCAGTCCCTTTTGTATTCAATTTATAATTAATGCTGAAGTTTATGGGAATAGTGGAATAACCCTGAGCCATGTTTGGCAGGATAAAGAGATCCCTGGAATATTGTGCCCCGAAAAGAAAATCAGTTGATCCCGTACCTGGCTGTATGGTTACTTCCGCCGGTTCAGTCTGATCATTTACTGCTCCTGTTACACCGGTAGGCAGCTTAATCCCGGCACTTAAACCAATCCCGGAACTGCCTGCCGGATTGAAGATAGAAAAATGAGCAAGAACTGTCATATCGCCAAGTCCCGAGAAATTCCATTTCTCCGGAATCTGTTCCCCGTGATGATTGTGTATGTGGGTATGCTTACGGTTAACAAACGGGATATACAAATCAATCCCGAGAAAATCAAAAATACCATATCCCAATGAGAAAGCCGTTACCTGGTTCAATGTAGAGACCTCATCGTGATGGCCGGGGATCGCACCGACGAATGATCTGTTTGAGCCAGCATAAATCTGATCCTGGTAAATGTATTCATGGGAAAGTTTTAAAGAGAACAACCCCATTCCATACGGGTTGTTGAAATGCAGCGGGCAGGTTGCGCTTCCGCAGCTTGCACTTAGACGGGAATTTATTAAGAAAAACAGCCCGATAAAATAAATTGCATTTTTCATTCTTACCTCATTTTTTCCTGGAATAAGAATAGTAACAGCAGAAGCAGAAAAGGTGACATTAATAAAACAAAGAGGTGCTATTTTACTGAAAATTCTTCAAATATTCTGTTATGTAGTTCTTAATGTACTTAAGCCTGTATTGCATAATATACCTTGGATGGTGAAGGGCTTTAATAGTTACAAAATATTTGTGCTTGTCGTTCATTTCCTTCAAATATTTATAATTTTTGTTTCCAAGGCAAAATGCAGTTTCTTTTTTTGCCCCGAATCCAATTTGGCTTAGAAACGAACCTTCCAGGTGGGGTTTTAAAATTTGGAGTAAGGAAGGATTATCGTAATAATTAAAGTTTTTTGTATTGCTTAAAACAGGGAGAGGGAAAAGAGCAGTTAAATAATATTTTGAATAAAATTTTTCTGCGCCTCCGTATAGTTCTATTATTTTATAAATAAATTTACTTGACAGCTCCTTTTTTGTCCCTAGATCATTTTCAATTCCGCAATAATCTCTTAAAGCTGCCGGATCGGTAAAACAAATGCCGGTTAATCCGCCGCCGAAGCGTCCGGGATTTATCCCAAAAATAAATGTCCTTTCATTTGAATCATCAAAAAATTTTTTGAAGAAAATTTGTACAACTTTTTGTACCCGTTCATCTTGGTAAGGATTGATGATTCTTACCGGATGAGGAAGTGCAAAATTATTATTGAGACCCAAAAAAAATTGAATAGCTTTATCAGAAAAAGTCGGCATGGTTTTTCAAAATAATTTCAATTCTTCTGCTTAGTGACAAATTCATTGAAATATTTACATTCGGCCAAAGCTTCTTTATAAAATTTCGTATCGGAATATTTTTCAACTAATATTCGAAAGAAATTTCTGAACTTAAGTTTTTCCTTACGAAATTCATTCGGATCTTTATGCAATTTGTTCCAATCATAAGCTTCATTATAAAATTTATTTTGTTCACATTTAGCCGCCATAAAAGAGCATCTGGCTGCAAACTCTTTGTCTTTTGTAACACTCATTGCCATGAGATAGAGTTCCTGTGCTTTGGAACAGTCATAAAGACATGACGGTTCAGCAGAATTCTTGTCCCATTTGCCATACCATCTGGGAACTATGTTCCTATAATATGAAACCGACGACCAATTATTTCCATAATAAGTCATATTATAGTAGGCGTTTCCAAGAAGAAAATAACACTGAGCTGAATTCTGTTTATCAGTCTGCGCTAAGTTTTCAAGTTCTATCATTCTTTGAGCAAAAGTTAGTTTATTGTAAGTACTTTTTTTATCGGCTTGATAATCACAATCGTGGCAATCATTAATATGAATTTCAAATGGATCGGCCGGCAGGGTATTCGTGCCGAAATACATGTGATTTTTTGTAAAGGGTAATTTTTCCGTCCAGTAATAATTGCTTATTTCCTTAAATTTTGCTTCGGCATCCTTATACCTATATTGACTTAAATACTGTGTCCCTTCAATTTCACGTAAATCGTTTTCATCTAAAATATAATTTCTGATTAAGAAATCTTCAAAATTCTCGTTAAAATGGAAATATTTCCCTTGTATATAATTTAATAATTCATCTACCGGCTGTTTATAATAATCAGAATGTATATCGTATGAAAAAGGTGAATAGATGTTATTATAATTTCCCGGAAAATCTTTTGTCCCGATACACAAATGAGCCTTTATAAAATCTCCCTGGGCATAATATTTATTGGCAAGCAGGTACATTATATAAATGTAAGCTTCCTTGGAATGAAGCGGCACTAAGTTATCATTCTGTGTTAACCACTTCATGTCTTCCAGTAAATCATACTCAATGTTGTGATCTATTTTTCTTATTCTGCTTATCTTTGATATTAACTCTACAATCTTTATCCGGTTTATAATATTCAAATCCTCTTTTGGACATAATCTTTTTGCTTCAATGAAATGGGCATCTGCTAAATTTTCTTCCCTGACCAATGAAGCCATATAAGCAGCTGCAAAATGCCATAAATACGGATGCATACAGTTATTATTATTTGCAATGTTTGAAACTAATCTAAAAACACTCCTATTATAATCCGGATCATAATAGGTATATCTGATGCTGTCCATTTCAAAATATATATTAAAGCTTCCGCTATATTTAGCAGGCAGAACTTCTCTTTCCATTCTTGAAATTTCCCGTGAAAGTAATAATTCAAGAAACTTGGATTTAGGCTCCAGCTCATAAATATGTTCAAGAGATTCCAAATCCACCGCTGCTTTATATGACGCAATCGTGTAGACTGCAGTTTTTTCATGATCAGACCTGCAAAGCTGCAGTGTTTTTTCCAACAGCGAATCATTTAAAAAGACAAAGCTTGCAGTGCCGACCATGCTTCTGCTCGGGCATGTATCAAATAATTTAGAGAAAATGTAATTGGCTTCTGCAACCCTGTTCAATTTTCTGAGGCATCCAGCTTTATGAGACAAAGCCCAATTTTGTATAAGAGTTTTGTCATTATCAACGAAATATTTTTCATATAGTGAGATTGCTTTTTCATATTGTTTTGAATAATGAGCCAATCTTATAATCTGGTAAGCATATCTTTCTTTTAAAAATTTATCGCTGCAACTGGAATATTTTTCTTCACCCTGCTGAATTAAGACAGTCATAGCGGAGCTGTCTCTTATTATCTCTTCCCATGAATCATTTTTAACTACGTGAGGTTCACATTCTTTTGCAAACAGCATGTACTCCGGGACTTCATTTCTTTTATTTTTGAATAAATAAGTGATGAGTGTATTTTTTATAATCCTATCATTTAGTTTTAAATCTTTTCCTGTTTTCAGATATTCAATTATCCTCATGATTTCCTCTTTTGAGGTAGGATAAATTATACTTTCTATATCATCTATCGTGGGGATATTATTAAAATATTTAAGCCATTCACGGAGGTTGTCGGTTCTTTCACCCAGAGAACCTGTTTCTTCATACGGGAAATAATTATTCTCTGATAGAAAAAACGGTTTTAGAAGAGGGAGATCAAAGAGAGCGTTTTCGAAGATTGTATAGTAATCGTCAGGTTCAGGATACCAACCGCACCCTTCAGAATTATCTGATGGAATTAAGAGTAAAGGCATACTAATTAAAAGCAAAGAAAATATTTTTAAAATCTTCTTTTCCATAATTTTTGAATAACTCCTTATTAAAATTATAAATAGCTATGGTGGGACTGTTATTTTTAATATGCGAAGCAATTAATTCCGCAGCTTCTTTAGTAGTTGTAGGCGAAATCTCCTCCAAGCGTACAACATCATTTTTTTTGATATATCTGCCCCTTAAAAAATGATTTTCTGTGGATAAAAACCTGTTTTTCCCTATTTCTTTAAATTTAAGTAAAAATAATTCTTTCTTTTTAAGATCATTTATAAGGGCGATTAGTTTATTTGAACGGAATAACGCGCCCCAGGAAAATGCCGGAAGCACTACATCTAAATATAAGGGATAGGAATTAAAATTTTCTAAATATCCTTTTGCTGTTTCCAGGTCGAAAATTGAGTTAGCGGTTTTATATTCGGAAACGGAAGACATATTATAAAACATAAGCATTCCCCTATCAACAGGAGGAACTCCCGTTTTATCCGAGTATTTAACCTGATGCAGCCTTATTGTAGCAGATAAAAGAATATTTATTTTATCAGCTCTTTTTTTAATCAATTTAATCAACCTGAAATATTTTTCTTTTGTATTTTGATTCCAATCGCAGTCCAATTGAATTTCTTTAACGATCGGTTTCTTAAATAAAGATAATTTGCCGAAAATTTTATTATAAATATTTTCTGAGAGTGTATTAATCAGAGAGTCTTTAATGTTGGCTAACGTTCTGTTTGTTATAAAAACCGTCGGTATGATTTCAAATGGCAGGCTGTCCGTTGTAATTATTAAGTCACCTGCCGGTTCGGCATTCATTTTATATGAATTCCAATCGACATCGAAAAATTTTACATACATTTTTTTGATGTTTATAGATTTGAGGAAAACTATTTCGTTTGAAGTTATTAAAAAATTTACTTTCCAGTAGTAAATTGCTGGAATAATATCTCTTCTGTGATTTTTTAAGCAGGAAGGAATTGTTAAACAATAAATGAAAGCTGCCAGAATAAAGAAATATTTCATTAATGGATAAAATTTCCGATGTTTACTAATAAAAAATGACTTCATGCTTTATGAATTTTCCATCCTCATAAATAAATTTAGCACTGAAAAAACCAGGTTTGTCCCGGAAAAGCCATTCCATAAATATTCTGTCTCCCTCCCAGAGATTCAGTTCAAATAGTTTATCATTGGGGACCCATTCGAGATTACCTTCTGTAGAATTAATCAATTCTCCTTCAAATTGATCTGCGGTAAAGAGAAAAACATACCAGTCATCTTTTGTATCGAACAAAGGGAAAGAAATAAAGCCTTTCATCGTTAAAGACTTAACGGTCAAACCGCTTTCTTCCTTTATTTCCCTCGCTGCACATTCTTCCGGAGTTTCACCCGGGAGAAATTTACCTCCTAGTCCGTTCCATTTCCCTTCATGGTAATCATTTTGCTTTTTAATGCGGTGAAGCATTAATGTGGCATTATTTTTCCTATCTATAACATAGCAAAGCGTTGCAAGTTTCATATCACAAATATAAATCCCTACATTGGAATATGGTATTGACACTATTATTTTACTAAAGTATGTTTTAGCTGAAGAATAGAATTTTATTTTCGCAAAATATTATTATAAAGAAAATTTATAATTTATTTGGGTATTTAAAAAAAATTAGAAATATTATATCCATCATTTTTCAAAGAAAATAAAAGGAGAGTCAGCTGATGTCGGAAATAATCGTTTCTAGTAATGAAAACGAATTTAATGATTTAGACATGAGTAAGGAAGGAATGGAAGAGATGAACACCAATCCTCCGGATAATCAATTCGGTTGGAATTTATATGCTGCGAAGAAAAAGGATGACGAGGAAGACTTTGATGATGAAGAAGATTTTGATGATGAAGGTGATGAGGAAGAAGAAGATGGCGAAGAAGAAGATCTCTTCGAAGAAGAAGAACCTACTGAAGAGGACTTTAATGAGGAGGAGTTTTATGAGGAAGATTTTGATTTTAATGAAGAAGAAGATGACGATGATCTATTTGATGATGAAACCCAGTATAACTAATGAGCTTCTGCAGATTGGGCTTGATACGTAAATCATTTCAAAACTCCGCACGCTGCATGAACTTAAAGGGATTTATTCACGCTTAAATACTTATACTTCAGCAAATAATTTTTAACATAGTCGGTTACTCCGTCTTCAAGAGAAGAGATGGGTTTTGAATAACCGGCTTTTTTTATTTTATCCATTTTTGCTTCGGTGAAATACTGATACTTTTCCGAAAGATGTTCAGGCATTTCAATGTATTCAATATTCACCGGTTTACCCAGGGCGCCGAATAAAGCTTTAACAAGATCGTTCCAGGTTCTTGCAGTTCCGGAACCCACATTAAACAATCCGTTTTTTCCAGGATTATTCATGAAGTAAAGAGTCATCTCCACAGCGTCTTTTACAAATAAAAAATCCCGCTTCTGTTCACCATCTTTGTAGTTAGGATTTTTAGATTTAAATAATTTTACTTTCCCTGTTGATAATGCCTGCTCGAAAGCTTTATGTACAACACTCCTCATATCTCCTTTATGATATTCATTAGGTCCGTATACGTTAAAATATTTCAGTCCGGTAATTTTCCCGAATAAATTTTCATTTAATGCCCAGAGATCGAAAAGATGTTTTGAATAGCCGTACATATTTAACGGCCGCAGCGACATAATATCATCTTCAGAATCATTAAATCCTCGTTCCCCGCTGCCGTATGTAGCTGCGGAAGATGCATAAATAAATCTTGCATTTGTTTTAATGCAGAACTCGGCAAGCTTCTTTGTATACTCATAATTGTTTTTTAGCAGAAGATCGGCATTCTTTTCGGTTGTGGATGAAATTGCTCCCATATGAATTATAGCCGAAATTCCGTGTTTTAATTTAGTTTCAATGACTTCAAGAAAATCATTTTTGTGGATGAAATCATCGAAGCTTAAGCCGGATAAATTTTTCCATTTTTCATCGGTTCCAAGCTCGTCCACCACTATTATGTTTTTCTGGTCTAAACTATTTAAACGCCAAATAATTGCACTGCCGATAAATCCTGCACCGCCGGTAACGACTATCATTTTGATTCCCTGGAATGATTATTTTTTTACTGAAGATAATTTAATTATAATTGATTTTGATTCAAAAAGAGGCATGGCAGCAGCAAGGAGGTATAGAGCAATTATGTTAGGCATGCCCTATTTTGTGATGAAGAATCATAACTGCCATTGACAAGAGATTAATATTTTTTATATTTGAGGCAGAATTTATGTTCTTTTAAATAATTTCTTATCAAGAACGGCTAAGGGAACAGGCCCGCAGACGCCGTAGCAACCGGTCCAGTAAATATCGTGATGTCAGGTGCTAATTCCTGCCTCCAACATTTTGGGGGGAAGATGAGATGAAGATATATCTTTATACGCCTCTTCAGATCATCCGAAGAGG
>Ga0105106_10002523_pt1 | contig 13182 bp, 8 predicted proteins | sample PPLLaktember2015_5_FD_79109 | JGI IMG/M metagenome (GOLD analysis project Ga0105106, IMG submission 79109) | Freshwater sediment microbial communities from Prairie Pothole Lake near Jamestown, North Dakota, USA - PPLs Lake P8 Core (1) Depth... | ecosystem: Environmental > Aquatic > Freshwater >...
CATTTATGATAACGCCGTCTATCATAACGAGCGGAGGCTCAATATAAAAGTTATTTGTCAGAGGATTGGTAATTTTAATTTCGTAACCCGCCTTTCCTGACCGCAGGATGACTCCCGGCAGAAGTTCAATAAAAACCTCTTCCATTGAGGGCAGCTTTATATAATCATCGAGGAATATTTCCATTTCAGGTATGCCGTAAAACCTTCTCTTCTTCAGTCTGCTGGTGTCTTTTTGCGCTATATCATTTTTCAGATTTATGCCGTATATTTTCCCGGCCTGGTAATTAAAGCTCAGCCCCGAAAACAAATCGAGAAGTGAATCAGTCAGCGATTCCTTAAAGCAGTTTGAAGCCGGAAATATCCCTGGAAATGATGGTTCAATTTCGAGGATCATATTATTGTCTGCATGTTCAGGCTGAAGTATCAGATTTCTGAATTTACTGTCGACAGGTAAAAGAAACCTGAAGCGACCTGCAGAATCAATGTCCGAATACCTGAATTCAGCAATCTTCCCCTGGACTGACATATAAAGGAAATCAGAATAATCAGAACTATTCCCTACCCTGTATCTGATTAATCCAGAAAGATAATGTCCTTCGCTTTCCGGCATATATTTAAGCGGAGCCTTTCTATCTGCGATCTTATTATTTCTGATCAGCATAGGCATTGCAGTTACTCCGGCAGGTGCCACCGAAATACTCATTTCAGCGATACCTGATCCTTCCCTGTCATAATTTTTTACTGCCAGATCCAGGTGTACTTTTTCACGCCGGCTGAAGAGAGTGTCTGAATTAAGTACCATTCCGCCTTCATTTTTCTCCGGAAAATCAGCAGTATCATTAATTGAATTAGCCGGGTCAGTTTTCCGATAGAATTCCGAACCTCTGAATGGATTGTAAATATCAATATCCTGCATGAAACATTCATCAGGCAGGAAATTCTTCATACTGTTGGTATAAGCTCTTAAGGTGTATGTTCCTGAGCTGACTGAATCCGGAACAACAAAGTTCCCTTCACCCCTTCCGCCTGAGAGTTGAAGACGTTTTTGAATTACAGGTACATTCCATGGATTAAGCAGCTCGGCATAAGCGACAAAACTTCCGGCAGTTAATATTCCTGTTTCAGTGTCGAAATTGTAAATGCTGAACCATATGTCTTCCCCGGCGATATACTTATCTCTGTCGATGTGCAGATACATTTCTTCCACAGGTGTGACTTCAATCGCGTCTCTGATGGCAGCAGATCCGGAGAGCTGTGCCTGCAGCCTGAAAGCCGGAAGCAGTGAAAGCAGGAGAAAAATAATATTTAGTTGTACTGCAATTCTTTTCATTCTATATCAAATCAGAAATGCTGCCAGTAAGGCGGCATAACAGTTGTTCCCCTTGTCGTGCAGTCTGCACACTCCTTATATTCAGAGATAACCCAGAAGGGAGGTACTTCATCGCTGTAATCTTCAATTACCCAGAATTCCGTATTCAGACCTGTTTCAGGCAGAGTTACACTGACTGTATCAGTGGCACAATATGTATAAAAACCTGGTAATCCGTAAAAGTGATCATGAATGAACAACCTTTCCTGTGTTACGGCCGACACTGAAAAATAACCCAGTACCGTTTCCTTCGGATTGGTAATGCCCCTTATATTACCTGTTATTGCCATTGGTGTTATATCGTACAGATTGCCCACGTTCTGAGAAACACTCTGTACCCTGTCCCAGAAATCATATTCCGATTCACTGAGAGAATACTGATTAACCAGTATACTGTATGTCTCATTAAGCCTGTCGGTCTCATTTGAGATGAACAGGACCGGAAATTCTGTGACTCTTGCCTGGCTGTACCGGGATGTGTTTTTGATTAATACTTCGTCAGAATTTTCCGTTACATAACAGATCTTATTCATGACGTTATATGGAATCTGGTATTCCCAGGTCTCTTCATAATCCCATCTGAAGTAGAGACACTCCCCTGTGGGATCATAAGTATCGATATAAATCCTGCAACCTTCATCTACATCATTGGTGTCGTTTGAAGACACTATTGCTTCTTTTTCATAATATAAAGCGCTTATAGGAGGGACTGGTTTCATCTCAATAAAGTCGGTTGCATAACTTGAATTGTTAATTTCAATACTGAGTGAATAACGGCCTCCTACCCGTCCGGTGAATTCCGTGGAATCAGTGCAATAAGTCCCGTCAGGCGATTCAGTAAGGCTTGTGACAATTCCGTTCTCGTCTGTTATAGTTACAGCTGCCCCCTTTACGGGTTTGCTTCCCAGGGGCGTACCAACCGGGGTCGATCGCGACAGCCTGATCCTGTGTACCTGGTTATTATTGGTTATCATCCCATCGACAACAAGAAGATCCTGGCTCTCATTGGTTTCCGGTAGAAACTCAACAGTGCAACCGGCAACCAGTGCGATGAAAAGAAACAACCTTATGATCTTCTGCGACCTCATTTTCGTTTAAAAGTCAAAATTGAATGAAAGTGATGGTATCGGTTTTGAAAAAACAGTCAGATAATATCCCTTTACAGTGTTGTTTACATTTTTAAAATATGCTGAATAAACATTATCCCTCCCCAATACATTATAAATTGAAAAAATCCAGTGAGGGTGCGCTATTTTCTCCGACCTCAGATTTCCGCTTATTGTAACTGAAAGATCCAGTCTTGAATAGTATGGGATCCTGTATTTATTCCTGTCGGAATAGTGAGTAATCACTACATCATCAATTGAATAAGTAGTTACCGGATATGTGACAGGCCTGCCGGAGCTGAAAACGTAGTTCGCCGAGAAGCTCACCCTTCTTGAAAAGAGGGTATTAAAAGCAAGAACAAGATCATGGGGCTTATCATAATTGGCAGGAAACCAGTCACCCGAATTTATCAATTCCTCTTCAAACGATCCTTTGCTTCTGGTGAGCACTCTCGACCAGGTGTACCCGACACTCCAGCGAATACGTCCACCGGGCTTCTTAACCAGGAGTTCCAGTCCGTAGGCTTTTCCGTAAACATTTATAAGATCTCTTTCAATCGCTTCATTCATAACAAGGTCAGTACCCCCCTTGAAATCAACCATGTTATCCATCCATTTGTAGTAAACCTCAGCTGATATTTCGATCTTATTCTTATTGAGCACCCTGTAATAGCCGGCGGCAATCTGGTCACCCGACTCTGGCTGAAGATAAGAGTCGCTTAATTTCCAGGTATCGCTGGGAGAGATCGAAGCAGTATTTGATAACAAATGAAGGTATTGTTTTGTATGATTATAGTTCAGCTTCAGCGAACTGTAATTGTTAAGCCTGAAGTTGGCTGAAAGCCTCAGTTCAGGACCGGCGTATGTCTTGTAGTTTTCACGGCTGCTATAATTTACAGTATCAGTAATTGACGAAGCACTTCTGGGGGAGTCGGGATCATAATTATAGACAGTCTGAGGTCCCATCGCAAAAAATGAAGAAAATCTAAGGCCTGCATCAACCGAGAGGTAATCTGTAAGGATATATTTATCCTCAAAATATACAGAAGCCTCGATGGCTTTCTGGCTTTCGATGGAATTGGGGATCACAATTGATGAATCATGAGCGGGCATATAGTTGCCCGGCATAACATCATATCTGTTCAGATCGGCCCCGAAATTGAATTCATTTCTTCCCTTAAACCAGTTAAAATCGGCTTTAAAGCCGGTGCTGTTTATCCTGTGGGTAAGCTCAAAAGCCTCCTGAGGGACCCTGAGGCTTGCTATATCGTACTTATAATAGCTGTTGTATATTGAAAATGCAGAGAAGAAACGGCTTGAGAAATAATGACGCCAGCGGAGTGAAATAATATTATTCTGATACTTATAAGTTGTGTCTGAATTCAGCCTGAAGGAGTCGTAACTGTAGTATGCTGACAGATCAATTTTGTTTTTCCTGTTGATATCGTAAGCTATCCTGGCATTCAGATCACCAAAGAAAGCGCTGCTGTTGCTGATTGCAGGATTCTCAATATATTTAAGTATCCAGTCGGAATAGGTTGCTCTGCCGGCGATATGATAGAAAATTGTATCTTTTTTGACAGGCCCCTCAAGTACAAAATGGGTGGTTATAGGGCTTATTCCTGCATTTCCGGAGAATTCCTTCCTGTTCCCTTCCCTTGGTATTATCTCAAGAACAGATGAGAGCCTTCCACCGTATTTACCAGGTATCCCTCCCTTGTACAGTGTAACATCACTTATAATATCGGAGTTTACGGCAGAAAAAAATCCGAACAAATGTGAAGGATTATAGACAGGTGCCCCGTAAAGCAGGATGAGGTTCTGCCCGGCCGATCCTCCCCTGACATTGAAGCCTGATGATCCTTCACCAACTGAATTGACACCGGGAATAAGTAAAACACTTTTAATAATATCCGATTCTCCCATCGATGTGGGCATCAGGCGGAATGTTGCAATATTTATCTTTTCAACACCTGTTTCAAAGCGCTGCAGGTGGATATCCTTTTCAGCCGTTATGACAGCCTCCTTCAGGGGGACCAGAACACTGTTCATCTCTGCATTAAGCTCGCCGGAGCTTAACATGTTAAGGTCAAATATTCTTTCTTTCATCCCGATAAAGGTGAACTTTACGGAATAGGTGCCTCGCGGCATATCAATTTTATAAAAGCCGAATGAATTTGAGATTGTTCCGGCAGACAGTTCCGGAACATAAACAGTTACTCCCGCGACAGGTTCCCTCGAATCTTTATCTATAATATAACCCGATAATGTAACCTTTCCGGGTTTGTCTTTGTCGGAAGGATTTCCAATATCCGTAACGAGGTTTTCTCCGGTAATTTTGGCCTCCCTGTTTTCCGAATAATCTATGCCCGGCATAAAGCTAAGTTCGTCGGCCTGCTTTACTTTAACTTGTTTAATTGCATAGGGTTTTGTAAGAATGATATTTCCCGATTCAATGCCATACCAGTAAATTGATTTCTTATCGAAAAGCGTATCGAGGATTTCACTGAGCATCCTGTTCCCTCCATAGTCTCCAAGTGTGAGGTCGCTTACCCACTCATAGTCAAAGAAGAATCTGACTGGGTACCGCGACTCAGCTTTAAGAGCAAAGGCCTCAAATGACTGACCTGCATAATCCCAGTCAATCACATATTTTTCCTGTGAATAGACCGCCTGTGATATTAAAATGAGAGCAGCAGCAATATGGGCTCTGAAAATCATCAATTCTATATACTATTCCCTTAAACTGTCATAATACCGAAGTACGGGGATATATGTCTCCGGATCCTTTTTCCTTAATTTCAGCCTGTTGCTTTTCAGGTAAAACCTGATTTCTTTCTTTTTATCCTCCAGCAGATTTAGAAGTTCCTTTTTACCAGCAACCGGAACTATCTCTGAACCTTTCTTTAAATAGACAGAATGGCCGGGGTGGAAGAGATCATATCTGCCATCAACAGCCAGCGGCTGAATATTTTTTTTGTATTTTACATAAAGTGTTGAATGGCCGTCATAAATGATGTTTACATAACCTCTTAGGACGCCCGAATCATTTCCAGCATTAATTACATGATAGTTCCTGTTATTAAAGACAAGACTGAAACTGTCGACCATTTCCTTGTTCATAATAATAACCGGATAGGATTCAGTCCTCAATAATAGCTCATCACTGTTAATATCATACAGCAGGTAGAGGTTATCGAACAAGCGTCCGTTAAATACAACTGATCCTTTGAGGAACACATTTGAAAGGAAAAACTGGTCGCCTATAGCCTTTGAATACTTGTTCCGCCAGATCCTTCCATTGAGTAGCAGCTGTTTATCTGAAGAATTATTCTGAATAACCGACCAATACGCAGAAGCTGACCGTACCGGCTCTGTATAAATGCCGCAGCAGATAGTCAGAAGTAAAATTGATAAAATGTTATATTGGTACGATTTTAACATTTATTGCCAATATTCAGGGTGCAGAAAATCAAAGATAATTTAATTTGAATATTGGAAATGACTTGCGATGCATTTATGACAGGGAAGACACAAGGCGGCTTCGCTGGGTATAACTTCTGATTTCGCTTTTCTTTTGTTCTTAGTTCTTATTTTAAATGGTATCTTTTATACCCCAGATTCTTCTGTTAAACCGGATAGGTTTTTATTTGTTGTACATTAACTTTGCATATATATTTATTTTGGCATAAATAATGTTGTGGGAATAGTCCATATAACTAACATAAAAGATTAATATGATGAAGAAATTTATTTTGGTATTGATATTGCTTTCACCAGGCATACTGATATATTCACAGCCAGCAAAGGGGAAGCTTATACCTGTCACCACGAAATCCAAATCGGGATTGTCGCTTTATAACCAGGGCATGAAATACTTTAATGACGTTCACCTTGATAAAGCAATTGAAACTTTCAATGAAGCTCTTAAGCAGGATCCCGATTTTTTTATGGTCAATTATCAGCTGGCATTATATTTCCTTTTGAATATGGACATTGATAATTTTGACGGGTATTCTGATGCTGCAATAAACTGCAAGGCTAAACTAAGTGATGCCGAGGAGCTTCTCAGAGATGTACTTGTCAGGTTGAAAAAGGGAAGTAACAACGTTGCCGAGCTCGGGAAGAAGCTTATTCAAATGTATCCCTATGATCCCAATTCATATAATAACATGGTCTCTTTTCAATCACTTGCAGGCGATTCTACAGGTATTGTTGAAACTTTGAACAGTGCGATTAAAATTACAGCTGATCCCGCATCTTTTTATAATCAGCTAGGATATGCATACCTGACGCTAAAGGAGAACAATAAGGCTGAAGAGGCATTCGATAAATACATTGAACTTGATCCGAAAAATCCTAATGTGTATGACTCAAAGGGCGACTACTATATGACTGTCGAAAGATATGATAAGGCATATGAATCGTATATGAAAGCTTATTCCATCGATCCTTCTTTCAGCTATGAAAAGGCAAGGATTGCCAAACAGCTTTATGAAAAGACAACAGGCAGGAAACTTGAAATAGTGCCCATTTGATACTTTTCCCTTCCCTCAAATCAGTGATATGAAAAAGTCCGTCATTATTACATGGGTTGCGTTTCTTGTCCTTATGGTTATTTTACATTCTTGTAAGAAAGAAGAGGTACCAACTCTGACTACAACAGATGTAACCAATATCACAGGAGCTACAGCTACCAGCGGAGGGAATGTTCTCGATGAGGGTTCAGGCCGGGTGATTGAGAGAGGTATATGCTGGAGTGAAAATGTTTCTCCAACAATTTATGATAACAAGAGATTAGAAGATGGTAGTGCCGGAACATTTGTCAGCGATATGTCTAATCTGAATGGCTCAACCATTTATTATGTGAGGGCATATGCTACTAACAATGCAGGTACAGGTTATGGGAATGAAATAAACTTCAAAACAGCCCCAAACGCAATAAATTTCAGTGAATGGATTACATATGGAAACCTGACTGATCAGGAAGGTAACAATTATAAAACAGTAAAAATCGGAGAACAAACCTGGATGGCTGAGAATCTAAGAACTACACATTACCAGGACGGAAGTCAAATCCCAAATGTTACCAATATTGATTCCTGGAACCTTCTTAAAAATGGGGCTTATTGTTTTTATAACAATGATAGCCTTTATAAGAATGTATATGGTGCTTTGTATAACTGGTATACTGTAGCGGATCAACGAAAAATTTGTCCTGCAAACTGGCATATACCATCCGATGATGAATGGACTATTCTTGAAAACTTCCTTGGGGGGAGTAAAATTGCAGGAATAAAAATCAAGGAGGTTGGACTAAGACACTGGATTAGTCCAAACATAGGTGCGTCAAACCTGAGTGGTTTTACTGCAATACCTGGTGGCTCACGTAGTTTTTCTATTAACGATGATTTCCTTGGTCTGAAATACATTTGCATGTTCTGGTCCGGCACCGGGCACCATACATTTAATGAGAGTGCATGGTATCGCTCACTTATGACGTTTGAATCTGACTTTGGAAGAAATTATTATTTGAAAAGAGTAGGATTCTCAATCAGGTGTGTGATGGATTAGGCTTATTACCTTTCTGATCATTATAAATAGTTACAGCAATTGACTAAGCAGTAGAGCAAACGAAGTAATTTGCAGCCCTTTTTAGGGGATGTTTTATTTCACAATTATTTATATTAATGATAACAGTTTCAAATCTAAGTATTCAGTTTGGGAAGCGCATTTTATTTCAGGATGTTAATCAGATTTTTACTGCAGGCAACTGCTATGGGGTAATAGGAGCAAATGGTTCCGGAAAATCAACATTTCTTAAGATGCTTTACGGGGGGGTTGAATCACGAACCGGGTCGGTAAGTTTTGGTCCGGGCGAAAGAGTCTCTGTCTTAAAGCAGGATCATTTTGAATTCGATGACTGCACAGTGCTCGACACAGTGAAGATGGGTCATTCAACTTTATGGAATATTACGAAGGAGAAAGAAAATCTATATCTGAAAACTGATTTTTCCGAGAAGGATGGAATGAAGGCCTCCGAGCTTGAAGAAAAATTCAATGAGCTCGATGGATGGAATGCTGAAAGTAACGCGGCAAGCCTTCTCAGCGGACTCGGAATAAAGGAGGAAAACCATTTCAAGCTCCTGAAAGAGTTGTCAGGAAAGGAAAAGGTTAAAGTGCTTCTTGCCCAGGCTCTGTTCGGGAAACCTGATAATCTCCTGCTCGATGAGCCAACCAATGATCTTGATCTTGAAACTGTAAACTGGCTGGAGAACTATCTTTCAGAATTTGAAAATACGGTACTTGTTGTATCTCATGACAGACATTTTCTTGATTCAATATGCACTCATATCATTGATATTGATTTCAGCAGGGTACAACTGTTCTCGGGAAATTACAGCTTCTGGTATGAATCAAGTCAGCTTGCTTTAAGGCAGCAACTGGCACAGAATAAAAAAGCAGAAGAAAAAAAGAAGGAATTACAGGAATTTATCGCGCGTTTCAGGGCTAATGTCAAGAAATCAAAGCAGACAACCAGCCGGAAGAAAATGATAGAGAAATTAAATATTGAGGAAATCAAGCCTTCAACCCGGAGATATCCCGGAATTATTTTCACTCCCGGCAGGGAACCCGGGAATAATATACTTTCAGTAAAAGGGCTTACAGGAATTTTCGAAGGAAAGACGCTGTTCAAAGATCTTACCTTCACCGTCAATAAAAATGATAAGATCGCATTTCTTTCCAGGGATACACGGGCAATGACAGTACTGTTTGAGCTCCTGAAAGGTCATGACAAACCTCAGAAAGGTTCTTTTGAATGGGGACAGACAATTGTGAAGGCGTATCTGCCTCTTGAAAATGAAAAATTCTTTGAAAAAGATATAACGCTTGTTGACTGGCTGTCGCAGTATTCTCAGGACACAAGTGAAATGTTCCTTCGGGGATTCCTTGGGAAAATGTTATTTTCGGGTGAAGAGATATATAAGAAGGTTAATGTGCTTTCAGGAGGTGAAAGGGTTCGCTGCATGATTGCCAGAATGATGATCCGCAATGCCAATGTTATGATTCTTGACAGTCCGACTAATCATCTTGACCTTGAATCAATTCAGGCTTTCAATAATACTTTAATTAAGTTTAAGGGGAATATCCTGATGTCATCACATGATCATCAGTTCATTCAGACAGTTTGCAACAGGATTATAGAAATAGGTACGAAAGGGATGATCGACAAGGAAATGCAGTATGATGACTATATTTCCGACGAAAATCTTATTATGAGGAGGGAAAGTTTATATTAATTTAAAAGTTATCTGGCTGGAGGAGGTTTATAAAAGTGCCTGTATGAAATTCGGTTATGCTCTTAGCCAATTTTCCTGTAATTCTGCTAAGCGCATATCCTTGGCTGTACCTTTGAACCATAAGGAATGAAGTTTTCTCATCTCACGGACAATTTTCCTATGTGTCAAATGGTTCTCTGCGAGATTACATAGTATATTGATCTCAGTGATGACAATCTTTCGTCTGCACCTGTCAGCTTTTGACTTCAAGAAGTTAACTGTTTTCATGTGACAAAGATTGTCACTTGTGGCCGGATTAGTTTTACACAACCTGAAAAAAAAGTTACATCATTCACATATTTCCCTAACCACTGCGATTTTACAGGTGATCAGTTCGACCACTATTTACAGTCTTACTCAAATTCTTTTGGGACTCCGCAGATCATTCGGAATACCTTATCCGGTGAATAGTTTTTGTATTGGTGTCTTTCGTTTGGATTAACCAAAGCAAAATCACCTGCCTTTATCGGTTGTTCTTCTCCAGCTTCATTTATCAAAATCCCCTGACCTTCTATGACGAAATTCATATGTTCATAAGGATGGCTATGGTAAGGTGTATTTCCACCCGGCTCCACTGTAAAAACCCTGTAAGAATATAGTGGAGCACCATCTTTACTTCCCAGGGGCAGTTGCTTCCATGCACCAACCGCTCCCTCCATCTGGACCTTCATCTTTTCAACCTGATCGATTGCAATAATTTTCATACTTATAATTTTCTTTTTGTGTAAAAATACAAAGATTCCGGGAGAACAAAGATCACTTAAAAGGAGAATTCATTTTTGAAAAGAGATATTACAAATCCCGCTAGTGCTATGTTAAGTTTAACTTAACACCAGGTCATTATTTTGTGGAGGTTGACAGATCAGGTGACTAATTTTATTGCATGGATAATATTTGGAAAGACAGGATCGTGAAATTGTTATGGTAAAGTCAGCAGTTTTTCTCCAAATACAGGGTGTCTTTCGGCCGCCATCATTGCAATCCGTTTTACCATTTGACCGTATGAATAATTGGTCATTTCTGCTGCGATGGCGAAGCTGGTATCAATGCTGATATCGTTATTGGGATTGATATCGAGGAGGTAGAATTTATCATCACGCAGGCGGAAATCGAATCTGGCATAGTCGAGGCATCCGAATCCTTTCCACGCTGCAAGAACTTTCTTTTCCAACTTCTTGAGCAGTTTATCATCAAGAGGAGCAGGTATCAGGGTTTTGATCTTTTCATAGTGGTCCGAGCCGGGCATAAATTTCGAGTCGTAGGTGCAAAGTCTTTCCCGGGCTTCGCTGAAAGCCGAAAAATCCATCTCGGCGGGAGGTAATATTTCGGGTGGTTCATTATTCCATACCGAAACATGGAATTCGCGGCCGTCAATAAAATCTTCGACCATAGCCGGCTGATTTAATTCATTGTTAACCAGACGAATCTGTTCCTGAAGGGAGAATGTATCAAAAACCACCGATCTTTCTGTAATGGTAAGGCTGCAGTGTTCCCATGAAGGTTTTACAATAGCCGGGAAAAGAGTCCAGTCAGAAGCCTCTTCCGGAGTAAGCACTGCTCCATAAGGGACTCTGATACCAAGAGAGACAAGAACTTCTTTTACTTTTTGTTTGTCGTTTGTCAGCTCTATCAGGTCCGGAATATTCCCAGTATAGGTGAATCCTTTATTTTCTATGATCTCCAGAACGCTCCTCTCCCTTGAGGGAATACCTGGCAAGGTTTCACAGAGGTTAAAAATAATAGTATCATCAGGACGGTACCTTTCCAGTATTCTTTCCAGGTACGGATCGTTCAGTTCTTCAAGATATGCTTCAACTCCTACGTCTTTCAGCGATTCAAAGAGCACCTTATTGGAGTTACGTGTATCTCTTATTTCAGAGCTATTCCAGACTGGATCAAGATCATAAAGGATAAGTACTTTCATAAAAAAAATTTGTTGCTAAGCTAAAGTAAATGTTATAAGAAACTGAGGCATGAAGTGAAAAACTTACAATTTTATTTTGGGTGAGTTTATGAAACTTAAATCAGGGTTATTTTTCTGATCCTCCGGGGGTGTTTTACAGAGAGAAAACCCGGCATTCGCTTTCAGCTGTAGATTACAGAAGTAAGAACATTTGAACAATCGAATGCAGAATAAAAAACTTTTAAATTCGCTGTTCGTTTGTTCTTCATTCTAAATTATTAAGCTCCCTTTATAGTTCTTGCCATTAGATTAACTTCAATAAAAACCACTGAAAGAAAAAAATAGCCGGTTACAGCTACATTCAGCCTTTCGAAAAAGTCATTTGACTGGTTGTCAAAATATTGCAAACTTTGATATGATTTTCCTTATCATTCATTTTCCACATGATCTCATGTGAGTGACTGGGCAGAGCTGTAATTAAGTATATTTGTTATGGAGGAAAGGAGGGATGGTTTATGGTCCATTCTATGGTAATATAGGTTAAGTTGGGAAAAACCATGGGAAGTCAGGTTTTCTAATCAAAATTGATCAACTAAACTGTTCAATAATACTTAATATTGATCAGAAATGCTTTGTAGTTTAATAATTCTTTGTTTTAAATATCTTGATAATGGATATTCAAAATTATCTAAAGCGCATTAAACTAACATTCTGGCATTATCAGCTAGTTGGTTGGCTTATTTTCCTGACGAATGAAATTCTCCGGGAATACCAATTTTGGGCAATATCAGGTTTTACTAAATTGTACCTGATAATTACCTGGTTTATTCTATTTCTTGAGACTCTTATTTTAAGGTATGTCTATAGATTATTCTATAAATTAAAAAAGACTCCTTTATTCTATCTAATAATGATATCAATTTTTTCAGTGGTTTGCTCCTTTTTCTGGCATGTTGTTCGTTTATTATATATTAATTTTTTATTAAATGATGAAATCGTTAGTCATCAAGCATCACTTTTTTATAGAGTATTATTAAGTGCCTGGGTACCATTCACCTGGAGTATTCTTTATTTTGGAATAAAATATTGGAATGATTTACAGGATGAATTGGAACGCTCCAGGGCCTCCCTCCTTCTTGCAAGTAAGGCACAATTGCAAATGCTTCGCTACCAGATAAATCCCCATTTCCTCTTCAATTCACTTAATTCCATACAGGGACTGATGTACCAGGACCTGAAAAAAGCGGATCTGATGCTCACTGAGCTGTCAGAGTTTTTACGCTACACTTTGAAGTTCAATACTGATATATACGTTTCCCTTGAAGATGAGTTTGAGATCATTGAAAAGTATCTGTTTGTTGAAAAAATACGTTTTGACGACAGGCTTGATTATTCAATTCAACTTCCCTCCAGCCTGAGAAAAGAAAAGATACTCTGCTTCCTGACACAGCCATTTGTGGAAAA
>Ga0105106_10002527_pt1 | contig 13160 bp, 7 predicted proteins | sample PPLLaktember2015_5_FD_79109 | JGI IMG/M metagenome (GOLD analysis project Ga0105106, IMG submission 79109) | Freshwater sediment microbial communities from Prairie Pothole Lake near Jamestown, North Dakota, USA - PPLs Lake P8 Core (1) Depth... | ecosystem: Environmental > Aquatic > Freshwater >...
ACTCTTCCATCCATCATATCGGAAGGAGCGACCATATCTGCACCAGCTTCAACATGAGAAACAGCTTCTTTTGCAAGCACGGCGATTGTTTCGTCATTAAGTATATCTTCGCCAGCCAATATTCCGCAATGACCGTGAGAGGTATACTCACACAAACAAATATCTGTAATAATCAATACATCCCTTATCTCCTTCTTGATCGCTTTGATTGCCAGTTGAATTATTCCATTTGGGTTGTATGCATCGCTGCCCTGTTCATCTTTGTGTTCCGGTATTCCGAAAAGAATAACAGCGGGAACACCAAGATCACGAACTTCTTTACATTCTTTAACAAGATTTTCTACCGAAAGCTGAAAAACTCCCGGCATTGAATTAACAGGTTTCTTGACATTCTTTCCCGGGACAACAAACAAAGGGTATATCAAATCGTTCTTTGTAAGAACGGTTTCCCTAACCATATCTCGGACTATCGGGTTGTAACGTAATCTTCTGAAGCGTTTGAAGTTGAAGTTTTTATTTTCCATTATTACTCCTTTCTCTGTGTCTTAGTGTCTCTGTGGTTTTTTTTACCACGGAGGCACAGAGTCACGGAGAGTTAATTGTACTTTTGATTTTATTCGCAACTAATTCTGCATTCTTAATACAATCTCCCACAGAAATTCCGCCGCGGTAATTTCCACTGAGAAAAACTCCTTTATTGTCTTTTTCAAAATGATCGAAGAAATTTTCATGTTCAACATAGCCAAGATTGTACTGCGGAATTGCTTTTGGCCATAGTCTTTTGGAAATCAATATCGGCTCGGCACTTATTTTCATTATCAATTCAAATTCTCTTCTTGCACGATCAATAACCATCTGTTCAACATCATCAACAAAACCGGCATCCCGTGAACCGCCGATGAAAAGGGTAAAAGCCGCTTTACTTTCATCTGACCTATTAGGAAAAATAACCGAACTCCAGATAGCGCCGAGAAATGATTTTTGTTCCTTCTCGGGTATTAAAAATCCGAAGCCATCTAAAGGCTGACCAACAACACTTCTTTCATAAACAAGATAAAGAACCAGGACGGGCGGGTAATAAATTTCATTTAGATGCTTTGCAAGTTGATCATCAAAATGTCCGAAGAGTTCTGCAGCTTTGTATGCAGGAACAGTAGAAAGAACAACATCTGCAAGTAACGTTAATGTCTGATTGCCGTCTCTGAAGGTAACTCCATAACTTCCTTCGGCGGTACTTCTGACAGAAGTAACCTCCACTCCGGTGCTGACGCGATTACCAAGTTTTTCTGTAATTGCTTCTGGCAGGACTTTCATTCCATCTTTAAAGGAAAACATTTTTGCACTTTGCTTTGAAACTTCTTTGCTTTTTTTTCTTTTGTGAATACTTCTTATTGTTCCGACAATCAATCCGCCGTACTCTTCTTCAAGAGCATAAAGTTTTGGGAACGCAGATTTAACGCTCAAATCTTCCGGCTTTCCAGCGTAAACTCCGGCAACAAACGGATTGATAGCGTAATCTAAAAATTCTTTCCCTAGTCTTCGTGTTACAAACTCAGCAATACTTTGATAATAACCGTCTTTTGATCTACCGATAAAAGGTTCAGCAAGCAGCCTCAACTTTGCTTTTCCTGAAAACAGTTTTGTTTTAAAGAATACCGGAGGTGACATTGGAAGCGCATGAAGCCGTCCATTCCGTAAAATGTATCTTTTATTTCCTTCACGATTAGCATAAATGAATTGGTCTTCAAGATTCAATTCTTTTACAAGCCACTGAATGAGAGGTGTGGTTTCTAACCCGCTGTTTGGTCCTCGATCAAAAAGAATTCCCTCAGCATTAACTGTTTCAATTGAACCGCCAACTTTATCTTTTTGCTCCAGAAGAATTATATCATATCCTTCTTTAAAAAGAAGATAAGCTGTGGTCAAACCTGATATACCGGCACCAATTACGACTATTTTTTTGTTTGAAGACATTAATGAAAACTTCTATTAATTACATTCAAATTTAGTGAAATAATACAGTTATTTGCAGGAGAAAATTAATCTTCTCCATTAAAACTTGACTATGTTAATAATAAAAATTGTTGTGTACACATCGTGCTGTTTGCGAAATTCAATTAACATCCTTAGCTTAAAAACAATTAAAGTAATATTCCTTCTTGAAGATACTCAATCTGAAAAATATAAAAGCTTATTTTTTACTTGTAATTATTTTGGCTTTGATTCCTTTACAAAGCACGGCTCAGAATATTCCATTCGGCCATTTTTCCGTTCACGAAGGATTATCTAACAGCTTTGTAAATTGTTTGCTGCAGGACAGAACCGGATTTATCTGGTTTGGAACTGATGATGGACTAAATCGATTTGATGGTTATGAAGTAAAAGTTTATCGTCATGAGTCGAATGATAATTCCTCTATCTCAGAAAATATTATTTGGGCGTTAACGGAAGACCGTTCAGGCAATTTGTGGATTGGGACAAAAAGCGGCGGGTTGAATAAATACGATCCCCTCACAAACAAATTCGAGCACTGGGAACTTGATTCTGCATCCGCTGATGAGATAAACATTACTTGTATCTATGAAGATAGTAAGAGTAACATCTGGATTGGAACTTATCGCAATGGTCTCTATAGATTTTACCCAACACAAAGCAAATTTGACCACTGGCAGAATACCTCAGATAATCCGAATTTATTATCAGCCAATTTTATTACCTCAATAATTGAAGATCAAAACTCAAACATCTGGATTGCAACATACGCGGGACTAGATAAATTTCTTCCTCAAGAATCTGAAAAACCTTTTAAAAGAATCATTTCAGATTTTATAAATCCAATTTGGTATCTAACCAAATCATCGTTTATAGAAAATACAATTTGGATGGGGGCGTTTAACGGTTTATTCAATTTCGATCCGGTAAAAGAGGAATTATCGCAAATCAATTTGCCAGGAAAGGATGCGTTGCAATTTAGTAACAGCATAAGCTCGGTTGCTGAAGAATACTATCTTGATGAAAAATTATTGTGGGTTGGTACTTTCGGGGGACTTGTTCAGATGAATTTAACAACAGGGCTTGAGAAAAGATTTCTTCAGACAAAAAAAGGCGATTCAGAAATAGTAAGTAATCAGATTCACGATTTAATTGTAGACAGATCGGGAGTGGTATGGATTGCTACCGAGAATGGTTTGAATTTTTACTCTCAGAAGCGAGCAAAGTTTAACTTAGTTGCTTCAGGAAATCCATTGTCAGAAATTCTTCCACAGTTATCAGGTAAAAATGTAAGAGCTGTTTCGCAGACATCAGACAAATCACTCTGGTTTGGAACAGAAGCAGGTTTATTCGGCTTAAAAAATAAAGTAGGGAATTCATCTATCAATCAAAATTCTGAATTACAATCATTAAATGTTTGGTCTTTATTGAGTAGCTCTTCAGAGAGGTTATGGATCGGAACTTATGGGCAAGGGTTAAAAGAATTAAATCTTAAAACTAACCAGCTTAAATCCTGGAAGGTTGATAATCCTGACTTCAATGTATCCGCTTTTGGTTATATTAAAACTATTATTGAGGATGATAATGGCTTGATCTGGTTAGGATTTTGGGGTGGCGGATTAGCAAAGCTTAATCCTGTAACTTCAAAAGTTAATCACTGGAGAAACGAAAAAAATAATTCTTCAAGTTTAAGTCATAACGATATCTGGGTTCTTCAAAAAGATTCCAGAAAAAGAATTTGGATCGGGACTAACGGCGGAGGATTAAATCTATATAATTCTGAAAAGCAGAATAGCTTTTATTACTGGAACTCATCAAAGAAAAATGAACAGACACTAAGCAGCAATAACATTTACACAATCTGCGAATCGGTTAATGGTAGTCATGTAAACAATCAAACAATTTTGTGGATTGGAACAGCAAATGGTTTAAATAAGTTTGTAATAAAAAATGATTCCGGCAGCAGCGACGGTTCAAAATTAAATGTCGAAATAAAACACTACACAGTTGAAAGCGGCTTGCCCGATAATGCAATTGAAAGCATACTGGAAGATGAGGATGGAAATCTCTGGATTGGAACAAGCACAGGGATTTCCTTTTTTAATGTTAGAGAAGAGCACTTTAGGAATTTTACCGTTGCCGATGGATTATCGGGAAGCACTCTTAACTCAAGTGTGGCATTTAAAACGGCTGAAGGTATTATGCTTTTCGGTTGTACAAACGGACTTAATTATTTTGATCCCAAAAGAATAAAACAATCAACATATTCGCCTCCGGTAGTAATTACAGATTTTAAAATATTTAACCAGCCAGCAGGCGATAAGAACTTATCTTCCCTGAATTCGGGTATCTTTAATTCAAAAGAGGTTGTTCTATCATACAACCAGAATGATTTTTCATTTGAATTTACTTCGCTTGATTTCAATGCACCCGAAATGAACCAGTACTCATATTATATGGAAGGTTTTGACAGAGACTGGATATACAGTGGCAAACGACGATTCGTCACTTATACAAATCTGGATCCTGGACAATATGTTTTCCAGGTTAAAGCGACAAACAGCGATGGATTGTGGAATGATGAAGCTGCTAAAATTTTTATAATGATCAATCCTCCATTCTGGCGAACCTGGTGGGCTTATACTATTTACGTAATTGCTTTTATAGGCGGTTTGTATTTAATAAGAGCTACTGAAATTAAAAGAAGGAAAAAGAAAGAAGAAGAAAGATTAAGAAGGGAAAGAGAAGAAGCACGATTGCGTGAGGCTGAATTAAAAGCAAAAAATATTGAGCAGGAAAAAGAAATCGAGAAGCAAAAAATCAGAAACAGGATTGCTCAGGATCTTCACGATGAAATAGGAAGCAATCTCAGCAGTATTTCCCTGATGAGCGAGCTGATTCAGAATGATGAAAAGATAAACGCAGAAGCATCGGAAAAAATAAAACGTATTCACAAAGTAGCGAAAGGTTCAACTCAATCGATTCGTGATATTATATGGCTGACCAACCCTTCTTCTGATGGTGTGAAGGACCTTATCGCGAAAATGAAAGAAGTTGCTGACAACACTCTCGGAAAATTCAATCTGAATTTTGATTATCCGAAAGATGTCTCTGAAATCAATCTTCTTCCTGAAACAAAACGAAACCTTTTCTTTATTTACAAAGAGGCATTAAACAATATTGTAAAGCACGCAGAAGCAAAAAATGTTGATATCAAATTACTGATTGAAAAAAGTTCAATTCTACTTTCCATAAAGGACGATGGAAAAGGATTTAATATTATATCAGGATCCGGAGGAAACGGACTAAAAAACATCAGATCGCGTGCAAATGAAATAAATGCCGATTTAAAGTTTGAAAGCAATCCCGGAAAAGGAACTATCCTTGAATTAAATGTTAATATCACGCAAATGCGGGATTGAACGCCGCCGTTCAATGATATATTTTGAACCATACATAAAAGAGAAAAAATACACGGGATGACTAACAGGATAGATGTAATAATAATTGAGGACAACGAACTTCTCCGGGATTCGCTTAAGGAGGCTATCAACAAGAGCAGTGACATCAACTGTAATTATACATTCAGTTCTGGTGAAGCTGCTCTTGCTATTATTCAAAAAGAAGAGCTTGTCCCCGAAATAATTTTATTGGATATCGGTTTGCCCGGCATGAATGGAATTGAACTAATCCCTGAATTAAAAAGACTAACACCTTCGTCTAAAATAATTATTATCACTGTGCACGATGATGACGAGAATATATTTAATGCAATATGTGAAGGTGCTTCGGGCTATTTACTTAAAGATCTCTCGGCAGAGAAAATTGTAACTTCAATAAACGAAGTTATGAATGGTGGTGCACCGATGAATGTTCATATCGCTAAAAAAGTATTGAATATGTTCAGGGACCAAAACGCAAAATCTAATGGTTACGACCTCTCTGAAAGAGAAAAAGAAATATTAAAACTTTTAATAGAAGGCTTAAGCAAAAAACAAATAGCCGAAAAAATTTTCCTCAGTTACCACACTGTTGATTCTCATATACGCAACATCTACGTAAAGCTGGAAGTGCACACACGCGGAAGTGCTGTCTCCAAAGCAATAAAAGAAAAACTCCTCTAATCTTTTTCTATCGTCGCATCTGAAAAACCACGTATTTGCGTGATGTTTTACTATTGCTGGTTACATATCTTTCAAAGCAAAAGGAAGATCAACAAGCAGGCAGTTTTGTTGAAACGAAGAAAATGATCCTCCTTCGTTAACTACGGTGGACAGGTTTTATTAATGTAAAAACCATAATCAATAATTAATTAAAAAGGATTCGTAATGAAAATATTACTAACAATCTGCGTTATCCTTGGAATAACCAATGGAATTTTTTCACAACCACTTTCCGGTTCATATACAATTGGAGGAAACTCTCCTGATTTTGCATCTCCACAGCATGCAGCCAATGCATTAAAGACAAATGGTGTTTCAGGTCCTGTTTTCTTTAACATTCGTCCGGGAATTTATATGAAGAACGGCGGGAATAATACCGTTCTTATTCTTGATAGTATTATTACGGGACTATCTGATTTAAATCGTGTAACATTTCAGCCGGATGCTAATGAGGGTGGTAATGTTGGAAATACAATTTTGCAAATGAACATAACCGATCCTCCAACATCAGATATCAAACTGGTATTACTAAGTCAGAATTTCATTACATTCAAAAATATAACCTTCCAGGAATCTGATGCCTCAATAAACACCGGAAGCTGTACTCTTATTCAACTGGAAAGAAATTTTAATCTTGGCTCACCTCCAGTTAGTGGAATTGTGTTTGAAGGATGCAGATTTATTGGAACGGATTCAACTGCTGGAACTGAGACCGGTATTGAGTTTGGAAGTGGTGTAAGAGATATAACAATCCGTGCAAATACTTTCCTCAGACTTCTCAGAGGAATTTCAGGGGCAACCGGCACTTCAATTTCAGACGGAACAATAATAGTTGAAGATAATCAATTTCTTGAAGGTTGGCGCACGTACAGTGGCTCCGGAAATGCTCTTGGCTCTACTATGGAAATCTTTTCCCGGAATTTAATCGTAAGAAAAAATATAATTGATTTTAATGGCAGTTTTAATGGAGGATACCGAAGTATTTCTCTCTCCGTTCATTCTGGTTCTGAATCTGTAATTGTAGAACAGAATTCAATCGAAGGTCCGGTCTCTGCTGCTATAACAGTACAAAGTTTTATTGGAGGTCAATCTAATTCAATAATTATAGCGAATAATATAATTAACGCAAATGTATATGCGGTTTGGGCAAATGAACCGGCTTATGGAATAAACGTTGACGGTAATAATGCGAAGATTCTTTTTAATACAGTTGTTGCTAAAGGATCCAGCGTTTATGGACTTTACATTAATGGAACAGACTGTACAGTTCTGAATAATATTATCATTACAAAACCAACCGGGGGTTTTAATGTTTGTTACAATCAGGGGAATTTAACAAATACAAATTTCCAATCAGACCACAATGTACTTTATACCACGAATAACCCTCCGCTTCTTGTACTCAGTTCTGCCGGATGGTTTTACGATCTACCTACATATCAAGTTGCAACCGGATTAGATACAAACTCTCATTCAAAAGATTTGGATTTTGTTGACAGCTCTGATGTTCATATTTCAGATTGCCAGGCACAGGATCCTGATTTGAAAGGAATTCCAGTGCCGGAGATTTTAGTGGATATTGATGATGAAATCCGTTCAACTACTGCTCCAATGATCGGGGCTGATGAAAATAGTTTTACCGGATTCCAAATGTTCTCCGATCCCTTCAGAGCAGCGCTGCCGGGAACGGCATTTGCAATCGCTGCTGATAACTTTGATAATATTTTATACGATGGTCTGGCAGTTCCGGATTATGATAATCGTCAGGTTCTGCTTTATCATAATCTACCGCCTAGATCATTTGAGCTTGATAATACACTGCCGACAGCATTTAAACCAGTTGTAGTCAAGTTCTATGATCTTGATGAAGATAATAATCTCGATCTGATTGTTGGAGGTGACACAAGTGCTGTAGCGGTGTTTTGGGGAGATGGCGCTGGTGGTTTTACAGCTCCGGCAACAGTAGGAACTTTCGGACGTGTTCGTTCAATTGAACCCGGACCAACACTGACAGGAGATATTAAAAGAACTATTGTAATAACTCAAGACAATGGTTTTGTTTCTACTGAAAGCACTATTGGTTATCTGATGCACCTTGGGAACCGAAACCTTTGCCATGATGTCCAGTGGTTTCAAACTAATATTAATCCACCGATATTCAGTTTTCCAGATACAGTTAATGCAGTAATGACGGATTTTGTTTTTGGTGAGTTTTCAGGTGGTGGAGATTTCCCTGAAATTGCTGCGGTAACGAGTTCTCCTCTTCCGCATCCTTTAATTCTTGTAAGTGATATCGAGTTCCCCGGCTTTCCCGGTAACTGTACAGGATTCATACCATTAGGGACAATTAATGAGTATCAGCTCGGCAGCGGTGTTGGCTCTACTGCCGGTCATTCAAATATTGTAATGGGTGATTTTGATGGCGACACAGATCTTGACCTTATTACACTTGAAACTTTTTCATCAGTTTTATTAATCAAAAACCAGGGCAACCTGACTTTTACTTCTGAATCCATTTCTGTTACAGGTGCAATGGGACTCGCAGCGATGGATTATGAAAACGATGGTGATATTGATTTGATAACAGTAAATGATCAACTGCAAACTAATGGAATAACCGTATTTCTAAATGATGGCACAGGCAGTTTTACTTCAAGAGAGAACTGCTTCTTCCCATTTGCAACGGGACTTCCCCGGAGTGTTGTTGCTTCCGATTTTGATCAGGATGGCAAAACTGACATCGCAATTGTTTCAAGTGTTGCACAAGGAGTTGATTCACTTTTCGTTTTGTACAACTTGGGTGGCGGAACTGTCGGTATTCAAGATCAGGAGATAGTAGAAATCCCAACTTCTCATTTACTATCACAAAATTTTCCAAATCCATTTAATCCAACAACTACAATTAAGTTTTCAATTCCAGAGGCTAGTGTAGTGACTTTGAAAATATATAACATCCTTGGAGAAGAAGTGAAAACGTTAGTTAATGAATACAAGGAAATTGGAAATTATTCAGTCCAGTTCAATGCAAATAATCTTGCAAGTGGGATGTATTTATACAGTCTTACGGTAGGCAATCCTTCGACAGGCTCAGAACAAGGTTTTGGTGAAACAAAGAAGATGATACTACTTCGGTAATCCGCTGTTGCTGCGGATCGAAGGACAGGTTCTACTATTAAAATAATTTCTTAAGGGCTCCTTAACCGGAGCCTTTTTAATTTCTCACATTTGCTTCTTTCTTTTATAAAATTTAAACTTGCCTCACATTATTTCGCTTAATCAATTAAAAGAAAAAAGTTATGAGCACTAACAAACCAATAACCGTGCTATGTGTTTCCTCTTACGAAAAAGGGTTCGACTTTTTGCGCGAGTGTAAGGAACGGGGCTGTAGAGTATTACTGCTGACGTCTAAAAGTCTTGAAAGCGCTCCCTGGCCGAAAGAAGCAATTGATGAAATATTTTATATGCCGGATAAAAACAAAGAATGGAATATGCGGGATGTTATTTATGGAGTGAGTTTCGTTGCCAGGAAAGAAAAGATAGACAGAATTGTTGCACTCGATGATTTTGATGTTGAGAAAGCTGCGGCACTAAGAGAACATTTGCGTAATCCAGGAATGGGTGATACAACTTCACGTTACTTCCGTGATAAGCTTGCAATGAGAATGAGAGCACAGGAAATGAATATTCCCGTTCCGGAATTCATTCACGTTCTTAACCACAATGATATTAATGAGTTTGCCGAAAAGGTTTCCTTCCCGTATATGATTAAACCAAGAATGCTTGCAGGTGCATACGGATTGAAAAAAGTGAATAACAAAGAAGAAATGTGGAGCCGGATAAATAATCTTGGTGATGAGCAGTCATTCTTTTTGATGGAAAGATTTATTCCCGGAAATATCTATCACGTTGATTCAATTATTTATGAGCACGAAGTTCGTTTTGCTATTGCCAGTCAGTACGGAAAACCGCCATTTGAAGTTGCACACGAGGGAAGAGTATTCACCAGCAGTACGTTAGAAAGGGAAACCAAAAAAGAACAGCAGCTTCTCGAGATGAATGAAAAGCTGATGAAAGCTTTGGGTATGTTAAGAGGAGTTTCACACACAGAGTTTATTGAATCAGACAAAGATGGTAAAATTTATTTTCTTGAAACCTCCGCACGAGTTGGCGGAGCAAATCTATCTGAGCTTGTGTTTGCGGCATCGGGAATTAATTTATGGCGTGAGTGGGCGAAGATAGAAATTTTAAGGGGAGAAGGGGAGTATCAGTATCCCGAAGTACAGGATTATTATGCCGGGATTATAACCTCGCTCTCAAAACAAGAATGGCCGAATCTATCCACTTACAACGATCCTGAAATAGTATGGCGATTGAACAAACCATACCATGCCGGATTTGTTCTCCGTTCAAAACATTACAGGGTTATTGAGGAAATGCTGGAAATCTACACGGAAAGATTTTATAAAGACTTCTTCACTACCGCCCCGATGAAGGAAAGACCGAGTGATTGATAGATCTCATTTATCGAATTGTAAAATAAATGTAAAACCTTTGCCAGCTTAAATATTATTTTTTTATTTAAGTAATTACATCTCTATTATAGCTCTATAGTTCGGACTATATTACATTTCGCTGGTCAGTTGTCCTTGTAATTTTGTTTTATTAAATGAAAGATCATTCAAAATGAATTTAAAGTTAAAAGAAAAGGCAGATTTTAAAAGCCTTATTTACATAGTAATCACAACAGCTCTATTTGTTTCTCAATGGATATGGTTTGGCGTTAACCCTTTTCTGTACACCTGGTTTCTATTTATGTCTGTCGCAGTAGCCGTAATGACTCATAATCACAATCACCTGCCGATGTGGCGTTCAAAAGTAATGAACGTACTCACTGACTGGTGGCTTACAGTATTTTACGGCTTCCCGATATTTGCGTGGATCCCAACACATAACAAAAATCATCATCGGTTTAACAACCGCGAAGGTGACGATTCCATTACATACAGAGTGAGTGAAAAAAATAATTTTTTGACGCTCGTTTCTTACCCAACAATTAGTGGCTATTATCAGCAAAAGGCAATCGCCAATTATCTGAAAGACATGAAAGCAAACAACAAAGAAAAATTCTGGGTAAGTATTTCACAGTATGTTGTGCTTGTTTTGTGGATAGCGGCAGCTTTAATAATCGATTGGGAGAAGGCACTGCTTTTTGTCATCATTCCGCAGCAGGTATCCCTGTTCAGCGTTTTGATATTTAATTATGTACAGCACGTCCACGCCAACGAAGAATCCGAGTGGAATCATTCAAGAAATTTTACGGGGTTCCTGAATTTTCTGCTTTTCAATAATGGCTATCACACTATTCATCATCACAAAGCCGGGCTTCACTGGAATAAAGTTCCCGAAGCTCACAAAGAAATTGAGAAAAATATTGATCCAATTCTTCTTGAAAGAAGTTTCTGGTGGTATATATTCAGAAGTTATTTTCTCTCTATCTTCATCCCAAAATTCAAAACTAATTCTATGAGACTGGAAAGGATGAGAGAAGAAGAAAATTCACGCAAGAATGTAATACCAGCGGGAAACGAACATCAACCTGGAATGCTGGTATCCTAATTCTTTAAGAAAGAATTAATAAACTCAAAACTGAGCATGATCTTGCTCAGTAGTATTTTAAAATTCGTCATGCTCTCCCAAATTCGTGGCACCGATAAATGTTGTCCTGTCGAATTTATCCAGGTTTTTGTGACATACAATTTGATATGCTGTTGAGCCTCCGTGTCTTCCGATCAGCACTGACCAGGCGAGAAAAATTTCATAGATTCTGAATATCCGCTCACCATATTTTTCAAGAACCTTTTCTTTGTTTGAAAGCCAGTTGTCATACCATCTATTAATTGTAATTGAATAGTGGTTCCCAATATTTTCAACAGAATGCACCTCAAAACCGACTTTTTCTATCCGTTGTAAATCCCAATTAAGCGGCATGCTTGCATCAGCTCCTGAGAAAATATATTTATTCATAAACAGTCCCCACACAAGGTCTTCACGATTTTTCTTCTGCAGCAAGCTGCTGCGTTCGCGTAACCCGGCAATTTGTAAATAAAAAAGTCCGTCATCTTCCAGCAGATCATAACACTGCTTCATGAATTTTTTAAAATACTTTATACCAACGTGTTCCGCCATTTCAAGGCATGTAATTTTATTATACTTTTTGTCTGTAGGAATATCTCTATAATCCATTGTCCAGATTTTCGCACGATCTTCAACACCATATTCTTTAATTTGTCGAGTAGCCCATTCAGCACCAGCCTGAGCAATTGTTACTCCGGTAGTATTAACTCCATAATGTTTAGCAAGGTGAGCCACAAGCGTTCCCCAACCGCAACCGATATCTAACAATTCTTCTCCCGCTTTAAGCTGCATTTTTTGAGCGATCAGGTTCAGCTTATTTTCCTGTGCACTTTCCAGCGACTCATCTAAATTTTTAAAGTAGCAGCTTGTATAAATCATCTTCGTTCCCAAAAACCAGCTGAACAGATCATTCTTATTATCATAATGACTTTTAATAATTCTTTTATCCTGCTTTTGGGAATGAATAACAACTTCCGGAATCATCCTTGAAATGAAAAAATAATAATGAGGTGAAGCGAAATTAAAAGTAAATATGTCGTCTTTATATTTCAGCAGTTCCATAAAGCTGACTTTGATATCAACTTTTTCAGAGATGTAATCTTCAATAAAGTGACCCATAGCCACCTTTTTCCTCAGGTATCGCCCGGCTACTCTTGGGTTTTTTACTTCAATAAGATCGGAGATCGTTTTAGTCATGGTAAGGTTTTGCTTTCTATACAATAAGTAATACAAAGATAGATAATTTTCGGAAAATATCATTTCTCCAACAATTTTAAAGGGTTTTATTAGAATAACTTGTTGACAATCTGGTTTTATTTACTTACGTTTTCATTAAGCATTTACAGGGCTGGCTTCAATGAAAATATTAAA
>Ga0105106_10002529_pt1 | contig 13156 bp, 14 predicted proteins | sample PPLLaktember2015_5_FD_79109 | JGI IMG/M metagenome (GOLD analysis project Ga0105106, IMG submission 79109) | Freshwater sediment microbial communities from Prairie Pothole Lake near Jamestown, North Dakota, USA - PPLs Lake P8 Core (1) Depth... | ecosystem: Environmental > Aquatic > Freshwater >...
CGAGTGGGCGGCGCGCGCGTTTGCGGACCTGATGGCCGATCCCTCTCGGGGCGCTGCGTGGATCATCGAGCAAGATGGCTCGCCGATCGGACACGTGGTGCTGTCGGTGAGATTCGCCATGGAGTTCGGCGGCCTCAGCGCCTATATCGACGACCTCTTCGTGCAGCCAGAGCACAGGCGCAAGGGGGCCGCGCGTGCCGGACTCGATGCCCTGGTGGCCGAGTGCCGACGGCGAGGCTGCCGCTCGATTCACGTGGAAGTGGCTCCGGACAATCACGCAGCCATCGCGCTGTATCGACAGTTCGGGCTGGCCCCGGGAGATGACGAAAGGCAACAGCTCCGGATGGTCCTGCCACATGGAGGCTGACGACATATGCCCCGATTCGTCGTCCTGCTCCGCGGCGTGAACGTCGGCAAGGGAAATCGGCTCCCGATGGCCGAGTTCCGCGCCCGGCTCGAAACGCTCGGCCACACGGATGTCCGCACGTTGCTCAACAGCGGCAATGCCGTGTTCAGCAGTCCCGGTCGTTCCGCCGATGGTCACGCCAGGGCCATTCACGATGCGCTGCTCGAGCAGCCGGGCCTGGACCTGCACGTCGTGGTCGTGCCGTCGCACACGTTCCGCTCGGTCGTCGAGCAGAACCCGCTGGCCCCGTCGGCAGACGTGCACTCGCGCCTGCTGGTCGCATTCGCGCAGCAGCCCGCCGCCATCACGGCGCTCTCGGCTCTGACCCCGCTCGTGCAGCCAACGGAGCGCTTCTTCGTCGGTGGCCATGCCGCGTACCTGCTGTGCACCGACGGCATCCTGAACAGCAAGGTGGCGACCGCCCTGCTCGGCAAGTCCGGCAAGGCGGTCACCACGCGCAACTGGGCGACGGTCCTGAAGCTGAACGAGATGGTCGCTGAGAAGTCGGCCTGAACCGCACCGGGAATTAGCTGGCCTGGAGGCACGCGTGGAATATCAACTCACCGATGCGCTGCCGGTGCTGCGACGCACGCCGGCTGTCTTGCGCGAGCTGCTCGTGGACCTTCCTGGCCGATGGACGGACTTGACCGAGGGGCCCGGCACGTGGAGCCCGTTCGACGTGGTCGGCCATCTCATCCACGGCGAGCGCACCGACTGGATCCCGCGCATCGAGCACATTCTTCGCCACGGCGACGCCGTGCCGTTCCCGGCCTTCGACCGCGAGGCGATGTTCGCGGCCTCGAGCGGGCTTCCGCTCGGCGAGCTGCTCGAGACGTTCGCCCGGCTGCGCGCGGAGAACCTGGATCGCCTGGCCGCGCTGCGGCTGACCGAGGCCGACCTCTCACGCCCCGGCCGGCACCCGGACCTGGGCCCGGTCGCGCTCGGCCAGCACCTGTCGACGTGGGTGGCGCACGACCTCGGTCACATCGCGCAGGTCGTCCGCGTGATGGCCCGGCAATACTCGGAAGCCGTAGGGCCCTGGCGCGCGTACCTCTCCATCCTCCGACCCGCGGCAGAGGCTCCGAAGCCAGCCACCACCTCAAACGTCAAGCAGGCGGTGCCGTTCCTCGGCGTCACCGATATCGAGGCGTCGCTTCGGTTCTACATCAACGGGCTCGGCTTCAAGATGACGAACAGTTGGGCACCGGAGGGACGCATCCGGTGGTGCTGGCTCGAGCTGGGTGAGGCAGCCGTGATGCTCCAGGAGTACTGGAAGGACGGCAAGCCTGCAGGCGGGCCCGAAGGTCCGTTGGGCCAGGGCGTCTCGATCTGCCTGATGTGCGCGGACGCCATCGCGGTCTATCACGACGCGGTCGGGCGCGGGCTTGCGGCGTCGCGGCCGTTCGTCGGCAATCACTTGTGGGTCACGTCGCTCACCGATCCGGACGGGTACCGGCTGGACTTCGAGAGCCCGACAGAGGTGCCAGAAGGCACGGTGTTCGGCGATGAGGCCTGAGGCGAGCCGCCCCGGGCGCCCGCGTCAGCTCGGGCCGAGCAGCAGCGCCAGGTACACGGCGTAAGTCGCCAGCAGCAGCCCGCCCTCCCACCGCGTCACGCGGAAGCCCGTGTACATCAGCGGGAAAAGTAGCAGCGTCGTCCCCAGCATCCACCACGAGTCGCGCGCGATGATCAGCGGGTTCACTCCCAACGGGCTGACGAGAGCGCTCAGGCCGAGGATCCCGAGGATGTTGAACAGGTTCGACCCGATGACGTTGCCGATGGCCACGTCGTCCCGCCCGCGCACGACCGAGACGAGCGAGGTGACGACCTCGGGCAGGCTGGTCCCGGCCGCGACGATGGTGAGGCCGATGACGCGTTCCGACATCCCGAAGATCCGCGCCAGCTCGACGGCGCCGGTCACGGTGGCCTGGGCGCCCGCGCCGAGCACCGCCACGCCGCCCAGCACGAAGGCCAGCAGCACCGGCGGGCCCTTCACCGTCGGGACGTCCCCGCCAAGCTCCTTCACCTCGGCGCCGAACTCCTGCAGTTCCGTGGCGTTCATCTGATCGCGCACGAGCGCCACCATGTAGGCGGTGAAGCAGACGTACACCGAGAGCAGCAAGAGCGCGTCCAGCCGGTTGACGCTGCCGTCCTGCGTGATGGCGAGGCACATCAGCGTCACCAGCGCCATCACTGGATATTCGAGGCGGATGGTGTTGCCGCCGATGGTCAGCGGCTTGATGAGCGCGCACAGGCCCAGGATGAACACCACGTTGAAGATGTTCGACCCGACGACGTTGCCGATGGCGATGTCGGTCTGGCCCTCGACAGACGCGATGGTGCTGACGGCCAGCTCGGGGACGGACGTGCCGGCGGCCACCACGGTGAGGCCGATGATGGCCGGCGTGAGCCGCATGCGTGTGGCCAGGCCCACCGCCCCTCGCAGCAGCAACTCGCCGCCCCCCGCCAGCAGCGCGAGGCCGCCGATGACCAGCGCGATGGGAATCAGCACGGTGGGATGGCCCCGACGTGCACGGCGGCGCTGCGAGTCATGAACGCGCCCCTTCGGCGCGATGCTCGACGATGGTGGTCGAGAAGGTCTGGCCGTCGAGCTCGAGATAGAGTTCTCGTTCGGTGATCGAGAGCGACAACGCCGAGCGCCGCTCGAGGCGCGACGCGACGTCCTCGATGAGCGCGCGGTCGAGGGCGTAGACGGGGATGTCGCTGATGTTGTGGATGCGCTCGCCGGCCCACTGCGCCAGCAATTGCTTCGGGTCGCGGTGCGTATAGATGGCGACGCGCCCCGCCAGCTTGCTGCCCCGGTGCACGCGGGCAGCGTCGGGCATGCCCACTTCAATCCACGCGGTGATGCGGCCCGTGAGATCGCGCACGACGACGGCCGGCTCGTCACCCGCGGCCACGCCTTCCGTGAGGGCGATGCCCTGCGCGTGTTCGAGGCAATAGGCGAGCACGCGTGTCAGCATGTATTCCGCGGTCTCGGACGGCTGACGGGCGACGCGCAAGGCGAAGGACTCGTACACGCCGCGATCGATGTCGGCGAGCTCGATGTCGAGGTTGTAGATGGTGGCGGTGAGGGCCATCGGGCAGTGTCTTTTAGTATCGCACTTCGGCCGCGACGAGCTCGGGATCGTCATCGGCGGCTCGATCTTGTGCCGGCGGCCGCGGCTGAAGGGCCGGGCCGTCAGGGCGCGCCGAGGCCTGATGGGGCAGCGCACGGTCTGGCCCCGGCCCGGAACGCCGCCGGCGTCATGCCTTCGATCCGCCGGAACGCCGAGTAGAGCGCCGATCGCGATCCGAAGCCAGCCGACAAGCCGATGCCCTCGATCGTGTAGCGATCATTAGCCGGATCGAGCAGCTGCGCCTTGACGTCCTCCACGCGCCGCCGGTTGAGCCGCTCGTGAAAGGAGTGGCCCGCATAGCGGTTCAGTGCCTCGGATACCTGGTGCGGCGTGCTGCCCGCGGCCCGCGCAAGCTCACCCAGCGTCAGGTCGGCGCGTGCGAACAGGCGATCGCGCGTGAGCGCGCGTTCGATCCGCTCCAGCAACTCCGGCGCGACAGCCTCGTCGAGCCCGGACTTCTCGTAGCGAGGAGTCACCGCCTTGTCGGTCGCGGGTTCGGGCACGACCGGCGCCGGCTCCGGCCTGGCGGCCGCCGACCGCCAGGCGATGAACACCACCATGGCGACGAACCCGCCGGACATCGCGAGCGGCACGATCGCGCGAATGACATCGATGTGGCCGAACGACATCCGCACGATCTGGGCGACGTTGACCACGGCGAGAAACCCCACGACCCACGCCGGCGGCACCAGCGCGGGCGATGAGGCCGATGGCCGCCGCCAGAGATACGCGGCGCTGAACCCGGTGAACCCCAGCGCCACCGGCAGCAGCCGGGCGAACCGCACGTCCGTGTCGAAACCCCACGCGGTCCCCGCGATGACGTAGCCCAGGTAGACGACGGCAGGCGCCCAGAGGAGGCTGACGCCTCGGAACAGCGGCGCCGCGTCCGTGGCCTGGCGGATATAGACGACGAGCAAGGGCATGGCCGTCAGGCCGAGGAGATTGACCGCGTGCTCCGGCGGACCGGATGCCGGCACCAGGCCGGCCACCCTGGCGCTGATGAGCCCCGCGATCATCGACAGGAGGATCGTGGCCACTCCCAGGAGCCGGACGTCCGGCGACCGGCGCCCGCGAGGCCACGCCATCGGCACGCCCAGTGCCGTCCCAAGGCCCGAGCCAGCGAGTCCGAAAATGGCCAGTTCCTGTAACCCCATGTCCTGTCCCTCCGGACGAGCGCGCGGCCGGCCGGGTTCCGTGTCCAGCCCGTTCGGGCCGCACATCTTGCCCGGCTCGATGGCGGCCCACCGATCGTCCAATTCTGACGTGATGTCACCACATTTGCTCCTTCGTTCGCTCGTCGCCGCCGCCATGGTCATGGGCGGCACCACGATGACCTCGACCCGCCAGCAAGGCTTCGACCTCGTCATCGCGGGGGGCCGGGTCATCGACCCCGAATCCGGCCTCGACGCCGTGCGGCACGTCGGCATCCGCGGGGACCGCATCGCCGCCGTGAGCGCAGAACCGCTCCAGGGCCGGGACACGATCGACGCCCGGGGCCTCGTCGTGTCGCCGGGCTTCATCGACCTCCACCGGCACGCCCACGGCGACGACAGCTACCGCTACGCGGCGCGCGACGGCGTGACCAGCGCGTTCGAGCTCGAGATTGGGACGCCCGATGTCGAGGCCTGGTACCGGGGACTGGGCCCGGCGCGGCTGATCAACTTCGGCGTCGGCGCCGGCCACATCGGCGCACGGATGCAGGTCTTGGGCGACAAGGGCTTCCTGCTCCCGACCGGGCCGGGCCGCGGGCCGGCCACGGCCGAACAGGTGGCCGCAGTCCTTGGCGTCATCGAGAAGGGCCTCGACGCCGGCGGCGTGGCCGTGGGCATGGGCACGGCCTACACGCCGGGCGCGTCAGAAGAGGAGGTCACCGCCGTGCTGCGGCTGGCGGCCCGGCACGGCACGTTCGTGCTGGCCCACCTGGGCGGCGGGATCGCGCGGCTGCGGGCGGCGCTTGGCGCCGCCGAATCGACGGGCGTCGCGTTGCACATCGCGCACGTGAACAGCACGGCTGGCGACGACATCCGATCGTGGCTGGACCTCGTCAAGGACGCCCGCGCCCGCAGGCTCGATGTCACGACGGAGGCCTATCCCTACACGGCGGGCGCGACCTTGATTCAGTCGGCGCTCTACGACGGCTGGGAGGCATGGCCGGATGAGCGGTTCGGCCGGCTGCAGTGGGCGGCGACGGGCGAGCGCCTGACGCGCGAGACGTTTGCGAAGTACCGCGCGCAGGGCGGATCGGTGATCTCACACTCGAACACCGAAGACTCCCTTCGCGTCAGCCTGGCCGACCCCCTGCCGACGATCGCCAGCGACGGAGGGCGCGACCTCGAGGATCGGCCCACCCATCCGCGCGCCTCGGGCACGTTCGCCCGCGTCCTCGGCCACTACGTGCGCGATCAGCAGGTGCTGCCGCTCGCCGACGCGCTGCGGCGCATGACCATCGAGCCGGCGCGCCGGCTCGAGGCGCGGGTGCCAGAGATGCGCGACCGCGGCCGGATTCGAGTGGGCGCGTTTGCCGATATCACGGCGTTCGATCCGGCCACGGTCACGGATCGATCGACGTACACGAGTGCCGCCGCCTACTCCGAGGGTATCCTGCACGTCGTCGTCAACGGCGTGCCGGTGGTCCGCAGTGGAGCGCTCAATGACAAGATCGAGATGTACGGCCAGCGCGTGCTCGTCGGCGCGCCGATGCCGGGCCGGCCGATTCGCGCGCCGCGGACGGCATCCTGACCTCGGCGCGGTTGACGGCGGGCGGCCGTCAGCGTACCTTCACCTGACTCTCGACTGCGACATTCCCCAAAGGATCGGACATGCCCCCAATCAAAGAGACCGCCGAGCAGTTCTTCGACGCCTGTGAAACCGGCAAGGGCTGGAGCGCGTGCAGCGCATACTGCCATCCCGACGCCACGTTCTCCGCGCAGGCCGCTGCGCTGGCGGGCGTCAACACCCTCGAGGCCTACACGGAGTGGATGAAGCACCTGTTCACGCCGGTGCCCGACGGACGCTACGAGCTGCGTTCGTTTGCCGTGGACGAGGAGCGCAACAACGTGGCCGCCTACGGCGTCTTCCGCGGCACGCACACCGGGGACGGCGGGCCGGTGCCGCCGACCGGGAAACAGGTGGAGTCGGACTACGTCTACGTGATGGAGTTCGACGGCGACAGGATCCGTCACATGACGAAGATCTGGAACGACGGCTTCGCGTTGAAGCAGGCCGGCTGGGCCTAGCCGCACGAAGACCGCCCCCGGACCGGTGAGAATGCTTGCTGGTCCGGGCCCAGGGCGATGGGGATCGGCACAAGCGCGCACCTCCGTGCACGCGACAATCAGCGCACGCGCGTGGGCGTGGACGCAGGAGCCGCAGGGGGTTCGTAGACGGTCTGGCGCGTCTGGATGGCCGCACCGACGCCGGCTCCGACGGCGGCGCCAGGCAGCATGCCTCCGGCGATGTTGCCCGCTCCGGCGCCCGTGTCCACCTAGGGACTGCCAGACGGCTCGCTGGATCGTCCCACGGCCAGGCCGATACCGAAGCCGATGCCCAGCCCGAACAGCGCGCCCCTGGCGACTTCGCGTTTGCGGCGCTGGACCCGCGCGACCCGGTCGTCGGCGATTTCACGCCGCTCGCCGCCGACGAGCACGGTGAGCGTCGTCGGCGTCATGCCTTCGAGCCGGCCGTCAACAGTGGTGCCGCTGACATCGGTGACGGTCACGGCCTGGCCAGGGCGAAGGTGGTTGGCCAGGGCAAACGACTGCGCCCGAGGCGCGGACGCGCACGCAGTCACCATCACGCAGAGAGCCACGACCACAAGCGTTCGGGCTGGCATGATGCCTCCTCAGGGGATGGAGGGGACCACCAGTTCCCATGCTACTTCACCCGCCGCCGGCTCAGCCGGAGAGGCGCAGCACGGCGACCAGCGCCGCGACTGCGAAGGCCACGACGAGAAGGGCGCGCTTGCGGCGAGCGGCCTGGAAGGCGGACCACGCCCGCCGATCGAGCCAGAGCGCGTCGGACGGCGAGGCCTGCAGCACGCCAGCCGTCCGCAACCGGCCCTCCCAGAAACGCGCCAGCGCGTTCGACGCAGGCGCCGCGATGGCACGCTCCGGGCTGGTGGCGTCCGCAGACAGGAAGCGGCGCACCAGCCTCCGGCGCGCGGCCCCCAGTCCCAGGGCGAGCGCCATGAGCACGGGCGCCACCATCGTCAACACGTTCCTCATGGCTCCGGGTCGCTCGTAAACCGGCCGATCACGTCTGGCGCGGATCGAGCCGCTTCCGCATGCACATGGCCGTGGAGGGGCAAAGGGATCGAAACTCGGCGGTACTGCGGATGGCCTCCGGCGCCTCTGCGCGGTCCACCACGTCGAAATGGCGTGCGTCGAAGAATGCCTGCGCGGTGGTGGTCAGCAGGTAGAGCGCGCCGATGCCACGCGCCGCCGCGCGTCGTTCCATCTCGTCGCAGAGCCGCCCTCCCAGGCCCGTGCCACGCGCCGCCTCGGCCACGCACACCGAGCGCAGCAGCGCCGCGTTCCCGTGCACTTCCATCCCCGCCACCCCGAGGAGCCCCTCGTCGTCACGCGCGACGATGAAGTGCGCGAAGTGGTCCGCCACGTCGGCACTCGGCAGACCGTTGGCATCGAGCAGTGCCTGAACGGGGCCCAGGTCAGCCTCCGAGGCCGCCATCACCTCGACAGCGTGACGCGCGTGCTTCGTCTCAGTGCTTCTCACTTCTCACTTCTCACTTCTCACTTCCCGGATGGTACTCCCGCTCCGTGTGCCCCTTCAGGTCCTCGCGGTAGAAGTACACGTCGCGCAGGTTGCCCGTGGCATAGCGCTCGGCCTGGTCGTTGAAGTGCTTCGACGCGGGCACCGAGTTCAACCCGCCGGCGGTGACGGCCTTCGCGCGCACGCGGTCGCCGAACTCCACCGCGGCCACGAAGCTGTTGCCGCTGGTGCCATACCACCGCTTCGTGCCTGGATAGGCCCGGGCGCCGAACGACGCCAGCGACCCGTACCGCGCCGAGGTGAACGCGACCGGCGTGCTGGGCCCCTTGTCGTCGAACTTCTGCACGATGTCGCCGGTGAGCCGCTGGAAGCGGTTCACCTCGCCCCACGGCGTGTCCCACTTGCCGAAGTCGGCGGCCAGCTTCTCCGACGCCGCGGCGAGCGCCTCGAGGCGGGCGGCGGGGGTGGTCCGGTTCCGCAGGAACTCGTAGACCGACACACCGGCCTTCTGCGCCTCCGGCTGCGAGCGGCGCCACAGCTCGTCGCCCCAGAATGTCGCCACCGTGTTGGCCACCGAGTCCACGCCCCAGCGGTAGTCCCACTTGCGGAGCAGATCCACCTGCGCCTTCAACGACGCCTTCATGGGGCTGGACGCCGGTAGCTGGTCGTACGCCCTCACGAGCCCCGGGATGAGGTTCTCGAACTCCGGCTGCAGGCTGTCGAACGCCGCGTCGCGCAGCGTGTCGAGCGTGAAGCCCTTCTTGCCCTGGAACACTCGCACCGCGTGCACGCCACGCGGGTTCTCGCCCACCCGGTCGAAATACGGAGCGAAGTCCTTCTGCTTCGGGCTGTCGGGGCCCGCGGCCGAGTAGGGCCAGTTGTTGGTGTTCTGAATCCAGCCGCCGGGAGGGTTCACCACGTTCGGGCTCTCGTCGAACGAGTGCACGCCGTCCCACTCGGTGGCCGGCGTGCTGCCGTCCACGGGCTTCGACCAGTCGAGCTTCGGATCCCGCTTCGGGACGAAGTTCGAGTGGAAGTAGGCGATGTTGCCCTCGGCGTCCGCGAACACCGTGTTGTTCGACGAGTTGGTGTAGAGCGCCATCGACTCGCGGTACTCCTTCAGGTTCTTCGCCTTGGTCCTCGAGTACGACTGGATGAGCGCCTTCAGCGGCTCTTCCATCAGCCGCACGGCCACCCACTTGCCGTCCACCTCGCGGACGATGGGGCCGTGGTGCGTGCGATAGACGGTGAACTCGCGCTGTGCCATGCCGGTGGCGGTCTTGTACGGCACCGTCACCTTCTTCATCGTCATCGGCCGCTCCTCGTTGCCGTAGCGGTAGAAGACGCCGTTTTCCTTCTTCACCACGGTCTCGAGGTACTCGTCGATGTTGTCCACGCCGCTCGAGGTGTGCATCCAGCCCGCGCCCTCGTTGAAGCCCTGGTAGATGAAGAACTGCCCCCAGGTGAGCGCGCCGTAGGCGTTCAGGCCTTCCTCGCTCACCATCTGCGCCTCTTCGCGGAAGAAGAACGAGGTATGCGGATTGATAAAGAGCAGCGCCTTGCCGCTGGCCGAGTTCGCGGGCGCGACGGCGAAGCCGTTGGAGCCGGTGGGCTCTTCGGGGTACTCGAGACCGGAAGCGATCTCTGCCCGCCGGGGCTGCAGCCCCGACGCTCCGTACCCGGCATCCGCGACCTTCTGCGCCGCCGAGCCGCCGTAGAACGCCTCGAGCTGCGAGAGCGATACGCTCTCGATGTCGCCGCCGATGCTGCCCTCGCTGAAGCTGAGCGCCATCCACGGCTCGAACTGCTTGATCACGCGCGGCGTCACCTCCGGGTGCGTGTGCAGGTAGAAGTTGAGGCCGTCGGCCCACGCGTCCATCAGCTTCTTCAGCCAGTCGGGGCTCTCCTGGTACTTCGCCTTCATCTCCTCGGGGTCGATGAAGAGCTTCATGCGCAGGTCGCGCCAGATCTCGGCCTCGCCCTCGGCCTCGGCCAGCCGGCCCTGGCTGTTGATGAAGTTGGTCTCGACCCGGTTGAAGTCGTCTTCGGCCTGCGCGTACATGAGGCCGAACACCACGTCGGCGTCGGTCTTGCCGTAGATGTGGGGCACGCCCCAGTCGTCGCGGACGATGGTGATGCCCTGGGCGCGATCGCGCCAGCCGGCAACGCGCGGATCCTCGGGCGGCGCCGCGGGCTGCGACGAGCAGGAGACGATGACGAGCAGGGACAGGAGGGCGACGAGCTTCTTCATGCGGGCTCCAGGAGGATGAATGACGCCGGCCACCGACGCCGGCCGCGTGGATTGTGACACAGGTTGACACCGGGCCGACCCGGCCGCAGACTCCCGGGCCATGCTCGAGCTCGTGATCCTGGCGTGCCGCCACCGAGCGTAGAATGGGCTCATGAGGATCGACGATCTCGAGGCCGAAGCGCTCAAGCTGGACCCGAAGGGCCGAGCGCGCCTCGCCGAACGTCTGCTGAAGAGTCTCGACAATCTTGCACCGGACGAGATTGACCACATCTGGGCAGAAGAGGCAGAGAGAAGGGCTGACGCCCAGGATGCCGGTAGGCTCTCGTCTCGGCCCGCCGAGGATGTGTTCCGGGACGCTCGCGCGCGGATCTAACCGTGCGCGTCACGTTCAACGAGTTGGCTGAACGCGAACTCAACGACGCGGCGCAGTACTACGAAGTCGAGCAGCCGGGGCTCGGCGGCGCCTTCATCACGGATGTCCAGAAGTGCACCGAGGCGATTCTGGCGTACCCGCTCGCCGGCTCGATTGTCCGAGGCAGCATCCGGCGCCGGCTCTGCCAACGTTTCCCGTACGGACTCCTCTATACCCTGAGCCAGGACGAACTTCGCATTCTCGCGGTCATGCATCTCAGTCGGCGGCCCAGCTACTGGGTGGGCCGGACGTGATAGCGCGCAAGCACTGGGATGGCGCCGGGCCGCTCGGTGCGGACTACAACCTGCGGCCGTAAGAGACGCCGATCGCGTTGCGCGGCACCGGCAACCGGGCCGGCCGCGTGGCTTGTGAACACAGGTTGACACCGGGCCAGCGCGACCGCAGACTCTCGGGCCATGCTCCAGCTCGTGATCCCGGCACGGCGGCGGCGGCGTGGCGCCATGCTCATCGCGGCAGCGCTCGTGGCCGTTGGCATCCCCGGCGTGAGCGGACAGTCGTCGAAGCCGGCGTCCGGCGCCTGGTTCGGGCTGCCCCTGCCGCCCCCGATGGGCGCCACCCCCGCGGTGATCGTGGGCCCGCGCGGGCCGCGGCCCGTGGCCGTCCCTCCGGGAGATCCCACCGGTCCCGAGCTGGCCGCCGTCACCATCCGCGCGGACCTCGACACCATCGTCGGCTTCTCGAAGGAGAGCCGCACGACGAAGGAGATCGGCAGCGGCCAGCAGTGGGGCCGGATCGCGGGCTTCCCTTCCAGTGCGAAGACCGTGGCGTGGACGGTCGAGCAGTTCCGGAGGGCCGGCATGGCGGACGTGAAAACGCAACCGTTTTCGCAGGACCCGAAGTCCTCCTTCTGGCTGCCGCTGTCGTGGGAGCTGCGCCTGCTGGCCGACCCGGCCTTCGGCCCGGGCTCCGCCGACGTGGTCCTCGACTCAGCGATGCCGCTGTCTCCGTCGAACCTCGCCTCGGGACCGCTCACCGCGCCGCTGGTCTTCGTCGGCTCGGCGAGCCCGGCGCTGCTACAGCACATCGACGTCCGCGGGAAGATCGCGGTGCAGCTGGTCGTCCCGCAGGCGCACATGGTGTTCGAGCGCGACCCGGTGGTGCCGCGCGCGCAGGAGCTCTTCAAGCGCGGCGCCGTGGGCGTGATCAACGTCATGCGCCAGCCAAGCAACGAGCGCGCGAAGGACTTCAGCAACTGCGGCTGGCCGTGCTTCAACGTGGGTGGGCGCGACGGCTTCTTCCTGGAGCGCGTGATCGACCGCGCCGCCCAGATGTGGTGGCTCCAGTAGACTCGGCCGTCCCCGACACACCGTCTTCCCTCGCTTGTGGTGTGGCGAATCCGATAGGCGCCTTTTCTCGAGGCTGTTGTGCTCCACCGCGATGTCGCGCCACCCGGGGCGGATCAGGACGTCATCCCGCAGACCCTCACTCGCAAGCCGCACGGCAGGGGAGGACGTTGCACAGGTCGCGTGTCCACCCCACGAACTCACCGCCGCGGGTGAACGGCCCACCTCGAGCGTCGAGCGAATCACTGCCGGGAGCGAGAGCGACAAGTGCCGGCATGCGGTCGACCTTGGTGGAGCAGCCGCGTCACCGGCGTCAGCTCCAGACCAACCATGTGCAAGCAGGGGCCGAACCTGCCCGCAGCAACCAGCGGACGTACCTCACCACCCTCCGGACTTTCCGGAGCAGTGGCTCGCACCTGCTAGTGATTGAGCCGCAGGCACTTACGTGCCGTTTCGAAACGCCTGCCGCGGAACAATCAAGTGATGCCGGGGGTCCGCTTCAGAGATGCCGCCGTCCGTGACCGCTGATCCGGCCACCAGCTTCGGCGACCCGGCCGGCGACCGCGTCAGGTCCGGACATCGGTCAGGTGAGTCCGCATCACCACGAGGGGAGTGCCTGGTGACGGCTCGACGAATTCCGCCGTCTGCTGCGGCAGGTCCACCTGTCGGTCAGCGTGGTCACCGGACGTGCTCTCATGACGCTGCGACACTGGTTCGGCAAGTCCGATCTCCGCTGCGGTGATGCCGGCCAGGTGCTCCGGCAGGTCCGGCTGAGCACGCGGGTGAGTCGGCGCCACGCGCGTGTTCGTCGCGAGCGCGGGCGACCATGGTCCCGCGCTGAACGGACCGTGGGCTGCCGTGGACTCACGCCTTCCTCGCGATAGTCGCGTGCCGCACGCCAAGCGAGGTCAGCTC
>Ga0105106_10002530_pt1 | contig 13156 bp, 11 predicted proteins | sample PPLLaktember2015_5_FD_79109 | JGI IMG/M metagenome (GOLD analysis project Ga0105106, IMG submission 79109) | Freshwater sediment microbial communities from Prairie Pothole Lake near Jamestown, North Dakota, USA - PPLs Lake P8 Core (1) Depth... | ecosystem: Environmental > Aquatic > Freshwater >...
CTTCCAGTATCGATTCGCGCCGGCGAGCCACGTGCTCCAGAGCGCGACCCGCGCCCTCAAAACAGGTATGCGGGAGGAGATCGTCCTCGCGTGCCTGCTCCACGACGTCGTTCTGAACATGATCCACCCCGACCACGGCTGGTGGGGCGCCCAGCTCGTCGAGCCCTACGTTCCCGAGATCACCACGTTCGCCATCCGCTACCACCAGACGCTCCGGTTCTATCCCGATACGGAGTTCGGATACGAGTATCCCGAGAGCTATTTCCGGACTTTCGGGGAAGACTACCAGCCGGAGCCGTACCTGCAGCGTACTTACGAGAAGGTAAGGAACCACAAGTGGTACGAGCATCCGCGGCTGGTCACGGTGAACGACCTCTACTCGTTCGACCGCAACGCCGTGGTGACGATCGACCCCTTCGTCGACATCATCGGGCGGCACTTCAAGCAGCCGGCGGAAGGCCTCGGCTGGGACGACTCGCCTTCGTCCCATATGTGGCGGACGATGATCTGGCCGGATAGACCACTCTAAACGTGGCGATCTGGACAAGGGGGCTCGTCGTTCTGGCGGCGGCCGCGCTGCAGACGCCAGGAATCCACAAGGGTCTCGAGATCACCCTGAAGGGTGTCGTACGTGGCAAGAACGTCAGTCTCCAGGATTGTCCACCCGGAGACAACATCGTGCGGGGCGTGATCCGGCCGGTCGAAAAAAACGAGTTTGCGACGATCTCCATCGAAGTGAAGGCGCTTGCCTCGCTCACCCCGGGACCGATCCCGAAGCCCGTCCTGTACGACGAAGGGGACAACGTGTACAAGACAGCGCAGTCGTTCGGGGAGCTGCCCGCCTCCTCCACTTACTCCTGCGCCTTTTCCTTCCGCGTTCCCACGGGCACGAAGTTGTCACGCTTCGTCGTCGGCGAAGCGTCGTTCGACGTCGGCGCCCTCGAAAGAGCCGGAAAGTAGCCCCGCCTACGGACGGAGGTCGACGCTCACCAAGGGTGAGGCGAGGGTCTCACCCCGCTGCTCGAGAACCGTCACCCTGAGGAGTTGCGGCCGGATCCCTTGGTGAGAAAGGATGCCGGATAGCAATCTTTGGGAGCGGACGAGGCCGGTGCAATCGACGGAGCCTCGCCGCTCAAGTGGATGTTGGACGGACGCAGAAGCATGAGCGACGAGCGAGAGCAAGCGATTCGCAAGATTGACGAGGTCGAGGCTGGTCTCGCCAGGAGCCCTATCGGCAAGGCGTTTCTCGATGGCAGCCTGTCCCTCATTCCAGCGCTCGGACCAGCGATATCGTCTGCTCTTGCGACGCGCGCAGCGAATCTCGCAGAGCGGAACACCACGGCGTTGATCGATGAGCTGCGGGCTGGGGGTGATCGCCTGGGCGCCGACAAGCTCGATACGGCCTTCCTCGAGTCGGACGAGTTCACTTCGCTTCTCATTCGCACGCTGGAGTTGAACGCACGCACCTCTCGTGCTGAGAAGGCTCAGTTGTTTGCGAAGGTATTCCTCGGATTTCTACGGGCACCCGGGCGAGAGCTGCGCTTCAAAGAGGGTTTCCTTCGGCTCATCGACGAGCTCGAACCTGAGCACATAGCGGTTCTGCGCGTCATTTACCGCGAGTTCGCGCCGGAGAATCGGTCAGAAAATGCCGCTGGTCGCGCGAGGGTCGAGCTGGTCGACAAGGAGTTAGGCCTTCCGGAAGGGCGTGTTCTCGCCTATGGCGTCCAGATGATGAGGTTTGGGCTGGTGCAGGACGATAGCATCGGGAGATCAGGCTACACGCCGGGTCGATGGGTCGTCACTTTCTACGGCTGCGAGTTCTGTAGGCACCTCGGGGAAGCCAATCCTTGAGAGCGCCGTCCAACAACCGGATGTACCTGACGATGTCCGCGATGTCGAGGCGGCGCGGCGTTCGCAGTGATCGGGGTGTTCGACGGACTCGGAGAAAGCAAGCTAATTGTGGAGGAAGAACGATGAGGCAAATTACTCAAGGTGTCCTGCTTCTCCTCTTGCCAGCTTCTCTCCTCGCGCAGGCCGAGAAGACGACGTCTGAGAAGCTTGAGGAACGCTACTTCGGCACTTTGGACGGGTGGGTAGCACGAGGTGGAGCCGTTGGCGAGGTTCAGAGCACGGTTGTCGAGACGTGCGGAAAACTGGTGATGTTGACAGCCTCAGGAGCGGAAAAGGTCACCCTTGCGACGACGCGCCGGGAGGACTTCGACTTCCGCGTGGATGTGTGCACGAAGATCACGGTCAACCGTGTTCATCCTCAACCGGAGTTCGAGAAGAAGGAGACCGCGGTCATCATCTGCGACCAAAGCAAGGTCGCCCTGTTCAAGAAGCTATGCACGTGGGCCAAGCTTCGATAATGAGACGGGCCTTCTGGTGAAATGCGGGTATCGGAGAAGTCCCTCGAGTTAAACGTGGGCGCCGAGCTGCTCGGAGTGATCAGGAACACCTGGGGCATGCCCAAGGCCTATTTGCGGGGACTGACGCAGAAAGAGGAGCAGGCAGAAGGCGTCGACTTTTTCGCGCAGCTTAGCCCCTCGGCGCGCCTATTCGCCTTTCAGTTCAAGGCACCCCAGGGACGTGTTGAGGCAGACCCGTACCGGTACAAGCTTGTCAGCGAGCAACATGACCTGCTGTTCACTCTCGCGCAGACCGCACCTGGAGCGGTCTTCTATGTTCTCCCTCGTTACTTGCAGCCTGGCAAGCTACAGCAAGACGTTCCCAATCTGCTGCAGGATACCTGGCTGCTAGCCGTCGCTCCGATGCCGACTCCCGTGATCTTCGCGGGCCAGCAGACCAAGGTCGTCCGTTGCGTCGGTGCGCGCGCCATCATCAACCCCGAGTTCGCCCTCCAGAACCTCGCACAACTGAATCACGAACAACGCGGAGGCGTCCTCGCGGCAGCGTTCGATGGCATCCCTGCCAAGAGCTTCGCGGTTTGGTACGAGCGCCACCGTTGGCTTGGCCGTGCCGAACGCAGGAGGCAGAATCCATGGCTCGTCCGCGGTCTCCGAGTCGTCGTGGTGGAACCGGAGCCTCGGGGCCGTCGAACATCAAGGAGTTGAAGCGGACGGGGCACTGCTACCATCATGGACGGCTGGCCGGGTGCAGCAGTCGAGCTTTGACGACTATCCCCGTTCTGCGCATGCCCGCGGCTCCCGAGATGAGGTGTACCTGGTGCCGAGCCCGGAGCCGCCCGCCGGCATCGGCGAAACGTCGGGACCGGTGATCGCCCCTGCGGTGGCCAACGCCTGCTTCGCGGGCGAACGGGCATCCGGGTTCGCCGGCTTCCGCTCCGATTGACGGCTTGACTCTCGTCCACTCGAGCTTGACGTGGCCCTAGTTGACACATAATGTATGCCTATGGCCAAGAAAGCGGTGCTCAAACGCAGGGCGTTCTTCGTCGACGAGCGGTCGCTCCGGAGGGCCAGGAAAGCGCTGGGGCTTTCGACGGACGCGGAAGTCGTCCGCGAGGCCATCGACAGAGTCGCCGAGATGGAGGAATTCTGGGAATTCATGAAGGAGAGCCGGGGCATCCTCGAGCCCGAGAGCATGGAGACTCCCTAGCTTGCCCTGGGCCATCCTCGATACCAACGTGTACATCGGCCACTGGGAACGGGGCCGCCACGACGAAGCGCTGGCCGAGGTGCGTCGAGCGTTCATCGTCCGTCACTCCGCCGTGGTTCTTTCGGAGCTCCGCCGTGGAGCCCGTACGCGAGCCGCCAGAACCACGGTGGAGAGTCTGTTGAAACGGGCGACCGTCGTTTGGACTCCACAGGCCTTGGATTGGTGGGAAGCGGGGAGGCTCATCCGCGAACTGGGAGACGCCCAGAGTTGGGATCGAAACAAAAGGAGAGATTTCCAGAACGATGCGCTCATTGCCTTGACGGCTCGTCGTCACGGCGCCACGGTAGTTACGGCGAATCGAACCGAATTCGAGCTCCTCTCCAAGGAGCTGGGTATATCGATACTTCCGGTCTGAGCTCCACCAGCGCCTGCTTGACATACCAGACATTTGTCTGGTATCGTTCCCTCATGCCGGCAACGCCCCCCGGGGAGACCAGAGCCCGCGTCCTCGAGTACGTGCAGAAGCGGCTCCTCGAGGGCCGGCCCCCCACCATCCGGGAAGTCCAGCGGGCGTTCCGGTTCCGCGCGGTGGAGACGGCGCGGGCGCATCTCGAAGCGCTCGTTCGGGAAGGCCGACTTTCGAAACGGGAGGGTGAGTCCCGCGGATTCGAGCTTCCTCTCCCGCACGGCTCCCATCATCCCCGGCTCGTCCCGGTTCTCGGCCGGGTGCAGGCGGGGGCGCTCTCGACCGCGGTCGAGGATTTCGAGGGCTATGTCCCTGTCGAGAGTCGGGCTGCCGACGAAATCTTCGCCTTGCGGGTGCGCGGCGAGAGCATGACGGGGGCCGGGATCTTTCCCGACGATCTCGTTCTCGTGCGCCGCCAGGACACCGCGCGCTCGGGAGAGATCGTGGTCGCCCTCGTGGAAGACGAGGCCACGGTCAAGCGCCTTCGGATTTCTGGACAGAAGGTCGAGCTTCATCCGGAGAATCCGGCGTTTCCGGTCATCGTCCCCAAGCCCGGCGAGTGCAGGATTCTGGGCAAGGTCATCGAGGTCCGCAGGTCAATAGGTCCCATTGAGTAAATCGAAATGGCGAGCCCAAGACCGTTTTCGACCGGACTTCTCTCCCCCGCCGAAGACTTCTGGGGGCTCGAGCCTCTCGCGGGACGGCTGGTCGAGATCTCGGGTCATCGCGCCTCCGCGAATCTGACCGTCGCCTTCGGCCTCGTTCTCGAAGCCCAGAGCAAGGACGAGCCCGCCGCCTGGGTGACTCTCTCCCGGAGCACGTTCTTTCCTCCCGACGCGGCGGATTCCGGAATCGACCTTTCCCGGCTCGCGGTGGTGCGGGTCTCGGATGGAACCGCCGCCTGCCGGGCCGTCGTCGAGCTCACCCGTTCCGGAGGCTTCGGGCTCGTGGTCCTCGACCTCGGTCCATGCGCTCTCTCGGAGAAACTGGAGAAGCATCCTCCGCGCGCCAGCCCGTCCGCCGTAGTCTCGACGAAGGCGGGACGTCTGCGGAGAAAGCGCGAGAGTCTCTCCGTTCCCTTCATCACCAAGCTCGTCGGCCTGGCCCAGAAGACTTCGACCGCGGTCGTGGTGCTCACCGAGAAGACGCGCGAGTCGAGCTCTCTCAACTCCCTCATCTCTCTCCGCTGCGAGGCGCGGCGGAGTCCCGACAAACCCTGCGAGGTCGAGATCGATGTTCTCAAGGACAAGCGCCGTGGACCGGGACGTCGTTACCGCGAGGTGTGCCGTGCGCCGGCTGGCCTGCGTTGACCTCCCCGCCTTTCCCCTGCAACTCCTGGCGCAGCAGAACCCCGCCTGGCTCGAAAAGCCGATGGCGGTCGTGGCCGAGGAGAAGCCCCAGGCGGTTCTCCTCTGGGTGAACGAGAAGGCACGGGCGCTCGGAATCCGACCCGGTCACCGCTACGCCGCGGCGCTCGCGCTTTCGCCCGAGCTTCGCGCGGGAGCGGTGAGCGAGGCCGCCGTCCGGGAGGGTATCGAGAAGCTCACCGAGATTCTCCGTCGCTTCACCCCCGACGTCGAGCCCGCCGGCATTCCCGGCCTCTTCTGGCTGAACGCCTCGGGGCTCGAGCGGCTCTACCCGTCTCTCGATTCGTGGGCGGAGGCCATCCGGGAGACGCTCCGGGTCTCAAAGTTCTACGCTTCCGTCGCCGTGGGTTTTACCCGCTTCGGAACCTACGCCGTCGCCCGAGCTTATCGCGGAGCCCGCGCCTTCCGGAGTTTCGAGGAAGAGGAGACCGTGAGCCGAAGCGTTCCGCTCACGAGGCTCGACATCCCTCCCGACGCGCAGGAAACGTTCCTCAAGCTCCACATCCGCACCGTGGCGGACTTCCTTCGCCTGCCTCCGAAGGGACTCCTGAAGCGGTTCGGTCCCGAGGTGCACGATCTCCATCGCCTCGCGACCGGCGAGCTCTTCTCTCCCCTGCAGCCCAGGCCCGAGGAGGAGATCTTCCTCCGCAAGATGGAGCTTCCCTCACCGGAGACAGCGTCGGAGCGTCTCCTTTTCTTCGTCAAGCAGCTCCTCGACGACCTGCTTTCGGAGCTCTACGGGAAGAGCCTCGCGCTCGCGAAGCTCCATCTGAAGCTCGAGCTCGACGACCGGAGCGTTCTCGAAGAGACGCTTCGTCCCGACGAGCCGACGCTGAACGGGCCGCTTCTTCTCGGCCTCGTGCGCCTGCGGCTCGAGACCCTGAGGATCGAGGCCGGCGCCGTCGAGCTCGAAGTCCGGGCGGACGTCGCGCGAAAAGCGTTCGAGCAGCTCTCCCTCATCGTCGAGAAGCCGAAGCGGGATCCGAAGAGCTGCAACCGAGCCTTCGCGCGCCTGAGGGCGGAATTCGGGGACGGCGCCGTGGTCGAGGCCCGGCTCCGGGACGGACATCTTCCCGCCTCGAGGTTCGAGTGGAAGCCGCTCGCGTCTCTGCCGGAGAAGAAATCGATTCCGCAATCGACCGGACGCTCCCTCGTGCGCCGCATCTACGAAAAGCCCATGGTGCTCCCTCCGCGCTCGCGCCACGAGCCCGACGGCTGGCTCCTGCGGGGGCTCGAGTTTGGGCCAGTGCGCGACTTTCTCGGCCCCTACATCCTCTCGGGCGGCTGGTGGAGGCGAACGGTCGAGCGCGAGTACTACTTCATCAAGATGCAGCAGGGCGACGTGTTCTGGGTGTTCTTCGATCGCCAGAGACGACGGTGGTTCCTGGAAGGCCGAGTCGAGTGAGCTACGTCCCCCTCTTCTGCAAGTCCAATGGCTCGTTTCTCGAGGGGGCGAGTCATCCCGAGGAGCTGGTGGAGGAGGCCCATCGGCTCGGGCTTCGTTCTCTCGCCGTCACCGATCGCGACGGGGTCTACGGCATCGTGCGCGCCCATGTGAAGGCGCTCGAGCTCGGAGTCCATCTCCTCATCGGGTCGCAGGTCACGGTCGACGATGGCTCCACCCTGTTGCTGCTGGCAAGCAGTCACGATGGCTATCGGAACCTCTGCCGTCTCGTGACCAAAGGAAGGCTGCGCTGCGAGAAGGGAACGTCGCGGGTCTCCTGGCAGGAGATCGCGGAGCATCAGGGCGGTCTCCTGGCCCTCTGGATCGGAGAAGGTCCGCTCGAGATCCTCAAGGAAGCCTTCGCCGAGAGGCTCTACGCCTTCGCGACCCGGCACCGGCGCGATCTCGACGTTCCCCACGAGAAGCGCCTTCGCGAGGAAGCGAACCGATGCGGGGTTCCCGTTCTCGCGGGGATGGAGGTGCTCTACCACCATCGGGAGCGGCGCGACCTTCAAGACGTTCTCACCGCGATTCGAAACGGCACCACGGTGAGGACCGCGGGAAGGCTCCTGAAGCCAAACGCGGAGTACGCGCTCAAGACCGACATCGCGTTCCGCGATCTCTACGCCGACGACCCGAGAGCGGTCGAGAGGACCCTCGAAGTCGCGGAGCGCTGCGAGTTCTCGCTGAAGGACATCCGCTATCGCTATCCCGCGGAGAGGCTGCCCGAGGGGAGCACGACCTCCGCCTGGCTCGAGCATCTGACGTTCGAGGGCGCGCGGTGGCGCTACGGAGGGGAGGTCTCCGAAGACATGCGCCGTCAGCTCCGGAAAGAGCTGGACCTCATCCAGGAGCTCGACTATGGCGGGTACTTCCTCACGATGTACGAGATCGTCCAGTACTGCCGGAGGAACGAGATCCTCTGCCAGGGGCGGGGCTCGGCGGCGAACTCCGCCGTCTGCTACTGCCTCGGCATCACCGCCGTCGATCCGGTGAGGATGGGCCTCTTGTTCGAGCGGTTTCTCTCGAAGGACCGGGCGGAGCCTCCGGACATCGACCTCGACATCATGCACCAGAGACGCGAGGAGGTGATCCAGTTCGTCTACGAGAAGTACGGGCGCGACCGGGCGGCGATGGTGGCGAACGTCATCCGCTACCGGGCTCGCTCGGCGGTGCGCGACGTGGGAAAAGCCCTCGGACTTTCAGAGACGAGCCTCGACCGGCTCGCGAAGCTCCTCTCCCACTACGACGGCCCTACCGCCGAAAGCTTCCAGCAGGCGGGATTCGCGACCGACACCCCGGACCATCAGAACCTCCTCCGCCTCGCGAACGCCGTCCTCGACTTCCCCCGGCACCTCGGGATCCATCCCGGAGGGTTTCTTCTCGGCCACGAGCCCGTCCATCAAATCGTTCCCATCGAGAACGCCACCATGGAGGACCGCACCGTCATCCAGTGGGACAAGGACGACATCGAAGCGCTCGGCCTCTTCAAGATCGACCTCCTGGGGCTCGGCGCCCTCACCCAGCTCGATCTCTGCTTCCGGCTCCTGAAGGAGCATCGCGACGTCGATCTCAGCATGGCGGGAATCCCTCCCGACGACAAGGAGACCTTCGACATGATCTGCCGCGCCGAGACCGTGGGGGTGTTCCAGATCGAGAGCCGGGCGCAGATGGCGATGCTCCCCCGCCTCCGGCCCCGGAACTACTACGACATCGTCATCGAGGTGAGCATCGTGAGGCCCGGTCCCATCACCGGAGGCATGGTGCATCCTTACCTCCGGCGCCGTCGCGGAGAAGAGCCCGTCACCTACCCGCACGAGATCCTGAGGCCCGTCCTGGAAAAAACTCTCGGAGTTCCCCTCTTCCAGGAGCAGGTGATGCGGCTCGCGATCGTGGCCGCGGACTATACGCCGGGAGAGGCCGACCAGCTCCGCCGGGACATGGCCGCCTGGAGGAGCACCGGCCGCATCGAGCGCCACCGGGAGAGGCTCGTGACCCGCATGCAGGCGAAGGGCATCGCTCTCGAGTTCGCGGAGAGGGTCTTTCAGCAGATCACCGGCTTCGGCGAGTACGGCTTTCCCGAAAGCCACGCCGCGAGCTTCGCCCTCATCAGCTACGCGGCGTCGTATCTCCTCTGCCACTACCCGGCGGAGTTCATCTGCGCTCTTCTGAACGCCCAGCCCATGGGCTTCTACTCCCCCGCGACCATCGTCGACGACGGGAAGCGCCGCGGGGTCACATTCCTCCCGGTCGACGTTCGCGAGAGCGACTGGGACTGCGCCATGGCCGGCCCAAGCCGGGTCCGCATGGGGCTTCGCTACGTGAAGGGCTTGAGCGAGAAGGCCGACGGCGAGCGCATCGCCGCCGCGCGAAAGGCCGCGCCCTTCACCTCGATGGAGGATTTTTCCAGGAGAGCGGGTGTCGGAGAGAAAGCCCTCGCCGCCCTCGCGAGCGCGGGGGCTTTCGACGGGCTCGAGCCCACGAGGCGTTCGTCTCTATGGAAGGCCCGGGGTCTCCGCAAGGAAGACCCGGACGTCTTCGTCTCCGTTCCCGAGGGCGACGTCTCTTTCGACGAGCTCCGGGAATTCGAGAGGATCTCCTGGGACTACGAAGCTTCCTCCCACAGCACCCACGGCCATCCGCTGGCTCCGCTTCGCCCGGCCTTGAAAGCCCAGGGGCTCCCCGACGCCCGGACGGTCGCCCGCATGACGAACGGGCGGCGCGTCCGCTATGCCGGGCTCGTCATCTGCCGTCAGAGACCGGGAACCGCCTCGGGAGTCACCTTCATGACCCTCGAGGACGAGACCGGTTTCGTGAACCTCGTCATCTGGTCGCAGAAGTTCTCGGAGTACGCCCTTCTCATCAAGACCACGACGTTTCTCGGGGCGACGGGAAAAGTCCAGGCGGAGACGGGAGTGGTCCACCTCGTCGTCGACGAGCTCTGGAAGCCAAGGCTCACACTCGAGCCCTCGCAAGTGAAGAGCCGGGATTTCCACTGACTCGAAGCTCCACCCCACCGCGGGACTCTCGCCCCGAAGATCCCGGGGGCTCCGGTTGCAGAAAATAAAAACATTTGTTGCAATGAATTAGCGGCCTGAACCCCGGCTCCAACCTTCGGGCCAACGCTCGGAGAGATTTCGAAGATGAGACAACTGGGTTGGTCGTTCACCCTCCTGCTCGCCGCCTCGGGGAATGTCTTCGCGCAGAACATCAACACCGTCGTCGGCGGCGGGCCCAACAATCTCCCGGCACTCCAGTCCTCGTTCTTTCCCGAGGCGGTCGCGCTCGACGCGGCGGGCAATCTCTACATCCTCTCGCGCACGGATCACCGCGTCTTCAAGGTGGATACCTCCGGCACCTTGACGGCCGTCGCCGGCACCGGAGGTCTCGGCTCGACGTTCTCGGATCCACCCTCCGAAGGCGTCCCCGCGGTCTCGATCAACATGAGAGCGCCGGTAGGCATCGCCGTCGATCCCGCCGGAAACGTCTACGTCGCCGACACTCAGGCCGGACGTATCCGGCGGGTCGACGTCTCTACGGGTCTCGTTTCCACCTACGCGGGAGACGGTGGATTCGGTTTCGCCGGGGACGGCGGTCAGGCGACGCTCGCCCGATTCAATTTTCCCAAGGGCATCGCTTTCGACAGTTCGGGAAACCTTTACGTGGCGGACAGCAGTAACCATCGCATCCGCAGGGTTCTCGCGGCGAGCGGGGTCGTCAATACCATGGCGGGGAGCGGAAGCACCACGTTCTCGGACGGGTCGGCATTGTTCGCCGGGATCCCGTTTCCCTCCGATGTCGGCGTCGACGGAACTGGCAGGGTCTTCTTCGTCAGCTTCAGCAACCGGGTGCGCCGGCTCGCCTCCGGCTCGGTGACGACGGTCGCGGGCACCGGCAGCTCGGGCTTCTCCGGCGACGGTGGGGCGGCGACGAGCGCACTCATCAACACCCCCAACTACATCGCCGTCGAGGCCTCGGGCAATTTCCTCATCGCGGATCGAGGAAACCACCGTGTGAGACGGGTGGCTTCGGGCGTCATCAATACGGTCGCCGGGAACGGCGCCGCCACCTTCTCCGGAGACGGAGGCCTCGCGACGAGCGCTTCGATGAACACCCCGGAGGGAATCGCGGTCGATGGCGCGGGCAACTTCTTTGTCGTCGACTCCTTCAACCGCCGGATTCGCCGGGTGGACGCGGGGACCTCGGTCATCACCACCTACGCGGGAAACGGCACCTTCGGTTTTTCGGGAGAGGGGGCACCCGCCCTCGACGCGAGCCTCCGGGCCCCCGCGGGCGTCGCCCTCGACGCCGCCGGGAACATCTATATCGCCGACGACGGGAACAATCGGATTCGCAAAGTCGATGTCGCGAGCGGCCTCATCACCACCCTGACCGGAAACGGTCTCATCGGCAATAGCGGAGACGGAGGACCCGCCGTCAACGCCGTCATCAGCCAACCTCTCGACGTCGCCGTCGACACCGCCGGCAACGTGTATTTCGCGGACACCGGCAATCACCGAATCCGTCGCATCGACGCCGCGACCGGCATCATCACCAAGGTCGCCGGAACCCTCCTGGGCCAGTTCTCCGGCGACGGTGGCCCGGCCTTCAACGCTTCACTGAACCGCCCTTCGGGACTGGCGTTCGATGTCGCGGGAAACCTCTTCGTGGCCGATCGGGACAATCACCGCATCCGCCGCATCGACGGCACGACCGGGGTCATCACCACGGTGGCCGGGGGCGGTGCCGGCGGGGACGGTATCCCCGCCACGACCTCCCGGCTGTTCCAGCCGAAGGGCATCGCCGTGGACACCGCCGGAAATCTTTTCATCGCCGATACCAACAACAACCGGGTCCGGCGCGTCGACCAGGGCACCGGGATCATTACCACCAGCGCGGGAACCGGAACCGCCGGGTACTCGGGGGACGGCGGCCCGGGGACGAGCGCTCTGGTCGACCACCCGACGGACGTCGAGGTGGATGAATGGGGAAACGTCTACATCGCCGACCAGCCGAACCATCGAATTCGCGTGGTCGATACCGCCGGCGTCATCCGCAGGTTCGCCGGCACGTCGTGCTGCTTCCGCGGCGACGGCGGACCCGCCATTTCGGCGGCGTTCGACCTGCCGCAAAAGCTGGCGCTCGACGGATCGGGGAACCTCCTCGTCTCCGACACCGGGAACGATCGCGTGCGGCGGGTCGAGCTCTCGACCGACCTCGGCATCACCAAGGACGACGGTAGGGCCACGGTTCTCGCCGGAGGAGCAGTGAGCTACACCATCACCGTCACCAACAACGGGCCGCTGACGGTCGATAGTCTTTCGGTGGTCGATAGCCTCACCCCCGAGCTGCAGAATCCGGTCTTCACTGCCTCCGCCGGCACCTACACGCCGGGACCCGGCGAGTGGACCGGACTCACTCTGGCGCCGGGACAGAGCGTGAGCCTCACCCTGGACGCGACGGTGAATCCCGCCGCGAGCGGAAACCTGGTCAACACCGTCGCCGTTGCCCCTTCGACCGGTCTCCGGGATCCCGTCTCGGGAAACGACACGGCCGTCGACTCGGATACCATCGTGCCTCCGGCTGACCTCTCGCTCTCGAAGACCTCGATGCCAGAACCGGTCGCGTCGGGGGGCCTTCTGACCTTCCAGCTCGACGTGACGAACCCGGGGCCGGGGACGGCGACGGGCGTCGTGCTCAGCGAGCCGCTACCCTCCGACTTCACGTTCGTTTCGGCGACCCCCCCGGGACCCGTTTGCGGCGAAAGCGCCGGCGTGGTCACCTGCAACCTCGGCACTCTCGGTCCTTCGGCGAACGCCACCGTGACCATCACAGTGCGCCCCACCGCCACCGGAAGTGTCTTGAACACCGCCTCGGTCACCGCTCCCGAGGACCTCCAGAACGCAAACAACGTCGCCTCCGCGACCGCGACCGTCGAGTCCGCGACCGATGCGCTCGTCGCCTTCACCGTAACCTCGACGAACCAGAGGAATCTTCTGCAGTGGGTCAACCCGGGAGGAACGAGCTACGGGTCTACGCGGATCGTCTTCCGCAGCGACCGGTTCCCCACCGGTCCGGGAGACGGGACGCTCGTGGTGAGCGATGGCAGCGCCGGCCCGGGAGGAAAGGGAGAGTTCCCGCACGATCCCGTTCAGAACGACGAGACCCTCTTCTACGCGGCGTACGTGGAGCTCCTCCCCAGCGGTACGAGCGCTCCCCGCTTCGCAAAGGGCCGGGCATTCGACAGCGTGAGCGGGCCCGTGCGCTGGGCGTACTCGACCGGCGCCGCGGCCCTCGCTCCTC
>Ga0105106_10002531_pt1 | contig 13150 bp, 11 predicted proteins | sample PPLLaktember2015_5_FD_79109 | JGI IMG/M metagenome (GOLD analysis project Ga0105106, IMG submission 79109) | Freshwater sediment microbial communities from Prairie Pothole Lake near Jamestown, North Dakota, USA - PPLs Lake P8 Core (1) Depth... | ecosystem: Environmental > Aquatic > Freshwater >...
GGCGGTGGGCCGGGCCCACCGACCGGTGATGCTGAAGCGCGGAATGAGCTCGTCACTCGACGAGCTCCTCCAGGCTGCTGAGTACATCTTGTCTGAGGGCAACCAGCAGGTTTTCCTCTGCGAGCGCGGGATCAGGACCTTCGAGACCTCGACCCGCAACACCCTGGATCTGAGCGCCGTGCCGGTCCTGCGCCAGCGGACCCACCTCCCGATCATCGTCGATCCGTCCCACGCGGCGGGCGACCGGGATCTGGTGGCTCCCTTGGCGTTGGCAGCTCAGGCGATTGGGGCCGACGGTGTCATGGTGGAGATACATCCCGATCCGGAGAATGCGCTCAGTGACGGGCCGCAGTCACTTCGCTTTGACCAGTACCGGGAGCTGATGGTGGCTCTGGGCTTCGGAGGCTGACAGCCCTCCGAGTCAGGGCGCTCAGCCGACGGCAGTGGGCAACCAGGAGGCGCGGCCGGCTTCGTGGGCTGCGATGACATCGCCATGGGTGAGGGTCACGCCGATACCGTCGAGCCCGCGGAGCAATCGGTCCTTGGAAGTGGGATCGAAGTCGAAATGCTCCTCGATGCCTTCCGCTGCCACCGTCTGAGTCTCGAGGTCGATGGTGACCTCTGCCCGCGGATCCCTGGCCAGCTCCATCAGCTGGTGAACGGCTTCGGCGGATAGCTCGACGATCAGAAGACCGACGTAACCCGAGTTGTTGCGGAAGATGTCGGCCGCCGAAGGGGTGATCACCGCCTCGAAGCCCCATTGCTGGATGGCCCAGGGGGCATGCTCCCGTGACGACCCGCAACCGAAATTCGGACCGGCGACCAGTACTTTGGCCTGTCGCCGGGTCGGGTCGTTGATGACGAAGTCTGAGCTGGGGCTGCCATCGTCGGTGTGGGCCCAGTTGTAGAAGAGGAACTCCCCGTAGCCGTCGCGCTCGATCCGCTTCAGGAACTGTTGGGGGATGATCTGGTCGGTGTCGACGTCGGCCCTGTCGAGCGGCACCATGGTCCCGGTGATGGTTTTGACCGGTCTCATCGACTCTCCCAATCCCGAACGTCGACGAAATGACCAGAAACCGCAGCCGCGGCTGCCATCGCCGGACTCACAAGGTGGGTCCTGGCTCCACGTCCCTGACGTCCCTCGTAGTTACGGTTGGAGGTGGAAGCGCATCTCTCCCCGGAGGGAATGACGTCGGGGTTCATTGCGAGACAGCTCGAGCACCCCGCGTCACGCCAGGAGAACCCGGCGTCCTCGAAGATGTCGGCGAGGCCCTCGGCCTCTGCCTGCGCCTTGACCTGCATCGAGCCGGGGACGACCACGGCGTTCACCCTGGAATCGACCTTGCGCCCCTCGACCACCTTGGCGGCTGCGCGCAGGTCCTCGATCCGGCCGTTGGTGCACGAGCCGAGGAAGACGTGATCGATCCTGATGTCGGAGATGGCCGTGCCCGGACGGAGTGCCATGTACTCGAGCGCGCGCACAGCTGCATCCCTTTGCTGGGGATCGTCGTAGGAGTCGGGGGAGGGGACCCGTCCGGTCACAGGGACGGTCTGTGCCGGGTTCACCCCCCAGCTGACGTGGGGCACGAGCTTCGCGGCGTCGAGCACCTCGACCCGGTCGAAGCTGGCTCCGGGATCGGTGACAAGCCCTTCCCAGGCCGCGACCGCCGCATCCCAGTCGGCTCTCTTCGGAGCGAACGGCCGCCCCTCGACATAGCGGAAGGTCGTCTCGTCAGGGGCGATCATCCCCGCCCGCGCCCCACCTTCGATCGACATGTTGCACACCGTCATCCGCTGCTCCATCGAGAGATCGCGGACGGCTTGGCCCCGGTACTCGATGACGTGGCGGGTGCCCCCCGAGACTCCGATCTGGGCAATGATCCCGAGGATCAGGTCCTTGGCCGCGACTCCCCACGGAAGGGCGCCCTCGACCTCGACCGCCATGGTCTGCGGGCGTGCCTGCCATATGGTCTGGGTGGCGAGGACGTGCTCGACCTCGGTGGTGCCTATCCCGAAAGCCAAGGCGCCGAAAGCTCCGTGGGTCGAGGTGTGACTGTCACCGCACACGATCAGGAGGCCCGGCTGGGTCAGGCCCTGCTCGGGACCGACCACATGGACGATGCCCTGACGAGGGTCATCGATACCAAAGAAGGTGATGTGGTTCTTTCGGCAATTCTCGACGAGGGCATCGACCTGCTTCTTGGACAAGGGATCACGGATCCCAAGGGTGCGTCCGGTGGTGGGGATCCCATGGTCGACAGTCGCCACGGTGAGGTCGGGACGCCGCACCGGGCGCCCGGACGCCTCCAACCCGGCGAATGCCTGCGGTGAGGTGACTTCATGGACCAGATGCAGGTCGACGTAGAGCAAAGCCGGGTCCGAATCGACTACCACGTGGTTGTCCCAGACCTTCTCGAACAGTGTTCGTGGGGTGCTCATCTGGATGCCCCTGCCGTCTGCGACTCCCCCAGGAGGGCGGCAACCCGATCACCGACCTCTTCGGTGCTCATCCCCATCTCTCCGGCGCGGAGGGAAGGGAGTGATCCTGCCACCTCTCCGACGGCCGACTCGATGGCGGCGCCGGCGGCCCTCTCGCCGAGGTTGGTCATCATCATCCCGGCAGCCCCGATCGCGGCGAGTGGGTTGATCAGCCCGGTTCCCTCGAATCCGGGTGCGGTGCCCCCGATCGGCTCGAACATGGAGACTCCCTGCGGGTTGATGTTCGCCCCCGAGGCAATGCCGAGACCGCCCTGAATGGCCGCACCGAGATCGGTGATGATGTCCCCGAACATGTTGTCGGTGACGATGACGTCGAATCTCCCCGGGTCCTCGATCATCCACAGGCATGCCGCATCGATGTGGGCATATGCCCGCTGCACGTGCGGGTACTCCTCTCCGACCTCGTTGAACACCCTCGCCCAAAGATCCGAGGCGAAGGTGAGGACGTTGGTCTTGCCGCACATGGTCAGGTGCTTGCGGGGCCGTGACCCGGCCAGCTCGAAGGCATAGCGAATGCAACGCTCGACGGCGAAGCGGCTGTTCACCGAGTGTTGCACCGCCACCTCGAACGGCGAGCCCTTGGCGGTGAACTCACCCTGGTTGACGTAGAGACCTTCGCTGTTCTCCCTGACCACCACCATGTCGACATCGGCGGGGTCGACATCACGCAACGGCCCTTTCACTCCCGGGTGGAGCTTGACCGGTCGCAGGTTGATGAACTGGTCGAGCTCCCGCCTCATCCGGAGCAGGATCTCCTGTTCCAGGATCCCCGGGGGGACATCGGGATGGCCCACGGCACCGAACAGGATCGCATCGGCGCTGATGAGAGCCTGGAGGTCCGCTCCGGTGAGGGTCTCCTGGGTTCGCAGATAGCGTTCCCCACCGAGATCGAGATCGTTGTAGTCGAGGGTGAAGCCGTAGGTGTCGCCGGCCGCCGCCAGGACTTCGACCGCCTCACGGACAACCTCGGGCCCGGTCCCATCGCCCGGGACCCTTGCGATCGAGTAGTTGCTCATGCGAAGGTGGCCGCCACGCCGTCGAGTACTTCGATGCCCGACATCACCTCGTCGACGATGGACGAGATCTGCTCCGGGGAGACTTCCCCGGATTGGTCGGCCAGATCCTTCATCCGGGAAAAGGCCTTCTCGAAGGCAACGTCGTTCAACTCGACTCCCATCTGGTCGAGGGAGTGCCTGAAGGCGGCGCGGCCCGAGTGCTTGCCCATGACGATCGTCGAGTTTCCCATTCCAAGTGCCATCGGGTCCATTATCTCGTATGTGGACCTCTCTCTTAACACTCCATGTTGGTGAATCCCCGACTCATGGGAAAACGCGTTCCGGCCGACCACTGCCTTGTTGTATTGAATGGGGTAGCCGGTCTTCTCCGACACCATGCGTGAGGTCTCATAGATCTCCTGGGTGGTGACGCCGACATCCACTCCGAAGGCGTCACCTCTGACCCGAAGGGCCATGACCACTTCCTCGATCGAGGTGTTGCCGGCTCGCTCACCGATGCCGTTGATCGCCCCCTCGACCTGCCGGGCCCCGGCCGCGACTGCAGCCAAGGAGTTGGCCACGGCCAGCCCGAGGTCGTTGTGACAGTGCGTGGACACGACGACATCGCGCCGATCTCCCTTGACCTCCATCACAACACGGCGGATCAAAGCGCTGTAATCGCCAGGCGTGGCATAGCCGACCGTGTCGGGGATATTCACCGTGGTCGCTCCTGCCTCGACTGCGGTATTGCACACTTCGATCACGAAGTCGGGGTCCGACCTCGTGGCGTCCTCGGGGGAGTACTCGACGTTGCCGGTGAGCTCGCGAGCGCATGCGACGTTCTCCCGCACCGAGGCGATCACCTCGTCCTCGGTCATCCGCAGCTTGTGTTGCATGTGTATGGGTGAGGTGGCGAGAAACACGTGGATGCGCGGATCCGACGAGTGCTGAATCGCATCCCAGGCCCGGGCGACGTCGCCCGGATTCGCCCGAGCGAGGGCCGCGATCGTCGGCCCTTGCACCTCCTGGGCGATTCGCCTCACCGCAAGGAAGTCGCCGTCGGACGAGATCGGGAACCCGGCCTCGATGATGTCCACGCCGAGCCGGGCCAGTTGGCCGGCGATCAGCACTTTCTGGTCGGGGTCGAGGGCGATTCCGGGTGCCTGCTCGCCGTCTCTCAGCGTGCTGTCGAATATCTTCACTTGCTCTTGCATGGTTACTCCTGAAATCCGCGGGGCTCTCGTCGGGGCGCCGGTCAGCCTGTGGTGGCTTTCCGGCTAGCTAAGGGCGAGGCGAAGGGCTCCGGAGGTGGCTGTGGAGAAGCGGCACTGGGGGAGCCGGGTCACTTGCCGACACCCGCGCCGATCGTTGCCGGGGTGAGCTCCGACTCGCGGCGCATGGCGATCCGGCCGGACTTGACCAGATCCACCACCCCGTAGGGGCTCATGTGGTCGAGGAAGGTCTGCAAGTGCTGGGGAGAGCCGGAGACTTCGAAGGTGATCGCCGAGGTGCTGAGGTCGATCACCCTGGCATCGAACAGCGAAGCGGTATCCCGCACCTCGCCCCTCGTCGCCGGCTGGGCGGCGATTCGGACGATCATGACTTCTCGTTCCAGGGCCTCGGTCTGCTCCATCTCCTGGACCTTGATCACGTTGACCAGCTTGTTCAACTGCTTCTTGAGCTGCTCGAGCTCTGGGGCATCGACCACGAGCGTGATCCTGGAGCGTCCCTCTTGATGGGTCGGGCCGACCGCCAGGGAGTGGATGTTGAAGCCTCGATTGGAGAACATGGCCGACACCCTGGCCAGGACCCCGGGCTTGTTCTCCACGAGAACAGTGAGGGTGTGCTGCATTAGAGGTCTTCCCGGCGCATCACGATGTTGTCGTTGGAGCCACCGGCGGGAACCATCGGGAAGCACATCTCCTCAGGATCGACCACCACCTCGAGGACGACCGGCCTGTCATTTACCGCCAGGATCTTCTCGATAGCCGGGTCGATCTCCGATGGGTGGTCGACTCTCAGGCCGACACAGCCCATCGCTTCGGCGAGCTTGGGGTAGTCGGGGTATTGCCCGCCGAGGTCAACGGCCGAAAGCCGACCCCCGTAGAACAGGTTCTGCCACTGCTTGACCATCCCGTAGCCGCCGTTGTTGAACACCACCACCTTGACCGGGATGTTCTCGGTGGAAGCGGTGATCAGCTCCTGCATGGTCATCTGGAAACAGCCATCCCCGTCGAGGGCGATGACGACATCGTTGGGGCGGGCCGCCTTTGCGCCAACCGAGGCCGGCACGGCAAATCCCATCGTTCCCAGCCCGCCGGAGTTGACCCATGTCCGGGGGTCGCTGAATCCCCAGAACTGGGAGGCCCACATCTGATGCTGTCCGACGCCGGCGGTGATCACCGCCTGGCCACCGGTTATGGCGTGGAGGCGCTCGATGAATTGCTGGACCTTGATGGGCCCGTCGGGCGCCTGCTCGTAGGAGAGCGGGAAGTGCTCCTGCCACGAGCTGAGCTGGGCGAACCACTCGTCCCGGCTCGGAGCGTCGGCCAGGGCACGACGCGAGCTGAGAGCGGAGAGCAAGTCGTCGAGAACCGATCGGGCGTCACCGACGATCGGCACTTCGGGGACACGGACCTTGCCGATCTCGGCAGGGTCGACATCGACGTGGATCACCTTGGCGCTTGGGGCGAAGGCGTCGGGGTCACCGGTGACTCGATCGTCGAAACGGGCACCGAGGCTGACCAGGACATCGCACTGTTGAATGGCCGTCGTTGCCGTGTATACGCCGTGCATCCCGGGCATGCCGAGGGCGAGGCGGTGGTCGTCGGGAAAGGCGCCGCGGGCCATGAGAGTGGTCACCACGGGCGCGTTGACCGCCTCGGCAAAAGCGAGCAGTTCTCCGGCGGCCTCCGCCTTGATCACACCGCCGCCGACGTACAGGACCGGGCGCTCGGCGCTCTCGATCAGGTCGATCGCCGAACGGATCTGCATCGGGTGGCCCGAGACGGTCGGCTTGTATCCGGGCAGGTTGTGGAGATGAGGCTCGCGCCAGGTCGTCACCTGGTTGAGGACGTCCTTCGGGATGTCGACAAGGACCGGCCCGGGCCGGCCGGTCGAGGCCAGATGGAATGCCTCGTGTACCAGGTTGGGGATGTCGTCGGCGTTGGTGGCCATGTAGGAGTGCTTGGTGCAATGCATGGCCAGACCGGTGGTGTACGCCTCCTGGAAGGCGTCACTGCCGATGGCGGTGGTCGGGACCTGCCCGGTGATCGCCACGATCGGGGTCGAGTCCATCAAGGCGTTCTGCAGCGGGGTGATCAAGTTGGTGGCTCCGGGCCCGGAGGTGGCCATCACCACCCCGACACGCCCGCTTGCCTGGGCGTAGCCCTCGGCCATGTGGCCGGCGCCCTGCTCGTGGCGGGCAAGGACATGTCTTATCGGACTGTCGAGGAGAGGGTCGTAGGCGGGGAGAATGGCGCCTCCGGGCACCCCGAAAATGATCTCGACTCCTTCGTGCTCGAGACTCCGAAACAGGGAGTGGGCCCCTGTGAATTTGGCTGGTTCTGTCATGGGTGTCTTGGGAACAAAAAACCCTCCGGGTGGAGGGTTTGGCGCACGCAAGGTTCTTTGCGCGCGCTATCGGATAAGTACGAGGACTTCGACGGCGGAAAGCGGCTGCTTCATTTGCGAGCCTAAGTAAACAACCCGGCTGGAATTATGTCAACATCATCGGGCGTCGGGCCCGTCATCTGAACGGTTGGATGCCCTACATTCGGATAGTGGTGCTCTACGGGACGATCGAACTAGGTGGGACCAAGACATCGGTTGCGCTCGGCTCGACCCCGGACGACCTGGGCCCCGTGTTGACCATCCCCACCGCCGATCCGATCGGGACGCTGGATCGCGTCATAGGTCACCTCGTCTCCGGCTCACCGGAGGCGGTGGGGATCGCATCGTTCGGACCGGTGGAACTGCGCGCCACCCACCCGAACTTCGGGCATATCACCGTGACCCCCAAGCAGGGTTGGTCCGGAGTCGACGTGGCCGGCCCGGTTATGGAGACCTTGGGAGTGCCGATCGGCTTTGACACCGATGTCAACGGGGCGGCGCTGGGGGAATGGCGATGGGGAGCCGGGCGCGGCCTGTCCTCGCTGGTCTATGTGACCGTGGGTACCGGGATCGGTGGGGGAGCCCTGATCGGGGGTGAGCCGGTCCACGGTCTGGGCCACCCCGAGATGGGGCACATGACGGTCCGAAGACATGCCGACGACCCCTACACCGGCGGCTGCCCGTTCCATGGCGACTGTCTCGAAGGCCTGGCCAGCGGTCCGGCCATCCAGGCACGTTTCGGAGTGCCCGGCGCTCGGCTCTCCGGTGGCGATTTGGAACAGGCGGTCCGGCTCGAGGCCTTCTACCTCTCCCAATTGGTGCGCAACCTGGTCTATGCCCTTTCCCCGGAACGTGTCATTTTCGGGGGCGGGGTCTCCCAGATGCACGGGCTCCTGGACCTGGTGGCCTCCACGCTGCCCGACCAGCTCGCCGGTTATCCCGGGCTGGCCGAGCACGGGTCGGGCTTCGTGGTCCCCGCCGGTCTTGGCGATCTCGCCGGCTTGGCCGGTGGGCTGGTGCTGGCCGAGAACGCCCGCCGCTAGCTCCGACCGCGACTTACATAGTCGGGATGGGAACCCCCCATTTCCAGATCCGCCCCGGTAACCCGGATTTCCTCGATCTGCCCTGGGACAGCGCTATCTCCGACTGGGAGCATGAGCGTCTGGTAGAGATGCCGACGGGGATCCACCGTCACCCGGTGGTCTTCGTCGCCTATGACGAAGGCGTCTTCGTGATCAAGGAGCTGCCACGCCGGGCGGCCATCGGCGAATACCACGTGTTCCGCTCTCTGGAGGAGCGGACCACCAGGTCGGCCGAGCCGGTCGGGCTGGTCGAGCGGGTGTGGCTCGACCCCCATGAGGAGCAGTCGGCTGCCGTGATCACCCGTTACGTCGATCACTCTTTCCCCTACCGGCAGCTGGTCTCCGGGCCAGGTTTCGGCCCGCGAAGACGCCAGATGTTGGACGCGGTCGCCGGGCTTCTCGTCGAGCTCCATCTCGCCGGTTGCTTTTGGGGAGATTGCTCCCTATCCAACCTGCTCTATCGCTACGACGCCGAGGCGATCGAGGCGATCATGATCGATGCGGAAACATCGCGGCTCCATGACCAGCTCTCCGATGGACAGCGAACGGAGGACCTGGAGATCATGAAGCTCAACCTCGCCGGCGAGATGGCAGACATCGCCGCCATGATCGGAGAGGAGATCGATCGCGCCGACTTCACCCTGGGTGACGACGTCGAGACCCGCTACCGGTCCCTTTGGGATGAGCTCACCGAGGAGCTGGTCATCACCCGCGATGAGAGCTATCTCATCCGCGCCCGAATCGCCCGGTTAAACGACCAGGGGTTCTCGGTCAACGACGTGTTTCTCGATCCTTCCGGTGAGGGCAACCTCGTCACGATGAAGGTCGAGGTTGGCGGGCGGACTTTCCATTCGGAGCGGCTCAGACAACAGACCGGAATCGAGGCGTCGGAGAACCAGGCCCGGGTCGTCTTGAGCGATCTGAACTACTTCCTGGCGAAGCACGGGTCCGCATCCGCTTCAGGCAAGAGCGTCGGGACCTTCAAATGGTTGACCACCTCGTTCGAGCCGATGGTGTCGAAGATCGCCGAGCTGAGACCGGGTGACCCGGTCCAGGGCTACTGCGACCTGCTCAATCACCGGTTCATCCTGGCGCAGCGGCGCAGTCAGGACGTGGAGAACGATGAGGCCTTGGCCGACTGGGTCGCCTCGGGGATGCCCGGGTTCGAACTCGGCTAAACGGAGCCGGCTTCCCCGCCGCCGGGGGTGGGAGCATTCGCCTTCGCCCAGCGCCAGGCTCCGTACTCGTCGGCGACGCCGACCATGAGCATGGGCACCAACGCTCCCGCAAGCACCCCGGCCGGAGTCGCGATGATGAGCAGGACCATGGTGTAGAGCACGCCCAGGGTCACGGCGACGATCCTGCGCCTCATCTGGTCGGGTATGTCAGGCAGGCGCAGACACAGGGCAGCGCCCACGCCGAACCCGGCGGCGGCACCCAGCACCGGCGAGATCAGGCCGACGGCCAGGCCCAGGGCGAGCAGGAGCCCCATCGATATCAGGATCATCCTGGGGGCGCGAAGGTTCTTCGAGACGAACCCGATCACAACGAACACGAAAGGGGCCACCACGAGACTGATCCCAACCAGCGCCGGATCGATGCTCGGTTCCCCCGCGTCGGTTTGGATGAAGGCGGCTGCGTAGGGGAAGTAACTGAACATCCCAACGACGGTGCCCAACGCCAGTGCGAGCCAGTTGCGCCAACGGGCCGCATCCGGCATGTCCAATCTGGCCAGGGGGACCTAACCCTTCACGGAACCGGCGGTCAAACCCCTCACGAAGAACCGTTGGAGAGAGAAGAACACCACCAAGGGCAGGATCATGGTCACGAACGCTGCGGCAGGCAGGAGGCTCAGGGTTCCCTCACCCCGGCCCGCCAGGTCGGACAGCTCCACGGTCACCACCCGGTTCGCTGGATCATACCCGAGGAAGACGAGTGCAACCAGGAAGTCGTTCCAGACCCAGAGGAATTGGAAGATGGCGAACGAGGCGAGCACCGGGACCGACAGCGGTATGACCAGTCTGGTGAAAATCATGAAGTGATCGGCCCCGTCGATCTTGGCCGACTCGATGAGCGAGGACGGCAGCGAGCCCATGTAGTTGCGCAACAGGTACACCGCCAGCGGAAGACCGAACCCGGCGTGGGCGAGCCAGATGGCAGGGAATGTGCCGTTGAGCTCGAAGTTGGTGTAGACGCGGAGAATCGGGATCAGAGCCATCTGGAGGGGGACCACCAGCAGACCCACGACGACGATGAAGATCAGGTTCCGACCGGGGAAGTCCATCCAGGCGAAGGCGTAGGCGGCAAAGGCAGCCACCGTGATCGGGATGACCACCGAAGGGATAGTCACAGCGAGGCTGTTGGCAAAAGCATTTGCGAAGCCACCCTCGAGGACCGTCGTGTAGTTCTGGATGGTCCAGGTCGCCGAGTCGAAGATCTCTCCGAACACGGTCCACCATCCGGTCGCCCGGATGTCGCTGGGTTGCCGGAAGGAGTTGATCAGCAGGCCCAGGGACGGAATGGTCCAGAGCAGCGTGATCAGGCCCACTCCCAGGTAGACGGGGAACAGGTTCTTCTTGACTTTCTTCGGCGGCTGGGTCGCAGGTGCGGCCATCGGGGATCCAACGGTCCCGGTGCTGGCGGTCATCTCGTCGCCTCCTGCTCACGGAATCGCCTGATATTGATGACGAGGATCGGGACAACGGCGATGAAGAGGATGACCGCCAGGGCGGCTCCCATCCCGTCGTTGTTGAAGGTGAAGAACTCGGTGACCATCTGCTGGGCGACGACCGATGTGCCCTCGCGCCCTCCAGTCATCACATAGACGATGTCGAAGACCTTCCAGGTCGTGATGAGGATCGTGGTCCAGACCACGACGATGGTCGAGGCGATTCCCGGGATCACGATCCTCCGGAACACCTGCCACTCGTTGGCCCCATCGATCCGGGACGCCTCGAGGAGCTCCTCGGGCACCGACTTGATCGCTGAGGAGAGGATCACCATTGCGAATCCGGTCTGTAGCCAGACCAGGATCACCATCAGGAACAGGTTGTTCCACAGCGGCACGGCGAGCCAGTCGACCGGGTCACCGCCGAAGCCGACCACGATCGCGTTGAGGATCCCGATCTGCTCGCCGAACCCCTCCGGCCGGAAGCGATAGATGAAGGTCCACACCACCGACGCCCCGACGAATGAAATGGCCAGCGGCAGGAAGATCAGCGACTTCGCCGCGACTTCGGACCTGCGCGGCAGTTTGTCGGCAAGCGTGGCGAAGGCCAGCCCGATCAACACCGCAGCGAATGGGACCAGAACCACCCAGGCGATGCTGTTGCGAATCGCCACCAGATAGGTGCTCTCGGTGAAGATCCGTTGATAGTTGGCCAGACCGACGAACTCTTCACCGGAGTCGCTGGCGAAACTGAGGATGAAGGTGTTGACCGCGGGATATACCAGGTAGAAGCCGAGGAGCACTATCGCCGGGCCGGCGAAGGCGAAGGGTCGCACACCTGCCCCCGCCCGGTCAGGAAGGGCGCTGACCAATCGATCCATGCCCCAATACAGCGCCCATACCCCGCCCACTCCTACGACCAGCGCCACCGCGACCTGCACCAGTTTGTTGAGGTCTCTCTGCTGGAGGAACTCGAAGGCAAAGAAGAACAGGACCAGGACCGAGGGAACGACGAGCGCGCTCAGGATCCGGAGCACCCAGACCTGGAAGGAGTGGTCGCGGGCGCCCTCCTCGACGGGAACAGTGGGGGTTGTGACCAACTCTTCCTGGTCGATCGGGGGTGTTGTCACCTGCGCTCCTTCCTCCCGCCATGACGGTGCGGCACGACCATACCCAACGTATGCCGAACGTGTCGGCCGGGGAATGAGAAGAGGGGTGGTCGTGTGACCACCCCTCTTCCTCGGGTCGGTCGGGCTAGCTGGCGGGCCAGCTGGCCTCGATGGTGTCAACTGTCTCCTGGGTGTCGGCGCCCCTCGTCCATGAGATGACTCCATCCCAGAACGTCCGCTGACCCACCTCGGGTGGCATCAGGTCGGAAGCGTCGAACACAAAGGCGTTCGCCGCCAAGGCGTCGGTCACCGCGGTGGCGAATGTCTGGCCCGACTCGCTCTCGTAACAAGCGGGGTCGACATCCTTGTGACCTGGCAGACGCTCCACGCCGGCGACGCCATGGCCGCCGTAGGGGGCCACCCCGCCGCCGGAGGCGGAGGCAAGGGTGCACTGCCAGTCTGGGGTGATCCAGTCCTTGATCGCCGCGACGTTCTCCGGCGCTCCGTCGAACACGATGATGGTGTCGCCACCACCCATCGCACCGGTGTTGCCATCGATCGTCGGGAATGCGAAGACCTTTATCTCCTCTTCCTCGCCCTCTTCATACCCAGGGGCCTGGGTGAAGAAGTTGGAGACGAAGGAGCCTTGCTTGATCATCAGACAGTTGGTTTCCCCGGTCACCGGGTCGTTGAACAACGGCCCTGGCGAGTCCTCGAAGAAGGTGCTCGCCGCCGCGTCCGCCCCGCCGAGGACGAACCCCTCGCCGAACAGGATCTCACCCAGGGTGTCGAACGCCGTAGCCACCGTCGGGTCGTTGAACGGGATCTCGTGGTTGTACCATTGTGCGTACATCTCCGATCCGTTCTGACGGACGTAGATGTCCTCGATCCAGTCGGTGCCCGGCCACCCGGAGGCCGTGCCGCTCTCGAAGCCGAAGCACCAGGGCGTAAGCCCGTCTGCGACGATCTGCTCGGAGAGAGCCACCAGGTCCTCATAGGTCTCGGGGATCTCATATCCGTTCTCGGTGAACGTGGGCTCGTGATAGAAGACGATCGACTTGAAATTCGGGAACCATGGGATCCCGTAGTGATTGCCGTCCTCACAGAGGCCGAGGTCCATCCAGTACTTGGAGTGGTTGGCCTCCATCTCGGCGATGTCGAAGCCCATGTCTTCCAGCGACACGA
>Ga0105106_10002534_pt1 | contig 13147 bp, 5 predicted proteins | sample PPLLaktember2015_5_FD_79109 | JGI IMG/M metagenome (GOLD analysis project Ga0105106, IMG submission 79109) | Freshwater sediment microbial communities from Prairie Pothole Lake near Jamestown, North Dakota, USA - PPLs Lake P8 Core (1) Depth... | ecosystem: Environmental > Aquatic > Freshwater >...
CATGTGACTACTATGTACTGAAGGAAAATCTTGAAAAAGCAAAGACTCATTTCAAACAGGCCCCGATGATGCTCTCAGCGTTTGAATACTGGTTCGGTCCATACCCCTTCTACGAGGATGGTTACAAGCTTGTAGAGGCGCCATATCTCGGAATGGAGCATCAGAGTTCCATAACCTACGGTAACGGGTATCAGAATGGTTATCTTGGAAACGATCAGAGCGGTTCGGGATGGGGCAATAAGTTCGATTTCATAATTATCCATGAGTCGGGACACGAATGGTTTGCCAACAGCATTACATATGAAGATATCGCAGATATGTGGATCCATGAGAGTTTCATAAACTATTCCGAAAATCTTTATGTGGAGTATTACTATGGCAAGGATGCCGGGACAGAATATGCCCTTGGAACACGCCGGGGTATCAGGAACGACAGGCCGGTAACAGGTTTTTATGATGTAAATGCGAGCGGTTCAGGAGATATGTATCCGAAAGGAGGAAACATGCTTCATACATTGCGCCAGATAGTTGATGATGATGAAAAGTGGAGGAGCATCCTTCGCGGATTGAACAAGGACTTTTATCATCAGGTTGTAAAAGGAACTCAGATTGAGGAATATATCAGCAGTAAAATGGGAATTAACCTGAAACCTGTTTTTGACCAGTATCTCAGGGATATCAGGATCCCTGTTTTCGAATACAATGTCAAAGGGAACAAACTAACATTTCGCTGGAACAATTGTGTACAGGGATTCAATATGCCACTCCGGATTTATGTTTCAGGAATCAGAAAAGATATCGTACCGGTTTCCCGTTTCACAACGATTGACCTCGAAACTGACAACGCAACTATCTCGGTCGATCCCAATTACTATGTCGCCACACTGAATATGACGGGGAAATGATAAACTGGCTAAAGGCGTCGGGCGTCGGGCGTCAGGCATCTCTTAAATCCCCCTGCCCCCTGAAAGGGGGGTAAAACCATAATTCTCAAGTTAATTACATTGGGACACAAGGTCCAGCCCCCTTAAGGTGACAAGGAAGGTATTCCCAATTAGCCCCCCTTTCAGGGGGGTTGGGGGGTTCTACCTACCTATTCAAATATTTTGTATATTTCAATTGCCTTAATCAAACCACCACATGAAAAAATCAATTGCTATTTCTGTTTTCAGCTTTGTTGTTGTTTTTGTTTCATTCTCACAACAGAAGCCATTCCTTTCGGATATCTGGTCCTTTATCGAAAACACCTCGGTTTATGAAAAAAACCAGGTGGAGGGACACGTGCCATTGATCCCGTTCTCGACAGTTGACCAGGCTCTCAGCAATAATTACAGGAATCCATATTATCTATCCCTGAACGGAATCTGGAAATTTCATTATTCAGATACTCCGGAAGGTGTCATTCCTGACTTCTACCGGGAGGGATTCAACGACAATAAATGGGATACAATTAGGGTCCCCTCCAACTGGGAAATGAAAGGGTACGGCGACCCGCTTTTCAGGAATGTAACAACCCCGTTCCGGCCTGATCCGCCCAAAACTCCGCGGGAATATAATCCTGCAGGATCGTACAGGAGAACTTTCAACATCCCTGCATCCTGGAAAAGCCGGGAGGTTTTCCTGAGAATGGAGAAGACCGCTTCAGCCTCTTTTGTCTGGATAAATGGCAAGGAAGTTGGCTATAATGAGGGAGGACAGGAACCTGCAGAATACAATATCTCTGAATACCTCAGAGCTGGGAAAAACACCATTGCAGTCGTCGTATTTAAATATTCTGACGGTTATTATCTCGAAAATCAGGATTACTGGCGTCTTGCCGGCATTTTCGACGATATCTGGCTCTTTGCAGCGCCAAAGGTCCATATTTCTGACTGGGCCGCCACAACCGATCTTGATGAGAATTATTCGGATGCAAGGATGAACCTCTCTATTGACATCCGGAATTATTCAGATCAGCCAGGGCGTGATCTGGCAATACGTGCTGTATTGTATAATCAGAAAAAACAGGTTGTTAAAACATTGACATCCGAAAAATTTCTGGTCCTGCCTGATTCACTGAAAACCGTTTCTTTGAATGAGATAATTTCCAAACCAGATCAATGGTCAGCAGAGCATCCTAACCTCTACACCCTGACCTTTGAACTTCTCGGCTCATCAGGACGGACGGAAGAGGTTATCACAGGCAGGATCGGATTCAAGGAGACGGAGATAAGGAATCAGGTGTTTTACCTGAATGGAAAACCGGTAAAATTAAACGGAACGAACAGCCATATGCAGCACCCGCTCACAGGTCACACCATGGATGAAGCCACTATTAGAAAGGATCTCACGATTTTTAAACAGTTCAACATAAACTGCGTGAGAACCTCCCATTATCCGCCGGTTACAAGATATCTCGACCTGGCTGATGAATATGGTATTTACGTGGTTGATGAGACTGGTGATGAGGCACATGCAACAGAGTATCTTTCGAAAAACAAGGATTGGGAAGGCATGTATCGTGAAAGAGCCAGGAAAATGGTCCTTCGCGATCGCAACCATCCGTCGGTGTTGTTCTGGAGCGCCGGCAATGAGAGCGGGGAAGGGGAAAATATCTGTGCCGTTATTGATGAAGGAAAGAAATATGACAAAACAAGGTACTGGATGTACGGCGGCAATGCATTCAGCCATCGCTGTGAAGAGATTATCGGGCCAAGATATCCCCAGCTGAGGGACCTTCTGACAGAGGTTTTCAATATTCCTGCCTCAGATGATCCCAGGCCTTCGTTCCTCGACGAGTATCTTGCAGTTACCGGAAACGGAGGAGGTGCTCTTGATGATTACTGGGAGCTGTTCTACAGTCATCCACGCAGTATGGGAGGCGCCATCTGGGATTTTGTAAGTACGGGTATAACCGAAAAAATCAGGACCCTGAAAGACGGATCCGGAAAAAATGTGCAGGTAAATATTATGGGTAGGGCGAAACTGGTCCCCGGAAAGGATAATCTTGGAATCGACCTCAATGGTCACGACCAGTGGGTAGAAGTTTACAGGCATGACGTTCTCGAAATCAGCGGCGACAAGCTCACACTTTCTCTGTGGGTATTTCCCCGTTCACTCAGCAGTTCGGCCGGGACGCTTATAACAAAAGGGAACTGGCAGTATGGATTAAGGCAGATTAATAATGAATCGCTTGAATTTTATGTAACAACAAGACAGAAACAGAGTGTTAAAATTCCCCTTCCAGGAAACTGGGAGAAAAACTGGCATCATGTCACGGCAACCTATGACGGATCAGCAATTTATGTTTCAATTGATGACTCGGAAAGTGAACATCAATCCCTTTCGGGAAATATAAGAAATACCCCCTTTCCCGTGAATATCGGAAGGAACGCTGAAACCCATGGCCAGGAGACATCGGTTTATATATGCGATGCAATAATTGACCAGGTCGGGATCTTTTCAAAAAGCATCTCTTCAGACTTCCTGAAAAACCCGACTGAGGGAATAAAACTGCAGGCTGATCTCTGGCTCGATTTCGAGGAGGAGAGAGGGGAAGGAGAATTCTTCAGTTACGGAATAGGTGCCAGGACCTATGGCTCAATATGGCCCGACAGGCGTCCCCAGCCTGAAATGTGGCAGATCAGGAAATCGGCACAGCCAGTTAGTGTGAAGCTTGTGTCTGCCGGATCAGGTTTGGTTGAAATAACAAACAGATACCTTTTTACGGACTTGAATGAGCTTGACACCAGATGGACGCTCCAGGAAAACGGAGAAGTATTGCAGAAAGGAAATCTGGATTTGAACCTTGAACCTGGGAAAAAAGCCGTGGTGAAAGTGCCGTTTATAAAACCTGAAATAATGGATAGATCGGAGTACTTCCTTCTAGTCAGTTTTCATCAGAAGGAGAAGACTCAGTGGGCCGGACCGGGATTTGAGATTGCCTGGAATCAGATGGTACTGCCATGGTTCAAGCCTGCAGATGTTTCTCATTCCGGACTCAGCCAACAGGTTGCTCTGGAGGATGCCGGTGACTTCCTGCTTATTAAGGGAAAGAATTTCATCTACAGTTTTGATAAAAATAGAGGCTCCCTGAATTCAATGAAGGTAAATGGCAGGGAAATGATAAGAATGGGAGCCGAACTTAATGTCTGGCGTGCACCCCTTGCGAATGAAACGGATGAGTGGACATTCCGTTCTTCAAACATCAAGAACCGCACAGACGGTTACGGCCGCATGGCTGCAACCGAGTGGTATTCAGCAGGGATCGACAAAATGAGTTTCCTCAGTGATAATTTCTCATGGGAGAAAGAGGGTGACACTATTGTTGTAGTCAACTCAAAAAATATTTACACAACCGGTAACAGAAGAGGATCATTTATAAACATCTCAAAATATACCATTGATGGTAATGGTATTATTACCCTTGAGAATTCAATAGTTCCAAATGGCCAGATGCCTTCGTGGCTTCCACGGATTGGCCAGCAGTGGGTGCTCGACAGTGCCCTTACCCGTGTGGGCTGGTTCGGCCGCGGACCGCAGGAAAATTATCCCGACCGAAAGAGCGGCTACAGGGTAGGAGAGTATCAATCGACAGTGGAAGAAATGTATGAACCATATCTTATTCCGCAGGATTACGGCCTGAGAACAGACACCCGCCGGGTATGGTTAACTGATGACAAAGGTTCGGGACTTGAATTTACAGGGAACAAGCTTTTCAATTTCAGTGCTCATCCTTATTCGACTGATAATCTGACAAAAGCATTATATACTTACCAGCTCCACCCTTTTGACGGGATCACCTTTAATCTCGATTATGCTACAAGCGGTGTAGGGTGTACTGCAGCAGGGGTCTTCCCGGAATACCAGGTGATGCCTCAGAGATTTGATTTTGTGACTACTATAAAACCTGTTTTGCCCCCAACCCCCTTAGGGGGCTGAGGGCTTTAGCCCTGAATTTCTTATAGATCTTGCAGTTCTGTTGCTGCATAAAGATTCCCTGCCGACAGCTCAACGGCCCTTTGCAGGTTTTCCCTTGCAGCTTCTTTGTTACCCAGCCCTTTGTACCCCATCCCTTTTAAAAGATATGCATTCGAAAGCCTTGCATTTTCAGCTTCCTTTTCTCCGAACTTGGCGAAGAAATCGACTTCACCCGATGAACTCTGTTTTATTTGCCTGTCACCTTCGGTTATTATAGCATTGAAGGCATCCTCAGCCTCTTTTTTCTTTCCAAGCCCCGAAAAGCTTAATCCCTGGTAATATCTGATGTAACTCGAGCTTCGTGATTCCTGGGCGGTGGACAGGGAATAGTACCGTTTTGATTTTGATTTATTCCCCATGGCTTCATATGCGGTTCCTATGAAATAATCGACCTGGTAATTCCTGTTGCCGGACCTGTTTCCTCCGGCCTCCTCTTCAGGCACCTGGGCAAGAAGGAACTCGTCAAGAGCTTTGGGGTAGTTCTTTTCGGCCATATATTTTTTACCGAGCATCAGATGAGCATCGATCATTATGTCTCTGACTCTTGAGCTTCCTTCACGGTAGCTGAAATTTCTTCCGGTGAGGTACTCAACTGATTTTTCAGGCTTGCCGGCGAGAGTAAGAACTGTGATCTGGCGCACAAAGGCATCATCCCGCCTTGACACTACATCATTGTTGCCCTCAAATAACCTGAGCCTCTTTTCAACAGGTGCATTGCTCATTTCATACAATGCATCGAGCTCTTCATAATATATTGGTTCATTCTTGTTGAGCGCCATGGCTTTTTCGTAAGAGGCGATGGCTTTCAGTCCGTTACCCTCATGCCGGTAATAACCCCAGCCAAGATTACGGTGAGCCGTGGCAAGCGCGGGATCAAGCATCACAGCCTTCTCCCAGGCTTCAATTGCCTTGCCTGGCTGTTTGTCGTACAGAAGATTTCCAAGGTAATACCATGGCTCTGCATCATCCGGATTATATCCCGAAGCCAGCTCCAGAACTTTTACCGTTTCAAGCCTGAAAGGGAATATATAATCAACCGGCAGTTCTGATCCTTCCCTGAACAATCTGGCTGCTTCACTCTTATTCCCCTTTTTATCCAGGATATAACCCAGATAATATGAGATAAGCGGATTCCTGCCGCTGAAGCGCTTAAATACCTCCTCTGCATCATCGGTCAGTCCGTCGTTAAGATAGGCTATTCCAAGCTCAAGATAATTCTGATCGAAATCCCTCATTTTCAGTTTCAGGTCCGCAAGGGCTGCCTCAGCTTTTTGATTATCGCCTGATTCTTTCAGGATCAGATAATTTTCATTTCCTGCCCTGAAATCAAGCGGATCATTTTGAAGTAACTCAGAAAGTGCCGCTACCACAGATTTGTAATTTCCAAGATGCCTTAAAACCGAAGATTTGAGTCCGATGGCGCTGTAGTTCCGGGAATTTGTTGACAATGATTCATTTATCTGGGCAAGCGCTTTTACGAAATCGCCTTTCAGTGCTGATATCCTCGCCAGTTCAAGATATGCCGCTGAATGAAAAGCATGGTCCCAGGTTGCCCTGTACAATGTATCGGAGGATTCATCATAAAGACCGAGTGCCTTCAGCGTAAGGCCCTGAAGGTAAAGGGCTTCACAGTTCGATGGGCGTGTAAAGTCTTTTGTTAACCTTTTAACAGCTCTTGAAAAACAGCTTCTTGCTGTTTTGTAATCTCCGTTTTTCAGGTAAACATTTCCGACAGCGGTGTTTGTCCTTATATCTGAAGGATCGCGATTCAGGGCTTCCTGATAATAGTCCATCGCATTAAGCGTCGGATTATGGAACTGTTCGATTCGGCTTCCGGCAAAATAAAGTTCCTCCACTGTTCCTATCTCCTTTGGAAGAGGAGGACGTTTGACAATATCGGGAAGCTTTTCGGCTTTGGGGATCACCACGGGTTTGTATGAAATCAGTACTTCTCCGGTTTCGGAGTTGGTGAGTTCTGTGTAGAGAGCCGTAAGTTCGTATGGTTCATCAATCCTGATCAACTGTGCAAAGGCATTTGCCGGTGAAATTTCAAGATTCTTCGAGAATATTGTTTTCTCCTTGTTTTTAAGTGTAATGATTGCCCTGTTTACGTTTCTTGTGACGCAATACCCGAGGAACACCTGGTTCTTTTCCCTGGCTTCGAGGTTAACCGCACCGATGAGGTTGGCATATTTGAATCCCTGGATATCTTTTACCGGATACCAGTACTGGGTGAAAGTCTTTACCTCGTAAGGTTTTATCCAGCTGTAATCGGGCTGGTTGTCGGAGAATGCGCCCACCATTATTTCCACGTATGGCCCGTCATTTTCTGTCAGCCTGCCTTCAGTTGCCTGGCCCCTGGCTCCTGAACCCCATTCCCACAGCTTTGCTCCCTTGACAATATTATGATCCCCGATATGGACCGTACCGGTCTCTTTTCCATGATCATACCCGCCCATGAAATCTTCTTTCAGGTCGTGGGCAAAAAATGAATTTGAATTGGGTGAATTCTTCCACCAGCTTATATCGACACCTTTTGTAAAATCCTGACCGTTGTAAACTTCAGTTGAGAATGGCCAGTTTGTAAAGCTGTTTTTTGCATGATATGTTGCAACATTCGCACTTGGCGGAAAAATAACCTGGTAGTTCTCATTTGTATGTACCGCCACGTTTGCCCAATAGAGAAAGGTGTGTGTCAGAGCTGTCGGATTGTGGATCTTTACCTCTGCCCTGAAATAGGATCTTTCGGGGAAAGCCGTGATCCCTATGGTCCACCGCATCCGGTGCCTTGGTTCGGTTTCACCGATCCAGATCGTTTTGCTGCCGTCGCTGTTTTCGGATGTAGTATAATCGACAGCCTGGAAAGTCGACGCCCTGTGATGGTGAAGAACGCACCATTCAATACCTCCTGAGACCCATGCACCGAGCATACCGATATTTGAAGGTTTTACGACATTGTTTTTATAGATGAAATTGTACCCGTTCGATTTATCGGTTGCATAATAGAGCTTACCGCCGATTTCAGGGGTGACACATAATTTAATATACTCATTTTCAAGCGTAACTGTTTTCCATGGTTTATCAATCCTTTTATCCGAAATGACATCGTTCATTCCGTAGGGATAAATATACTTTGATGCACCCTGGTACGATTCTCCCTTGAAAAACATGGGATTCTTATCTGGAGTAGCAACCTGGTAAGTCGGTAATACCCAGTCCTGTTCAGATATCTTTACCTGACCGGATAAAACTGGTGTAAGAAGAAGAGACAAGATCAGAAACATATAGGATCTTAATGCTTGTTTATTGAAGGTGGGTTTCATATGGACAAAAAGTTTAAAGTGACTAAAGTGACTAAAGTTAAATTTTTTTATTGAATCACTATTTTTAACTTTAGTCACTCCAAACTTTAGCTCACTCTAAGTACTTTTCTTACACAGATTACTTATGGCAAACAGAATCTACCTTTTAATCCTGGTTTTTCTCCTGTCAAATTCAGTTTATTGTCAGGATCATTCTAAAATCACTCCTGAGCAAAAACAAAAACTTGAACGGTTGAAAAAAGAGGTTTCAGCCGACCTTACAAAAAACATTCTTCCCTACTGGACCACCAGGATGGTTGATAATCTGAATGGCGGATTTTATGGCCGGATAGACGGAAATGACAAAGTTTATCCTGAAGCAGAAAAGGGTGGAATCCTTAATGCCAGGATACTCTGGACATATTCTTCAGCTTACCGGGTTCTTGGCGACACGTCTTACCTTCGCATCGCAAAGCGGGCATACGATTACATAATTGCTCATTTCATCGACAGGGAGCACGGAGGAGCCTATCTGAGCCTTAAAGCCGACGGCACCCCTTCAAATACAAGGAAGCAGGTCTATACAAATGCCTTCTTCATTTATGCACTGTCAGAATACAGCCGTGCTACCGGAGATAAGCAGGCGCTGGCAGAAGCAAGAAAGATTTTTGATCTTTTTGAAAAGCATGCAGCCGACAGGGAACCAGGGGGATACTTTGAGGTTTTCAGCCGCGAATGGGAACGTATCCGTGAAAGAATGATAGGTGAAAGCTCCGAAAAGGATGAGAAAACAATGAACACCAGCCTCCATGTGATGGAAGCCTTCGCAAATCTTTACAGAGTCTCGGGTGATATAGTTGTTGGCGACCGTTTAAGAAAAATGATTGAGATTTTTCTTGATAAGATCATTGATAAAAAGAGCTCTCATCTGATATGTTTTCTTGACAGGGGATGGAACGGCACATCAACGGTCGATTCGTACGGACATGATATTGAAAGCTCCTGGCTGCTGTACGAAGCTGCAGTTCTTCTTAATGACATTGAACTGACCGGAAGGGTGAAAACAGCCGGAATTAAGATCGCAAACGCCGCAGCAGAAGGCTATCAGCCCGACGGAAGCATGCTCACCGAAAAAAACTATGCAACCGGCCATGTAAGGACACAGCGGTCATGGTGGGAGCAGGCTGAAACGGTAGTCGGGTACCTTAATGCATTTGAACTTACCGGTGATGAATCTTATCTGGAGAGATCGCTTAAGACCTGGGAATACATCAGGAAGTATTTCATCGACAAAAAAAGTGGTTCCTGGTTCAGCTATGTCTCAGAATCGGGAGTACCGGGCGGAGACAAGGGAGGGTTCTGGATCTGCCCCTATCATAACGGAAGAATGTGCATGGAGGTGATTGAAAGAGTTAAAGAGGAAAGGAGCGAAACAAAATAATTCTTAAATTTGAATTAGTTAATGTCTGATAATATGTTCACCTATACATTCGGCGGCAAGAACGGCACTAAGCATGTTTTGCACGAAAGCACCGACATGGTTGCGGTGCGCACAAAAAATTCGAGGGAACTGACGAAATCTGTAATTTCCGACAGGGGAAGAAAAGCGCTGAAAAGCATGGAAGTTGTTGTGGAATTTCCTGAGGCGGATATTACAATTTTCAAAACCAGGGATTCGGTAAAGAATCCATTGGCTGTAAGGAATAAAGCCAGATCGGTTCTTAAAATGGAACCTGAACTGAGATTTGCAGGCAAAGTCCTTGTCGAGGAGGACGGGAAAACAGTTGTCCTTTATACCGAAAATATTTTTATCAAGTTTCATGATACTGTTAATCCTGGAAACTGCGAGAAGATACTGGCTCAGAACCGGCTGACAATTAAGCAGAGTACCGGTTTTGCGAAAAACTCATATTTTGTCAGTGCACCTGAAAATACAGGTCTGAAGATTTTTGAGATAGCCGGATCGCTCCTTGAAATGAAAGAGGTTGAGCTTTGTCATCCTGAGCTCATAAGAAAGCGGGGATTGAAAAAGATCCATCAGAATCAATGGCATCTTAAGACCACATCGATAAATGGTACCAGGATCATTGGAGGTGTAAAAGCTGATCTGGCGCACAAGCTGGCATTGGGCGAGAATATAATTATTGCCCTGATAGATGATGGATTTGATATTGACCATCCTGAATTCAACCAGCCCGGCAAAGTGGTTCATGGACGTGATGTATCATCAAACAGCAATGATCCCCGTCCACGGAATGTCTACAATAATCACGGAACAGCCTGTGCCGGTGTAGCTGTTGCATCAGGGATAGAGGCATCGGGTGTAGCTCCCGGGGCGATCCTTATGCCTGTCCGCCTTAGCTCGAATCTAGGCTCGATGGCTGAGGCTCTAGCTTTTAAATGGGCCTCTGATCATGGTGCAGATATTATCTCATGCAGCTGGGGGCCAGAAGATGGAGACTGGTCCGATCCGGACGATCCTGTTCATACTACCCTCATCGATCTTCCCGACAGCACCAGGCTGGCAATGGACTATGCCGTTTCAAAAGGCCGCAACAGCAAGGGATGCATAATAACATTTGCTGCCGGGAACGGCAATGAGGATTGCGGTTATGACGGGTATGCAAGCTATGATAAGGTTATGGCGGTGGCGGCCTGCAACGACAGGGGAAAGAGGAGTATTTACAGCGATTACGGAAAAAATGTCTGGTGTTCATTCCCGAGCAGTGATTTCGGTTATCCGCCCTTCGGCCATCCCGATGCTCTTACTACCGGAATTTATACCACCGACCGGATGGGGAAAGCCGGCTACAATCCAAAAGGAGATTATACTGATGAATTCGGCGGAACATCGGGTTCCTGTCCGGGAGTCGCAGGAACTGCGGCACTGATACTTTCGGCAAATCAGGATCTTACCTGGGAGCAGGTCAGAAAAATCATAAAAGAGACTTCCGATAAAATTGACCCTGCCGGAGGGGATTACGATTCAAAAGGCCACAGCATTTATTACGGTTACGGAAGAATCAATGCTGAAAAAGCAGTCAAAAAAGCCCTTGAACTGAAAACAAAATATTTAAAGACAGCACGACTGCATAACCGCAAAACTGCATAACCGCATAACCGCAAAACTGCATAACCATTATGAAACGTGAAGTAGTAACAGCAAAAGACCTGCAAAGGATTAACCAGTCAGGTTCTGAATCAAAATTTCCGGCCGGAACAATTACCCGGGACGGATATTTCGACAGGCTTTTGAAGTATATCCCTGCTGAGCTGGTTGCGGGTTATATTTTTGTGCTGGGAGTCGTGAACCAATTGACAGATGCCGGTGAAATTAAAATATTTCAATGGTTATTGTTTATCATTTTCTGCATCCTTACTCCATTATACCTCTGGAGGGTTCAAAAGGTCCTGAAGGTTCAGCAGCATATTATCTCGATCTTTTCTTTTATAGTCTGGGTTTTCGCCCTGGGAGGGCCTTTTACGTTGTGCGCATGGTACGATCCGGTTTACGGGGCAATTTTGCTTCCTGTTTTCACTCTTGTTGTTGCAATAATAGAAGCGGAGCAATAATACATGCAATGGTGAATTAAGAGAAACTCACCTATTCAGATGAAGTTTTCGCTTCGATAAACCCGGAGCAAGGTTCAAATTCTGATTTTTTATCAATCCCATGATAATATTTGTCAAAATATCCGGATTTCCGGACAAATACGAGTATTCCTTTGTATTAATCATAAAATCAAGGATATAGTATTCCAGCCAGGCTTGCAAAAGACCTTTAATGCATTTTCCTTATAAATTCGGGGTCCGTTTTGACGAATGACGCACTTATGCCTGTTAACCCTGTTCTTCCTGTTTATAATCTCCTGTTTTTACCTGATTAATCTATTGTGAAACGATCACAATTGCCCACTAAATGGCCTTTCCCTGCTTGCAGAGTGCATCGAGGTGTATTACTTTTACTTAGTACCAATACCCCATGTTATGAAAACACTATATAAGATTTCATCAGAAGAGACAGGAACAGTAGTGATAAAGAGAAGAAAGATCGCCAAGGCACTTCGCCGCTGGTTACGTGAAAATGGATATTCATATAACCATACTTTCTATATGAACTGATTTTACAGATTATCTTTCACTAAGAAGAATATCAAATACTCATGCCTTCAAATTTCCGTTAGCTGATATTCACAAGAAATAACTTTGTTTTGTTAGGTTTATTGAAGGAGGGTTTTTTGAAAGCCCTCCTTTTCTTTGAAAATGCTTCCAAAATATAATTCTCTCGCTTCTATCATCTGAATTAACTAAATTTGATTAATCGATGTGTTGAATCAAAACAGAGAGTATAAGGGGATTTTATCATGATTAAATTAACATTTAAACTATTATCATTTTTTTCACTGATCTTCCTGATCTCTTGTGACAGATATGATCCACCCGTTGTGTCTGAGCCTTGGGTGATGGAGCTGGGCTCAACAAGAGTAATTTTGTCTGGATATGTTCTTTCTGATGGAGGTTCCGCAGTCACATCCAGAGGTGTATGCTGGAGTCTTTCAGAAAACCCGTCAATCTCCGGCAGCAAGACTAAAGAAGGGGCGGGCCTTGGTTCATTTTCCACTGAAGTCAGGGCGCTTATCCCACTGACAACTTATTATGTCCGATCATATGCCGAAAATAGAGCTGGTATAGGTTACAGTAAAGTAACTTCCTTTACCACAGGTAGATATATGGTAAGGTTGTCAACACAAAATATAACATCCATTACTGATAACTCAGCCGTATCAGGAGGTGAAATAACAGCTGAAACTGGCGCCATTATCACGGCAAGAGGTGTTTGCTGGGGCAAATCTATGCCGCCGACTCTGAACGATAACAAAACAATG
>Ga0105106_10002536_pt1 | contig 13144 bp, 7 predicted proteins | sample PPLLaktember2015_5_FD_79109 | JGI IMG/M metagenome (GOLD analysis project Ga0105106, IMG submission 79109) | Freshwater sediment microbial communities from Prairie Pothole Lake near Jamestown, North Dakota, USA - PPLs Lake P8 Core (1) Depth... | ecosystem: Environmental > Aquatic > Freshwater >...
AACTTCCCATACGTGATGGCGGGATCGATGGCGAGAGTGTCGCCCGGCTTAAATGATTGCTGCGCGAACGTCGTCGGTGTGAGCACGAACGCCGCGACGAAGATAAGCAGCAGCAGTGGTGCACCTCCATGTGTTTTCATCCGAACCTCCTTTGAAGGCGTGGAATGAAGTACGACGCAGATTGAAGTAGTTCCTCCACCAGCATTCATGAGAGTGTCAAATGGCATGAAGGCGAATGGACTCACGCCTCCGGTTTCACGCGCGTGCCCGTGCTGCGAGAGTGACGCTTGCCGGCTTCATCAGCAAAGAAGAGGTGATACACTCCACCGTGTGTCTTGAAGAGGAACATTACACACCGTTCTTTCAGTGAAAAGACGGTGAGAGTGAGCAGCCACTAAATCAGCCACTCCAGCCACTCGTTTTAGGTCATTTGAGGCGGTGCAACAGGGGAGAAATCTGCGAAAACAGCGGAGAGCGAGGGATTCGAACCCCCAAGCCCTTGCGGGCGCCGGTTTTCAAGACCGGTGCAATAGCCGTTCTGCCAGCTCTCCGTACCGCTTTTTGCGCTGTCAGTAGCAACAAGGGTGGCAATCGCTATTTGCAATGTACGAAACAAGCACATAGCCGTCAAGCATCCCCTCGTCAAGCATCCTCTCGTCCAATGTAACGGCCCGTGCGCCCTCATGCAACTTCTCCCCACTGATCCAACCTGTCCACACCGAACCGTATTCGCCGATCTCCCGCTTCCCCTTAGAAGCGGGGCCGTGGCGGTATTCCAGAATCTCAAATGGAGCACAGGAGATGAAAGCACGGGTTTCAGTTACTGCGAGCGGAGAGCATATGTCCACTCTTTGAGGCGATGGAAGAAAACGAACCGGGGTTCGCAACGCCAATGAAGTATCCAGCCGTCCGCTACCACAGGAACGCTGCGCACACGATGATCCCCACACCGAGAATCGTTGTCACCACCGACAATCGGCGAATCTGCTGTTGTGCCTTGATGAAATCGCCGGAGGGCGCCGCACCTTTCGCGGGTGCCGCCTTCCGCATCCGTGGCACTGCCACCAGCCCGATCAGGAGCCCGACAACGACGACGATAAGCACAAGGACGTGTTTGATCGCTAGGGCGATGCCTGCCTCCGATGATGTTTCAAAGTACATACCCTCCGGCGTCTTTATGTACCCGGTAATCAACAGGAGCAGAATCGAAATCCACGCGACCATCGAGAATTTCTTTCCAATAGTACTGTTTAGTTTCGCTGCCTCGGGTGGATCCATCACCTTGGCATAGGGGTCGAGAACGATTTTGATGAAAATGGAGCCACCAACCCATATCATTGCGGCCAAGAGATGAATGAGATTGACAAGCTGATCGAACATGATTCCTCCTCCCGGGTGTGATGGAGTATGAGGTAGGCACCACGCAAAGCGCTGAGCAAACAAACTCATCTGAACATAGGCATTGTAACGTGGTTTGTCAAGAGGAAGGATCGACGGATGTAGAGACGGAATCGCAGACATGAACGCTGCTGGAATGCAGGTCGAAGTCTTCAGGGGGAGAGCACGCGAAGCGCATCTTGAATCGTAGCAACATAGAGCACCTGGCATTCCAGCCGCCTTGATGAACTCCCGTCGTTTCATGTTGATCCCAGAGCCATTATTGACGTGATTGCGGGGCCGGCACAAAAAGCTTGAATTCACCCGGACGTAACGCACGCCTCGTCATACCCACCGATCGTATTGCCCCCTTGAAGTACCAGACCTTGTTCATCCGCATACCGATTGATACGTGTGCATTCTCTACCGGAATATACGGTACGCGGCCGCTCATCTCCTCGACGCCGTTCACGTAATGCGTCCCGACACCGTTTTCGTATGCGAGAGCGATGTGATACCATGGCCCGAGCGGATGCGGGAGGTGTTTTGCCAGAAGAGTGAGAGCCGCGGAATCAGCCCGGATGTGAGTATCAACGAACCAGGTATTCGCATCGGTCAATCTCAGCTCGATGAGCGCGCGGCGATTCCCGCGTCCCGGATTCTGCACGTGCAGGAACCGCTGTTCAACGTTGTTCGGGAACGACTCGTAGGGTTTACAGACGATCTCCATGGTGAAGGATGTGCTGCCGTTAAGGGGACAACCTTGCACGATAAGGCCATCATCGATGCCGTCGAATTCGACCGCTTTGCCGAGATCGAACTCTCTCACGATCGGATTGCCGGCGAGAGTGACGGGGTACCCTCCTATCGAAGAGACATTCTCAAGATTCCAGATAATGGAAGAAGAATCGGATGTCGACGAGACAACAGGAGATGTGAGATTCACGTACGGTCCTGGGCCCGACAATCTGGCGAGCAGCTCAAAGAATTGCTCTTTCCTCTGAGAGGTTATTCCCCAGGACACCGGGATGCTCTGATATCCTTCCCTGAATGTAGAATCACCAGCGCCCAGTGTTTCCCCTCTTTTCCGAAGATCAAAGAATCCCCAGGAAGCGCCCGCCCTGAATGCATTCATCATGTTGTTCGTGGATCTGTCAAAATCGTAGTGATCATCCTCGTTGAACAATATCGGCATCGGACGGTAGCCTTCCACCTCCCGGGTAAATTTCACCATCTCCGTGATACGGCCCGGATCGTCCACACCATTGCCGTGGAGAAGGAGGAAATCGGAAGTCATGACAACATTGGGGAAAGGAATGCGACCCCCGGTGTAGCTTGTTCCAGCATAGAGCCTGTATCCCGAATTCTTTTTGCCTTTCACCAGCTCGATCAATTCATGCACCCGTGCCGGCTTGAGAATAGCATGGTCGTACGAAGCACTGTTGCATTCGTTGTTGATTTCGATGAGGACGTTCCTTAACTTTTTCGCAAATATCCAATCGACGGTGCTGTTGACGGCATTGATCACGGCGGATTCATTTTCAAGATGCTGGTCCTGTCCGAAGTAGAATAGGCCGAGTATGACAACCATCCCTATCCGATCGGCCTGGCGCAGGATGCCCTCCAGTCTCTGGAAATAGTCAGGTCGCGGATTCCCATTGCTATAGTACCCGGGATTCACCCATCCCTTGTTACCATAACCGGTGGGACTCCCTCCCTGAATGTTCAGCGTGAATGCGAGCAATCCACGCCGGTGCCATTCAGGCATGGCAGCGACAAACTCCGCTGTGTTTCGATCCGGACTCCATTCTCCGGTATCGGGGTATTTCCAGAGATGCCGGGTTTCAGGGTTCAGATCATCGAATATCCCCTGGACCATTCGGGCATTCGGGAGAAGACCTTCGAGGGAAATGCCGTCAACCATTCTTCCCTTCAAGGTAATCTCATTGTTGATGAAGAAATCCTCTCCCCTGATCGAGACGACGGTGTTCATTTGCGAAGCCGAATGGGTACGGCCGAAGACGAGACATGCCAGGATCGACAAGAAAGCATATGCGCGTGTCATACTCATCGCCACTATCTCATGTACATGCCAAATTTCATGATTGCCGGAGAGTCTGTCGCTTGGATAATCGTGAACCGGACCTTCCATACCGTCTCATTGGGGAACCGATCCACTTTGCGCGCACCAATTGCCTTTCCCTGTGAAAGTAGTTTCCAGTCACTGTCGATTTGGCCTTCAACCTTGTACTCGCGCACCCGTCCTTCAAATCCGGCCGCCTCGCAGATCTCTACTGCACTTATGTCAACTGGGCCTTCCGTATCAATTTCAAATGTGGCCGCGGTCATTCCATCGTCGGTTGCCCAATAAGTATCTGGATCGCCGTCCAGCGCCTTTTCAGCGCCATACTCCCGTGACGAACCCCGCACATTGCTTACGTTGACAGGGCGGTACATTGCCATGTCTCTGCCTAGATCCCCATCGATGTCATACTTCAACTCCGGCAAGGCCTTGAGCGCCGTATCGGACAGGAGTTCGGCGCTGTTTGACCAATAGCCGGTATTCCTCAACGCCTGAGCTCCTCGACGATCTTCCAGCTGAGCAAGATACAGGCTTCGTGGCGCAACATGTGTCCCGAACGAGTCGAATTCCCCCTCGGGCAGGATGGGGGCCGTGTCAAACAACCTGGCTGTTTGCCGGCGTGCACCTATGCAGCCTATCGCCCAGTTATGTGATTCTGGAGGGTTCTGAATGATATACGTTTTCGCGACACAGTTCCATGCGACCCCCCAACCCATCGTCCAGCCGTGCCCGGAACCAGCGACCCCGCGGTTCATGAAGTCAATTCCTCCGTCGGGGATTCTGCAATTGTCAAAGAGCAATCCGGTAGCCCAACGCTGGTGCGGTTGAAGGCGGCTCCCGTAGCCACTGAAGGAGCTGTTCAGTACAACATTCGGGCCCGCCACCAGACTGCCTGTCCATACAAAATAGGTGTTACCGCCGGACGCCTTGCAGCGGTCAATGAGTACCTGACACCCCTGGATACTGAAGTCGGCCGGTTTTGATGCGCCCAGATTTGGATACGTGTGCGTCACGAACACCTGCCGGAGCGTCACCCTTCTGCCGGTAACAGCGGTGCTGTTCATTGTCTCTTCGCAATACACATCGTTTACCCAGCAATCATCGCCCCCTACCCGAATGGCGGAATAAGGAGCGTCCGAGTATTTGATTTCCAGCGGAGGACACTGAATGTGCAACGCCTCAATTCCTGCTTGCGCCACAGCAGATGACATGTTGGATCTGGTTACCTCGGTACCGGGAGGGTTCAAGTATTTCGCATCGTAGGAATCAGTCAGCGGCACATCGACCGTGACCTTGTTTCCGTCGATAGCTGTGATTCTTCTCTCCACATCGCCGGTTCTTCCCGCACGGATTGAAGTCTGAGGACGTCCATCACGTTTCAGGTTGTCCAGCTGCATCACCTTCAACCAGGCGGCAGTCGTCGGTCTCTTGATGACGATGGTGTCGCCGACATTGAATTTCCTGATGTCTCCCACCCCGAACGTCCTTGCTCCGCTGGGAACATACGCATCTGTTATCGTGGTCCGCAGAAGAGAGGTTTTGGTGGGTTGCCGCGGATCAGAGCCATCGCCCGGCGGGGGGTTTTCGCCGTCTCGAATCCGGGCACTCCGTCTTTCGCCGATGATGATGGCACAGTGTTTTTCGCCTATCATCCTGATGGTCGTTCCATGAACGCCGCTTCCGCTACCCCGTAGAACAACACCGCTCGTTGCAAGATAGATTGTCTGTGAACAGATAAATTCTCCGGGGGACAACAATACGGCGCCGCGAAAACCGTCCTTGGCAGGCAATGCCGATACTGCATCAATGGCTTCCTGGATATGCGGAGTGTCTTCGTTGCCACCCGACGGTTTTACCGTCCTGGCCACGGGAACCGATGGCAATGCAACGCCGCCGCCCATGTAACCCGCGTGAGAGAAATCCATGATCTTGTCGCCGTTGGGAGTTGCCTTGTACCTGAGCTTACCCTCCATGCCCGGGTAGACCCATGAACTCCTGGACTGTGCATCAACAAGGCGCGTGGGTCTTTCCCCGTCATTCACGTTGATTACGCGATCCTCCATGCCGCTCACGGGCGACGCGTGCAAGCCGGCGCACAACACAAGAACGAGAACTCTCAGGATGTACGTGCTCATACTATTCCGCGTGGGTTCTAATACGTGTATCAATACGTGCTGTAGGGACATCCGACATCATCTGATCAGCGTCAATTTCCGCACATCGGCAAATCCACCGGCCCGCATTCTGCACAGGTACGCACCGGAACACGCACCGCCGGCGTACCACGTTGCGGGATAGGTGCCGGGGAGTTTGACTTCATTCACGAGTGTGGCAATATCCCGGCCCAGTACATCACAGATCGATACGGTAACCAGTTGTGTTCTGTCAATTCGGTATGTCAGGGTTGTTTGCGAATTGAACGGATTGGGAAAATTGTGATCTAAACCCATCGTGCCGGGCACCGAGAGTGCTGAGTGATCAACCTCTGCGGTGCCTTCCTGAATGGAAAAACCGGCAAACCGGACAGTCTCATCGCGAAGATCGGATGGCGTGTTCAGACTGCGGTATATTCCCCATTTGGGCCTGATGAAGTCGTTGTCGGCCCGCACAGTCATGATGCTGGTACTGTTGTAGGAAAGAAGTGTTCCGCCGTCACGAATCTTCCTTACCGTTATTGCATACCGCCCGTCGGCAGGATGCACGTAAACGATTTCCGTGCATTCAACCCATTCTCCTTCAAACAATGACAGATTGACGATGGCCACCTTCGTTGTGTTGTTGTGTATGAGCTCCATTTTGTTGGGGCTCCCTTTTCTGGGCGTGAGCGTGAACAACGGATTGCCGTCGTCCCCGCCTACGGGTTTGATCTGGTGAATATGTGTGAAGCTGCTGGAGGGCTTGAAGCCGGCGGTTATCTTGAATTTCCATCGGTACGTTATGGTCTCACCCACGACTCCCTTGAGATTGTCGGGGGAGCTATCATACGTCTTGATTTCAACCCGCTGCCTGTCAGTATTGATACCGCGGTCATCGTCCGGGGTCACATGAATTGAGAACTCAAAGACATACTGATTCAGGACCGAATCCCACACTTCGGCAATGTGTCTGCCAAAAGCTGGGTGACTGGCGTCGGGATGCTCCACGGCAGTGCCCCCGGGGGCCAGCACGCTGTTGATCAATTCATAGGTGGCGCCCGGCCCATCAGCTTCGAGAACAATCTGCGCGTGGACGATGAGCGGACACGCCAGGAGAATACCCAGGACAGCTGATCTTCGTATTGTGACACACAAATTTTCCACGACTACTTTCCTCGTGCTGGATTGCAGGCTGTGGTAGCGCCTACCAGTGTTGATACTGTTTCCATTCTTCGGCCAATCGCCTGAGTTTCCCGTCGGCGTGCTCGAAGAAGGTCTTGTACGATGAACAAATCAGTGCTTCAGGGTCAGCCCGTCACTCCCTTTCTCAAAAACCCACGTGCGTTTCCCCGACGGCGGGTCCACAGAGATTTCCACAGCACCCCCGTTCACTCGACGCACGATCACAGATCCCGCAATCTGTTGTGCTTCCTTTTGGTCACTGACGGGCATGACAATGGCGACGAGCATAGATGTGGTCGTTTTGGCTTTCACGACCGCTTCAATGTACGGAATCCAGATAAGCCTTGCATCCTCGGTCACCGGAATCGTGGGGATCCTGCCTTTGATGATTTTGCATTCATTGTCCAGTGCCAGAGGAATCAACGCCATGCTATGACGCTTGCCATCAGAGAGATAGACATGATTGTCCAGGACCCGGCATTCCCCCAACTCTGAGGCCGACTGGGCAATATCAGGACTGACATTTCCGCGAGAGCGCGTCGCTCGCCTTGATTCTCCCGCAGTGCCGGCTCCGACACCGGGAAAAAACCTTGCCCTCACATCGGCTCCCGGCAGGGCATCGACTTCATCAAGAACGAGTGTGATGGTTGGTTTCTCGAGGACGATGTGCCGTTTCCATCGTTTCAATTCCTTCCCTGGATAGGCATGCGTCGGATCCATTGCCACGTAGTCGCGCTGTACGCTGGTGCGGAAATCCACTATACGACCTCCAATACCATCCTTCCACGGCTGGTCCTTCTTCTTCGCGATGATTTGTTCTTCCCCGTTCACACTGATGACGTTGTGCCCCGCGCTCGTTGTATAGGGGTACCCATAGCGATCTTCGCTGAAGTAGAGCTCATCGTACCTCATGCGACCAAGGTCTCTAATAAAGACAGCGTCATGCCAGGTGACGATAAAGTGCCCGCAATCCAGATGGCCATGATGAGGGTCAGAATTGAAGCCTGCTTTACAGGCGACTGTGACAGTTGAAGGATCCAGAAAGTCGCTTCTCAGCAATGCCCAATCAATGCTCCGGAACAGCTTGGATGGCTGTTCGGGTTTGACCGGGACGACGGAGCTGCGCGGCCAGAGAATATCATAGATCTCCTCCCCTTCTCCGAGGAATTTATCCCTGTACCATGCCCCTGTAGGATTGCCGGTCTCTGCCACCAGTTTGTCCACCACGTAGGTCGGACCGATCGCCCCTCCTTCGCTGTCTTCGAAATTCGCTGTCAGCCCATAGAGGAAGAAATCAAAAGGATGGTCCTTGATGTTTTTGTGGAGGAAGAGATTGTACTTCCCCGCCGTAGCTCTTTTCAGTGCGTCCATGAACATGACGCTCAGACGCATCATGTAGCTGTAGTACCCCCTGCCTTCCTGCCAGCCGCCATCCTCGCCGATTTCGTTGAACGTCAGGTTCATCCGGTTGTAGGCTTCAGCAACGACATCGATGAGCTGTGGGTTCTCTTTGAGCAATGTCAGCGCTGTCAACCCCAAGCCGGCGTAGCAGATAGCCGACCAATTGCACCGGTATGCAGACGACCACCAGAAAAAATCATAGTTACCCCGTACTCGCGTGATGGCTTTCTCGAGCAATCCGTTGCGTATCTTGTCCTTTTCGGCCTTCGTGAGAATTGGATAGAGCCAATCATACACAATGGACAGCGTATTCGCCCTTGCCGCCGATGTGATATCGTACGAAAAAACGACCTGGTCGTCCGGAACATTCCAGGGCCACACACGAGAATAGATGATGTCGAATTTGTGCGCCGAGTTGACCCATTCGTCCTGATCACTTATGGCGATCGCGAATTCGACCGCCTTCCTTCCATATTTCACATCTCCCGTCATCTGATACAAGAATGACAACGTGAATGCCCCTGTGACTATTTCTGACGTGTATCTCAACGCCCCATCGTCAGCAATGAAGTACCGCGAATGCTCCGGAGCCGGCGGTGCGGACTCCCTCACCGGGACGGAGAGGAAGCGATGCCCTTCCACCAGCAGTGCCGCCATAAGATTCCTGCATTCCGGATCAGACTTGATCCTTTGAAGCAACATGGCCTTTTCTGCATCCGAGAAAAGAAGATAGGGGTGTTCCAGCCTGCCGATCTTCATGCTTTGCAGCAGATCACCCGTGCCGACTTGAGCATGTAACGGAGCGGCGGCAAAGAAGGCCACGGTACAGAGGAGTACAACACACGCGCGCCATTGCATCGTTATGCGAGAAATGGTGGTATGAGTCATGTATCACCTTTTCAATTCAAGTGTCGGATCCATGGCGGGGCGAGCAGACCCACGCACACTGTTGCTGCCACATGCCGTCGTCGCCCTGAACTTCGGCATCGTCTATTGAAGCACGGCCCGTTGAAATTGGCGTGGAGTGGTTTCCGGGCGAAGGACCACCACACTCTCCCCCTTTCGGCAGACAAACTTCAACAACGCACCGCGCAGGTTCTCGGCCTTTTTTCCGTTTCTGTATAGTGTCACCTCGCGGTTATCCCAGGGGTTATTCAGCCGGCAGCCCTGGTCAAGGGCCGAACGAACCTCCACAAACTCAATCTGACCTTCCTTTTGTGAAGAGCAGATTCGGAATCCCCCGTGACCCAGGAGATCGAACACCACGTCCCACTCTTTCGGCCATGCAGAGAAAACCTTGATAACGGATTCCCCGCCTCGTGCGGTGTCGAGGCTCGTGAGGAGAGACCGGTGAATCCCCGACGTCAGCCCACCGATGTGTTCGGCGTCGATGGCGCCCGGACCCTCGCGTAGGCGCAAACGGTTCCGGAATATCTGGGCACCTCCAATGCCGACACTGTCGATGAAGCCTCCTGTGCGGTTGAAATTCAGGAACATACTCTTGAGCTCAGGCTCCGATCCGATGGGTTCAATGGCACCTGGCCCGCCGTACACAAACGCACCGTACCCCCCGCGGCTCGCGCCGGTGCGTCGGGGGCGATCAGGCACCTGGACGAGATTCTCACTGATTTCAAGCCAGAGGGGCCGAAGGTCGGCATCGACCCCGAGGACTTCGGATGCGCGCACGGCGAGCGGGAAAATCGCGCGCATGGTGGTAACTTCATAGGGTGTGTCGGAGGAGTTCCAACTCCCCTCCCCGTTATTGACATGATGGATGTGGTATTTACCGTCTGCCTCTTTCTTGAGATTCGGAAAATGCCGGTAGAATTCTGCCGATCCTTTGATGAGCGGATACGCACGATCACGGAGCCACGCAACATCACGCGTGTACTGATAGCGTTGCCAATAGAGCTGGGCAATGCGGGCTCCGGCGCCAAGGATGTGAGTGCAGTGGCCGAAGATTCCATGAACGCTTTCCGGAGAGGCAAAGCGTTGGGGTTGGATCGACGCCTTGGTCGGTACGACGTAATGTCCCTGGTCCCAGCGTCCATCCGCCAGAAAATTCCACCGGGCGTGATGGCGATTCTTGGTTTCGACGAACCACTGAAACTTGTTCGATCTCTGCTCATACGGCTTCCGCACCAGCATCAAATCCTGCAACTCAGCGGCAATATCATCCGGCAGAGTTTCCAATCCTTTGAATGTGACAATCTCAGGAATCCATATCCCCTGCGATCCCCATTGCTGGCGCGCCGCGATGGCACAGGATTCGAGCATTCCGCTGTACATGGAGAACACCGGCTCCATTAATTCCATCCGGTTGGCGGGCATCAGGTTGCTGTAGTAGGCATTCGTGTTCGCCCACCAGTATTGAGATCCCCATCGACGCATGTCTCCGGTGGTGTTGAACAGCAGTCCGGCAAACCGGGGAGGATACATCCCCAGGGAAGTTGACCCCATCAAGTAGAGGAAATAGGCATAGTGTTGTTCGGCGAAGTCGGCTTGCCCGTCTCCGCTGTGCATATGCACGAAACCCTTCGACCAGAACCCGTCCCACCAGGAGGCGTTGGATTGCAGAAGGTGTTCGAAGGTCTGGCCTGCGACGCCTTCAAGTTCGCGCGCTGCTCGTCCGGCGATGTCCTCCTCCGGGGCAGAGGTTGCGGCGCTCGCAATCAGAACGGTACACTTCCCCCGACCCGGCGCCACTGAAAGCTGGACGGTCGATTCGTTCAGGTACTGCGCCCGTGAAGGCTTGCCGAGAACCTGAATGGCCACTGCAGTTGCGTTGTAGTATAGATGTTCCCGGTACTCCTGTGTGAGAAGGATCCGCCCATCGAGAATGTGTAGCTGCGAAGTGGCAGTGTGCTCGGCCGTCCTGATCACCACCGCATGCTTGCTGGCCAGCTCGTAGCTCCGATCGTAGATGCACTGGATTGCATACCGTAGCATGCGGAGGTCGATGTTGATAACAGGAGGGGCGTTGCGCTGATCGTCGATCTCGACTGCGATGATATCCCGGCCGTGCAGTGCGAATATTCGCGCGGTTATGCCGTTCCCGCGAAGCGTCATGAGTCCGTTAGCAACTGACAGGTGCTGGCGGAATTGGGTCCCAACAAACACGGCGCCTCCCGCATCGGCGACGTGAATGTCGACGTACCCGCAACTGCTCCCATAATCACTGTCGGCACCGGGAAAACTGACCGATGTGGCATCGCAGGCGAACACGTCGACACGGTTCACTTGAAACCTAATTGTGGACGGCGATGTCCACACGAGGCTCCCGGTTCGACCGTTGCCTATCGGCAATCCCTCTTCACTTCTGTGTGCGGGCGCCAGATACGTGATATCCGCACGCGCCGCCAGGTTTCTGTAGCCCATATCCACCATGGAGCTGCGCAGCGAGTCTGCTCCGCGCAAAACCGACGGAGCGACGACAAGGCAGAGTGCCAGAGGGCCAATCGACCACACCCGGTGTGTGTTCATACTCGAGTCCTGATGATGTGGATATTTCTCAACAACAGGCAACGGAAACGCAGACGACTATTTCACTTCCAGCACACCGTATCGGATCTGTACGGGATTGTTGTACTCCCTGGCGGTCTTCCGAACGTAAGAATGGAATGCTTCGGGTGTGTTATGCACCGCGCCTTCGTTCCATGCACCGGCGATCAGATACTCAAACGTCATGTCCCTCGTCACTGGTACCCGGAACGTGTGGTTCCCCCCCCTTGCCGCAATATGCCGGTAGGTCGGTTGGTACTGATCCTTGACAACAAGCGCTGTCCCGACAAAATCCACCTTGTATGATTTCTGGCCGGTGTCGTCATCAGGATTGGCCACCTGCTCGCTTCCCGTCCGAATTGCGATTCCTTTTTCAACGATATTGCCCGATGTATCCGCATTCGACTTGATGCCGCAGGCGAAACTGACGCCATTCGCATGGGGGAAGAACGACGTGTAGGTGACCTTGCAGGTTGAGTAGCTTTGATTTGTATATGCGGTGTAGTCCTGGATGAGTTCGTAGTGACCCCGGCCCGTGTTCCAGTTCATCGTCCTGATGCGAATGATGCTCCTCACCGGACCGTTCACGACGACATCGAAGGAATAGCGCGTATCGGTTATCTGATCTTCATTGAAGTTGCGTTCGGAAATCTTTGTGCCTTTGAATGGGGTGAACCGCGGCACGGATATGGAATCCGGGACATCCGGAAGTTCGAACAATCCGATCCCACCGGCCCCGAAGGAACCGCCCACGCCCATGATATCCGATCCATAATCGAAATTTGCTTTCGGAACCCCGTAATAGCCGCAGAGATTGTCGATGCACATCCTCTCCGACATGAGAACTGGTTTGCGTTTGGCATACATGTCGACGCTGGTGGGGAACCAGAGCTTCCACCCGATGTTCGCCGATTCCCACCAGGGAATGATGTGTCGCATATAGCTGCCTATCGTGGCATGCGTTCCATGAGGGTTCCATCCCCGTCCCGAGAATCCGAAATAGATGTAGAGCTGTTTCGATTCGCGGGCCTTGAAATCGGTCTGGAAATACAGCTCGTCCCAGATCCCGTCCTTGTCAAGGTCATCGAGCTGATAGAAGATCTGATGACCGTTCTTCTCCCCACGCATTCCATGTCCGCCGACAATCGAAAGTTGTTCGCGGGTCGGCTCCGGCTTTGACGGCAATGCCGGGTCGACGACCGTCACCCACATCTCGTGGAGTTTCTTCACAGGGAACTGCTCGCGTGTGATGACGACCGGGCAGTCTGATCGATCAACATCGAGGGTATTAATGAGCGTGATATTGAGACGCTGTGCCGGCGTGAAATCCCCTTCCGCGTACCAACCGGCTTTCTCCTGAGCTGCGCAAGCACATGCCAGGAACATAGGAATGATGAAAAGTTTCCGCATGAGTTCTTCCTCCTCTTTGCTCTCAAACCCGCGCATGGTGCAAGCCACGGAATCT